>Ga0302319_10001363_pt1 | contig 54479 bp, 48 predicted proteins | sample Bog_T0_2_FD_203319 | JGI IMG/M metagenome (GOLD analysis project Ga0302319, IMG submission 203319) | Peat permafrost microbial communities from Stordalen Mire near Abisko, Sweden - Bog_T0_2 | ecosystem: Environmental > Terrestrial > Soil > Wetlands > Peat | place: Sweden: Abisko, Stordalen Mire...
CAGAATTTAAGAAAATAACGCGACTCCGGAACCGAAGAGGATGAGCCCAACGACATCGAGTGGAGGTGTTTGCTCCTCGCGGTAGTCCGGCAAATGCAGATAAACGAGGATCAAGCCTGTGAGTCCAATTGGAATATTAAGAAAGAAAATGACCCGCCAGTGAAGATACCCGACGATGAGACCTCCGGCGATGGGTCCGAGCATGGGCGCCACTAGGGCCGGTATAGAAACAAAACTCATGGTGCGCAAAAGATCTGACTTGGCAAATGTTCGCACCAGGGTGAGCCGACCGACTGGCACCATCATCGCGCCGCCGCAACCTTGCAGGATGCGACAAGCGACCAGCAGGTGGATGTTGTTTGATATTCCACACAGAAAAGATCCAAGGGTGAATAGACCAATCGCGGATGCGAATACACGACGGGTCCCGAACCGGTCCGCCATCCAGCCACTGATTGGGATGAAGACCGCCAAACTGAGCGTATAGCTCGCCAGTACCGCCTTCATGCTGAGAGGAGCGACGCCGAGGGCTGATGAGATGGCTGGAACCGCCGTATTGAGAATCGTTGTATCCAGCGACTCCATAAAAAAGGCGACAGCAACCAGCCACGGTAAGAGCCGCTTGGCAGCTTCTGAAGGATTGGATAAAGAGGGCGAAGCGATCAATGGGCCGTTCTGGTTCATCTGAAGGCGTCTGCGCGAGGCTTCTGCAGCCCGAACATGTTAGCTGATGTGTCCGATTTTATCGAAATCCGTCGCGACGTCGGCGTATTGGATCATCTGGCCCGATTGCATAACGTCGCGCTTAGTCCGTACAACAGAGGAAGATAGAGAATCGAGGCCATTAGCAGGCGGCGTGCAGCAACCCTCGAACGCTCGAACGCGAATTTCCATCCGACGTACGTGAATCCTGTTCCCAAAAGAGCCACTGCATAATGAAAAGTGGCAGGGTGCCGTGTCGGAGATTGCACGAGGCTGATAGCGATGAGAGCAAGGAGCGGCATTAGAGTTTCCAGCATCACGAAAGGAACTCTCGCATTTCCCTGCGGCAGAACTAAGTAGCCCGCGCGATCGTAGTCTTCGCGGTACAACCATGCGATTGCCATGAAATGAGGAAACTGCCACAAAAACAGCATGGCGTAGAGGATCCCCGCCTCGACGCTCAATCGCCCGGAGGCTGCGGCCCAACCAATCAGCGGCGGCATGGCACCGGGAAAAGCTCCGACGAGCACGCACAATGGGGTTTTTCGTTTCAGCGGCGTGTACACGAACAGATAGGTCAGCGACGTCGAAGTTGCGAGCGCACTCGCAAGCGGGTTGACAGCCGTCGCGAGATAGATGCCGCCAGTCACTGCCAATGCCGTTCCGAAAACCAAGACTGCGGACGGCCTGAGACGGCCGGCGGCGGCTGGACGCCGGGCAGTTCGGCGCATTTGCGCGTCAAACTTTCGTTCGATGTATTGGTTTAGCGCTCCGGTTCCGCTTGCTACGAGCAAAGTCCCGAGCAAGGTGTTAGATAGCCCTGCGAATGAAAACGGCAGCCCCTCGTTGGCCGAAGCCACGTAAAACCCCACAAAAGTCGTGATCAAGATCAGGAAATTCACTTCTGGCTTGGTGAGTGCCCAGTAGTCTGAGAGCAGGGTGGATCTACCAAAATGACGCGCTTGCGCCGCATCGGAAGACAAATCGGTAAGTGTGGAGCGGTGCAACATTTCAGACCGTCTCCAGCTTGTGCGGATCCGTGTGCCGAACCGCAATGGGCCGCGGGTCGAATTGCGGAAGCGCGAGTTCGTCCAGCCGATTGGGCGAGAGTAGACGCGCAGTGAAGACTGCCCCTGCGGTCAGATAAACGAGGGTGACGCAAGTCCACATCAACGCACCCGCGCATTGCTGGTCTTCTAGAGCAGAGAGACCAAAGGAGCGTGGGGAGGACAAAAACACCGGATAAACCACCCGATCGCAGAACACCAGAAATCCCGAAAGAATATCGCACGGCAAGGTAGCCAGAAAAAGATACAGGAGCATGGACGATTCTGGCCATTTCGAAGTGCTCGCCGAGGGCCGGAGCACAGGCCACCAGAACAGTAGTCCTGAGGCAAGAAAGCACAGTTGCTCGGTCGAGTGCCACATTTGCGATCGCACGCCGAGCATAAACACCGAGGGAATATGCCACACAACTAACGTGCCTGACGCTGCAAGCCAACAAAGTGCCGGGTGCGTTACGACGCTCGTCAATTGCTGCATCGGTTCTGATCGCAATAGACGACGGGCCGATTGAAAGAATCGCCGTGACAAGCCGTGCACCAGTGGCTTTCGACAGGTGCCAAACAAGATCAAGGGAGGCGCAAGCGTCATGAGAAGAAGGTGTTGCACCATGTGTGCTGTCAACAGGTAGTGATCGAGTTCGGCTAGAGGTGAAGCCGTTCCGGTCCAGATGAGCAACAGACCTAACAGGAAACAGCCGGCGCGCCAGCCCTCAACGTTGCCGTTGTCCTGCCTGCGAACACCGAGGCCTGCGAGCAAATAGAGAAAAGCAGCGAAGATCAACGCGCTAGAAACCCAGAATGACTCGAACGCGCCGTGATGAATGTGTGAGGTCATCGGGGCCTATGGTTGAGTCCCGGACGTTTGCAGTCGGCCGTTGCTAAGTACAAGTTCCCGTGCCGCATCGCGAGCTGGGCCTTGTGTTGTTGGGTGCAAGGTCTCAAGGAAGGCTACTAGCGCCGTAGTCTCTGCGGGACTCAAGTTGTTCCCGTAGGCAGGCATGTTGCCGCCGCCTTGAATCACCTGCCGAATGAGTTGGTCCTGCGTCAGCCGCACGGCTACGCTGTCTAGCGCTGGTCCCCTTTGTCCACCTATGTTGCCCACAGAGTGGCAGTTGCGGCACTGCTTGACCTGAAACACAAGCGCGCCCTGCCGCTGAAGCGCAGTCGTACGCTGAATGTACCGGTCGGGTATTGGATCTCCGCTCCAGGCGTTCATGTGCGGACTCCAGGGAGTGAACTGGGCCATGCGAGTAAATGTGCCGAGGGTGATCGCGATCATTAGCACGGTAACGACCGCAATCGGCCGGCGCTTCCAGCTTTTTTCTCCTTCTCCCGAAAGAAATGGCAGAAGAATCAAGCCAAGAATTGCTAACGGCGGACCGATGAGAAGGAATGGCGTCTCCAGCGACGGAGGAAGAAGCGAAAGTAGCGCGTAGAGCCACAGGAAAAAGTAATCGGGCTTGGGCGCAGTTTGGATGATTGTCGGGTCAGGCTGCCCCGTGGGTCCGAACGGGCCAAAGTAGTAAGCGCACGCGGCAACTGCCAGGATGATAAATGCCGCGAAGAACATGTCCTTCCATATCGCATACGGAACGAACGGCTCGCCATCCTTCTTGGTCAAGGCGCGATACTCGGCCTCGTAGGTCGCCCGCCTTACGATGCGTCCCGGCATCGGCCATTCGTTGATCCCCAACTTCAACACCATCAAGACATGGAGGCTGACAAACCCGATCAGCAGTCCGGGAATCACGAATACGTGCAAAGCAAAAAACCGGGAAAGGGTTGCGCCAGCGATGATCGGTCCACCCAGCATCAACTTTACGGCGAAAGGACCGATCATAGGAACGCGGCTAGCAATCGACGCACCGATTCCCAGCCCCCAGTACGCGTCCTGATCGAAGCGAAGGACTTGACCGCTGAATGCCATGCCCAGAGTCATTAACAAAAGAAATACGCCGATGACCCAAGTTAGCTCGCGGGGAAATTTGTGAGCTCCAAAGAGAAATACCTGCACCATGTGAATCAGAACAATGGCAACCATGAAGTTGGAGCCCCAACCGTGAACGGCCCGAATGAACCAGCCAAGTGCAATCTGATGGTTGAGAGCCTGAAGACTGCTCCATGCTTCTCCGGCCGAGGGCACATAAATAAGAGCCAATAGAATCCCGGTTACCAGTTGCAGAATAAATACGGTGAGCGCAGCGCTGCCAAAAACATAGAACCAGCTCGCCGTATTGCGTGGAACGGAATGCCCAGCGGCTTCACGAATCGGCGCCGCCAGTTGGAGTCGATGGTCGATCCATGCACCGATTTTGTTGATCACGCGCATGGCAGCTTCTCCGAGGCCAGACTCGCCACCGGGTCTCCCGGGGTCGGCAATTGTCCGGCATTGATCCTGAGCATTCCGCTTTCGACTTTGTACGGATATTCAAAAAGCCCGCGCTCCGGCGGCCCAGATGCCCGCGAGCCATCCCGGTAGTACGCCCCGCCATGACACGGACACATAAAAAGACCGGATTGTGGAAACCAACGAACGGGACAGCCGAGATGGGCACAGTTGATGGCGAACACCTGAAATTGATCACCCGCGACGCGGCGCACCCAGCACGCTGTGTCTACAGTTTTTCCATCGGTGGGCATGACCAGAGGATTGCGAAAAGTCGCCATTCTCGTCTCTCCCTCAGGAAAGTTGGCGACCTCTCCGAGAGGCACCCACGAAAGATAAGCGTTCCCGCGACCACGCGTGATGGAAGAAAAAAGAAAACGCGCAACCGGCAGAGCCAATACGAGCGCAGCGAATCCGTTGAACAGAATTCCCATCTTCATGAAGAATCCGCGCCGCGAAAGGTTAGGTTCTGCCGGCGGAGCTATCACACTGTTCGTTGACATCTTATTTCTCCGTGTACCGCGTGTCGTTTGAAGCGGAATAAGGCTGCCCGGGGTTCTGAACGCGCCGCGATGCCAGCCAGGCAACTACATCTGTGATTTCCTGATCGGTCATTGCACGGCCCGGGACATTGCCGCGCCAGTCTGGTGCGCCAAATTCTGGTCTGCCAGTAATCACGATTGTGCGCAGCGCTTGATCGCTGATCAGCGCCAGGAACGAATCATTCGTGATGGCGCTTCCCTTCGGCGTTCCTCCACCTCCAGAACCGTGACAGGATGCGCAATAGGTGGCGAATACAAGTTGCCCGTGATCGGCGTTCCCGGCGCTTTTTGCCGCGTATGAGGGCGGACTCGCGCCATCGAGAACTTCTTTGCGCTCCCAGTGAGAAAAAATTCCATTCGAAATCACTTCGACCTGCTGCTCGGTCAGCATCCCCCCGGCAGTCTGCGCGAACGCTGGCATCGATGTTCCGCGAACGCCATTGGTGACAATGTTGCGCATCGTGCTTTCATCGACGATAGCGAGATACACCGGGTTGGCGAGGGCGATCGAAGCTCCGCCACGGCCTTGTGCGCCGTGGCATCCAGCGCAGTTCTGTGCGTAAAGAGTCTCGAAATTTAAGACCTGGTTCGGGGCAACTGTTTCCGAAGTGGTTGGCGGTTGAACATCAGGAGCGCTGCAAGCAGCGAGCATCACCAAACTTAAAAGTGCTGGCGCCGAGCGATGTCCGATCCGCTTCGTCTTCATCTGCGGTCGTCCCCGCTCTCTCGTGGTGGAATCATTCCAGGAGCCTCGATTCCTGCGCGAACAACAAATGACACATTCTCTCGAGTGGGAATCCTCGTCTGGCGCACGACCACAAGTCCAGCGACGATTCCGAAAGCCACTTGCGAGGCTATGAACCAGAGCCAATCAATGTGACTCGCCAGCAGTGGATTCAGCAGTCCCAGGATTGTGTAGAGCAGCCCGGACCACAGGGCGGGAGCGATGAGGCCTCCCAGCATAATCGGACGGCGTGGAAACATGGGTAGCATCGCACCGTAGAGCAAACCTACAAAGATGGATACGAGGCCGTGCAGAACAAAAGCAATCGCGAAAGCATCGGCATGAAATGAATACAGCTGCGCCGGCCCGAGCCTTGCGGATTCGCGATAGATCACTGCGGCAAGAAGATTGATGGGATACCACACGCTGCCGGCCTTCAGAACGCCGTAGGCGCACGCCAGTACTGCCATTGCGATGCTGCCCGCCAATCCGCCTTTTACTCCAGCCGATATCGGATATGTGTGGACCGGTAGCCAGGCTCGCATCTGATCTGGAAGAACCGGGATGCGATCCACGACTCGCCGCGCAGTGATTATGCGACGGTCTTCCGGAATGACCGGTACAACCTCTTCATGCTCGTGCGGGAACACTTCACGGAACCAGCCGACGGAGCCTGCTACCAACAGCAGGGTGCCAAGACAGCTCACCGACGTGCTGGTCACGAGGCCGGCGAACAGCAGTGCCGCCCCAAGTGCCAACAGGAATGGCCAGGCTGTCGGAGCGGGGACTTCAATCTGCCGCGGAGCGGGCGGACTTTCGATCAAGTGCTCTGTCTCCGATAGTGTTGCCATATATCTCTCAGCGTCCAAGGACGTAGACTACGGTGAAAACTACAACCCACACGGCATCGACGAAATGCCAGTACATCGAGAGCACGGCGACGCGTCCTGACTGGCTCGCGCGCACTTCGCCTGCAAACCCGAATATCGCAACCAGCGAGAGCATGATGAGGCCGGCCGTGACGTGAAAAGCATGCAAGCCGACGAGTGAGTAATAGGTGGTGCCAAACAGATTGGTCGAGATCGTGAGTCCGTGTTCGTAAATCAGCCGGTGCCATTCTTCCGCTGTGCCGAAGAGAAACAGTCCTCCCATCGCAATCGTCAGCAGCCATAAGCCGAGGAATAATCGCGTGTAATCCCGCTCCAACGCCTTGGCCGCAAAGTGAATAGTCAGGCTGCTCGACAGTAAACAAATCGTGTAGAAGATTGGCGTCGCAAGCACTTCTCGCGGCGTCGGTCCGGTGATGCTCTTCCCCAGGTAGAAGAGATAGGCGACGACAAATATCGTGAAGATCGCCGACTCGGCGATGATAAGGCCAGCCATCGCGACCCTCCCGCGAGATGGCAGATGCCAGGCGGCTGCTGTATTCGGAAATGGAGTTGTCGCTGCGCTCATATGGTTCGTTCACTCATAGCGGCTGTCGGGATCTTCCGGGTGCTTCAGGTCCCATAGGGGACGTCGGCTCGCGACCGTCGGAACTGTCGCGAAGTTATACGCAGGCGGGGGCGAAGATGTGGACCATTCGAGCGTCCATGCGTCCCATGGATCGTTACCGGCTCTGACTCCCGTGAAATACGAGATGATGAGGTTTGCTAGAAAAACGAGAATCGCGAGCGCCTGAATGAACGCTCCAATCGAAACGATGAAGTTCAAAGTATCCCAGCCGCGGCCGGGCTCGTAGGTGTAGATTCGCCGCGGCATCCCAAGAATGCCGGGAACGTGCATCACATCGAACGTCAGGTGAAAGCCAATCAGAAAAAGCCAGAAATGCCATTTGCCCAGATGCTCGCTCAGCATTCGGCCAGTCATTTTGGGATACCAGTAATAAAACGCCGCGAAGAGCGCGAACAGGATTCCACCCACGATCACATAGTGAAAGTGCGCTACCACAAAATACGACAGGCTCAGCTGCCAATCGAAAGGCGAGGCGGCCATCATAATCCCGGTCAGGCCTGCGATGAGAAATTGGAATAGAAATCCGATACTGAATAGCATCGGCGTCTTGAACTGAATCTTTCCGCCCCAGATGGTGCCGATCCAGTTGAAAATCTTAATTCCAGTAGGAATACCGACGACCATCGTGGTCAGAGTGAAGAAGCTGTTGGCGTAGGAGTTCATTCCGATCGTAAACATGTGGTGCGCCCAAACACTCATACTCACGAAGGCGATGCACACGGTTGCGGCAACCATCACCGGATATCCGAAGATTGGTTTGCGCGAAAACACAGGAATGATTTCTGACATGAAAGCAAAACAAGGAATGATCAGAACGTAAACTTCTGGATGCCCAAAGATCCAAAAGAAGTGCATCCAAAGCACCGCCGATCCTCCGGCCTGAGTATCGAAGAAATGGCCGCCCAGATATCGATCGATGAGCAGCATGATTTGTGCTGCCGATAACGGCGTAATTGCGAGCAAGACCATTCCTGCCATTACGAGGTTCATCCACACGAGCAGCGGCATGCGATTGAGCTTCATACCCGGGCAGCGCAGGCACAGAATTGTGGCAATGATGTTGATGGCCGTTCCGATGCTGCCAAAGCCGGAGACGAGCAGCGCGAGTGTCCAATAGTCGGAACTGTGACCCGGCGAGAAGGCTCGAGCGCCCAATGGCGCGTACGACCACCAGCCCACGTCGGGTGCGCTTCCGGCGCCGTACAAACCGCTGCCTCCGAGAAAACTGAAATAAAGAAGAAGCCCTCCTAGAAACGAGAGCCAAAAACTGAAGGCATTCAAGCGCGGGAAAGCCATGTCGCGCGCGCCGATCATCAAGGGCACCAGATAATTGGCGAACCCGAACAGGATGGGCATGGCCACAAAGAAAATCATGGTCGTGCCATGCATGGTGAACATCTGGTTGAAGACTTGGGGAGAAACGAAGTTGTTGTGCGAATGCATCAACTGAATGCGAATGATGAGCGCCTCGACTCCTCCGACTGCGAGGAATAACAGCGCCGAGCCAATGTAAAGAATGCCCAACCTCTTGTGATCGACGGTCGCCAGCCACTGATGAAGTTCGTCGACCCAAGGTCTCGCTTCTGTTTGGCCGACGGCAGCGGTGATCACATTCGAAGACATAATCAAATTTCCGAGCGCTCTAGTGCAGCGACTCCATGTAATTCACGACGGCATCCAGATCAGCGTCGCTCAGCTTCATCGCGGGCATAAGCGACCCAGGCTTGAGTGCGCTGGGGTTCTGAATCCAAAGACGAAGATTCTCGCGAGTGTTTTGTGCGGCGCCGGCCGCAATCGTAGCGCGGCTCATCAGATGAGTAAGGTCAGGGCCGAAGCGTCCGTCCGCCTGCGTTCCACCCACCTGATGGCAGTTCATGCAGGCATTGCGTTCAAACACTCTCCGGCCGGCGATTGCGCCAGCGTCCTCGATTGCATGTTTCTGCTGGGTTTGCACCCAGGCGGCAAACTCCTCGGGCTCGTCCACAGAAACCCGAAGCAGCATCTTGGCGTGCTGTGTTCCGCAATACTGTGCGCACTGGCCAACGAAGACGCCTGTGCGCTGCGGATCCATCCACATTCTGTTGGGATGGTTCGGAATGAGGTCCGTTTTCCCTGCCAGCTCCGGAACCCAAAAGCTGTGGTCAGTATCGGCGGAGAACAATTGCAGAAACGTCGGCGTCGGATGACCGGGATCGCTCACTGGGATATGCAGTTCGTTCGCGGTGACAATTCCTAGTTTTGGGTAGCGAAACTCCCACCAGTATTGATGCCCAATGACGGTGACATCTACAGCGCCCGCCGGTTCTGGAGTGTCCTGTATGGCATGGATGACTCGGGCAGTGGCCAGGAACAGGACGACGACAATCAGGATTGGAATGATCGTCCAGGCCAGCTCAATCTGCGTGCTTCCGTATACCTGAGCCGGCTCGCGGTTCGCATCCTTCGCTCGGCCGCGGAACCTTACAACCGAATAGGCGAGTAACGCGAAGACAACGACAAAGATGATTCCGGTAATGGCAAGTACAAAGACAGACAAGTCCGCGATGGACTGGGCTGGGGTTGAAGCGGGAGAAAAGATGTTTGTGCCGTGAGAAGAAGGTTTGGGCTCGCTTGCCCATGCTGCAATGTCAGACCAAGCCAGAAGAAGTATCGTCCTCGCGACCGACCGTCGTGTCGAAAATTTCTTTTTCACCATCGACATTTCTGTTCTTCACCTTTGACGTGCGGGTCATCGCCAGAATTCGCAATCGGCCCTTTTATCCTGGTAGCGAATCGCTCGCCATAACTCTTACGGGCCAGAATTCGACTGAGTGGAGAGCACGCGTGCTACCAAAGAGAAATCCTCGGACTCATGCAGCGCAACCGCGATGAATGCCCGCACTACAAAATCCCGATAACTTCTCAAGATGGCTCGTACATGACGGGTCGCAAGTGTCATTGCTGTGCCTCTTGCGTCAAGTGTCATCAGTGTTGTCACGGAGCCGCAGGAGTTGAGCTTGGCTCCCTCTGGATTGAGCCGGCCTGTCGCCGCGAACTTCATGGCAGGGGAGTTGCATGGATTAGGAGCTGTCGGCGATGCTTAGGACGATTTGGACGCCATGATGGGCGGCGGGCCTGCTCCGACCCTCGTCGGCCCTAGCGACAGCCTGGAACCGTTCACAACCTCCAAAATGCACTGATCATTCGATACAATCTATTCCACACAACCGGAGAAAGAGACCGCAGAAGCTCGTAACGTAGGCGTACTTTCGATAGGGGCACGGAGATGAGTGCGCAAGACGCAGCGACGGTATTCATTGTCGACGACGATGCTGACGTCCGTGAGTCTCTTCAGGAACTTCTGGAGTCGATCGGCCTAAGCTCTCAGTCTTTTGGAACTGCACAAGAGTTCTTGGCGGTTGGGCATGGGGACGGACCTAGTTGCTTAATTCTCGATGTCAGGCTTCCCGGTATCAGCGGACTCGATCTCCAGCACGAGCTTAAGAAAGGGAGAATACGCATCCCTATTATTTTTCTCACTGCTCATGCAGACGTTCCGATGTCCGTCAAGGCCATGAAGTCTGGAGCGTTTGAGTTTCTTACCAAACCATTCAGGGCTCAGGATCTGCTCGATGCGGTTCAGCGATCACTTACTCGATCTCGCGTCCTACTGGAAAAAGGGCGGGAGCTAAACGAACTGCGAACTCGTTGTGAAAGACTCAGCGCTCGTGAGCGTGAGGTGATGAAAATGGTCGTCACCGGGATGCTCAACAAGCAGGTGGCGGCGGAACTCGATGCCAGCGAAGCGACCATCAAGATGTATCGCAGCCAGGTCATGAAAAAGATGCAGGCTAAATCCCTGCCCGAGCTTGTCAGGATGGCGGACAAGCTCAAGTCCCGATGAGCCGCTAAGTTCCGCCTGTTGGCATCGAATCGCCAATCCAACCGAAGCCGCGGGCTAACCTACTAAGGTCTGGTTTTCTCCGACCAAAGTTTGATTGCTCTCCTGATGCGCATCACGATACTCTCGCGGCATGCCTTTGGACCAAACGTCCAAATTGACTGCGATCATCGATGACGATGAGGCCATGCAAGATTCACTGCGCGACCTCATGGAGGCGTCCGGCCTGGCGGCGCGGTGTTTCGGGTCCGCGGAAGAGTTCCTCGAATCCGATTTACATCGCAAAGCCGCCTGCCTGATTGTCGACATCCGCATGCCGAAGATGTCTGGTTTGGAGTTGCAGGCCAAGCTGAAAGAAGAGGAATGCAACGTTCCTATTATCTTTATTACCGCTCATGGGGACGCGAGGATGCGGATACAAGCCATGAGACGCGGCGCAGTCGAATTTCTTGCCAAACCGTTTGATTATCAACTGTTGCTCAAAAGAGTTCGCGCCGCTCTCGATATGTGAGCAACCGCGGACTATCGTCGTCGGGTGGGAGCTTTCTGTGGGAGATTATGCAACAGTGACGAACGCTGGAGCACCGGATCCGGTGGAGCGCACATTCGAGCGGATCATAGGCAGTAGTGCCGCCCTCGAATCGGTCCTCGCACAGGTGGAACAGGTTGCGCCGACAGACTCGACCGTTCTCATTGAAGGCGAAACCGGCACAGGAAAAGAACTCATTGCTCATGCCGTTCACAACGCAAGTCAGCGCTGTGGACGTGCTCTCATCAAGCTGAATTGCGCCGCCATCCCGCTGGATCTTCTGGAGAGCGAATTGTTCGGTCATGAGAAGGGCGCATTCACAGGTGCGATTGCGCAAAAAATTGGGCGCTTCGAAATGGCTGACAAAGGCACGCTGTTTTTGGACGAAGTCGGCGATATTCCCCCAGCGTTGCAGCCGAAGTTGCTGCGCGTTCTGCAGGAACAAGAGTTCGAGCGCTTAGGAAGCGGTAAAACGCACAAGGTAGACGTTCGGCTCGTTGCCGCGACTAATCGGAATCTCCTTAAGATGGTCGCTCGCGGCCAATTCCGCAATGATCTGTACTATCGTCTGAATGTCTTTCCAGTTTTTCTTCCAGCACTGCGAGAGCGCCGGGAAGACATTCCCGCTTTGGTGACGCATTTCATGCAGATTTTCAGCCGCCGCATGGGAAAGCGAGTCGATAGCATCCCTCCGGAAACCATGGCTGCCCTCCAATGGTATTCATGGCCTGGCAACATTCGCGAGTTGCAGAATCTGGTAGAACGCTCCGTTATTCTTTCGCGGGACGGCGAGTTGCCTAATCCATTGCACAAGAAGCAAACGGAGCTTGCGATTCCCGCTCACAACCGGGCTTTTCAGTCATCGATGACATTGGAAGATTCCGATCGTGCTTTAGTCGTCGAAACACTTGAGCAGGTCGGCTGGGTAGTGGGTGGGCCACGCGGCGCCGCCGTCAAACTGGGACTGAAACGAACTACACTGCTGGCTAAGATGAAAAGGTTGGGAATCTCGCGCCCGATCCCTCAGGAAGGAACAGACATTCTCGGCATCGCGCAAGGGGACGCCTAGATGTGAGCTTCGGCCGAAGAAATGATGTACCTCGAAGATCGGATCGTCATCGCTGGATTCGAATTTTGTTGACCAGATCTTCGGTGGGGTCGCACGGTGGGCGTTTGTGGGCGGCCGCTAGCGACGGACGCGGTGCGACCTCTCATTTCACTTGCCCCGACCGGGTTCCGTAGATCATCGCGTTTCGTTACCTATTTCTTAAGCAGGGCGTACTCGGCTTTGGCTTGTCGATAGATCGGGATATCGGGGTCAGCGTCTTTCCAAATGTTTAGGAATTCTTCGTAAGATTTCCGAGCGGCAGCGTTGTCGCCCATTAGTCTCTCCGCCCGACCGAGTTGGAGCCGGGCCAGAGGCCCGATGACATGCCTCACGCTGAACCCGGGATTGTCGATCAGCTTTTGGAACTGAGCCGCGGCCGATTGGCCATCACCGACTCCCATGTATGCGAGTCCGCGGATGTAGGCGGGATACACAGAATCGACCACGCCCGTAAACGCCAGATCGTACTTGGCGGTGCCGCGGAGCAGGTCGATGGCTGTAGCCGCATCGTGTTGTTGCAGCTTAATCGCGGCCCGGATGGTGGGAATGAAGTAATGCTGCACGAGCGTGTCCTCGGGCCTTTCCGCGCTGAGCTGGTCTGCAAGCTTTGCGCCTTCCTCGGTTTGTCCTGATCGCGCAAATGCGAGCGCCAAGGCGATTCTGCTATTGCGATCCAGCTGTCTCCCAGCTACCTTGCTTTCATCGCGCCGAGCTTGTACGTCCTTCCCAACCTCGGCATCTTCCAGGGCCGAGAAGACCACCCACCAGTCAGCATCGCCGGCCTTCGAGGTTGGCCCCAAAGCTTGCAGGCGCAGACTTTCAGCGGATTGGAAGCGACCCTGCTGAATCTGGATTAAGGAATGTTCATACAAGAAATCTTCCCGATACTTGCCGCGCTGCTCCTCGTTGAGAATCTTTTCGACATTGTCCCGGTCGCCTGTAGCGAATGCCACAATAAGTCTCTCCCGCCGGATTAGGGAATTGTCGAGTTTGAGGGCGTCCGCTTTGGCGAGCCATGACTTTGCTTCACTGAATCTGCTTGCGAACCTGATGGATTGGATTGCGCTACCAAAATAATATGGACTTGGCCGCAACCGTGCAGTCTCAGCCGCTTCATCAGCGGCGCGATCGGGCTGGCCGAGATACACAAATGCCGCCCGGAGATTGGCATGACCGGGCACATCCCGGGGAAATATTTCTAAGAAACGAAGCACGGAAGAATATTCTTTCTCCCAGTCGCCGGTGACCCGACCGTAATAATCGATTTCGCTATTCAACCGGTTTTTCTCTGTGAACCGATCACGGAGTTGGTAGGCATGCGTATACGAAGCCGCCGACAATTCAGTGTTACCCAGGAGAAGGTAGGCCGCGCCCATCTTCTGATGTATCAGGGCAAAATTCGGATCCAGTTCGACAGCTTGCTGAAGGAGCTTGAGCGCTCCCTGAGCATTGCCGGCCAAAAAGAGCTTGTCTGCCTCATGGCCCGTCTGGATTGCTTCCAAGGAAGCGCTGGTCGCTATTTCCAGCGGCTGATTAAACCGTGCCAGCGACGCGGCTGGCTCTCCGAGCTTTCGCCGAAGACGAACGGCCGCCGCTCCCAACTCATGGACCACCTGATTACGAGCGTTGGTATCGGTCCTTTCCTCAGCCAGGGTCGAACCAGATCCGCAGTCGGTTGCCTTTAGTTCCAGGTGATATCGGTTACCGGCGTCGGCGATTGAATCCGAGATTACCATCCTGCTGTTCGTCTTGCTGCAAATCTGACGTGCAACCTCCGGGGTCAGCTCGGCGGTCGGCGCAAGTTTCAGTTGCCCCATCGCGGCGTTCGTTTTATCCAATTCCAGCAGGTTCAAGTAAGGCGTCTGGGCCAATTCCATACGCAATGGACCGTTCAAAGCGTCGTCGAAAACGGGGTCGTTCGTTCGGTTGTCGACGTCGGCCAGCACGATCGTGTCGGTCGGAGCGAGAGTGATGCGATGTCGGTAAACTTCGTAGCGCCAAATACCCAGTGCGCCAACCGCGAGTAGCATCGCCATGGCCAACGCGTGCCGCCCGCGCTTTCCTGTGGGGTGGGCCTCTGCAGCAAAGGCTTCCGGTGCGGTTCCCGAAGCTGGCTCCAGGTATTCGATGGCTGGCAGCAATCGATAGCCGCGCCGCGCCAGGGTCTCGATATATCGAGGAGCGTCGGCGGAATCCCCCAGAGCACGGCGCAAGGCCTTGATCGTCGCATTGATGCTTTGATCGAAATCGACTACCGTATCATCCGCCCACAGCCTGCTCTTGATTTCCTCGCGGGTGACAATATTGCCCTCGCGCTCGACGAGCATTCGCAAAACCTGAAACACTTGTTCTCTTAGGATGACCTTATTAGTAGGGCTGGGATTGTCGAGATCGGGGACCTCAATGGATCGCAGTTCGCCTGTGCTGAGGTCAAGCTCAAAGGCTCCGAATCGAACGCGCGCTGCGGGGATCGTGTGCATGGGAACCGCTTAAAGAATCTGGAGCCACAAACTGTACCAATGCGACCCCGAATTGTCCAAACGAAAGCCTTAGAAGGGTAGCGAGTCCGCTCGCTTAGCCTCTTTAAGAATCAACAACTTCCCGATTTCACTCCGATTTCATTGCAATTTCATCTGCGGTCCATTTACTCCCGCTCCCTCTTGCGGTACACAGTCGAGCATAGTTGTGATCGATCCAACGATATTGGACTCGCGAAATGCTCAGGAACCAGACGTCTAGGGTGATCGCCGTCGTCGATGACAATGAGTTGATGCAGGACTCACTCTGCGACCTGATCGAGTCGGGGGGATTCGAGGCACAATGCTTCGGATCGGCGAGAGCGTTCCTCGAATCCGATTTGCATCTCAGGGCTGCCTGCCTGATCGTCGACATCCGCATGCCGAAGATGTCAGGCTTGGAGTTGCAGGCCAGACTGAAAGAAGAGGGACGCAACATTCCTATCATCTTCATGACGGCGTTTGACGATCCTGAGATTCGGGCTGAAGCCATGAAAGATGGTGCAGTCGAACTCTTGGCAAAGCCATTCGATCATCAATTGTTACTAAAAATGCTCCGAGACACCCTCGATAGTGAGATCTATGGTGCCGGCTCAGCGCGCCTTGCAATCGCATCCTGAAAATCCTCCAGCCCTTCGTGAACCTCGAAATCGCCTCCACACTTGAATCCGGCTTTTCTCGAAGTGAGACGAGAGCGACTCACTCGGGCGTGCTGCCCATCGCATCCAAAAGTTCGTCATGAGCCTGCAAATAATCCATCTGGGTTTGAAGTAGCAGCGCCTTGGCATCGTATTCCTGAGCGGTTGCAGTATCCGCTTGCGAGTTCAGCGCCGCTCCCCGTATCAGTTCTTGCTGACGTACACGGCTGGACTCGGTACGCAGCGCCAGCACTTCTTCCGACACCTTCAACATTTGCTGCGTTCTTTGCAACTTGTTGTACGCCGTATCGACAGACAGCTCAACCGCATCCGTCAGCTTCGCCAGGTTTTCCTTCGCCTGCGACAACTGCGCTTGGCGTTCACGCAGTACGCCGCGCTTACGCCCGCCGTCGAATAGGTCGTAGCCGAAGTGAACACCGAACGTTCCGAAGTTGCGCGCCAGGAAAGGGACATTTTCCTGGTAGCTGTAACGGGCGAAAGCCGCAACATCGGGCACCCAGATATCTGTTTTGGCCAAACCGATTGCGGCCTCAGCTTTTTGCACTTCGGCACGGGCGGCAAGGATCTCCGGATGTGACTGAATGGCAGCGGAAACACAATCCTTGCGCTGGCAACTCTCTTGAAATTGGGGGACACCTGAATCGAGATCCAGAGCGGTCGCCAGTGGCAGGCCAATCAAATCGTTGAGTTTCAGTTTTAGATCGGTTAACTGAAAATCGGTCGTCAGCAATTCCTGCTTGGCTTGTAACTGTTCGGCACGGCTATCGATAAGGTTTTCTTCCAAGGCGCTGCCGAATTTTACTTGCTCGACGCGCTCGCGTTGAAGCGCTTCAGAAGCCTTGATTCGCGCTTCCGTAGCGCTGCGGTGCGCTTGAGCAATTAGAACCTGATAGTAGACCTGATGAACTGCGAGCGCGACATCGTTTCGCGTAAGCTGCGCGCTTTCACGCGATGCTTTCAACTCGGCCTGGACCATATCGTTTTCCCGCTTGACCTTGAGCAGGGTCGTCAACGGCTGGGTCAGCTGGGTCCCGCTGGTTATAAAGTTCTTGCCGCCCTGGCTGATGATTGCGTCTACAGGCGGAATCGGCGTTCCTCCTGCGCTGCCGAGGCTACCGGACCTAATCTGAATCAACTCGGTGTCGGTCGCGTGCATGAAGCTGCTGTCATTTCGTATCGATGGAAAATAGGAACTCTTAGCGACCTGCTTCGCGTGTTCTTTTTCCTCAACCTTATAGCCGGCGATGCGAACGTCGTGATTGTGCTTGAGCGCTAACTGAACGGCTTCCTGCAGGTTTATGTGGCGCGGAGGCGACGCGGTGTAACTCGCTTCCTGGGCCGATGCAATGCATAGGAATAATGCCGCCACTAGCACGAGTGGTGCCGAATTTCCTTTCATCGATTCGATCCCTTCTGGGCGCCGAGAGTCTGTTGCATGGCGCTGAGATCGCCGTAGTTCAAAGGTGATTTGCGCAGTAACGCAACGAGGATCAAGGCGCAAAAACAACTCCAGGCGATAAGCAGAAATCCGTCGACCAGGCTCAAGCTATAGGCTTGAAGCCTCAGCCGCGCCCCCATCAGATCAATGGCGCGCGCACTCGCGGCAGCAACGGCGGAAGATTTGGCGTAGAGGCCCGCTGTCATGGCACGGAGGTTCTGGTCGGTGATCCAGTTGCCAACGTTGACGTGAAGTCCCAAGAGGTTCGAGTGCAGCTTCTCTCTCTGGGCGATGAAATGGCCCATGTAAATGGCGCCGGCAGTGCCGCCAAACAAACGAACGACATGGAAGAATGCCGAAAAGCTGAGCACCCACTCTGCTTTCGCCAAGCCACCGGTGAAGATCGCCTGCAGCACAATGCAGCCGACCAACCCGATGAAGGCGAACGCTTGGCCAACACCGACAAGCAGTTCTGTGCGGTAGAAGTTCTCGGCCGCCCATGCAGTGGTGTACTGCGAGCACAACCATGCCGCAAATGCCGTACAAGCAAGGCCCGCGGCGAACAGAAGGCGCGGGTCGGTTTTGCGCGAAAGCAAGAGCCCGGCAATGAAGGCGATCGGGATGAGCGGAATCGCGCTCCAGATAATCGCGGGACCGATCTGGTCGGCCTCGAAACCATGAATGGCCAGCGCCTGTGGAATAAGGATAATGGTTGTACACAAGGTGAAGCGGAACCAGAAGAGTAGGCAGCCTAGCAATATGGTGTTCCACTTCAGCAGATAAGGCAGCGCTACGAGAGGATTAGGAGCGCGTAGCCTTCGAACCAGTGCACACAGAAGAAAAAAAGATCCAGACCAGAACCAGGCGTTGAACACCCCGGAGCGCCACCAATCGAGCCGCTGGCCTTGCTGAAGAGCCGTGAAAATCAGGCCCAGCCCAGCGCTGAGGTAGAGAAATCCAACGAAGCTGGGTGCAGGTGCGCCTTTTTTGCGCGGCGGCTGTGGCGGTATTCCGAAGTAAATGCACATCATCATTACCGGCGCGACCACGGCCGAACCCCAGAACATCCACTGCCACGACAGATGGTCCCTATACCAACCGTAGAGCGAAGGAGCGACATTCACGCCGCCATCCACAAAGACCGCGTAGAAAGCAATGGTGAAAGGAAGGTACCTCAGCGGAATGTTGCGAAGTGCGAACGTTAGCGTTAGCGGATAGAAAGTGCCCGAAGTCAGCCCGGCAACGATTAGCGCAGAGACGAGAAGGCTGTAGCTATGGATGAGCGGGAGAAAGGCAGAGGTCAAGGCAAAAAGCCCAGCGGCAGACAGGAGTACGCGCCGCGGTCCCAGCAAACCTCCAATGTAGACAGTAAACGGGCCGATAAACATGAGCGATGCATTGAAGGCACTGTCGAGCCATGCGCCGTCGTCCAGGCTTATGCCAACATGGCCCTTCATATCAGCGATACCGAGGCTGAGCATACGACCGGCGAGAGTGACGAGGCCGGCGCCGGTAACGACTCCAAGGATACCGACAAGAGGGCGCGTCGAGACTTCTGACGGCATAGCCGCGGCGGCCGCATGGGCGATCTCTAGTGCTGACGGGCGAATTGTAATGGTCGAGGCTGCCATGTAACGGTTATCGCCTGGTGCGGACAGTTGCTACAACGGAAAGTCCCGGGCGGAGCGTGGCTGCGACCGCTGGATCATCGAGCGCAATCTTGACGGGAATACGCTGCACGACTTTTGTGAAATTGCCGGTCGCGTTGTCAGGCGGCAACAGAGCGAATTGCGATCCGCTGGCCGGCGCGATCTCGACTACTTTACCGCGAATGACTCGTCCGGGATATTCGTCGATACGCAAGTCGGCAACGTCTCCAATTTTCACGTTGGTCAACTGCGTTTCGCGATAGTTCGCTTGCACCCATTTTGTGAGAGCAACAAAAGAAATGATCTGAGTGCCGGGAGAAACGAGTTGCCCCGGCCGAACTTGCCGTTCGCCCACCGTGCCCTCGCCGGGAGCGTAGATTTTAGTGTAGCCAAGGTCTACCTCAACTGCGGCCAGGTTCGCCTGCTTGGCGTGAAGGTCGGCTTGAAGTTGCGTCCCCTGCGATTCGAGAACGACTTTGCCGCGCCGCTCGGCCTCGGCTGCGAGTTCACTGCTGCGCAGCATGGTCTGCGCCTGGTTGAGGTCGGCGTCACGGCTGGCCAATTGCGCGGAGAGGTTTCCTTCGGACGCGACCGCGGCCTCAAGGTTCTGCTCGGTCGTCGAGTGAGTCTGGTAAAGCCCCTCTTGACGTTTGCGTTCCGAGCGCGCTCGAACCAGTTCGGCCTGGACGGCATCTTTTCCGGCCGCGGCAGCTGCAATCTGCGCCTTTGCCTGATCGATACCTGCCAGCGCTTTCGCGATCCGCGTATCCTGCAATTCGCGTTGGCGAAGATTCTCCTCAATGCCGGCACGCCCCGCCTCAACTGCCGCTTTTGCCTGATTTACTTCGGCTTGATAGTCATCATCCTGCAACTCGACCAGAAGGTCGCCCTTGTGTACCTGCTGGTAATCCACCACGTCGACGGCGCGCACAATTCCCGCCACCTTAGTGCTGAGCGGAGTAAGGTCGCCACGAACGTATGCATCATCCGTCTCCTGCTCTATCTTTCCGCCTTCCCACGCATTCCAGTTACGCGTAATGGTGATCAAAACGGCCAGCGCGAGAAGCAACACAAGAACGGGAGTTATATAGTTTCGCCACCCGGCACCTCGGCGCGGAGCTAGCGGATATGCATCAGTCTTGGGCGGCGCTGGTTTATCGACCGGCACCGCGGATCCCGCGGAAACTGGCGAGGTAGACATTGAAGGTTGCTCCTTGATCTCGCTGAGATCTCGATCGCCGGAGTTCTCACACGTGGGTTAAAGCAAGTACAGTTCCACTTACAAGGACGAACACGAACGGATGCAGATCGCAGTTTTCGCCTTCGCAAGCGGAGCAAGTTCGTTCTTTTCTTGTGTAAGTCGATGCCTCGCTTATTCTCATGACCCGCCATGTCAGTGACACGTGACACTTGACGTCGTATACCACTGGATCTGCATTTCGACCCATCCTCTCGGAGTTTCGGCTCAGCATGAGTGTCTTGATGTGTGGGAACGAGGCGGACGTGGATCTTAGCGGAATCGAGGGCGCTCAGCGGGACCAAGTGGCACAGTAGCTAAGATGATCCATTCGACAGGGATCACTCTATTCTCCATGCTTGCGCCAATACTCCATCTCATTTTTGTCTGAGCCTCGCTTACGTGTAAGGAGCGGAAGGATAAGTCTTCGTGCGGCGAGGCGCATGGCGAAGGTGAGCACAACCACGCCTGCTAGCGCGATCCAGTCAACCAGGTGAGAACCGAAGGCGTAGTTTCTGAGCCAGTGCATAAAACCCGTCGAAGTGCGCCATTCGCAGTGCCCTGCCGCGTTCATTTCGTGTTGGGCGCTTCAACTTGCGCGCGGCGCTCCACCCAGCCCGCGGACAACAGAGTTACTAGTTTTTCAATCGCTCGTTGCATGGTGCGGTTCATTTCCGAGACCACAGCTGGCACATCGCGCTGGTCGACGTCTCCAACCTCCGAAACCGCGTTGCTCCAAACGATCGCTCCTGTTGCGATGCTGGTCATCTCGGCCGAGATCGCAACCTGGACTTTGACGCCGCCCTGATAGTCGAGTTCCTCGAGTTTTTCCAGGCGTCCGCTGAGCACGTAGTCGGCATTACGGCTGCCGTCGTAAACCTTCACACCGGCAAAGACTCCGCTAGCACGCAGGCGTTCGACCATCGCGTTTGTGACGAAGTCACGAGGGTCCATCGCCCAGCGGTGATACGCATACAAGCCGATCTGTTCCGGAGACGTTCTATAAACAATCGCTCCCTGACGCAGATAGGTGGGAGCGCGGAACTCACGAACCGCGAGGCTGGCGTGCGCGTTCGGCGCGGCAGGCGGGTCCGGTGGCGCAGGCAGATTGAGGGTGTAGTAGGTTGGGTGCCTCACGCTTCCCATACAGCCGGTCAGGATCACCAAAGCTGCCAAACAGAACACCCTTTCCTTCGCAGCCTTTCTCATGATCGACCTCCGGCCGCCGACCTTGGGACAGACTCGATCCGATGTTTTCGTTCGATTCGCGTCATTTTGGAACCTTCCGATCCTCAGGCTGTTGGATCCGAATCAGGCTCCACGGGCGTTGTTTCACCGATTCGGTCAAATCATCCAGGTTTTCGGTTGCTCTGCGCAGGTTTTCGATCGTGTCGTCAATCTTGTAATCATTTGCTTTCACCAACACCTGCATGTCAGCAAGTAAATGCTTGGCTTCGAGCAAAGTATTCTGCAACTCCACCACGTCTTTGCGGATGGGCTCGCGCACTTCGCTGACAGTGCCATTCACATTTTGGATGGTTTCGTCGGCGTGCTCGCTCAGCCCATTCAACTGATCGATAAGGTGATCAACCTTGGGCCGCTCCGTCGCAAGCATCGCGTCGACGTTATCGAGCACGTCCCGTATTTTTCGTTGATTGGGTGCGCCCGTCACGCTATTCAGGTTTGCGAGCAGGGTGCGGGCGTCCCCGCTGATTTCATGCAGTTCTCCTCGCACTTCGGTGATCAACCCGTTTACATTGTCGGCAACAACTGCCATCTTCCCGGTGATCTCGTCAAGACTCGCCGCCTCCTGCGACGAAATCGTGGACCCTGGGGCTAGCCGCTTGGCATCGTTGCTGCCGGTAGTGATGGATAATGCCGCACCGCTCATGACGCTAACCAGCCCCAGTTTCGCTACGGATTTTTCATTCAATGGCGTGTGTTCTTTCACGTCCAGCAGAATCTCAATCCTGGTGGGGTCGGAAGCCGCAGGCCGTACCGTCGTCACCTTTCCCACGTTGATCCCGCCGAACAAAACGGACGTCCCGGGTTCCAGCCCTCCGGCGTAGCGAAGATAGGTGCGGTAAGGAACCATGTGTCCGCCGAGTTGCGCGTTGATTAGGTATATAAGCGTTAATGCCAGGACCGAGAAGCATCCCAGGACGAACGCGCCGACTTTCGCTTCTGTGGTCACTGGTACACCTCCTCGGACTGCATGTATTTTTCGAAGTACGCCGTCACCGCCGGGGTCTTCGCAATGTTTTCAGGAATTCGATCGAGAAATTTCCGGACACGCGGATTCTGGCTTGCCTTGATTTCGTCTTTGGTGCCGACTGAACTGAACGAACCCTGGTAGAGCATCGCGATGCGGTCCGCGATGCGGAACGCGCTCGGCAGTTCGTGGGTAACAACGATGACCGTCATCTGCATTGCTTCCTTGACGAGCAAGATTAGTTCGTCGAGTTCCGCGGCGACGATGGGATCAAGCCCGGCCGATGGCTCATCAAGCACAAGAATCTCAGGGCCCAGCGCAAGCGCCCGAGCCACAGCCGCACGTTTCTTCATCCCCCCGGAGAGTTCCTGAGGAAGCAACTTGCCAAAGTCTGCCAAGCCAACCGCGGCCAGCTTCATCCAGACCATAAGGTCGATGATTGAAGGCGCGAGCCGCGTATGTTCACGTATTGGTAACGCAATGTTGTCTTCCACCGTCAACGAGTTGAACAACGCCGCGCTTTGGAAAGCCACACCAATCGAGCGGAGAACTCTCTTGATCTCAGCCTTGGAGCAAGTCGTAATATCCGTCCCCTTCACGCGGATGCTGCCCGACTTAGGGCGCTCGAGCCCGATAATCTGTCGAAGCAGGGTGCTCTTTCCGGAACCGCTTCCACCGAGCAATACCATCGTCTCTCCTTGCTCGATGTCGAGATTCAGCCCATTCAGAACGCGACGGCCGTCGTATTCAACCACAAGATCGCGTACGGAGATGATGGGCATCAATTCTTCACCGTGAAATAAAAAATCGCGGTAAACACCGCATCGGCAACGATGACCAGGAAAGTCGACTTCACCACCGCACTCGTTGTGGAGCGACCTACAGAATCGGGCCCTCCGTGAACGCGGAAGCCTTCCAGGGATCCGACGTGAGCGATGATGGTTGCGAACACCACACTCTTGATGAGTCCCGTGATTACGTCGCGCAAAGTAATGGAGGTGAGCACATAATGGCCGTAAAGCAGTGGCGACAGGCGAGTGCTAAAAAACATGAACAGCCCACCAGCCAATATTCCGAAGAGATTCGCAATGATGCTGAGACAAGGAACGGAAATTAAGGCGGCCAGATACTTGGGCGCGAGGACAAACTCGATTGGCTCGAGCGCCATCACGCGGAGGGAATCGAGTTCTTCGGTCACCTTCATCGTCCCGATCTCAGCCGCGAAGGCCGATCCGGAGCGGCCACTCACGGCAATGGCGGTGAGCAGCGGTCCGAGTTCGCGCGTGAAGCCAACCGCAACCAATTCAATGACGTAGTGCACAGCTCCAAAACGTCGCAGCTCCGAAGCTCCCTGCATGGCCAGAATGAATCCCGAGCAGATCGCCATCAGCGAAACCATTGGCATTGCGTCTACGCCGATTTCCAACATTTGCTTCACCGTGGACTGCCAGCGGTAACGATTCCCTACAAAAGGCAGCGCCTGTACCACTGCTCGTAGCGTGGCCCACAATTGAATGTTCAGGCTTCCGACATAGTCGAGATGTTCGATGGTTCTTTCGCCGACATTTTCGAGCACATTCGCCATCACGACACCTTTTGACCCGAGCTGTTCTGTCCGGATTCGTTCCTATTGAACAGGGCCAGCACTCCAGTGACCTCAAATAGCCGGAGCGCAGCCCCACCTAGACCCTGCAGTCTGAAATCGATCCGGTGATGACGAGCGGTCCTCAAAGCTTCAATCACAGTGGCGATCCCGGAGGTCTCAATGTAGGAAACATCGGCTAAGTCCACTGTGATGCTCTCGGGCAATCCTTCTGTCGACAAGAGCGTCCGCAGGGCCTCGCGAAGATCGGGCGAGGAGTCGACATCGACCCGTCCGCTCAGCCGGACCACAGCATCGCTTCCCGCTCGATCGACTGAGATCGTGAGGTTGCTGCTCGATGGAGTTGCAATCCGTGTCACCGCGAATTCCAGTCCCTTGCCTGCATTTTGAGCTCACGATCCTGATTCACGACTGTGCCATTCACGCTGAGATGCTTGCATGCAGGCTTCCAAAATAATGACTGCCCACCGGCGGATTGAAATCCAACTTTTCGGATGCCAGAACTTTTGGTTCCGAAAAGAGCGTCCTGGAGGTGGCATGACAGGTCCGCTGAAAGTCGAGACCGCAATGTCATTCCGTTGACTTTGGCTTTCCTGTCACGGCATTGACACCAGCCATTCGCCGCCCACACGATTCGTTCAGGTCTTTGCCGAAGCGATTGCCTCGTAAATCCTAGTTTCAGTGCTCGCTTTCATGCCCCTAGCAGCTCAGATATCGCGCTTCACGATGGCACTGAGGTTGCTTAGCTCAGCGTGGCACGCTGGACTATCCGTTGTCTCCCGGCTGATTCAAGTTTTCGCTAACAAAACATTCGATATGGGGATCTGAAATGCTAAAAGGCTTTAATTATCCGCTCACTCCAAAAGGCAAATCGACCCTGAACCCGGCTCCGCCCTGGTATTACTCTTCCGACTTTCTTAGTGTCGAATTCTGGTCGGAGCCTTCTGCCGTGGCGGCTGTCTTGCCTCCTGGGCTCGATCCCGATCGCTCCGCGAATGGGCATGCCAATGCTCTTTTCTACGATTGGCAGTTCAGTGGGAACGACGAAGAATATCTTGACCCCCAGCGTTATCAATACCGCGAATTTTTCATCCTCGTAGATGCGTTGTTTCAAGGCAAGCCGGTGGCTTACTGTCCGTATATTTTTGTGGATAACGATGCAGCACTTGCCCGCGGTTGGACGCAGGGCTACCCGAAGCGTTTCGGCGAGGTTTTTCAGACCAGATATCACGCCGCGACAGGAAAGGCTGGTCCAGCCCTCGCTGCGGGATCGAAGTTCGCCGGATCCCTGACATCAGCCGGACAAAGACTCGCCGAGGCGGTGGTAACGCTCAGGGAGCAGGTAACCGACATGTCGCTGCTGAAGCAGAAGCCCGTCGTGAATCTCCTTCATACTCCGCGTCTCGCCGCTGATAGGCAGGATAAGCCAGCAGTTCACGAACTGGTCGAGAATATCCCGCGCGATGTGAAGCTCGAACAAGCTTGGGTCGGAGAGGGTTCTCTGACACTTCCGATCTGTAAGAACGAAGAACTCTCCGACCTCGCGCCTACTCGTTGTGGCAAGGGTATGAGAGCTTCCATGGCATATGTCGTCGATGATCTAAAAACGCTGAGAGACTTGCGAAGGTAACGCGGCGCAAGGCGGAAATCATCTTGCTGCCTTCTGAATTTTCAATCTTAACGAGGAGAACTTCATGGCAAAAACAGCAGCAGATCAGGTCGCCGAAATGATGATCGATGCCGGCATTCAGCGCGTCTATGGAGTGGTCGGTGACTCGATCAATCCCATCGTCGACGCAATTCGCAAGTCCGATGGAAAACTACGCTGGGTGCACTGTCGAAATGAGGAAGTTGGCGCGTTCGCGGCCGGTGCGGATGCTCTTCTAACCGGGCAGATCGCGGCGTGTGCCGGATCGTGCGGTCCCGGCAACCTCCATCTGATCCAAGGACTCTACAATTCGCATCGCAACCGCGCGCCAGTGTTTGCCATCGCGGGGCAGGTGCCGACCCGTTTCCTTGGAACCGAATACTTTCAGGAGACCCATCCTGAGAGAATCTTCCGCGACTGCACCCATTATTGCGAAGCGGCCTATACCGCGGTCCAGGCCGCCACTATGAGCCGGCTCGCGATTCAATCTGCAATCACCAAGCGCGGCGTTGGCATGGTTTGCATTCCCGGGGATACGTTGGCGCAGCCCGCCGCAGTCGATTTGCCAGCGCATCCATTTTTTACTAATCCCCCGCGCATTCGTCCGACGGATGACGATCTCGAGAAACTCGCCGAAATCATAAACTCCGCGCAGCGGCCTTTGATTTTCGGAGGGGAAGGATGCCGAGGCAGCCGCGATCAGGTTTTGGCGCTTTCAAAAAAACTCAATGCCCCAATCGGCTTTTCTTATCGCGGGAAAGACATACTGGAGGCAGACAATCCCAACGCCGTCGGAATGACTGGCCTTCTGGGCTGGGGCGGCTTACAGAAAGGGTTCGATCAGTGCGACGTTTTGATCATGTTGGGAACGGATTTCCCTTATGTTGATTTCATTCCCACGCAGCCGAAAATCGTTCAGATCGACAGCGATCCCACGCACCTCGGCCGCCGCATCCCAATCGAACTAGGTCTTTGTGGCCACGTCGCCGAGACGCTCGACGCGCTGCTTCCACTTATCGAATCGCGCGGCGACGACCGGGGGTTTCTAGATGACGTACTCACAGCCCACCAAACCGCCACGAAACACATGCAGGCCTATGTGGAGAACGGTGGGTCTGACGGTAAACTTCGTCCCGAGCACGTAGGGGATGCGGTGAGCCGCCTGTGCTCGCCCGATTCAATCATCATCGCCGATACCGGTATGTGCGTCGTGTGGGCCGCACAATTCCTGAAGCTCCGTCCCGGTCAAAGAGTAATGACTTCGTTTAATCACGGAACGATGGCGAATGCCATGCCTGACGCCATCGGCGCGCAAATGGCATTTCCCAACCGGCAGGTTATTACCTTTTGCGGCGACGGCGGACTCTCCATGCTACTGGGGGATCTTCTGACAATCGTCACCCAAAAATTGCCAATCAAAATCATTGTCTTCAACAACTCAACGTTGGGCATGGTTCGCCTGGAGCAGATGGTTGGCGGCTACCCTTTCTGGGGAACCGAAATGCACAATCCGGACTTCAGCGCCGTCGCACGAGCTATCGGGTTCCATGCGGAACGGGTAGAGAAAAAGGCGGACGTTGTTGCCGCAATCGAGCGTGCATTTGCGCACCCCGGACCGGCTCTCCTGGACATGACCACCGATCCGAATGCTATGTCCGCTCCGCCGAAAGCGACCTATCAGGAAGCCCGCGGATTCGCATTGGCGATGACTAAAATGGTTTTGGACCATCGTGGCGACCAGGTGCTCGAACTGGTTAAGGACAACATTCGCGGCATGGTGTAAGCCCACGTCAAGTGCGGATGTTCATGCCGGAAGCCGGCAAGGTCCACCCTGCCGGCTTCCGAGTCTGGGTTACATGGGATCGTGCAGCTGCAGTTTCTGTGGATATGAACCTAGTGGGAATCAACACACAAGCGCCAGTTTGACTAAAGGTGAGCAATTACCAGCGGCGCGGTTAATTCATCGCGAGAGTCTCGACAAATAATCCATCTCCAACTCGCCTTCATAAGTTTCGGCGCCGGCCTTCAAGACTTCCGTCACGCGCGCTTGCGTCACCTCACTCGCGACACTCAAATCGGACTCATGGGCTTCCACCAGGAGCCCCTCTGCCATAGAACTAAATGCTCCAGTATCCACCGCCGTCTTTGCATGAGCAATGGCATGCGCAGGAAATGAGGCGATGCGGTGAGCTAGCTTCTCGACAAAGGGCGTCAATTCGTCCGCCGGCAACGCACGATTGATATAGCCGTAACGTTCCGCTAGCTCCGCCGAGAAATCATTGCAGCCCAAAAGCACCTCCAACGCACGTCCCCGCCCCATGAGCCGTGGCAATCTTTGCGTAGAGCCTCCGCCCGGAACCAGACCAATCGCCACCTCTGGTTGGCCGAAGATCGCTTTGCCCACGGCAGCAAAACACATATCCATGGCCAGCGCAATCTCACTTCCTCCGCCCCGAGCACGTCCCTCGACTTTGGCGATGGTTGCCTTGGGCATGTTCCTGAATCGTTCGCCGATCGTCTGCGTGAGACGAAAGCTGCGCGTATGTGACACCAGTTTGGAAGCGGCCCCAACCCGGCCCAAACCAGAATGAGCGATAAAGAAATCAGGAAGCGCGCTCTGCACGACCACAACTCGGACGCTCTCGTCGACCTCGAGTTCCCTGCTGAGTTTGTCGAACTCCTGCGACAGAACTTCATCAAGAAGATTTATCGGCGGGTGATCGATGCTAACGAATGCGACTCCAGAATCAAACCTGAACCGAAAACATTTGTAATCAGAATATGGCAAAAGAGTGGCTCCATTTCGGTGAACGATTCATTGATGCCCGTCGCAGTTTCTGATCTGCACGCTTTCTCAGTCGTTCTCCACGGGGTTGGTGAGGACACCAAGACCTTCGATCTCGACCTCATAGATATCGCCGGCCTTCATGAAGACGGGTGGCTTACGCGCCGCGCCGACGCCGCCCGGCGTGCCGGTGATGATCACATCGCCTCGTTCCAAACTCATCGCGACACTGATCGTTGCAATCAGCACCGGGACACTGAAGATGAGCAGGTCAGTGCGCGAATCCTGCATCACTCGGCCATTCAAACGGCCCTGGATGCGCAATCCGCGGGCTCCAGACGGGACCGCATCGGGCGTCACCAGCCACGGGCCGAACGATCCGGTACCATCGAAATTCTTTCCCATCGTCCATTGCGGCGTACGGAGCTGAAAATCACGCAACGTCGCATCGTTGAAAAGGGAGTAACCCGCCACATGATCGAGGGCCTGCTCCTGCGGAATTCGGCGTCCCGGCTTGCCGATCACCACGGCTAACTCGGCCTCGTAGTCGAGCGCTGTTGATTCACGGGGCCGCCGGATCGGATCCTGATGAGCGATTAGACTTGATGAGAAGCGGGCGAAGATTTCCGGATATTCGGGCTTCTTCAGCCCGCTCTCCTCCAGATGATCATCGTAGTTGAGACCGACGCACAGAATTTTCGGCGGGGCGGGCACCGGTGGCAGCAGCCGGACGGCCTTCAGGTCGATCGCCGGCGACTGTCCGAGAGTTCTGCCGACGCGTAACAGGTCTGCACCTTGCGCGATAAGCTCAGGCAGAGTGCCTGGAAATCCGCTGTCTTGCTTCGTGAGGCCATGCCAGCCCGTGCCTTCGTCTGCGGCAATTCCGGGAACTCCACGTATTTCAAAATTAACAATGCGCATAATAATGATCCATTGACGGCCGCGAGGTCGATTTACTTGCGGCATCCTTCAAGGTCGTGTCAGCTCCTCTAGCGCATAAATAAATGATTCATACACTCTGCCTGTAGTTTGGCGCATACCTAATTCGCAGGTCCGATTTGCAGAAACGAAACAGGTATCGTCCCCGGAACTCTGGATTTGTACAATTGTGTCGCGTATGGCAGAGTGTACCAACTCGGGATGCAGCAGGCCACGGTCGCCGGCAGTTCCGCAACAAGTGGTTCCCAAAGGAATTTCAGCGCTGTTTGCGAGCGCGCTGGCGATTTCGAGGAGCGTCTCACTAAGGCCGAGGTGCATCGTAGAACAGGTGGGATGAACTAGGATTTTGGGAATCGTTTTGCGATTTCGCAGTGAGGATAGAAGATCTTTGCACCACGCGATCGAATCGATGATGGTGATAAGGTTCAGCCGGTTCTTACGTTCGTCGTCGAGATGCTCCAAGATGTCGTCTTTGAGACCAAGCGTGCACGAAGCCGCATCCACCACCACTGGCAACTTTCCTCCGTCACTCCAGCGCCACAGCGCATCGCTCATCTGTTCCGACATCCACGTTTGCCCGCGCTTGTAGCCCTTGGAACTCCACGGCGTCGAGCAGCAAAGACCTCTCACGTCGTCGGGAATCCAGAGAGGCTTGCCCGCGCGTTCAGAAAGCACCACAAACGTCTCTGGAAGAGCCGGCGAAGCGGGCCTGGTATTGTCCCTGCCGAAGATGCGATTGATGCACGCGGGGAAATACGCGGCTGCTGCACCCTCGCGTCGCGTGCGGGGAAGGTCGGCGGGAGCGGCGTGCGGCATGGGGCCAGCCACGGCGGGAACCAGATCCTTACTGACAATGCTGCGAGCCACATCAGTGAGAGCCCCAAGCAGATGAGGGCTGGTTATCGTTTGGACGACATCGGCCGCCTTGACTCCGTGACGCGCCAGCTTCTCCACTTCGGCCCACTTCCTGGCCACATCCAGAGCAATTTCTTCGGCATCCGCGGATTGCTCCATCTTCCTGAAGTGTTTGATCAGGGCGCCTGTATTAATTCCGATCGGACAGACATCGGCGCAGGTACCGTCGCCAGCGCACATCTCAATGGCGTCGTATTCATACTCATGCTGCAGTTGGGTCAACAGCTTCGACCACTCGGGCTGCCGTGACATCTCACGACGAAGGACGATGCGTTGTCTCGGAGTGACCGTCACGTTACGGCTGGGGCACACTGGCTCACAGAAGCCGCACTCGATGCAATGAGACGCGGAATGAACATCTTCGATCGCTGGAGTGGTCTTGAGATTTTTCAGATGAATCTGCGGATCGTGGCTCAGCAAGACATTCGGAGCCAGGATTCCGTGCGGATCAAGGAGTTGTTTTGCGCGCCACATCAGGTCAGTCAGCTTGTCGCCCCATTCCCGCCGGACAAAGGGAGCCATGTTGATCCCGGTTCCATGCTCCGCCTTCAAAGAGCCATCATATTTATCCACCACCAAGTCAACCAGGTCACGCATGAAACCGTCATACTGCTGGCGGCTCGCCTCTTCGCTCAGTTGTGCAATCATCACGAAATGCAGGTTCCCGTAAGCAGCGTGCCCAGCGGCCGAAGGTTCATATCCGTGTTTGGCAAGAAGGCCGAGCAAGTCGCGAGTCGCATTCGCAAGTTGTGCAGGTGGAAAACAAACGTCTTCGATGATGAGGTTTGTGCCTTGAGGACGCATCTCACCGACGATGCCGAGGAGACCGTCACGAATGTGCCAGGCAAGCTCAATGGCTTCGGTCTCGCGAACGAATTCTAACGGCTGCAGCATTTTCACATCTCGTAGAACGTCCTCAACCCTCTTCTCGATGGCCGCAAGTTCTTCCTCGCTATCAAAGCCGAATTCAACCAGTAGTGCGGCGTTCTTCGGATCGAGATCCTTCCAATACTTTGGCGTGCCTTTCATCAGTTTGGAGGCCGCGGTCATGGCTGAAGCGATCATGAGTTCGACTGCCTGCGCTCCCAGGTCGGCCAGCATTCCGACCTGCTCGACCGCCGCGTCGATGGTGTCGAATGGCAGCCATGCCACCGTCGTTTTTGCGGGCAGGTGATAAGTCTTGTAGACGGCCTCGGCCACGAAGCCGAGCGTGCCCTCTGACCCAACCATCAAGCGGCGCAGGATTTCTACTGGCGTTTCACCGTCCAGAAACGCATGCATGGCATATCCACAGGTGTTACGGATGCCATACTTCCGAACAATTCGGGCAGAAAGTTCCTTGTCCGCAAGAATCTCCTCACGGATCTTCAGCAGTCCCGCCGCCATCTCTGGCTCGGATGCAGCAAAGCGTTCCTCAGCATGCGGGTCTTCGGTATCGATAATCGTGCCGGTGGGAAGAACGATTTTCATTGCGATGATCGAGTGATACGAATCGATCGCGGGCCGGCATCGCATGCCGCCCGCATTATTGGCCAGTACGCCGCCGATTGTTGCGGCGTTAAAGCTCGCAGGATCCGGTCCCATGCGGCGGGCGTAAGGTTTCAGCACTTCGTTAATCCGTCCGAGCGTGGTGCCAACATTGCAACGAATCCGTGACCCGTCGTCCTCGACTTTCCATCCGCTCCAATGCTGCCTCACATCGATCAGGATGTCGTCACCTTGCGATTGGCCATTCAAACTGGTCCCGCCAGCCCGAAAGGTTGCGCGGCGACCTTTGCCAATGCAATATCGAAAAATGCCCACCACTTGATCGATGTTCTTTGGTTGCACGATCACTTTCGGGATATACCGGTAAGGGCTGGCGTCGGATGCATAGCGCACCAAGTCGCTGATGCGATGCCGCACAAGATCCTCGCCAAGTATCTCGGTCAGATCAGTCTTAAGCTCTTCCGGAGTTCCCCCCACAAGCTCTTCGTCTACAGCATCCGAACAGGGTGGTACATCCGGACGACCGATGCGCGTTGGGTCCGCTGATAGGAGTCTCTGCATAATTTTCTCCGAAGCGCTACCGCTTCTTATTTCTGACTCACGGATGGCATGATCTGCCCCATCTCCATCGCATTGCTCGAGGGAATTTCCTGGAGGGAGATAGCGAGTTGATCGGTCGCGATGCCGGTGAGCTCCTGGAACATCGCCCACAGTTGCTTCAGCGTATCGGTCTTTTCGATGTCGGTGTGGCCACTTCGCAAAACACAGTTCAAGGCCGCGGTCGGTGCCGGCTTACCCGCCGTAAATCCCGAAGCCTTGGGATAGGAGAGGAAGACCACTCGAACAAAATTGCTGGGCACTTTCATTACCGTCGTGTGGATCCGCGTGATTTCCTTTGCGATCTTCGCCTTCGTCTCGTCGGACACAAAGCCATCTTCAGTAATAGCGATGTATAGCGGCATTCAGTTTTAGCCTCACGCAATCTGGCTGACACCTCGATTGTGCAAGCAACGTGCCAAGTCCGTGATCCGCCGGAGAGTTGGTAAACGATTGAGATTAATGGGACAGAAATGCCACGTGGAGAATGCGTTGCATCAATCGCCGACAAAAGTCCCGTCAGTGTCATTAACGCGTCAATGATCTTGAGCACAGGATTAGCACGACTGGGTTAATTCGACAGGATTGATGAAACAAGATTGACGACACCTTCAGATCCGGCAAGGTCACCAGAGCACAACCGTGATTTGGCAGGTAACGTGCACTTTATGTATGAAATGGAAGCCCGAACAACTTCTGTCACTCCGCTGGCCATATTTTTATCGGTGCGCGTTGCGACTTCTGGGCAACGCAGCCGACGCGGAGGACGCGGTGCAGGAAGCTCTGCTGTCCGCCTACCGGCACATCGACCAATTTAAGGGGCAGTCGCAGATGACTACATGGCTGACCACAATTGTCCGCAACTGCGCGCCGATGCAATTGCGCAGACGGCGACGCCAGAACCTGTTGTCCCTGGATGAGCCGATCGAAGAGATGCGACCACTCTTCCTGTGGGAAATACTCTCAGACGTCCGACCCAGCCCAGAAGACGAGTGTCGAAGTTCCGAACTGACCGTACGCTTGCGCAAATGCACAGCACTGCTATCCCCGCCATTGCGCAGAACATTTGAGCTGCGTGTGATGAATGGCCTGTCGATTTGCGAGACAGCCCAGGTTTTGGGAGTGCCACGCGGAACGGTCAAAGCGCAGTTAGCGCGTGCGCGAAAAAGTATTGCGCGACACATCAAGCCAAGGCTCGGAGCGAGATCGCGTGGCGCCCTGCACCTTCGGTAGTTGACTTGCCGGACCGACGCGATTTACTGGACCTGCCACGGAATATCGAACGTCGTTCTCAAATCAAAACCGACTTCGTCATGTCTGAATATCCAGCTTAGTGTTAATGGGCCTTGAAAGTGCCGACTTTACGCTCAGTGTGTTGCGCGAGATCTGCGAGATCGAATTTCTGGACCATTCGATCCAGTACAGATCGCCCTCCCACTCCGGACGCCAGTCGCTGCGACAGTATCTGAGACAATGAAATCCCATCATGCTTGCTCCGCAGAGTGGACAGGTTAGGTTGCGTATAGAGGAGATCTAGATCGAGTTGGCATTTGCAGCTACGGCAAGCGAAGCCATAAACATCCCTCCCTGTTGTGGCAGTTTTTCGCCATCGATGCACTGAACCTCAAGCGCAGAGCCGCAGCAGCTTGCGGGGGGTGGGCACGGAGAAGGGCTACGGCCCCGCGTTTCGGATTCAAACGTACGAGCAACTAAATCGCCAAATGCCGAGTGTTTCGGGCGCGACGATTCAAGTCGAATACTTTCTCCATCGCCCTAGAACTTGTAGCCCGTCCACAATGCCCAGTAATTCAGGTTGCGTGCTGGCTGACTCTCCTTAACGAACTTTCCCGCGCAAAAAATTCCGTAATCAGCCTGAAACCAGAGGTGTCGGGTCGCTTGCCAGTGCACTTCCGTGCCTGGACGATGACCGACGAAACGCGCGTCGCTCTTTCCTGCTGGAATAATCAGAAATCCTGGAACGGCATACACACCGTCGTCCAAACTTTCTCGCCACTGAAATATCCAGTCAACGGATACAGTTACGCTGTGGGGCAGCGCCGTTTCCAAGTGAGGATGCACATCAATAAAGTTGATGGGGCCAGGCCCTGTCGTGGCGAGGACGCCAAAGTAATTGCCCTTTGGAAATAAAGGATTGAAGGTGCCGAGAGTATTCGTCCTGCTATTGTCGCCGCTGGAGATATCCGCCTTGGCGCTGAATCGCGGCTTCAACGGAAGAGTCGGTATCCGGTAACCCGTTTCCGATGCCACAGTCCATGCCCGGATATTTGCAGAACCGAAGCTGCCAAATTGCCAAAGCGCTTCGTAATCGAAATCCCATTCCGGTTTCGTTTGAGCGACCGGACGAGAGAGACGGGCACCGATACTGTGACGCAGTTCGTCGGCAACGCCTCGATTGAATGCGACATCTTTTCGATCAAGGCCGAGATAGTACGTATCCAGAGTGATGCGCTTCGTCAAAGGTCGAACACCATACACACCCCAAAATCCGACTGCATGATTGGGCGCGTTATCAAAGAAGCCCGGCTTGTCCAGGTCTGGCCGCATGGCAAAGCCGTCGACCTGCCACGATCCGACGCCCGTCTTGACCTTGAATCCGTCAAAACTCAAGCGGACATTTGGGCCTTCCCGCACATCGACGAGGCGGCCAGAGCCGTATTCAATCTCCTGTCTGCCGGCTCTGAACTTGATCCAGTTCCGATCATCGCCCGTCCCGACTTCGACGAAGCCGGCCTGGAAATCCGATTTCTTCTCGTCGATTGGCCTCGGGCCGCCGATGCGGTAAGAATTCAAGCCGCTTTTTAGTTCCACGAACGAACGAACGTGCGAACCGTAGTGAACGTCAAAGTACAACATGTAGCGTTCGTCGAAGTAGCCATTCATGTACGGCTCTTGGCCCCAGTTATCGTTTCCGATCTGTTCCCACATTTCACGCGCTTCGCCGCCCATGGAAAGGAACCAACCACTCTGGCCGCATCGCAGAGGAATGTATTTGATGGGATCCCAAAAGTCCTGCCGTTCCGGCGGATTCCCACGAAGACGATCGCGAAGAAAACTCCAATCGTCGTCCTCGCGAAGCAAGTGATAGGTTCGTGCCTGAGGCGGGAGTTCGCCAAGCGAACTCGATTGGCCTTGCGAGAGTAGTGAACTAATAAGGAAGATGACAATCCAGAGCACTGCGGGTCGCTTCTCTGGGTTCCCCTTAATCACAGGTGCGATCCTTCTTCCATCGTCATCGTCGCTATCCGCTGTCCTTCCTATTTCTTGATTGCTGAGTGGATCTCAGCGACGTATCCTCCCGGAAATCTGACGACAACGGCATCGCGCTCGTCGGTCTTGTACGCAGGAACAAGGACATCCACACCAGCCGCCTTGGCCTTGGTAAGCGTCTCCGCTAGATTCGCTACTTCATATCCTGTTGTCTCCCGGCCGTACGGGTATGGAAGGTGACCATCAGTAACGAGCGCAGTCAACTTTCCGAATTTTGATTCGATCCTCACGCGGCGGTAGGTTTCCGCAGGCTTTCCGATCTCAACGCCTGGTGCTCCTGTAACATCCGAGACAATACTACCGTGGGAGAAAGCAAGAAAGCTGCGTAAGAAGGCATCAACGCTACCCGGTGACAGGTAGATCCGATTCTCTGGAATTGTCTGGAGCGGTGCATAAGATGAGGCGGTGGTGTGCCAGTAGAGTTGCGTGTTCACGCCGCCCGGCCATTGAATGATTGCATCGCGGCCGATCGGGTCATCAAAGGCGGCCACAAGGACATTCGCCCCAGTTGCCTTGGCAGCGCGGATCGCTTCGTCCATGTCCGTCACCAGATAACCGGTACGTTCCAAGCCGAATGGATAAGGGATCGGAGTCTTGAAGCCGAATACTGATACTGTGCCTACAGGTGTCAGAACCAACTGCGACATAGTACTGCTCTGTGTCGGAGTCACCGTGAAGATTCCCTGCTTGGTCGTTTTGCCCCCAAATGTCGCAATCAAACTCGCGACAAAGCGATCGAAATCTTCCGGCGCCACGTAAACGTGTGTCGTGTCGTACTGTGGTGCTACGGCTACGCTTGCGGTTTCGGCTGTCTGCGCATTTTGGCCAACAGCATTGCCGGAGAAAGATCCGGCCGCGAAACCGAACGTCAGGACGAACGCGACGTAGGTTCGAACGATGATCTTGTTGAAGCGCATTACGTCATCTCCTGCTTCACGATCACTTAGTTCGCTCGACCACCTCGGGCGCTGAAGTTGCTAAGGCGCTTCGAAGAGATGTCGTTGAATCGTAGGACTCGCCGACAAGGCAGATGGCCGCAGCACGCGGAGCATCGAGCTTCCTTGTATGAATCCATATCCCCAATTGTTCGCCAACCACCATTCCCAACAGGCCGAGCAACGCGATGATGGGCGGCGCTGGGCTCTTGACCCGGATGAGCCCATACAGAATACCCACACCGAGACCAACTGTAAAAGACAGGAACAAGCCTTTCATCTCGATCCCTCCAGCATGCGTGAATCAGAATGCAAAGCAGTCACAACTCAAATCCCAAGGGCCGAGGTCGCCGAACCCTTGCAAGTGGGGTTTTACTCGGCGAACGGCAGAGTTCTCAATATGCGAACAAAACTTGGAGTGGGATGCGCTGACAACCTCATGCTCACTCTTTGCATAGCCGCCAATTTCTTTTACAGGAGACCAGCCTGGACTCACCGGCAACTCTGTCGGCGACAGATTCGAAAATTCCTCCGTAGCATAAACGATCTTCCCGCCGACAATGGTGAGCACAGATTCAAGCCGTCGGATCTCCTCATCTGGAATCGAGAAATAATCCCCCGAAAGAATAGCCAAGTCCGCCAGTTGATCAGGAGCGAGCGCTCCCTTTTTGCCATCTTCTGTGGAAAACCAACTGCTACCCATCGTATAGAGCTTGAGAGCTTCCGCGCGATCAAGCCGATTCTCTTTCGGATACAAACCGTGACCGCCTAGAGTCTTTCCAGTAATAAGCCAATAGAGCGAAAGGTACGGGTTGTAGCTTGAGACGCGTGTTGCGTCAGTGCCAGCCCCAACTGGAACGCCGACCTCGAGCATTCCCCGAATTGGGGGCGTCCGTTTGGCTTGTTGCACCCCATAGCGCTCGACAAAGTACTCGCCTTGGAATGCCATGCGGTTCTGCACCGCGATTCCACCGCCTAGAGCTTTGACACGCTCGATATTGCGATCGCTGATGGTTTCACAGTGATCGAAGAACCAGTGTAGGCCGTCAAAAGGAATCTCTCGATTCACTTCTTCGTAAACGTTCAAAGCCCGCTCGATGGTTTCGTTGTATGTCGCATGCAAGCGAAATGGCCAGCGATTCTCTACCAGATGCCGGATCACAGCTTTCAGCTCGCTTTCCATCACGGGAACCATATCCGGCCGCGGTACAAGAAAATCCTCAAAGTCGGCCGCCGAGAATACCAGCATTTCCCCCGCGCCGTTAACGCGATAGAAATCATCGCCGTCGCCCGGTTTTGTCATCCTCGTCCAGCTCTGGAAGTCGCTCAGTTCCTGCTTCGGTTTCTGCGTAAAAAGATTGTATGCAAGACGAAGAGACAGCTCTCCATTGCGGTGCAGTTCGTTCACAACGTCGTAATCATCCGGATAGTTTTGAAATCCACCGCCCGCATCGATGACGCTGGTGAGTCCGAATCGGTTTAGTTCGCGGAAGAATAGACGTGAAGAATTGAGCTGATCCTCGCGCGACAGTCTCGGCCCCTTGGCCAGGGTAGAGTAGAGAATATTTGCGTTTGGCTTGGCGACGAGAAGGCCTGTCGGATTCCCGCGATGGTCGCGTTGAACTTCACCGGCCGGAAACTCCGGAGCATTCTTGTCATAGCCGAGAGCACGAAGTGCCGCACCGTTCAGCAACGCTCTGTCGTACAAATGCATGACGAAGACCGGCGTATCCGGCGCCACGGCGTTGATCTCATCAAGCGTTGGCATCCGACGCTCGGCGAACTGAAACTCTGTCCATCCTCCGATAACTCGGACCCACTGCGGAGCGGGCGTCCGCGCCGCCTGGTCTTTCAGCATGCGCAGAGCATCGGCCAGCGAGGGTACGCCATCCCAGCGCAGTTCGAGATTGTAGTTGAGACCTCCGCGGATCGGATGCATATGCGAATCATTGAGTCCTGGAATGACAGTCCGCTTGCGCGTGTCGATGACACGCGTCGCCGAATCACGTAGACGCATAATCTCGTCATTGTCACCAGTGGCGATCACCTTTCCACCAGAAATCGCGATTGCCTCAACAAACGAGGGCACCTTATTTGTGGCGATCTTCGCATTGTGCAAAATGATTTCCGCAGACACACGAATCTCCTTCTTGGTTTCTCTCGGCGCGTGAAGGGGCGGAAGCAAGCTTCCGCCCGCGCGTTTTACTTGTGAGCTGCGGCAGCGGTCGGAATCTCGTATTCGGGGAACTTCGTCGCTGGAGCACCATGCACCATCGTGTACGCGTATTCAACTCCGATCCCATAAGCTCCGTAGTGGTTTTTCACGATATCCATCACGGCATCGTAAGTTTCCCTATGAGCCCAGTCGCGCTGCCACTCCAGCATGGTTGAGAGTGACGTCACAGGTTTCGCACCGGCCTGGACTACTCGCTTCATCGCATTCTCATGAGCGAGCTGACTTACGTCACCACAGCAATCCTCCAGCACATAGACTTCGTAGCCGTCGTGGATCGCTTGTATCGTGGGCAGCGCCACGCAAGTCTCCGTCCACAGTCCGGCCAGTACGATTTTCTTACGTCCTGTTTTCTGAATCGCTGCCACGAAGTTCTTGTCGTCCCAGGAATTCATCGACGAACGCTCGATCGGCTCCTGGTGTGGAAATACCGCTCGAATCTGAGGCCACATATTGCCGCTAAAAGACTTTGTTTCAACCGTTGTCAGTACGACTGGAACATCAAACACTCTGGCGGCCTTCGAAAACGCAACAGTGTTGTTGATAATTCCCTGACGATCAAAATTACTGGTTCCGAATAGCATTTGGCCCTGATGGTCGATCAGCGCCACGACGCAATTGTCCGGAGTCAAGAGTCCCTTCTCACTAAGCTTGGGACGATTCCCGTTCGATGAACTACTCATGCATTTCTCCTTCTAATACTGGCGCTGCCAGCGTCTTGAGTTGGTCGCGAGGCCCGAAAGTAGCTTCGCACCTTCGCTTCACGATGGTCGCATTTGCACGATGAGTGCCAAAAATGGGGTAACTCTCAACCCGCAACTCTCCCGCGATACACGAGTCCGAAGCCGCAGATGCGGCGATGAATCAAGCCTCAGGGGAGCGTCATGTCATCAGTCGCGTCATGAACGTGACGCGTGACATGAGCCAACGTGGCTTCGTTTCATGAGAGGGAAGAAGTAGTACTGGAGGTGCAACGCAGCCGATTAAATCTGGATTCACCGCGACTTCACGGCGAGCTTTCACTTCATTTTCGGCAACTTATATCACGATTGCTTTTCTCTTAGCGGAGGGCAAAGTGCGCCCTGGCTGAGAAGCGAGAATGCATGTCAAGCATCAAGCCGCCTTGACTGCTGTCCCTTTTACGAATGCAAGGATGTCCGCGTTTATTACGTCGGTGTGTGTAGTCATCATGCCGTGCGGGAAGCCCGGATAGACTTTGAGCGTGGCATTCTTGAGCAGCTTGGCCTGCAGCAGTGAAGCGTCTTTGTACGGCACGATTTGATCGTCGTCACCCTGCAGCACGAGAGTGGGCACCGTGATCGCTTTGAGGTCGCCCGTCTGGTCCGTCTCGGAGAAAGCCTTGATGCCTTCGTAATGAGCCAGTGCGCTGCCCATCATTCCCTGACGCCACCAGTTCTGGATGATTCCCTGCGAGGCCTTCGCACGGGATCTATTGAAGCCATAAAACGGACCGGAAGACACATCAAGAAAAAACTGCGCACGGTTCGCAGCCAACGCCTTGCGGAAACCGTCGAAGACATCGATTGGAGTGCCCTCTGGGTTCTTCTCGGTCTTGACCATGAGCGGTGGGACCGCAGCGATCAGCACGGCCTTGGCTACGCGGCCTTGAGGCTCACCATACTTCGCGACATAGCGCGCTACCTCACCACCACCCGTCGAATGGCCGATATGGATCGCATTTCTCAGGTCGAGATGCTCGACCACCGCAGAGGCGTCGGACGCGTAATGGTCCATGTCGTGGCCAGTGCCCACCTGCGAAGAGCGTCCGTGACCGCGTCTGTCATGCGCAACGACGCGATAGCCATTGGCATAAAAAAATAGCATCTGCGCATCCCAGTCGTCCGACGACAGAGGCCAGCCATGGTGCAAGACGATGGGCTGGGCATCTTTCGGGCCCCAATCCTTATAGAAGATCGTTGTGCCATCTTTCGTCGTGATCGTTGCCATGGAATCGCCTCCTTTGGGGTTATTCAGCAGCGTATCCGTTTTCAATATCGAAATTGCTACGCTCGGCAGGGTTGTGGCCGGCAATGCTGCAACACCACCGATCAGCAGGCCCCGTCGAGTAATCTCGGCCATATAACTGCTCCCGGTAATTAACAGAAGTCTGAGAGATATTTCCTTCGCTCGCGAACGGTATTGCACGAGGTGGGCCAAAGTGGATCCGGCCATTCTCAACCCGCAACCCTCGCAAGATCTAAACATGAGAAGCCTGAGATAGCCCGCCGTGAACGTGAAAAGTGTCATTTCGTGATTGGCGTCATGAAATAACACCTGACATCAAACAGTTGGGTGCGAGAGGAAGAGCAAACGCTAAGGTACATCCAGATGAGGTCAGATTTGGTAAGATTCCGAGCCATGGCTGCCCGAGCCGATTCTCTGCTGCCCTGCGCCATCTGCACATTGAGAGCCAGATACCTCCATATTCCGCGATCGTTTCTGCTTTGCTTGTTGTCGCTGTGGCTCGTGTTAAGCACGGCTCAGGCATTGGATCCGAACAAGCGCCTTACCCAGTACGCGCATACTGCATGGCGAATACAGGACGGATTTTTTCCGAACGCTCCGTATTCGATTTCACAAACCAAAGACGGATATCTCTGGGTGGGCGGCAACAGTGGCGGGTTACGTTTTGACGGCGTCCGTTTTACTCCCTGGTCGGCTCCGATCGCTGCCACACCGGTTCTCCCCCCTTTCAGTGTACGAGCCGGAGATTTTTGGATTGCCACTCGAAGCGAGATCGCTCACGTTAGGGACAATGTCGTGATTTCCCATTACGACGTTCCGTTAAATAGCATGTACAAAGATTCTGACGGATCTATCTGGACCCTTTCCAGCCAAAATCCGGACCGAATTCTATGTCGGGCAACTGACGCACAAATCCGTTGCTTCGGGAAGACGGAAGGCATAACGATTCGCATGCCGTTTTCATTTCTCCCTGATGGGGAAGGAGGATTTTGGATCGGAGGCGACACGTCATTGCTTCATTGGAAAATGGGTGCAGCCCCTGAAATCTACAGCCCTCACAATCTGCAATCAAATGTGGGGCAAATCGGCATCCGCAGTCTTCTCGAGGATTCCGACGGTTCCTTATTGGTCGGAATTATGGCAGTGGGGCCGGGACTTGGGCTTGAAAGATTCCGCAATGGCGTTCTGACGCCCGTAGTTCTGCCGAACTTCGACGGAAGTAAGGTTTTCGTCCACGGGATCATGGAAGATTCCGATAAGAATATCTGGATTGCAACGTTTGGCGATGGCATCTACCGCATTCACGATCAAACCGTCGACCATTTTGGACAAGCGGATGGCTTGTCCAGCAACAGCGTCTCTAATCTGTACGAAAGCGATGACGGCACAGTATGGGCTGCCACGACCAACGGGCTCGATAATTTTCGCGATCTAGCTGTGACTACATTTTCGACCTCCACGGGGTCTGGGCCAACCGGTGCCGCTTCGGTCATGACCACGAAAGATGGGACGATCTGGGTAGCAAATCTCGGCGCCCTCGATTTCATTCGAAACGGAGCTGTTTCCTCGGTTCGCGTGCCTGGACAGCAAGTTAGTTCATTACTCGAAGACCGTCAGAGCAACATTTGGGTTGGCGTAGACGACGGGCTCTTTGTCTACAAAAATGGCCGCTTCCGGCGTATCCCGGAACCTGATCATCGTCCACTCGGTTTGGTACTCGATCTCACAGAAGATGTCGACGGCGATATTTGGGCGGAATGTAAAGGCGCTCAAGAAAGAAGGCTCATCCGCATCCGCGATTTCGAGGTGCGTGAGCAGTTCTCCCAGCCTCAAGTTCCGAAGGCTAAGGCCATTGCGGCAGACCCGAGGGGCGGAATTTGGCTGGGTGCAGTCACGGGTGAATTGACGTTTTTCCGTGAGGGTATTGCGCATACATCTCCCTTGAAGCTGAAGCGCGGATCGTGGGCCTATCAGATTGCTGTTGATCCCGATGGGTCAGTGATCACCGCGTCGGATGACGGGCTTGTGATGCTCCGCGCCGGGAAAGTTCAGCACCTGGGCAAAGAAAACGGACTCCCTTGCGACGGTGTCAATGGTTTCGTCATGGATGACGACAAGAACCTTTGGCTTGGTACGCCCTGTGGATTTATAGAAATTGCAGGCGCAGACGTCCAACGATGGTGGATTCATCCCGATACCGTCGTTCAGGCAAGGCTGTTCGATACGCTGGACGGAGCCCTACCAGGTAGGGTGTCATTCAATCCGGCCGCGAAATCTCCGGATGGTCGCCTATGGTTTGTAAACGGTACGGTGCTTCAAATGATCGACCCGTCGCATCTCGCTGGAGATGGGATTGTTTCGCCGGTCTACGTCGAGTCCGTTGTTGCTGATCGAAAGCAATACAAATCACAAGAAGGACTTCAGCTTCCACCTTTGACTCGTGATCTCCAAATTAACTACACATCGCCAAGTTTTCTTATTCCCCAAAAGGTGAGGTTTCGCTATCGACTCGACGGACATGATCGCGATTGGCAGGACGCAGGCACTCGTCGCGAAGCTTTTTATACCGACCTGGGTCCGGGGAAATATCGGTTTCGCGTGATCGCATGCAATAACAATGGCGTCTGCAGCGATGCGGGCGCGATACTGGACTTCGCGATTGCTCCGGCCTACTACCAGACCGTATGGTTTCGCTTTCTGGGCTTGCTCCTTTTCCTGGCAGTTCTTACTGGACTTTATCGCCTTCGAGTCCGCCATTTAGAACGTCAGCGGGATGCTCTCCGCATGAGCGAAAAAGAGCTTCAGTTATTGTCTGGCGACTTGCAAGAGAGCAAAGCCAAGCTTGAAGAAGCCCAGCGGATCACCAATGTCGGGTATTGGGAACGCGACCTTGCGACCGATTGCATCACTTGGTCGGACGAAACCTATCGCATCTTCGGACTTCGGCCACAAGAAATCCCGATTGACCTGTCAGTGCTGCGGCAAAAGGTCCATCCCGAAGATCGTAAGCGTGTTTCACAAGCACTCGACGAGGCGTTGGGCGGGCGTGCCCGCTACGACCTGGAGTACCGTGCGTTGCGGCCCACGGGAGAACTTCGCGTCGTGCACAGTACCGGCGACGTGAAGAGGGATGCGTCAGGCAAGCCCTACCGAATGTTCGGAACCGTCCAGGACATAACTGAGCGTAAGCGCGCAGAAGAGGAGTTGCAGAGAAGCCAGTTTTATCTGAATGAAGGCCAGCGCCTAGCGCACATCGGAAGTTGGGCATACAATCCCGCTGGTTATTTCGAGTACTGGTCTGAGGAGTTGTTCCAGATTTACGGTCTCGATCCGCAGAACGGAGCCCCCACGCTTGAACAGTATCTTGCCACCATGCATCCGCAAGACCGGGATTCAATGGCTGACACCATTAAGAAAATGCATGCGGAACACTCCGGCTGTGATGTACGGAAACGAATTGTTCGTCCCGACGGCCAACACCGCTACGTTCGCTGCGTCGGAATTCCTGTTGTTGAAGGCGGGGTGCTCAAGGGATTTCTCGGCACCGCCATCGATATCACCGAGGAAGAACTGCTGACCCGTGAGTTGGAGCGCCGGCAAGCGCACCTTGCCGAAGCGCAGAGACTAACCCACACGGGCAGTTGGACGATTAATATCCATACCGACGAGCACTTCTGGTCGGAAGAGATCTTTCGCATTTATGAGTTTGACCCGAAGCTCAAACCCGCTGGGTCTCTCATTCGCGATAGAGTTCACCCCGACGATCAAGCAAGCCTTGATGGGCGGCGGGAAATGGAGTTCACCCAAACGGGATGGACTGACTCGGAAGCTGATCTGCGAATCGTTCTCCCGGACGGGAGGATCAAGCATCTTCATACCCTCGCACACCCGGTGATAGATGCCTCCGGCCAAATCGTTGAGATCATCGGCACAACCATGGACGTAACCGAACGAAAACGAATCGAGGATTCACTACGACGGAGTGAAAGTCATCTTGCCGAAGCGCAGAAGCTGACCCACACCGGAAGCTGGGGTTGGCGCACGGCGGATCGCAAGCCAGTGCACTTGTCCGAGGAGTGGTACCGCATTTACGGCTTCAATCCATCTGATGGAATACCGACGTGGGAAGCTTATTTTGAACGCGTCCACCCCGAGGATCTCCCTAAGTTGAAAGGCTTGATCGAACGGGCAATCGCGGAAAAGTGCGATTACGAACGGGAGTTCCGCATTCTCCTTCCGAACGGAAAGTTGAAGTGGATCCACACTGTTGGCCATCCTGTCTTTTCGGACTCCGGAGATCTAGAACAATTCGTAGGAAGCTCGACCGACATCACTGCGATTAGGTCTGCCGAGCAAGAGCATGAGAAACTACGCCAGTTAGAGGCCGATCTCGCACACATCAATCGTGTGAGCATGCTGGGAGAAATGGCAGCGTCGCTGGCGCACGAGATCAAACAGCCAATTTCGGCAGCCATCACCAGCGCCAATAGCTGCGTCGAATGGCTCGCCCACGAACCGCCCAACCTGGATCGGGCGCGAGCGTCAGCAGCTCGAATCGACAAGTATGGGAATCGTGCGGCTGAGATCATCGACCGTATGCGTTCGTTCTATAAGAAATCTCCTCCACAACGTGAGTTGGTCGACGCGAACGGAATTGTCCACGAAATTCTCACCCTGCTGAAAGGTGAGGCTACGCGATCTTCAGTTTCCATGCACACGGACCTTTCCGCCGAACTGCCTAAAATCATGGCGGACCGTGTACAGCTGCAGCAGGTGTTCATGAACCTCATGCTGAACGGCATCGAAGCCATGCAGGACTCCGGCGGAGAGCTTACGGTGAAGTCGGAACTGCAACACGACAAATTCCAGTTCTCGGTCAGCGACACGGGCCCCGGATTACCATCTGGGAATGTTGATCAGATTTTTTCCGCCTTCTTTACTACCAAGCCACAAGGCAGCGGCATGGGGTTGGCCATTAGCCGTTCCATTGTGGAGTCGCACGGTGGGCATTTGTGGGCCAGCGCCAACACTGGCGGAGGCGCGACTTTTCATTTCACTCTACCGATACAGCTCACGGAGTCATCGCCGCCCGTTGCCTGACGAATCTCTGTACCTCGGAACATTCGGATCTCACCTGTAGCGGGACCGAGAAACCGCCCGGTCTACTCCCCTTCGAAACTCGACGCCTATTGAGGCCGAGCCAGGCATTGTCACGATCACGACACCTAATTGACACTCCGCAGTTGTTTTCTCCACTTGGTTTCAATACATCGGTGTGGGCATGTACGCATGTTGGCTGGGCTTGCCGATCTGGTAGCTATGCTCACGGGCGAAGCTCCAGTTATCACCAGCCAAAGGCAGTATCGGTCACACTGCTCGCTTGCCGGCAATCACTTCCGCCACGGGAATCTCCGTCGCCTCGCGCTCCGGGACGAAGCTGTGATGATCCACGATGAGCCGTGAGCCTCGCTGCCGTGTCAGGAACGTCCACATCCATTGCAAGAAGACGCTGAACCGTAGGCCTGGTTGTGCCAGGAACATGATGTGCACACCCGCCCAAGCCAGCCACGCGATTAATCCCTTCAGGTGCAGCTTGCCCGTTTGCAAGACGGCATAGCCCTGACCGACAACGGCCATGGTGCCCTTGTCGAAGTAGCGAAATGGAGGCGGTTCTGGTTTGCCGGTTACGCGCCGCTCAATCAGCCTGCCCGCGTAGCGACCCTGCTGCATCGCAACCTGTGCAACGCCGCCTAACGGTTTGCCGTCTTGACTGAGTGTTGCGGTGTCACCGATCACGAAGATCTCTGGGTGTCCCGGCACGGTGAGGTCGGGTTGAATATGCACACGCCCCGCGCGGTCAGTTTCGGCATTCAACCATTTGCCCGCAGGCGAAGGGGCGACACCCGCGGTCCAGATCACAGTCCGGCTGGCAATGCGCTCGCCGCCAACGATGACACCGTCGTCGTCGATCTGATCGACTCCATGTCCCAGCCGTACCTCCACACCCAACTTCTCGAGCCGCTGCTTGGCCGCCGCGGACAAATCTTCGGCATAGGGTCCCAAGACCTTGCTGGACATGTCGACCAGAATCACTCGCGCCGAAGTTGGGTCGATACGGCGGAACTGTGTACGCAGGCTTTTGCGGATCAGGACCGCTATCGCGCCCGCCATTTCGACTCCAGCAGGACCGGCGCCGACGAGCACGAAGGTTAGAAGATCCCGATGGATGTTCGTGTCTTCCTCAGTTTCCGCCTGCTCGAAGGCCCGAAGGATCTTGTTCCGGATTGCCACGGCATCCGCGACCGTCTTCAAGCCAGGCGCATGTTTCGCGAACTCGTCGCGACCGAAATAGCTGTGGGTCGCGCCCGTCGCTAGGATCAGGTAGTCGTATGGAATCGATACGTGTTCACGATCCGCGGCACTTGCGAAGACGCACTTATGCTCGATGTCGACACCGGTCACTTCTGCCATCACGACGGTTGTATTCGGTTGTGCGCGCAGGATGTCGCGGATAGGCGAAGCGATCTGGTTAGGTGCCAGGGCTGACGTTGCGACCTGGTAGAGGAGCGGCTGAAACAGGTGGTGGTTCGCACGGTCAATCAGTACGATATGCACTGGAGCATCTCGAAGTGACTTCGCTGCGGCGATCCCTCCAAAGCCCCCGCCGACGATGACGATTGTAGGTTGTTTCTTAGTCATGGTTCGCCCTCGTTCGGCTCGCTGCCTGCCAAACTTCCCGATAAAAGCAGTGCCACCGTCAGCTAACAGCCCGTTGCTGATGCATCCAGAAACGCTCGCGCAGAGTCTTCTTCAGTACCTTGCCGGAACTGCTCTTGGGCAAATCCGTTTCTGTAAACTCGATACGCCTCGGAAGCTTATACGTCGCGAGGCTTTGCCGGCAGAAAGCAATCAGATCGTCCGAGGTAAGAACTGCCCCTGGCTTTAAGACTACGCACGCCATCACGAGTTCGCCCCACTGCGGATCGGGTATGCCGAAGACGGCTACTTCACGAACGGCGGGATGTTCGTAGATCACTGCTTCCACCTCTCCCGAATAAACGTTCTCACCGCCGCTAACAATCATGTCCTTCAGCCGGTCCATGATGTAAAAATATCCCGCAGCGTCCTGAGACCCGATATCTCCCGTACGAAAGAACCCGTCGCGAAACGTTTTAGCTGTTGCTGCCGGATTGTCCCAATATCCCCGCATGACGTTGGCGCCTCGTGCAACCAGTTCGCCTGCCTGTCCCGGTTCGACTGGTTTCCCTGAAGAGTCCGTCACCTGAAGATCGACACCGGGGCACGGTCGCCCGCACGACATCAGCTCGTCTTCAGTGTGTTCCTGATCTTGCAAACCTGTGAGAAAGCCTGTTTCACTCAATCCATACACTTGGATCAACTTCACCTTTGGCAGGAGTTCCCGCGTCCGATGAACGAGTTCGGGCGCCATGGGTGAGCCGCCATACGCCAGCACTTGCAGGCTGCTCAAGTCATACTTTGTCGCGTCATTCTTTTTCGCGTCCAAGAACTGTGTGATCAAATTGATCATCGTGGGCACGAGCACGGTATGAGTGACATGCTCTCGTGCCACTGTCTCGCAGAAAGTCTGCGCACTGAATTTCGGAATCGCGATTTGGCTGGCGCCGAATGCAGGGGCCGCGAACATGCTGGGAAAGTCCGCGATGTGGAAGATCGGAGCGGCGTGCAGGTAGATCCCGCCTTCGGTGTAACGCATCCAGTAGTTGAAGTTGTGGACATCTGCGAGGATATTCGCGTGCGTCACCATGACGCCTTTTGGCTGCCCCGTCGTGCCGCTCGTGTAGATAAGGCCTAAAACGGCCTCGGGGTCGAAAAAGATCTTCGGAGCAGGGTTGCTGCGAATTGGGATGGGCTCTTCGTCGATCACCAGCTGCCAGCTCAACTTGACTCCGGGGACTGCGAGAGAAGAATGACGCACGATCCCATGCGGATGCGCATCTTCGAGCACGTCGTCAATCTCTTTGGTCGAGAGGCGGGTGTTAAGCGGAACAGCAATGACGCCGAGCAGGCTGCACGCATATACAAGTTCAATGTAGTCGGGCCCGTTAGGCAGCAATAGAGCAAGCCGGTCTCCTACACGGAAACCCTGGCCGGTGAGCGTCGCTGCGATGCCTCCGACGCGAGTGCCAAGTTCGCGAAAAGTAAGGATCCGGCCGTCCCGAGTGAGCGCGGCTCGGCCGGGATAGAATCGCAATGCCCGGCCGAGAGAATGGACGTATATCATCGTGTTCTCGTGTTTCTGTTTCCCACGCGCCCCTGAGTAAGCAGGTTCAATCCGCAGCGTTTGTGCCGGCGTCTGCCGCTTTTTCCCCTTTCGAACGGGTCGCAAGCAATTCGAGCAACATACTGTCACGCTCCCGCTCGAGTTCTGCGATGGAACGGCCATTCGCTTCCTTGAATACGCCGTTGACGATGGTTTGCTTTACCTCGGGACTAAACTCGGTGAGGGTGCCGAGATCCTTCCACCACGTAGCGACGGGGCCGGACAGGTGTTCCATGAAGTGTTGAATTCCACCTTCGCCGCCCGCCAGATGGAACAGCATGCTGGGACCCATCAGACCCCAACGCAATCCAGGTCCCCAGCACACTGCGGCATCGGAATCACCGACATCCAAGACGCCTTGCTCAATGAGGTAAACCACTTCACGGTAGAGGGCAGCCTGCAGCCGGTTCGCAACATGGCCAACCACTTCCTTCCGCACGTGGATCGCCTTTTTACCGATCGAGGTATAGAAGGAGATAGCTCGCTCAACCGTTTCCGGCGACGTTTTCGCACCCGCGACGACCTCGACCAGCGGAACCATATGCGGAGGATTAAACGGATGGCCAATCACACACCGCTCCGGATACCTGCAGCCCGATTGCATCACGCTCATAGTCAGCCCGGATGAACTCGAAGCGATGATCGAATCCTTCGGCGCTGCGGCATCCATGTCTGTGAATAATTTGATTTTGAACTCCTTGCGTTCCGGTCCGTTTTCTTGAATCAGATCGGCGCCAGCAACGGCTTCCTTCATGTCAAGCGTGAAGCGCAAATGATCGCGCGACCCGTTGGGTGAAATTCCCAGCGCGGTCAAGTCCTTCCACGCCGCATCGATGTATCGCCGCAGATTTGCTTCGGCATTCGGTCCCGGATCCGTGGCAACAACGTTAAGCCCACGCGCCAGGTATAGAGCAGCCCAACTCGCGCCAATCACTCCCGTTCCCACAATTGCTACATTCCGAATAGATTTAGTGTTCGCCATGATGAGTCCTCTCCAATTTTGCTTATGCAACTTCTGCAGATCATGCGACCGTTGCCGTCTGTTTTATTCGACTGAAGTCTGGTGGGCGTTTCTCGAAGAACGCGGTAAGCGCTTCCTTACACTCGGGTGAGCGCAGTCTCACTGCGTATTCCTCATTCTCCGATTTCGCGGCTCGTTGCAGATGCTCACGAGTGGATTGCCTCATCAATCTCTTGCAGGCTTGCAAAGCTCCGGGAGGCTTTTCCGTCAGCTTTCGAGCCGTCTCAGTAGCCGCTGCGAGAAGCTGCTGGTCCAGCACGACTTGCGTTACCAGACCCAGCTCGGCTGCTCGCTTGGCATCGAAAGATTGTCCCAACTGAATTAGCTCGGCTGCTCGCAAGTAGCCGATGCGCGCGGGAATCGAGTAGCTTGTTCCGAATTCCGGCACCAGCGCCAAATTGATGAACGGCATGCGGAACTTCGCAGTCTCGCTCGCGTATACAAAATCACAGTGCGTCAACATTGTGGTTCCACCACCGATGGCGAAGCCATGCACCGCGGCGACGATCGGCTTGCCGAAGTCGATTAACGTGTCGATCAAACGGGATTGTGGACTGTCACCTGGCCCCATAGGATTCTTCAAGAAATCTTCCAGGTCATTGCCCGCGCAGAACGAGTCTCCGGCTCCGTGCCAAAGCACGACTCGCACGCCATCATCTTTTGCTGCGCCGTTTAAAATATCCGCCATGTTGGTGTACATGGCAGACGTCATCGAATTCTTTTTGGATGGTCGATTGAGTTGAATTCGCAGGATACTTCCAGACAACTCATTTACAATGTCGGGCATTGATTTGCTCCAATCGCTGTTCGTTTCGAACGCCAAGCAGGCCGAATAATCACGCGCGCAAGCGATCGATTCATTTCTCGATCTTCTTCAGTCCGCTGCGACCGGTTTCTCTTGAACCGGGGGAATGGCACCGCTTGCACGAAACCCATCGATATCCGCGTTCGTGAAGCCAAGCTCCCGGAGCACTTCATGGTTGTGCTCGCCGATCTTCGGGGCGCGTCTGGCAGGGACTTTGGAAACGCCGTGCATTTGAATCGGACTGCTGATAGTCGAGGTCAGTTTCTCACCGGCCCCCTCGAGCGGAACCACGATGTCATTGGCTCGCAATTGCGGATCATTCACGACTTCCTTCGGGTCACGCACGGCGCCGAAAGGGACATGAACACCGTTGAACACCTCATACCAATGCGACATCGGCTGCGTACCAAATATCTCATCGAGCATTGCCGTAAGTTGCGGCCGGTTTTGCGCCAGCTTGGCAGGATCTGAGAATCGCGGGTCCGTAAGAATGTCCTCACGACCCATTGCTTTCAGGACCGCGGGCACCTTGTCTGGAGTGGCCACCAGAACAAACCATGTGCCATCCGACGATTTATACGTGTTCAAAGCTGCATTTGCAGGATGCGTTCGATCGTGCAGCCCGTAGAAACTCGCACCACATAGAGCCGCCTGGATAAAGACGCTGGCTGACCAGACGCCCGCAGCGAGAAGCGAAGTTGTAACGTAAGATCCCTTGCCGGTGCGCTCGCGACGATAGAGTGCCGTCGCAACTGCGGCATAAATGCAGACCCCGGTTGCATTGTCACCGCTCCCTGACACTGGCCAGGTCGGCGGCTCTCCAGCATCGCGCGTCATGAATAACAGACCGCTTCGCGCCCAGAAGGCCGTGAGATCAAACCCCGGAAGGGCGGCGTCCGGGCCTTTCTCGCCGAAGCCGGTGAGATCAGCGTAGATGAGACGTGGATTCCACTGCGCAACATCGTCATATTCGAGCTTCAGTTTCTTGCGCGCGGAGTGTGGCGTATTGACGATAAAAACATCAGCCCATTTGACTAACCGCTCCAGAACCTGCTGCGCGCTCGCGGCTTTCAGATTGAGCGCAACGCCGCGCTTGTTTCGATTCGCCAATTGGAAGGGATAAGGCTCTTCCGAATGCGGCTGCGGCGGGATCTTCTGTCCGATTCTCCACATCTCTCCCTCGGGCGGTTCGACTTTGACGACGTCGGCACCGAAATCGGACAAGATGGTTGCAGCGCTCGGCCCGGCAATGAAGCTCGACAAGTCCACGACCTTCAAGCCGGAAAATATGTTGCCCTCTGTCATTTGCATCTCCTTCTTCGCCATTGCTACATAGGCCAGTCGTTTGAAACTGCGAGGTGGCGCGCAGTGTTTTTAATTTCCCAGAAACTTCGGCGCACGTTTCTCCAGAAAGGCCGACGTACCTTCTTTCTTGTCGTCGGTCGAGGCACAGACTGCGAAGAGTGACGCTTCGATCAGCAGGCCTTCGGCCACGCTCGTCTCTAGTCCTTTGTTAACCGCCTCCAGCGCGTACTTCACGCTAAGAGGCGCGTTCGCAATGATCTTCTTCAACACAGTTTCGGCGCGCTCGAGAACGTGCGCGTCCGGCTCAAGTTCGTCCACCAGGCCAATGCGATAAGCCTCAGCTGCATCAATGATCTCGCCAGAAAGAACGAGCTTGAGTGCTCGGCCTCTCCCAACCAGACGGGGCAGACGCTGCGTGCCTCCGTAGCCAGGCATGACTCCAAGCTTGACTTCCGGCTGGCCGAATTTGGCGCCCTCGCCTGCGATTCTGATCGTGCAGGCCATCGCCAACTCGCACCCACCGCCTAGGGCAAATCCGTTGACTGCAGCGATGACCGGTTTGCCAAGGTTCTCGATAAGGTCGGTCAATGCCTGTCCCCGGCGAGTCGCCGCCTCTGCTTCCACAGCCGTGTTGTTGGCGACCTCCGCAATATCCGCGCCTGCAGCGAATGCTTTCTCACCGGCGCCCGTCAGGATGACTCCACGGATGGCCAAGTCGTCACGCGCGTCCTCGAACGCTATCCGCAGTTCGCTGATCGTCGCCTTGTTGAGTGCGTTCAAGACCTTCGGCCGATTCAACGTCACATAACCAATCGGGCCTTTTTTGTCGTAGACGATGTTCTCGAGTTTTAAATCAGAAGCTATCGACCCCATCTCCTTCTCCTTATTAATAATGTCTGTGGTGGCGCATCATTGCGCGGCGGGAATCTCGGCGTACACGATGCCGGTCAAATTCCCTTCCGCTCCGAGCAGTGTCTTCTTGTTCGAGCCGTCGAGATTCGCGCTGTAGACGGATCCACCCAGATCGGTCAGGAACATGCGGCCGCCTTTCAGATCCAGGGCGATGCCGATTCCTTCCATCAAATGGTCGAAAATAATCACAGGCTCTTTCTTGCCATTTCCCTGAGCCGGATCCATCGATGCCCGATTTACCGTGTTGCCGCGCGGTGGATCGCCGCGGTCCGTCCAGTAGATCGTCCGATTGGCGAGGTCTAGCTCAAGGTCGATCGGTTCAGGCAGGCCCTCGTAGAGGAGTTCAATGTCCGTGCGAGTCGAGGCACTTTGCCGCTTGGGAATTTCGAGATTGGCGCGAAAGATGCGTCCCTGGCCAGCATTGTCCGGACCTTTCTGCGTCCAATAAAGTTTTCCCGCTTCGACGTCGAGCGCAATGCCCACACACCATTTCTTAATGTCCTTCCCGGGACGCGCATCACCTTCGCTGGTATCGATAAGGGTCTCGATGTTGGAACCATCAAGGTTCACGCGCATGATTCGCATTCCCTCGCGATCGCACCAGTAAAGCTTCCGGTTCTTCTCATCGAGTTGCAGTTGCTTGGGAGTGAAAGTCGCCCCCGAAGGAACAATATGGGTGACGCCGCTTCCGTCAAGATTCGCGCGCTCGATAGAGCCATCATTGGCGGTGGGGTTGCCCATGTTGGTCCAATAGAGGTGACCTGCCGTGACGTCCACAACGATGCCGTCCGGAAGCCGCCTTCCCTCGCTCACAATGACTTTCACATCGGAGCCATCGGGGTTTGCGGAAAAAACTTCGCCACTGCTTGCACTGAGGAAAAACAAGCGCGCCGTCGTAGCCGTCGCTCTGGTCTTCTTCACTTCCCATTTAGAGGACTTAACAGGCATGATTTTCTTCACTCCTTTATTACTTCCTTTGTTGGTAGAGAGTTCGATTAAGAAACCATCCGTCCCACTCTCACTCCCCTATACGAACGCGCTGAAGCCCGTTATGGCTTTGCCGAGAATCAGGTTCTGTATCTGGAAAGTGCCTTCGTAGGAGTACAGCGCTTCCGCGTCGGCAAAGAAGCGGCCGACGTTGTATTCCGCGGCGATGCCATTGCCGCCCAAAAGTTCTCGCGCCCACGCGACCGTCTCGCGGCACTTGGAAGTGGTGAACGCTTTGGCAAGTGAGGCATGTGCATCGGTCATCTTGCCTTCCGCCTGCAACTGGGTCATGCGGACCAGCAGGCACTGTGAAGCCGTGATGTTGGCGAGCATCCTGGCGAGCAGGTCTTGCACCATCTGGAATGAGGCAATGGGCTTTCCGAACTGAAGGCGTTCCTGACAATACTTGAGTGCGTTCTCGTATGCGCCCATGGCGCATCCGGTCGCCTCCCAGCCGACCATGAAGCGCGTCATCTTCAGAACACGCGCCGTGTCGCGGAACGATTGATCTTGCTGCAAACGATTCGCTTCCGGTATCCGGCAGTTCTCCATAGTGATGAGACCGTTCT
>Ga0302319_10001366_pt1 | contig 54442 bp, 53 predicted proteins | sample Bog_T0_2_FD_203319 | JGI IMG/M metagenome (GOLD analysis project Ga0302319, IMG submission 203319) | Peat permafrost microbial communities from Stordalen Mire near Abisko, Sweden - Bog_T0_2 | ecosystem: Environmental > Terrestrial > Soil > Wetlands > Peat | place: Sweden: Abisko, Stordalen Mire...
GATAAGGACCTGCTTCTCTAATGCTGCCACCTTCGCTCGCCACTCGGCAAGCTCCCAATGCTTAGGGCCAATCCTCATGCGTTCTTGCACGGTTTCACGGACCTCGGCTTCCTTAGTACGATCAGCCCGAAGTCCAATTAAAATTGGTTTCCAGGCAGGCCAATTAGGAATGCCCCTTAACGACGATAAAAATAATATAAGGCCATCATAGCCTGTCATATCAATGGCCATCAAAGCCTGTTCGGGTATTATATCTCCCGCTTCTAAATGATCATCCAAATATTGTAAAGCATAAGAAAGTTCTGGAGGTAATTGTTCCTGCATTAAATCCCTTATCAACGCTCGGGTATTTAAAATATTTGCTCTTATATTCTCATCACCACGTGGCTTCGACTGGTCTGGTGGAGCATTCATCGCCCGATCGTATTTTTCAAAAACAGCTACGGCAAGATTTTGAGCCAATGCGGATACAGCCATGGCATGTTGTTCTACGCCCGCCGGCAGCTCTACCGCCACATCGACACCAAGTATAGAAGTTCCGACAACTTCACCCGTCTCAAGATCGATCCCTAAAGATCTTACATAATTTTCAACAGCTGTATGAACATCACCGCCAGCCGCAAGGGCTTGCCTCAAAGATTCCCGTAAGGCGCCCGACTCACTTTCATGCCATAACGTATCTATCGCCCTTCTGGCCGTACGCTGTTGAGAACTCAACACTTCTTCTTGCACCGGCGGCAAAGGTTCCAAATCCAATCGCGCCCTTCGATAGTCCATATACCTGTCCCTTAATGCCCTGGTTGCCACCATCAATCTGGGGGTAAAAAAATCTCCTCTTCTAAAAAACTGGCTATTAAAAAAAAGACTAAGACTAAAATCATAATTAGTACCATGCGCAAATTGCATCCTTTCTTTCAAGGCCTGAGCCATTTGCGCAACCTCTGCCGGAGGCTTAGTTAAATTTTCCGCCTCCATCTGTGCTACCGCCGTCTTAGTCGCCTCTTGTGTTTCTAATATTTTTGCCTCAGCCCATGCAATAGTATTTTCTCTTTTGGAAACATCAGTAAACCTATCAAACGCCGCATCTAATAGGCTAAACATTCTGGCTTGTATAAATGAAGGGAACCTGAGAGGTGCTATTGTATTTGAGATCACATGACTCAATAAATGCTTATTTTCCATATCCATATTTTTATCCGCTAATATAACGCTTCTAAACACATGTATCTCATTAAATAATCTCTCCCTGGCTTCATCTAGCTTCTGTTGTTCACGTTGGGCCCGGACTCTTACACTATTTAAAATGTCACCAGACTTTGCAAAAAAACTACGCCTTGAGACAATTGTTCCCACTTGAGATAAAGCCCCCTGTGCGTGCAAAGTATCGTTTCTTGACCCAGCCGTTACATCATCTTCTTCTGTGTATATAAAAACCGGGAGTTTGCGGTTTCTCTTTGATACTTCTTGAGCTACTTGAACCCCTTCTTCCCCTGGCATTTTATCGGCAGTAACAAGTGCTAAATATTTATTCGGATCGTCCCCTTCCTCGATCATTTTTAAAGCTGCCGCGCCATTCTCAACAACTTCAACCTTAAAACCTCCAAACATAGTGAAAATATTTGATATATTTCCTGCTTTAGCCGGATCACCTTCAACAACTAAAACAGTGTGATTCGCATTTATATTTTTCTCAGCTTCCGGTAAGAACATTGCCAGATCGTATTGTTGGGAGATTTTCTTGACAAGAGCATAAGCAAATTCAGACAGCATGTTCCTATTTAATTCATAGCCGGTAACCTCTGTACCATTAAGCACCTTCACGTTCAATATAGTCCCATCATTCTCCGACACCAAATTAAGAGGAGTCCTTAAGCTTGTTAAATGAGCTTCTACAGCTTCAATAAATTCTCTGGGAGTTTGATAGGTTAGAAGCAGGGAATTCTCTAACCCATGCGTGTTCTCTTCATTCATTAATGAATCCACCGTAGTTTTAGCCCTCTCTTGAACGGCTAAACGCATAAAGCGATAAATCTCTTCTGGCCAGCCCCTTCCTTCTTCTCCTGTACGATCTCTAAAAATCCTTTCTTTGAGATCGTTGTAATCCATGCTATCTAAATCTTGGACATCCTGAAGCATTTGAAAATACGGACCTGTGCATTTGCTAAAATCCCTTAAACCCTGGATGTAAAGATCTATACTTGGTGTAGTTTTCCCAGCCTGCTCATTAGTTGTCATTTCAGTCTCAGCTTCAACAATTAAATATAATTCACCTTCAAGAAAATTCATCATATGGGCCATTGGATTTGTAAAATCGTAAAGCAACCGGTACTTTCCTTGCGCGGTAGGGTTCTGTTCATCAACCATATCCCCATTCCCATTAAATACCATCATGGGACCATTTATTCTTACATCCTCTTCTCTGAACGATTTCACAAGAGTTAAAATATTTTGCAGCCGCTCATGCAATTCTCTAACCTGAAGTTTAGCTTTAGCTAATTTTTTATCGATATCCCCTTTCTGTATTTCTATCAAAGCAATAACATCTTGGTCCCCCTGTGCAGGCAATATCGACGACAACTCACTTGTAAGCTCCTTGATCCTTTGTTCATTTGCTTTTTCTTTTAAAATGGCAGCCATTTTGAGAATTCTTGAGAGAGAATGGTTTGCCTCCTCCAATATAGTCCTGCTTACTGCAGGCAGCACCTCAACAGCTCCTTGCTCCTGGCCATTCTGCTTTTCATGGATACTCGTAAAAATCATGATCGCTTTACCAATTGAAACGGATTTACTTAAAACCGGGCCTACTACGTTGGCAGGTAATTTTTCTTGGGCATGGCTCTCTGGCTCAGTGGTATGAATTAGAACCGGAATCCCGGAATAGCCCCCACCTTCCATTGTATTTAGCTTTTCAGCAAACTTAATACCATTCATTCCATCATGGGTTTTATAATCAACATCAGTCAAAATGAAATCAGGTATCAATCCTTCTTCTGTAATCATTTTAAGAGCTGCCGCACCACTCGAAGCCTCAACAACTTTAAAACCTGCCCCTTCAAAATAATCTCTTCCCAGCTCTAACCAATTTGTTTCATCATCAATCAAAAGAACAGTAGGAATGGTTTCGCTCAACGTCGCTCGGTCAGTTTCAATTTTAGTTTTTAAATCATCAAATAAACGCTTTAACACATCTAATTTATCAGTTCCATCATTTTTTGGGCTCCCATCTTCAAGTTCAAAATCTGGGACATCGATGATCGCCTGGATCTGCGCAGCATACCTTTCAAATCTCTCCCCCCTGTCCTTGGCATTCTCCAGCACATGCCTGGCCCTATAAAGAGTATTATTGGCCGCCTGTATATTCCTTCCCGCGTCTGTTGATCCCAAGAAACTATTAACGATGTCTTCATACAGAGCATTGACCTCCCGTATTCGAGCCCCCCTTTGCAATTCTGACATCGCCTTATCTTGTGAAAAGATCCTGGTACTACCTACATGTCTCAATATAAATTGATTGCTGTTGAGAAGGTCAGTCCTGTAGATCTCTAAATATTGCGGATTTGTAACAATTAAAATAAACTGTATCACCCTATGCCTTTGCTTAAACTCCCCCAATCCCTGCGCAAGATCATTGAGTTTGCTTAGAATCTCGCCATCACTGACTCCTGACGCATCTAACACGACCGGCACATAGGTGCCCCCAAGTTTAACCTTTTTCCCAATGCCGGTTGCTAGGCCTTCAAGTCTCTCTTGCATATCTGTTTCAATATCAGATAATCTAATTGAAACGGGTGAAATAATATCATTTGGATTAGAGATGCCCCCTTTTACATTTCTAATAAAATCATCCGGTGATCGTGTATAAATTAAAAAACTTATATTACGAGTGTATGGAAAATAGGGTTCCCCTAAGTTTTTTCCAAGCGTTTCATTCCTCAGTTCTTGGATCACTTGATTGGCCACTGCTGCGGTTGGTCCGGTTGGTTGACTGAGCACTGGCTCTAATAAAGCTTCTGATGCAGGAGGAGCTATGGGAGCCGCCGTGGATGGCTTTTGTTGAGCAGAGGCTTCTCCTTCTCCCTGAGAAAACATGATGCTCATCAAAGTCTTTATCATCGCCTTATCACCAAGCTCCCCTGCCGACGTAAGATCGATCTTCACTAAGGCTGCGTTATCTCCCACCCCATTCATATCTGTAGGACGATCAACACCGGGCACAAAGGCCAGTGAATGCTCATTGACAGTAAATACTGCATTTTGGGGACCATTTTGGGCAAATGTCTTTCCGCTAACTACCGGTACCGCCCCCCTTACAAAACCCTTGGTAACCCCACCGGAAAAATATTTCCTCGGGATCGCTTCATTGCTGTACTTGTCCACGTCTTCCTTAATATAATTAAACACACCCTTTTTAAAGGCCTTTAAGTATCGCTTGTAGATCTCTTCATTGGTTTTGGGGTCCTGGTCCATACCCTTGACCTTGGCCTTATCTGCATAGATCTTTCCTAAAAGAGACTCTTTCAACGCTTTTTTATACCAGGTCGCCAGGATCATCCCGCTGAACATTTGCCGCAAATTAGCAAAATTCTTGCCCCCATTGACCTCTTTTTCTAATTCGGGAAGGATGATCTCCCGGATCACTTGGGAGCCGATGCAATGGGTGTTATTGATAGCACTGTGTTTTTCAAGCGAAAGATAATCTTCTTCCAACATCACCTTTAAATGGCTATGAAGGATATAGGCGCTATTGCCGCTTTCATAGACAATGGCCATATCCGGCACGATCCATACTTTATTGAACGTATTGACCGGGACATCGGTCGTATGATACTGCTCCCAAGCCCGCGCATAGATCCTGTCCCAGAATTTCTTACCCAAACCATCCTCAGGATAGATCATGCTTGAAGTGATCTGCTTGAGCATATAATCTTGCGCCAAAAGATCGCGCCCCATTTCAGTCTTTCCGAAATCATCCTTGATGATACGGTTCTTTTCATAGGGAGAAAGATTGACCCATTGGTCCTCGTCCGGAATGGTCAATGAGGCCAGGAAATATTTGACCAATTTCTTATACTCAGCTCTTCTTTGCGTGTCATCTAAATCCTGTTCCCCCTTATGGATCAAAAAGTCGAACTGCAGGGCATTGTCCGGATGAATGGTCATGCCTAATAGATGAGCAGGTGTAAATTCAGGGCTTAAATGCACCAACACGCCAGGCACAGGCAGATTTAGCCATGCTCCCGGCTGGGCCGATTGGGCATAGGATGGGCCTTTGATGGATGTCAACAAAAAGGCCACCAATACGGTTATAGATATAACCTTGTGGATATATATAAACACATTTTTATAAGGTTTTAATTTAAATGGGGACATCTCTACCTCTCCTGTTTACACAACTCAATACAAGAGTGCCATATTATATGAGTACTGTCAAGTTGGGGACTAGCTTGGCGAATTGGGTCTTGCTGCGGAAGACTTGGAATGCTTTAAATACTCAATCGTACGTTTTAATCCCTCTTCAAAACTGACCAAAGGTTCATACTTCAAAACCCTCTTAATTTTGGAGATATCCGCAAATGTCTTATAAACATCTCCAGCCCTGAGGGGTAAAAACTTGGGTTGTATATTCTTACCCATGATATGATTGAGAGCCCCTACCAATTCCAATACCGTATAATTCCGGCCGCAGCCTACATTAAATATTTCATGTTTAATACCCGGAGTCGTGGCGGCAAGGATGTTCGCCAAGATCACATTTTCAATATAAACAAAATCCCTTGATTGTTGGCCCGTCCCAAAAATGGGCGGTTGCTGCTCTGAAGAAATACAATGGATGAATTTAGGGACCACAACGGCATATTCATCATCCAGGGCTTGCTTAGGGCCAAAAATATTAAAGTACCTAAGGCATACGGTCTCGATCCCAAAGAATTCTGAATATATTCGACAATAATACTCCCCTGTCAATTTACTTAAAGCATACGGAGAGATCAATAGCGGTAATTGATCTTCATTTTCAGGGAATACTTGGGTGTCCCCATAAATAGCACTCGATGACGCAAAGACGAATCTTTTGATCTTATGCTTGGCTGACGATTGCAGCATCTGCAAAATCCCGTCAATATTCACCTTATTGTAAGATAATGGATCCACCAGTGATTTGGGCACTGAACGTAGGGCCGCTTGATGAAGCACGTAGTCCATGCCCTGACAGGACTTGTCACAATCCGCCGGATCTGTGATATCCCCTCGGATAAGTTCAAATTTATCCTTCCCCAAAGCTTTCGCAAAATCCAGATTTTCTTCTTTGCCCGAATAAAAATTATCCAGCACCCGCACAAAATGCCCATCTTTGATCAAATACTCTGCAATACTTGATCCAATGAAACCAGCTCCGCCAGTGATTAAGTACTTACTCATTGTGATTTCTTTCTTAAAAGATTGCTTCGTCGCCCTTCGGGCTCCTCGCAATGACACAGACCGTACGCCAAACAAGGCAATTGGGCCTTTTACTTGAACCAATAAATCCGGCGCCACCTGTAATTAAATATTTGCTCATAAGCCTAATTTAAGAAGTAATTTTTTAATGCATTTTAAAGAATCGTCGTCTAATTTAGTAAAATAAACAGCAAAACCTTCTCCCGGCACGATCCGGGAAATACGGGCTGATCCCTGGATCAAAACACTTGCATCATCCGGCGAAGATTGAATGGCGATCCCGATCTCATCATTCACATTCAGATAAATATTGTTCTTGATCGTAATAAAAGCACTGTTGACGGACAGGTCTTTGAGCTGCCCCTTGATGGTTATCTGTGAACCGACACTGATGGCCACGGGAATCTCCAACTCGACACGCTGCTGACCGCGTTTATCCTGAATTCCCATTGATTGACCCTCCTTAGTAACGGACAGAAATTAAACAAAGCCCATGACTCGGGGCTGTTCTGGAATTCGATCGGCCGCTTGCGGCAGCTATCAAAGCGCCTGTGATATTACGGACCATCTTATATAAAAATCCATCTGACGTAATGGTGATATGGATCAAATCTCCTTCTTTAATAATGCTTAAATTCTTTATCGTTCTTACGGTATTTTTGATCCTGGAGCGCTGCGCCGCCGATTGAAAAGGCTTGAAATCATGGGTCCCTTTTATCTGACGGGCCGCTTGACGCATGGCCGATAAATTTAATTGATCAGGATAAAAATACGCCCTGTCCCGCCATAATGCCGACGGGTAGGAACGGTTCAATATCGTGTATCGATACGTTTTAGTTTTAACATCTTTCTGCGCATGAAAATCTAACGGGACTTCGGTCACCTTAATAACAGACAGATCCCTATCTAAGAAAGAATTCAAAGCCCTGTGGATCAACGAAGCCTTTATCTTGGTATCAACCTTAAAATGCGCTACCTGTCCCACGGCATGCACACCGCTGTCCGTGCGGCCGGACGCTTGACAATGGACCTTGGTTTTAAAGATCTTCTCTAAATTCTCCTCCAAATGGTTTTGAACTGTACGCAAACCCACGGCCTGCGTTTGCCAACCGGAAAAATTTGTCCCGTCGTACTCCAGGATCAATTTGAAATTGCGCATGGTCATCTGACATAATCGTCTTGAATTCTGGTAATATCATCTTCCCCCAGATATTTTCCACAGGCAACTTCGATAAACACTAGTTTATCTTCTCCCGTGTTGCCGATACGATGAACTGACCCTAGAGGAACATCGACCACCACACCAGGTTTTACCGGTATCTCTTTGGAATCAACAATAGCCAGACCTTGACCTGATGTGATGACCCATTTTTCTGATCTATGTTTATGGGTTTGAAGGCTCAACCTGGATTTGGGATTTACTTCCACCCTTTTGACCCAAATTTCGGATTCTTGATAGAATTTGTGAAATTGGCCCCAGGGCCTTTTGGATATTTCGTTGACTACGCTCATGATGGTAATTCTAAAAAGAAATTAACGATTTGACCAGACAAATGACTTAAATCTTTGCTCGTATGTTTAGTGGACACAAAAAAGGATTCCAGGTCTGCCGGGGGCAGATAAACCCCTTGACGCAATAAATGATGGAATAATTGAGCATAGATCTTATTTGACGAAGCGCTTTGGGCATCAACATAATTATAAACAGGCTCACGACGGAAACGAATACTGATCATGCTTTTATAATTGACCAGATGCGCGGCAACATCGGATCTCTTCAAAAGTGTATTGGTCTGTGCGACAAACTTATCACAGATCGTGTTAAGTTCTTTATACGCCTGAGGGGTCAGGCTCTTTAAAGTCGCCAGCCCCGCTTGCATGACAATAGGGCTTCCTGAAAATGTACCGGCCTGATAAACGCCACCTAAAGGAGCCAAATGCTTCATGATGTCCCTCCTGCCGCCATAAGCACCAACAGGAAATCCTCCGCCGATGATCTTGCCAAGACAGGTCATGTCCGGGATCACTCCCAGATCAGACTGAGCACAACCCAATTGAGTACGAAAGCCGCTCATGACTTCATCAAAGATCAGCACGATCTTATATTTCTTGGTCAATGCCCGCAGGGTTTTAAGAAAATCCTTATTCGGATTGATGACGCCCATGTTACCGGCCACCGGCTCTAAAATAACACAGGCAAGGTCTGCATGATGGCGTTCAATGGTATTGATCAAGGCCGTCGTATCATTAAACGGCAAGCTTAAAGTGTCCTGAATGTGCGCTTTGGGGATCCCCTGACTTGATGAGGCTGCCAGGAACGCAACACCTGAACCTGCCATGGCCAAAAGGTCATCACTATGGCCGTGATAACATCCGTCGAATTTGATGATCTTGCTTCGCTTGGTAAAACCCCGTGCCAGACGGATAGCGCTCATCGTGGCTTCTGTCCCGGAATTGACAAAACGTATCATATCCACCGATGGCACATGTTTAGCAACGAATTGGGCGATCTCGATCTCTGGCTTGGTCGTGGTGCCAAAACTGACCCCTTTTTTGATCGTCTTTTGCACGGTCTTGACCACATCCCGATGGGCATGCCCCAAAATCAATGCACCCCAAGACAGGCAATAATCTGTATAACCATGACCATTGATGTCAAAGATCTTACTGCCCTGTCCGCGGTCCATCACTAACGGATCACCGCCCACCGCTTTAAAAGCACGGACGGGACTGTTAACTCCGCAAACTAATACTTGTTGAGCTGTTTTCATCAAAGCCATTTGAGAGCATCCTGCGTGTGGTAAGAAATGATAATATCTGCTCCGGCGCGCTTGATAGAAGTCAATGTCTCTAACACAATAGCTTTTTCATCCACCCAGCCGTTTTGAGACGCAGCCTTGACCATGGAATATTCGCCGCTGACGTTGTATCCCACGATAGGCACATTCAATTCCCGACGCAAATTAGATACGATATCTAAATAGGCTAAAACAGGTTTGACCATGACCATGTCCGCCCCTTCCTGAACATCCTGCTTGGCTTCCTTAAGGGCTTCACGGCTGTTGGCTGGGTCCATTTGATATGTCTTGCGATCCCCAAATCCCGGCGCAGAATGCGCAGCTTCGCGAAAAGGGCCATAATAGGCTGAAGAATATTTAACAGCGTAAGACATTATCCCTACTTCTTCAAAATGATCTTTGTTAAGGGCCTGCCTGATGGCCGCCACACGAAAATCCATCATGTCAGACGGAGCAACAATATTAGCCCCAGCTTGGGCATGGGCCAATGCCATCTTAGCGAGAATGGGCAAGGTTTTATCATTATTGATCTTTTGGTCTTCTACAATGCCACAGTGGCCATGGCTCATATACGCACATAAGCACACATCCGTCACTATTAAAAAATCAGGGAAATTCTTCTTTACCGCCTTGATGGCCTTGACGACAGGACTGCTTGAAACATAAGCAAATTTACCGGTATTATCTTTTTGATGTGACACACCAAAGAATACTCCTCCTCGACCGCCTAAACGAACATAGGACTCTATCTGTTTGAGCAATAGATCAACGGAAAACCGGAATATCCCCGGCATGCTAGGGATGGCTTCTTTTTTATTGCTCCCGTCAATGATAAAAAACGGCTGCAGCAGATCATGCGCAGTCAGATCTGTTTCACGGACGAAATTCCTGATCACGGGAGTAGCTCTTAATCTACGATAGCGATGTGGCATTATTGTACCCTGCTTCCTCTAATGTTTTTAAGGTCACCGGCCCCTTGGCCATAATCTGCCAAGTATCAGGTATTGTACCATAATCAGCCAGAAAATTCCTCACTGTTGAAGGACTGGTAAAAATGACCCCATCAATACTCCCAGTCGGTAAATCCCGTTTGGAAGGCTTGGTGTTCTCATAAATAGTAATTTCATTGACATGGGCACCCAGCGCTATCAATGCGTCTTTTAAAAATGGGTTGGGCAAAGATGAACGGGGAAATAATATATGTTTGCCCTTCAGGTCCAAATGCTTGGTCATGGCCTTAAGCAAGCCTTCTGCTGTCTCCTCTTGAGACACAACGGTGGCTTGGACATTATGTTCTTGTAAAGCCTTCTGAGTGCGACCCCCTATGACGGCAAAGATCTTGTCCCCATAATTAATATCGGGTTTGATCGAGAATAATTTACTTAAAAAATGCTCTGCTGCATACCAACTGGTAAAAACAATGATCTCTGCCGATTCAAAACTTTGAAGTAAGTTCTCTTGCTGATCTTTGGTCAACGACACCGGTTTGATATTGATCATTGGCCAATGCAGGATCTTGCCCAAATGGCTATAAAGATCCGGATGCGTGCCGCAATGCAGGAAAGTTTTTTTAAATGCTGGCCTATAAAACTCAAGAGTTTTACCGACCACGATCAACGCTGGAGGCTTTAGATCCTGAGCTTGAACAAGACCTTCGATCGTCGCAAGATCGCCTTTGACAATTTGTTCCTCAGGCTTAGTGCCGTTGGCAATGATCATCACCGGGGTGACTTTCGGCCAACCCGCGTTTTCCAGAGATTTAACAATAATATTTAATTTAGTCAGGCCCATTAAAAAAACAAGGGTATCTGCTTGAGGAATATTGATCGCTTTAGGATGGGCCTTATCTTCATCCTCTTCATGACCGCTTAAAAAAGCAACTGATGATGATATCCCTCTGGCTGTTAAGGGAATCCCCAGAGAAGAAGGAATGCCTGTGGCAGAAGAAATGCCAGGAATGATCTCAACGTCGATATGATAAGAACGTAAATATTGGATCTCATCTGCCCCTCGGCCAAAGATCAGAGGATCTCCGCCTTTAAGACGAACCACTCTCTTTCCAGCAAAAGCTTTATCCTTAAGCATCCGTGAGAGATCTGCCTGGGAAAGCGAATGTTCACCTTTACGTTTGCCGACATATATGTGCTCTGATTGGGGAGCATATTTCAAAAGATCTGCATTGACCAAATAATCATAAAACACGCAATCCGCCATCTGGAGAGTTTTAATCCCCTTGATTGTCATTAATTCTGGGTCTCCCGGACCAGCGCCAAGCAAGATAACCTTACCAAAGGATCGACGCACATCAATAACGCTGAATAAATTCTCTAATTCATGATCACAACGATGTCCCACCACTGCCAATTGGCCTTGCAAAGGCATGCCTTCCCAAGGGAAAATATCTTTAATTTCTGAGTCCAATCCTAAACGTTTAAGGGCACAGGCCGCCACTACAATGCCGTCCACCTTGGATTCTTTGACCAATTGTAAACGTTCATTAATGGTCCCTCGAATATTAACGATCGTCACATCAGGGCGCATCGCAAGGATCTGCTTTTGGCGCAGGACACTGCTGGTCCCCACCTTGGCATGCAAAGGCAGATCTTTCCAGTGCATACGGCCAACCCAGGCATCTTTATCATCCAAGCCTTGAGTTAAAGCAAATATCTTAAGGTCCTCATGTAAATTTTGCGGCAGGTCTTTGGCACTATGGATGGCAATATCGGCCTTACCTTCAAGAATGGCCCGATCGATGGCATCGGTAAAAAAATCATCGCTGCTTTTGGTCAAAGATGTTATTTTGTCCTTATCGCCGGTTGTTTCAAATTTCAAGACTTCATGATCGAAAACACGTCCCTTAGCCTTCAATCCATGGATAATTTCCTCTATCTGGACCAGGGCCAACGGACTTGAGCGGGAAGCTATTTTAACAGGCAAATTCATGGGGGGTATTATACAAGAACAGAAGCCATAACCAAAGACTAAATAAATACGTACTGGTCAACCACATATTGGGAAAACGGAAAGGAACAAGTAAATGCCGGAGACACGGCATTAAGGACATGAACGCTTTTATGGTCACCTTCCACCACAAAATCCTGGACCAGACTAAGCGTTGTCTTGTCCAAAAGCTGTGCCCTGATACCTGGCTTGGTCCATTCGGTAAATCCTTTAGGGTCCATGTACTTGACCATGGACAAGGCCAGCGAAACAAAATAATCCTTACTGTATTTACGCATTTCCTCATGCGCCAGAGCACGAAAATTAAAAGCATTGGTCAAATAAAGTTTTGATTCGGAAAATAATACTTCTGACATTTCATTAAATGAAAAGTTCTTAGAATCATAATTTTCCCGCCAAAGAGCAGGGATGGCCGTAGGCCCGATTTTGATCTCACCAGTCACAGTTTTTGTGTAATGAACCCCCAAAAAAGGGTTCTTTAAATTCGGCACAGGATAGATATTAATTTTGATATCAGTTTTGTTTTTTGTATATTTTAAATAAAGGCCTTTAAAAGGGATCATGGTATATTTCGACCCAAAACCAAAATCCTGGGCTACACGGTCCGCGTAAAGCCCTGCGCAGTTGATGATCTTATCGCCTTCAAAATCGCCCTGACTGGTCTGGACAATATTGGTCGAGTGACCTAAATATTTCGTGTTAAATGAAAACTCGACACCGGCTTTTAGCAGATCCTCTTTAATGGCAGCACACACTTCTTTAGGGTCGATACTGGCCGTATCCGGAGAATACAAGGCGCGTTTATAAGTTTTAGCATTAGGCTCGATGTCAAAAGCCTCAACCTCGTCAATAAGACTGACATTAGAACCGTTCTTCTTGCCCCGACGCAAAAGCTCATCCAATTGTCCTAGTTCATGTTCATTTTGGGCCACTACTAATTTACCGCATTGATTGATCGCCAAACCTTTGGATTTAACATAGGCCTTCATGGCCCGACTTCCCTCAACAGTAAACCTGGCCTTAAGACTGTCCGCAGTGTAATAAAAACCTGAATGCAAGACACCACTATTGCGGCCGGAAGCATGTTGAGCTTCTTTTAATTCCTTGTCCAATATCAAAATACGGGCATCTGCTTTACGATTCCTGATAGCACAGGCCATTGTCAAACCGATGATGCCAGAGCCGATAATTATAAAATCATATTTTTTCATAAAATTCCCGTAAGTTTGTTAAAATAGAAACAAAATTATATCATTTAAATAGTTTAATTCTACGAATAATATAACAAAATAAAAACATATGGACGCGAACAATCACCCTTTTGTCATGGATGTTAAACCCGGCCGGTACGTTTGGTGCAGCTGCGGCGAGTCTAAAAAACAACCATTTTGCGACGGCTCTCACGGGCCGACAGGTATGCGACCTCTTTTCGTGGAGATCACGGAGAACAAACAGGTGGCCTGGTGCGGTTGTAAAGTATCTGCCAGTAAGCCATTTTGCGATGGGTCGCACAAAAAACTTACTTAAAATTCAACCCCCAACCTGCCTCCTAATTCCAACGAATTATTATTTGGCTCTTCGCCAATGACAACATATCCTTGACTGCCAACACTGCTTTGTGCCAAAGATGTGCTATGGATATGCCAAAAACGGACAAATGGCTCGAAGATCAAATTAAAACGCTCTCCTGTCTTGACCAATTTAATAGAGCCTCTTATCCCATAACCGCTTTTCTGCGTATTATTTAAATCACCAGCCCCAAATGGCTGGAAATAGCTCGTCACGAAACCACGCGCAAAGAAATCATATTCCGCATCAGCTCCTACGGACCATCCATCAAGCAACTTGAGCATTACTTCTCCTCCAGTAGGGACATATAAATACTGGATGCGTCGATTATATCCATAAGGTTTATTTTCTTCCAAGGAGTCATACAATAAACGATACCCTCCACCAATGTAGGGTGTTAGTCGTAGAGACTGATTTAAAAAATTAAAATCTTTTCCAATAAGCCCCCTAACTTCAAATAAATAATCACTTATACCCTTGTAATTTTCAGGGGTAACGCTCCCATCGCTATTTAGAATGCCCCCATAGTAATTCACTTTCCCGTAGCTAAACCTTCCTTCCAGACGGTAGACATCCGTAAAACCTGTATTCAAATAATCCCCTACTGGCGGACGCATGGTAAAAATACCGATAAGCCCAGACATAGTCCCTGTTTCTTTCATCGAGGCTGGCTCATGATATCTGATATACGATACTTCGGGACCGATCTCAAAAACTATATCTGATTTTTTAGAAAATTTCTGGGAAGCTGCGGGAACTTCCTGGGCTAATAATTCCTGTTGAGTTGCACCCGGCGGCGCTACATTCTGGGGTGCAATATTCTGATGAGAAGCAACATTTGATGGAGTAACCTTGGGGGCGTTAATCTTATCTTCTTGCTGATTCAACTGTTGATTAACAGCACGGATACGCTCTAAAGTAGGATCTTCGTTATCGTTGCAAATATCATTCCAGCTGACGCCTGAATTGGATGACAAATGCTGATCAATACAATTCATTTCTTTCTGGACAATGAGATCACGTTGCGACTCGGCATGAGCAACAACACTCGTAGTAAAAATAAATAATGCGAAAATATAAAAAATTCTGCAGAGGTTCACATATCTATTTTGTGATAAACTCAACGAAAAACAAGCAGAAAAAGATAAATTTTGAATTAATTTGATGCGGCGTTATTTGACAGCTGGCTTACTGATAAGAAAAATAGAAGTGTCGGAAAGTAGATTATGAGCAAAAGCGACCTTGCCTTTAACAGCAAAGGCACATTCCCGCTCAATGGTGATGGAACGTTCAGCACAAAAATCACGAAAATCTTTGATGCTCAAAAAACGTAAATTCGGGGTGTTATACCATTTATAAGGCAGGCCTTCAGTCACTGGCACCTTCCCAAAAAAGAATATTTGCAGACGGGCACTTAAATTACAAAAATTGGGGATCCCCACAATGGCTTTCTTGCCGACCCTAAGGGCTTCAGCGATCACCTTTTCAGGATTCAAGACTTCTTGCAAACTTTCATTAAGGATCACATAATCAAAACGTTTATCGGAATAATCCGTCAAACCGGAATCAATGTCCCCATGGGAAACGCTGACACCCTTCTCGACACATTTATAGATCTCCTTCTCATCGATCTCAATACCCGCGGCGCGACAACATTTTTGTTTCATCAGTAATGACAAAAGTTCACCATCCCCGCAGCCTAGATCCAAAACATGGCTGTTGGGCTCGATCATCTCCAAAATATATTTATGATCAAGACGCATGCGAAACATCCTTGGCTACATTAGTTAAAAAATGCGTTACCAGTTTTGACTGGCCGTCTATTTCCACCAAGAATGAATCATGACCATACTTAGTGGCGATCTCAATAAATGAAACATCCACATCGTTGGCCTTCATGGCTTTGACGATATCTTTAGATTGATAAGAAGGATATAACCAGTCAGACGTAAAAGTGACTATTAAAAACTTGGTCTTCATGCCTTTAAATGCCGCCACCAGATCCGTATCCTCTGAAAGGTCAAAATAATCCAACGCTTTGGATAAATACAAATAGGTATTGGCATCAAAACGCTGCACAAAGCTGGCCCCTCGATATCTAAGGTAAGACTCTACCTCAAAATCCTGGGAAAAATCGTAGCCAACCTTTTCCTTGTCCTGTAATTTACGACCAAATTTCTCTTCCATCGACCGCTCTGACATGTAAGTTATATGACCGATCATCCTGGAGACCGACATTCCTTGGGCTGGTAATTCCTTACCGTAATAGTCACCTTTGTTCCAATGAGGGTCAGACATGATCGCCTGACGGGCCACTTCATGTAAAGCTATCTGTTGGGCTGTATGTTTATAATTGGTCGCGATCAAAATCGCCGATTGAAGCGTACCGGGATAACGCACTGACCACTCGAGAGCCATCAAACCGCCCATTGAACCGCCTGCAGCAGCCAATAATTTTTTAATCCCTAAGTGATCTATCAAACATTTCTGAGAGACTACCATGTCTTCAATGGTAATGACCGGAAAACTTAAACCATAAGGTTTGCCGGTAGCCGGATTGATCGAGGAAGGCCCGGTTGAACCTTTACATCCTCCAATAACATTGGCACAAATAATAAAATATTTATCCGTATCAAAGGCCTTGCCAGGACCTATCATAGGGTCCCACCAACCAGGGGTCTTGGCATCTTTATGCCAAAACGCGGCGTGAGCATCTCCGGTCAAGGCGTGAAAGATCAAAATGGCGTTGCTCTTATCAGCATTTAATGTGCCGTAAGTTTCATAGGCCAAGGTCACAGGACCTAATTTAACACCACTTTTTAAAACCAACTCATGAGGTGCCTGGGCAAAAGTAAAGAATTGAGTTTCAACAAACTGGCGATCAGGCATAGCGGAACATGGCCTCGATGGTCTTTAGAGCTCGAAGGCGTGTAGGTTCATCCAAAATAACCCTATCCTTGGGTAATGGATTTTTAAGAGCTCGCAGGATATCTTCCAACGTATTGGATTTCATAAATTTACACATCGTACAAGAGCCGACCAATTGCTTATCAGGAAACTCCGACTGCAAACGGGCGGAAAGCCCACATTCCGTCAACATTAAAAATTGCCTGGAAGAGGTCTCCTTCATGAATTTAAGCATTTGTTCGGTACTGCCGACAAAATCAGAATTATCAATGATGGCCGAATTACATTCAGGATGACTGACGATCTTGGCATCGGGATATTCAAGTTTTACTTTAAAGATATCATCCATTCCATAATCCTCATGGACATAGCAGGTACCGGTATAAAATTTAATGTCTTTTTTGATCCCTTGGCGTTCCATATAATTCTTCAAATTCTGCCCCATAAATTTATCCGGTAGAAAATAGATCTTGTCATTAGGGATATCCTTGGCCACCTTGTACACATTGGCGGAAGTAACTGTTATATCGCACTCGGCCTTGACTTGAGCAGAGGTATTAATATAGCAGATAAAAGTATAGTCAGGATATTGACGGCGCAGTTGCCTTACAGTATCCGCTTGGATCGAATCAGCCAAAGAACAGCCGTCTAACGCTGCAGGGATCAATACTTCTTTTTCAGGATTAAGGATCTTGGCCGTCTCCCCCATGAACCGGACAGCCACAAAGACGATGGTAGAAGCCTTGGTAGATAAGGCATCACGGCTTAATTTATAGGAATCACCGACAAAGTCTGAAACACCATAGATGATTTCCGGGCTGATATACGAATGTGCCAGGATAACAGCATTTTTTTCTTCCTTAAGTTCATTGATCTCATTAATGATGGGGATCAATTCCTCGCACTTTCTTAAGGAATACTGGCACACGGAAGCCCCCAGCTTGATATTTTTAAGCTTTTCGTAGAGTTGCAGGGCTGTGAGATGCGTCTTTAACATAGAACAATAAATATATACCTAATCGTTGGATTTATCAAGCAATGCTTGGGATAGGCTGACCTTTAAGGGAGTGCGGGGTTGCTTCGGTGATCTTCACCTTGATCATATCCCCTACCTTATAACCATTTTGGGATAGGATAACAAGTTTACCGCCATCGGTTCGTCCTACAGAATGCGTGGAAATCTTCTCGCCAGTAGTTGGTTCGATCAAAATTTCAAAAACCTGGCCGATAGCAAGCTGGTTTCTCTTATACGTGATCTCTTTTTGGATCTCGTTTAATTGCATGATACGCTCGGTCTTAATGGCTTCGGGAACATCATCCGGGTATTTCTTAGAAGCGATGGTTCCCTGACGCTCTGAATATTTAAAATTAAAGGCTGAATCAAATTGGGACATTTCAATGACCTGAATAGTATCCTCGAATTCACCATCGGTTTCAGTAGGAAAGCCCACAATAACATCAGTTGTCAAAGTGATATTAGGAATTTTAGTACGGATCTTATACACCAAGTTCAGGAAATCTTCATTAGTATACGTCCTGTCCATCATATCCAAAATGCGATTATTACCGGCTTGCAAAGGCAGATGGATATGTTTGCATATTTTAGGGTTGGTCGCCATCAAATCCAGGAAACGATCAGGAAAATCTTTAGGATGCGGTGAGGTAAAACGGATGCGTTCAATGCCTTGGACCTTGCTGACCTCATCCATCAAGTAAGCAAAGTCATGATCTTCATAGCGGTAAGAATTAACGTTTTGGCCAAGAAGAGTGACCTGTTTAAAACCTTCTGCGGCCAGGCGGCGGACCTCTTCAACCACATTTTCAGGTGAACGGCTGCGCTCACGGCCACGTGTATACGGTACCACGCAAAAGGTGCAAAAATTATTACACCCTCGCATCACCGCGATCCAGGCATTAACACCTTCTTTACGGCTTGGATTTATATCCGAATAAGTCTCAAATTCTGATAGGGTGACATCATAAGACTTTTGTCCTTCGTCAGAGGCCTCGCGGATCAGTTGCGGCAGGCGTTTATAACTGTCGGGCCCGGCAATAAAATCGATCTTCAAACTGCGGTCTTCCAGCAGATCTTGGCGTAAATTAGTGGCCATACAACCCAAGATACCGATCATGACCGGACTGTCCTTGCCGCGCGCATGCCTGATACTGTGCACCCGGCCATAGACCTTGCGATGCGCATGCTCACGGATAGCACAGGTATTGAGCATCACAATATCCGCCGACAGTTCATCCTTCACAAATTCATAATTCTCTTTCTTAAGGATCGAACGCACGAGTTCAGAGTCATACTCGTTCATCTGGCAACCATATGTTTCTAAAAATACTCTCTTCATATTTATTTTATATCCAGTTAGGTGTCGTTACCTTAATGTTTTATTAGAGAATCGACCAACCATATGTTTCTAAAAATATCTTCATAGTAAAGTGCAAATTACCTTATTTATCTTTTGTTATTATTTTTTGAAGTATTAATGCCACACAATAATTTCCCTCAACTGTCATATGTTCATCAAATAATCTCTCAAAGACATCAGCATGATCTTGCTTTATTTTAGATAATATAGGTTTTAAATCAATAAGTACTGTAGTCGATGAGCTAAAAGAGTCAACAATATTGTTCATATTACCACTGTTTAAGTCTTTCGTATATTGCGCCATAACATACAACTTGATATGATCGACCCTACATAATTCTTCCAAATTTCGGATCAATAAATAAGTAACTTTTAAACCGTCCCTATGAACCCGTGTCCTACGTAACCAATCTTCTCCTTGAAGCCAGAATTCTGGATAAAATGCCATCATGAATTTATGAACAAAATAACTATACCCCAATATTTGTCTTAATTTTCCTACGGCATGATTGCTAACCGATTTTGGAACAGGCACATTTTTAAGCACAAGTTTTGAATCTATAACTGCAAAATATGGTTTTCCGGCTGCTGTCCGTTGTGATAATTCACACCTATCGATGTCATCTTTGAAGATACTAAAAATAATTATGCTTGGATGAAAGATCTTGATCAACTGTTCCGCTCTAAGATACGTTTGATCGACACCATATCCGAATACTCCGCCATTGATCACTTTTTTCTTTAATAACATTTCCAAAATGGCCGGCCATGTATGTCCATCAGAGACTTGATCTCCAAAAGCAAATGAATCTCCTACCGCCAAAATAGGATGCATATCCGAGGAGGCAGGCATTTCCTTCTTTCCGTTCGAGCGGATACCAAACTTTTCAATGGATACTTCTGTATTCCACACATTTTTTCTGCCAGACGCTCCTTCTTTGGGAACCCAGCCTAACACTGGATCGTATTGGGCCGGGTAACCAGCGGTGAATAATGTTTTTTCCTCCAATAAAAAATTCTTGAAAGAATATTCACTTTTATAGACTCTCGTCAGGAGTTCTAGCAGTAAAAAAGTAAGCAGCAAACTTAATATGACGATTGATGCATTAATAAATATTTCTTTTAATGTTCGCAGGCTAATCACAGAATTAATCCAAGGCTAAAACAAATCATATAGCTTTAATATTTTTCTAAAAAATCAATTTCCAGTCGAACGATCGATCTTAATAAGATGCTTTTCCTGCAAGAATTTAAATACTTCCTGAGCTGCCAATTGATGTCCTAAAGGAGTCCAATGCAGGTCATTTTTATAGTATAGCGGCATTCGATGTCCTTGGCTGCGAAAAACAGGCAAGAGATCTAAACAAAAGGCATAATGAGTATCCGCACAGATCTCTTTTATCCGTTGTTGTGGTATATCCGTTGTTTGGATCTCTTTAACTTCCCATCCTTCCGGATCGATTTGCATTCTAGCCGGAACAATAACGACTAAATAAGGGATATTTTTCTTTTTAGCAAATTCGGATATCTGGTTGATTGATTCTTTTAACATCATATAAGCAAATGAGAAATAATCTTGACCGACTTCTTGGAAAATGAGTTCTTCTGGCAAATTTTGTTTTTGATAAAACTTACTATGTTTCAATTTATATCGGTTGATGATAAATTTAATAGCGCAGCAGGTGAAAGGAAAATACAAACGTTTTTCGATGGCTGAGTTGTCTGTCCCAAAAAGCAGTCGATCATTTTAAAATCCACACGTCTGACCTTCCCCTTAATAAGCACATAATCCGATGAAAAATCATTATCTATGACAGGAAGAGACTCGACATCCATCAGAGGTCTGATGTCATTCTTGAGAACCTTGCCATTATTCCTGACAATGGTTCCTAAAATATTACCTATGGGCTTTTTTATCTTGAGTGAATTGACGATCTCTAAAAAGGTCTCCTCACCTTCTCCGATAACAGCACAATCACAATGCTGCAAGCATTCTTCCGGGGCAATTGTCGCGTGAACGCCTCCCCAAACGACCGGGACTTTTAATCGATCCTTGATTTCCTTGGTTATCTGGACACAATTCATAAAATAATTAGATAGGCACGAGATCCCGATAAGATCAGATTGTCCGCACAACCCAACCAATTGATCCAAAACATCCTTAGTATAAGGAGTCCCGAAATCGTTGGTGAGATTAATTGTCGAAACAGAAATGCCGTTGTTTCTCAGGTAGGTGGAAATGCTTTTTAAACCGTATGAACTGAAGCTATTGTAAGGTGAAATTAAGGTAACCTTCATAAAAGAAAACGCATATTAGGCTTAGCCTTAATATCCGTGATTATAAATACGTTAAAATAGCTGTGATCAGCTGAAGGTTCAGGAAATAATAGGCCGCGTTCAAGACAAAAAGTTTCCATGACCAACCTTCCCACGCCATTGAACCAGCAAGTCGCGGAAGATAAAATCCCAACCAAATAAAAAAAGCCGCCCCATAAGCACAATAAGGCTTATAAATTTGCACAAAATACGCCAGCACAAAGGTTGTCAATACAGTGCCTAAAAGCGTCAAAGGCAAGGACCAGGGCTTAGACTTACATTCACCCTTTTTCAACCCCATTAGATCTGCCCAAATCTTACCAAATATTGGTCCATACCACAAAAAACCAAAGATAAAACTGGCAGCTACGGCTCCCCCTAAAACCAAATAATTAGCATGAGTAAATGGACACATAAGCTCCCCCCTATTAACGTTTGGTTAATTTCACGATAAAAATATCACCGCGCATATTTGAATTTCTTGTTAACGCCGCCCGGTTTCTTTTTCCAGGGCTTGGCAGTTCCCCGGCCTTTTCTTTTTTCCCAAGCTTTCGCTCCGGCAGGTTGGGCGAATTTTTTAGCATCTTTACTGAATTTCCGACGAGGCTTATCCTCTTTATCAAATTTCTTAAACGACTTGGGTGAAACTTCCTTTTCAGGGATGATGGGAGCTTTAAACTCGACCGGAGCTTTCTTTTTCGCTTCCAGACGTAATCTTTTAATTTCTTTATAATCTTTCTTAGGTTTTACGGGCTTAGGACGCTGAGCACTCACGCTCATAGCACGCCCCATAAATTCTTTGCCTTCTAAACCAGTGATGGCTGCCTGTGCTTGCAGATCATCCGGCATGGTCACAAAACCAAACCCGCGCGAATTCTTGCCGGACTTCTTTTTAATTCTGACTAAAGAAACAGCACCAAAAGCCTCAAACACCACTTTCACATCATTTTCCGTTGCTTGAAACGATAAATTACCCACAAATATATTCATTTTTTTCCTTTATGATTAAATGCTTTTTTGAGTGACCAATTCACGAAATTTCTTAAGACTGAAATACGGCGTGTCCACGGCTATCCCATTGACCAAAAAGGCAGGGATGGAGCCACCAGGGTCGCTGTATTGTTGAAAGAAAACCTCTGTCCGGTCTTCTGATATAGATTTAAAAATCCACAAAGTTTTAATAGCCGGTACGCGTATCATTCCCTTCGCCCGCGGCAACCTGTCAGGAAGGGCTTTTATAGTATAATTCGTCGTTCCCTGAGCAAGATCTTCAAATTTGGTGATCTGAAAAACAATATCCCTGGCAGTGACCGGCCAGGGCAAATGCAAAATTAAATAAACGACCTTCTGTTTAGGGCCATCAGTTTCGATCAGTTCTGAATGAACACATTGATAATACCATCGACTGATCTGTTTCTCATCTTCAAAAAACGCAATGACCTTATGGATAGGAGCATCAATGGTGACGCTGGACTTATATTCAAGAATGGGTGAATCGGCAACCTTGCGAGTGTAGACCGGGATCCCGTCTTTATTTTCCCTTAATTGCCATGGGTCCTGCTGGGCCTGTAGAAAACCGAGAAAACAAAAACTAAATAAAAAAAAGACCGTAATAAAGACTTTCATCCTTTTACCGGCTCCACTTCGCCTACCTGGGTCATAGGCACAACATCTGTATAAACAGGTATGCTCCCAACCACATCAGCTCCGACCTCGGCATAACATTTTTGAAAATTTTCTAATGTGTCAAAATAAAGATAACCGATAGCAAAGAACGGAGATGCCTCGCCGCCGGGCTTTTCTAAGCCTCTATCAACTTCGATCTTCTTTAACCCAAAAGGAGAAAACTTCTGCCAAACCATAGGCAAATGAGTATGGATATAATAATCCAGATCAAATCTTTTGCCTTGCGCTCGAGGATATGCAGCAGCTACTCTGATCATAGACCCCTTTAGTTTATCTTGATCTTAAAAACCAGCTTTTTAACAAACCTTTCATAACCCTCATAAACACACGACGGGCGATGAGGTTGATAAGGATAAAAAAAAGCAAACTCACCGGTCTCAACGACCAGATCAGACCTCGCGCCGGAGACTACTTTATAAAATTGAAAATCCCCTGTTTCGTCATACTCTGTTAAAGAGGTCAGATCTTTCATGCGCGCGGTTTGTATTATTTCCGCACCGCTAACGACATACTGCATATCCGCATAAATTTGATGTGTTTCAAAACGGTTTTCAGCCGGTTTAGGAATATAGCTCATCACGCGCACAAATAAATGCCGGCCCAGGATCTCAATTTCACCGTCAGGTAATTTGGCACAATCATTTTCAGCAATGAATTTTAAAATGGCTTGAGTTTTAGGCACTGCGTAAAGTTTAAAATTAAGCATGTTATCGTGGATCATAACACCCCCTGAAAACTCCGGCGATGGATCATTGAGGCTCCATGCTTTTTAAGGGCCAGGCGATGCTCTTTGGTCGGATAGCCCTTATGTTTGGCAAACCCATACTGAGGAAAAACCCTGTCATAAACACCTAAAATATGGTCCCGGTAAACTTTGGCCACGATGGAAGCACAGGCAATGGATAAGGATTTTCCATCCCCTCCGATAATCGCCTGGTACTTGTAGGGCAATTGGGTCCTAAAAATATTCCCGTCGATCAAAAGCACGGTCTGTTGACAAAATTTTTCATGAGCGACAATTTCCTGAGGCATGCTGCGGATCATTTCTCTAACAGCCATATCCATAGCCAAATGCGAAGCATTGAGGATATTGACAATATCGATGATCTTCTCGCTCATCATCCCAATACCAACAAATGCTTTTTCAAAGATCTCATGAAAAGCGATCTCACGCGCTTTGGCCGACATTTTTTTGGAATCATTGATAGGATTTTTGAAATCAAAATACCGTAAGCACACGGCTGCCGCCACCACGGGCCCTGCCAATGGCCCACGTCCTGCCTCATCCACTCCCAAAATAAAACGCAAGCCTTGACTGCTGGCTTGCGTTTCATATTGAAGCATATCAGATTGTGGCGGCATCAATTATTGCGCGCTGGCGGTTTGATCAACCTGAACACGCGCTTTTTTCCCTAAACGATCACGAAGATAGTACAATTTCGCACGCTTAATGACACCTTTGGAAACAACTTCAATTTTCTCAATTACCGGAGAATGAACAGGAAAGGTTCTCTCGACACCCTCACCAAAAGATATTTTACGCACGGTAAAAGCCGCGCCCAAGCCGATACCGGTCTTTTTGATCACAGTCCCTTCAAAAGGATGGATACGGACCTTATCAGCTTCTTTTACCTTGATCTTCATTTTCACGATATCCCCGACGTCAAACACCGGCAGGTCTTTACGTAAATTTTGCACACTGACTGAAGCGATTTTTTCAAGACTACTAGACATCATTTCAAACTCCTTTACCTTGCTTAAGATCAGGCCTGACCTTTTTGGTCAAAGCACGTGATTTTGAATTTCGCCAAATTTCGATCGCTTGATGATTGCCAGATAATAACACATCCGGCACTTTTTTACCACGAAAATCTGCCGGCCGGGTGTACTGCGGCCCCTCCAGCAAATTGTCCTCAAATGACTCATGGACCAGTGATTCTTCCTTGCCTAAAACGCCTGGGATCAAGCGTGTTACAGCATCAACAATGATCATGGCCGGCAGTTCTCCACCGGTCAACACATAGTCTCCAACCGAGATCTCCTCATCGACCAAATGCTCGCGTACGCGCTCGTCTATCCCTTCGTAATGGCCACAGATAATAATCAAATTTTGGGCTTTAGTCAAGTTTTTCGCATAAATTTGTGAAAAAGGCTTACCTGCCGGAGAAGTATAGATCACCTTAACTTTACGTCTGCCCTTAATAGCTTTAACCGCGTCAAACAAGGGTTGCGCCATCAAAACCATGCCCGGCCCCCCACCAAAGGGACGATCATCTACTTTACGGTGTTTTTTATCATCAGTGTAATCGCGCAAATCATGCACATGGATCGACACCTTCTTTTTCTCCTGAGCACGTTTAATGATAGACTCATTCAAAATAGGGCCAAACATGTCAGGAAATATAGTAATAATGTCAAATCTAAGCATAATTTTATAAAGTTGCCAGCAATTCAGAATTATAATTAGTTAAAAACTGCCGTTGAAACTGCGCATAATTGTCCGCTTCAATGGCGGCACGGATCTTCTCCATTAGTTTAATATAAAAATGTAAATTATGATAGCTCATCAAACGAACACCGGTAATTTCATTCATGTTCAATAAATGACGGATATAGCAACGAGTATGATTCTTACAAACCATGCAATCACAGTGCTCATCCAAAGGACGCAGGTCCTTAGTAAATGTGCTATTACAGATATTTAATTTACCGGTACTCGTAAACGCACTCCCATGCCTGCCGTATCGGGTCGGGATTGAACAGTCAAACATATCAATGCCCAATCCTACAGCCCGCACGATTTGATCAGGAAGCCCAATGCCCATAAAATAACGCGGTTTATCTTTCGGTAAATAAATAATGGACCAGTTAAGCGCCTCAAACATCTCCTTGACAGATTCTCCGACGCTAACCCCACCGATAGCATAGGCATCAAAACCTATTTCCAATAATTCTTCCGCTGATTGACGGCGCAAATCCTCATAACTTGATCCCTGAACAATGGCAAATAAACGCTGCCCCTGCTCATGCATACCGATCTTGTGAAAATGCTCCTTACAGCGCTTGGCCCACTGGGTAGTACGCTTTAAACCACGAATAGCTTTTTTCCGATCACACGGATGCGGTGAACATTCATCCAAGGGCATGACCATATCAGAGCCCAATACCTTCTGGATCTCCATCACTTTTTCAGGCGTAAAAAAATGCATGCTACCGTCAATGTGGGAACGGAATTTCACTCCTTCATCAGTGATCTTGCGGAATTTGGTCAAACTAAAAGCCTGATACCCACCGCTGTCTGTCAAAATAGGCTTGTCCCAATTCATAAACTTATGCAAACCCCCGGCATGTTCCATGATCTCAAGGCCCGGGCGCAGATACAAATGATAGGTATTAGAAAGCACGATCTGCGAATGCATCTCATGAAGATCAACACTCGACATGGTCTTGACCGTAGACGTGGTGGCCACCGGCATAAAAAAAGGCGACTGGACCACCCCGTGCGGGGTCGTGATAATACCCAGACGGGCATCTGTTTGCGCATCTTTTTTTATAAGCTTAAAGAATTCCATATTTATATAATCAACATCGCAAAGGGCCCAATTGCTCAGGAATCGTAAAGCTATTTTAAATTAATAACATTGCGTCCCCATAACTATAAAAACGGTAACGTTCTTTGATAGCTTCCTTATAGACTTTCATAATTAAGTCATATCCACCAAAAGCACATACTAACATCAACAAGGTGCTGTAAGGAAGATGAAAATTAGTTATCAGGGCATCCACCATTTTAAAACTGTATCCAGGATAGATAAAAATATTGGTACTCCCAGTATACACCTTACTCTGCGCCATGGCCTCAAGCACGCGGGTACTGGTTGTTCCTACAGCCACCAGGGTCTTAGAGTCTTCTTTGACCTTGAAGATACTTTTTTGTACCGCAGGCTTTACACTATAATATTCGGTATGCATGGGATGATGACGGATATCATCGCATTCAACCGGTTTAAATGTGCTATAGTTGATATGCAAAGTCAGCTCATGGAAACGATGACCCTGGGCTTTTATTTGTTTGATAAGTTCCTTAGAAAAGTGCAATCCTGCTGTCGGAGAAGCTACGGAGCCAGGCTCTTTAGCATAGACGGTTTGATAATCTTGGACGTCCTGAGAAGTGTCCGGTCTTTTAATATAGGGCGGCAATGGGATATGCCCTACTTGGGCTAAATACCTGACTATGTTTTTCTTATTAAAACGCACGATGCGCTTTTCTTTATTCTCAAGGGTGGCGTTAATACCTTTGCCAAAATTGATGGTCTCGCCTTCACGGATCTTTTTTAGCGGCCGGAGCAAAACTTCATAGGAATACCCGTCTTTTAAAGCATTTAATAGAAATATTTCAACTTCACCGCCGGTAGAACGATGTCCCAGTAAACGTGCAGGGATCACCTTGCTGTTATTGACAACCAAATGAGAATTAAGCGGTAAATATTTATTTAAATGATCAAAGGTATCGTGGCGGATGCTTCCTTGACGACGGTCAACGATCAAGAGCCTGGCCTGGTCCCGGCGGGCACATGGTTCCTGCGCTATCAATTCGGAGGGCAATTGATAAAAATAAGACTGCAACCGAAAAGGATCATTTGGGGTGAAGCTCATGATAATTCATTAATACAGATTGCGGATAATAGTAAGCGAGAATTTGTTTGTACGTAAATTGTTGTCTGGCCATGCCCAAAGCCCCCCATTGGCACATACCCACCCCATGTCCCCAACCTTTACCGTTGAGATCAACATAATAGCCCTTCTGATCAATATCAAAATTATTGCTCATGACCACATTAGGCCCCATCAGATCACGAAAATCCTTACCCTTGATAATAAGTTCCGCGCCATTTTTCTGGGTGATCTTTAAATGGTCGATGCGCTCACTACGGTCACGATCGACGATAGATATATCCTTAATGCTGCCCACTTTATAGCCATGAAGATTAAGCGCACTTTGGATCTCCCGAAGCCGGAAATTCTTTTTCCAACGATAATGGGGTGAATTTTGACAAAATGAACAAGGCACGCTTCTCAAAGGGGGGATATCAGGAAGAATATGCCATAATTCTTTCGCATCCTCGGTCATACCTCCGCAGGTCGCATGAAAATAGGCGGGTATCATCTTACCGTCATAGGTCAACACCTGGGCCCGTGTATAATCAACAGCCAGATCTGTCCGGTATCGTTCGGAATCCCTTCCGCCGTAAACTTGGGAATAAATATCATTGGTCACATCATAAGGTTCAGCAAGATTGATGGAATACAAAGCATAGGTACGCGCGGCAACGGCTTGGGCTTTTAAGGCCTCCATCGGCCAACGGTGCGAAACTTCATGATATAAAACGCCTTTAATATAATCTTCAACATTGATATCATTGACTACCGTAATATGATTATCAGCCGTACGAATAAAGGTGACTTCTCCTCTAAAGGGGCGTTCATCAATGATAATCGAAGCATCCTTGGCAGGCTCTATGGTCAAACGCTTATAGGGATAAACATCCAACCCCATCAAAATCCCACGACCTAAAAGTCTCACCTTGCTTTGGGTAAGAAAATTCCCTTGGCCGATGATCTTGCCGGAGGCCATATCCCGAAGGCGGTAAGATCCATGAATAGCCAGATCCACTTCCCTGGAATCACGCACAATGGCCACCCGCACCTGCTCAGGCACGACCGTACGGCTATTATCAATAGCAGCGACAGCACCCACGATACCAAGAGTGGCGGCTATAAGTAAACCTAAAAGGACATTTCTTCTCATTTTTTCCCCAAGAAAAACATAATAGCGCTTAAGATAACGCTTAATAAAATACAGGTAGTTAACGGAAAGTAAAAGCTAAAATTTTCTTTTTTAATAAAAATATCACCGGGCAATTTTCCAACACCAGGTATTTTCCCTGCCACCGTCACTATAACACCAACGATGATTAAAACAATACCGATCGTTATAATAGATTTACCGATATCTCCCATGGCTTTTACCGGGTCCTGTTAAGATGCTCCAGCGCCATCGGTGTTAGCTCTCTTCCGCGCGAGGTACGTCTCAGAAATCCGGCCTTTAAAAGATAAGGTTCAATTACATCTTCGATGGTATCTAATTCTTCATTTAAAGTCGCAGCCAAAGCTTCAATACCGACAGGGCCGCCATTATATTGGATTTTCATGACTGATAATAAACGCCGGTCCAATTCATCAAGGCCTTGTGAATCGATCCTTAATGCGCGCATGGCCTCATCCACCACCTTTAGGTCAATATGATTCTTATTTGAATTGACCTGTGCATAATCACGACAGCGTCGTAAAAGCCGGTTAGCGATACGGGGTGTGCCACGGGCCCGTTGGGCCATGGCTAAACATGCATCCTCGTCTATGTGCACATTAAGCTTTCCCGCAGAAGTGGACACGATATGGGCCAGATCACTCTCGCCATAAAATTCCAAATGATAAAAGATCCCAAAACGGTCCCGTAAAGGGGTGGTCAAAAGCCCGCTGCGGGTCGTTGCGCCTATCAAAGTAAAAGGTTTTAAATTAAAATTAATGGTCTTGGCATAGGGGCCTTTATCCACAATGAAATCGATCTTAAAATTCTCCATGGCCGGATATAAAAACTCTTCAACAGTTTTGGAAAGCCGGTGGATCTCATCAATAAAAAGCACATCCCCTTTTTCTAAATTAGTAAGGATCCCGATAAAATCCCCTGCCCGATCAATGGCCGGCCCCGAGGTGATCGTGATACGGCTGTTCATTTCATTGGCAATGATGTGAGCTAAAGAGGTTTTTCCAAGACCAGGCGGCCCTGAAAAAAGCGTATGTTCCAAGGGTTCACCACGTTTTTGAGAGGCGCTGATAGCTACCTGCAAACCCTTGACCAGGTCTGATTGACCGACGAAATCAACCAGGCGTTCAGGACGCAAAGATAAACTGACAACCTGGTCCTCTTCACTTTCCTGGTTTAAAACAAGCCGTTTTATTTCTTCCATAATTCTGCTTTCTCAAACATTACATTAGCGGCTGATACCGATATGTTCTTTCTGCGTATAAAAATCTGACAACGTTGGACTCGGCTAATCTTTTCGCGTGACCAATATATTGGCACCAACGTTTCCAGCGTGAACGTCAGATTTTAGCAGAAAATATATATCGGTGTCAGCCAACATAGCGCTCAAGCCTCTGGTGCAGCAGGTGTTTCATTGACGGTGTTACGCATGATCTGAATATCGTCAAATTGATGATGCTGGACGATGACAATTTCTTTAAGACGGGTCAATTCCAGGATCGCAACAAAGGTGCAAACAACCTCTGTTTTACACGTCGAACGGCGAAACAAGTCCATAACCGAAATGGAAGGGTTTTCAACCAACATATGAAGCAGATCATGGATCTTGCCTTCGATCGAGTATTGCTCCTGGGAGACCTGGTAATCCTTCTTTTCAGGGATGTGCTTTAAAGCTTCTGACAAAGCATTGATCAGATCAAAAAGAGTGGCCTCAAATAAAACCTCCTGCGCATCTTCCTTGATCTCATTAAGCTTCTCTTCATCAACCAGACGGCCATATAAACTTTGTCGAAACAACTCTTTTGATTTAAGCCCATCGGCCACGAGCTTAAATTGCTCATATTCTTTAAGCCGATCGATCAATTCCTGACGAGGATCCACCACTTCAGGGCCGGCCAAAGGATCCGGCGGCAAAAGCATTCTGGACTTGATCTGCATCAAGGTTGCTGCCATGACCAAAAAATCCCCCACCACATCCAGATCCAGCAGCTTCATCATTTCAATGTATTCCATGTACTGGTCGGTGATGATAGCTATAGGAATGTCCTTGATATCAATATCATTTTTCTTGATCAAATAAAGCAAAAGATCAAGCGGCCCTTCAAATTTATCAAGATGGATTTTATAGTTCATATTAATAAACCGCCTCACGGACCTCAGCCATTGTTTTCTGAGCTAGACCCCTTGCTTTTTTAGCGCCTTCTTTAAGGATATCCTCGATCCGGCCTGTATCTTTTTCCAACCCAAAGCGTTTTTCCCTGATCGGTTCAAGATCTTTATTGATATGTACACTCAAATTCTTTTTACAATCCACACAACCTTTAAGCGCCTTCGTACACCACTCATGCGCTTGAGGAACTTCTTGAGGAGCAAAAACTTTATAATAACTATACACATTGCATTCCTCAGGATGTCCCGGATCATTCTTACGCAAACGCTTAGGATCAGTGATCATGGATACAACCTTGGTCTCAACCTCTTTAGCGCTATCTGATAAATTAATTGTATTGTTATAACTTTTAGACATCTTGCGATTATCCAACCCTAAAAGCCTGGGCGTTTCGGTCAGGATCGCACGGCAATCATTAAAGACTTCCTTTTTATAAATGGAATTGAATCGACGGGCGATCTCACGGCATAATTCCAAATGAGGAAGCTGGTCTTCACCGATAGGAACAGCATCAGCCTTATATAAAAGGATGTCTGCGGCCTGTAAAACAGGGTAACCCAAAAACGCGTACGTTTGCAGGTCCCTGGAAGTTATTTCACGTAATTGTTCTTTATAAGTAGGATTGCGTTCAAGCCACCCTAAGGGTGTCAGGCAGGAAAGGAACATCTGTAATTCCAGATGTTCAACCACATCAGACTGCAAATAAATAATGGCCCGGTCAGGATCAATACCGCAAGCGATCCAATCGATGACCATGTCGATCCCATAACCCTTAAGTACTTTGCTATTTTCGTACTCGCTCATCAGGGCATGCCAGTCAGCAATGCTAAAAATGCACTGGTAATTCTCTTGCAGGGCATCCCAATTCTTAAGGGCACCCAGCAGATGTCCCAGATGCAATTTGCCCGTCGGGCGCATGGCTGAAAAGACTTTTTTTGTCATACTCTTGGCTTAGAGCTTGCGAGCGATCGACTCAACATCGTATGCTTCGATGATGTCCCCCACGGCAATGGTATTAAAGTGAGAGACCGTGATCCCGCACTCAAAACCTTCCGTGACTTCTTTGGCATCATCCTTAAAACGTTTCAAGGTACTGATATGTCCCGTATGGACAACGTCCCCGTTACGTAAGACTTCAGCCTGAATTTTATTACGGATCTTGCCTTTTTGGATATAACAACCGGCGACAATACCAGAACTGCTTAATTTAAACACATTGCGCACTTCCGCGCGTCCCACAAAATGACGTTTAAGCTTAGGCGCCAAAAGTCCTTCCAGGGCTTTGCGTAGATCTTCAACGGCATCATAAATGATACGGTACTCGCGCACATCCACAGGATTTTTGTCCAATTCCTGGCGTGCCTTGGTATCGATCCCCACTTGGAAAGCGATGATAATAGCATTTGATGCATGGGCTAAAACCACATCAGAAGCATTCACGTCGCCAACGGCCGCATGGATAAAGCGCAACTTAACTTCATCAGAAGGAATTTTTCCGAGTGATTCTTTAAGCGCTTCCAGGGAACCTTGCACATCCGCCTTGATCACCACGCGCAATTCCTTGATCTCGCCTTGCTGGATCTGGGAATAAAGTTCTTCCAAAGAAACCTTGGCAGTACCTGAAAGTTTTTCATTCTTTATTTTTTCCTGGCGGGTTTCTGCGATCTGTTTGGCCATCTTTTCATCATCCACCGCATAAAACACTTCCCCCGCTGAAGCCACTTCCGAGAGGCCTAAAATTTCCACCGGCATCGAAGGCCCTGCTTCCTTGACAGAAGCGCCACGATGGTCGAACATAGCCTTGACCTTACCATGCAAAGGACCAATAACAATGGCATCCCCTTCACGCAAGGTCCCATTTTGGACGATCAGGGATGCAATAGCACCTTTTCCCTTGCTCATATGCGCTTCAATGACGATACCTAATGCCTTTTTATCCGGGTTGGCACGCAATTCCAGAATTTCCGCTTCCAGCAAGATACGTGCCAAAAGATCATCGATCCCCTGTCCGGTAGTCGCTGACACCGGAACCACGCCGATCTTACCGCCCCAGTCTTCAGACATCAGATCAAGTTCGGCCAATTGTTTTTTAACCTTGTCCGGATCAGCAGCCCTTTTATCGATCTTGTTCAAGGCCACCACGATGGGCAGATTAGCCGCACGGGCATGGGCAATAGCTTCCTGAGTTTGCGGCATGACACCATCGTCCGCAGCCACGACCAACACAACCACGTCGGTAATATGTGCCCCACGGGCACGCATGGCAGTAAATGCCTCATGGCCCGGAGTATCCAAAAATGTAATATATCCATTGGAAGATTTAACGGAGTAGGCGGCTATATGCTGAGTGATACCACCATGTTCACTGTCAGCCACGTGGGCAGAACGGATACGATCCAGCAGGGATGTTTTACCATGGTCAACATGCCCCATAAAGGTAACAACCGGCGCACGCTGTTTCAGGCTCGCCGGATCATCCTTGTGTTGAAACACATCGATCAATTCTTCTTCCTGGGTTTTACTTTTAATGACATTAAAGCCAAAGGAATTCGCCAGTTTCACAACAAGTTCATCGCCCAAATTCTGGTTGATATTGGCAAAGACCCCCATATTAAGGAGTTTCTTTAAGACCACATTCATTTTCTGATTGATGCGCACTGCAAAGTCCTTAACACTGATAGGGACAGGCAATTCAATATCCAATAGCGGCCCCGCAGCTTGCACTTCGGGGACGATGGCTCCGGCGATAGAAGCCGAAGGTTTATGGTCAGACCCGCGGAAACCGCCTGCCGCATCATCATGGGACCGTTTACGTTTTTTAGCTAAAGGTTTGACCGCAATAAAAGGTTCATTATAGTGGGCCTTTTTCTTGATTGGATCTATAGGCAAAATTTCTTTAGGGATATCAATTTTAGTGACATCAATGACCGGGACCACAGGCTTAGGCGCAGGTTCAACCTTAGGAGCGATAACAGCTTGGGGGATCTCCACTTTGGGAGCTTCGGGCTTAGGAACCTCTAGCTTAGGCGTCTCAGGCTTTGGAATTTCCACCTTGGGAGCTTCGGGTTTAGGGATTTCTACCTTGGGAACTTCAGGCTTGTGCGTTTCCGATTTTTTTACTTCAGGCTTTTGTTCATCATCTTCTTCAAGGGCTGTTTTTTTTCTGGCAGGAGCAGATTTCGATTTTTTATCCTTCTTGACCGCAACAGCTTTTACTTTTGGCTTATCAACACCCGCATCCGTCGATTTAGCTTTTTTCGCTGGTTTCTTAGCAGGCTCCGGCTCATCAGCCACCTTTTGGCCTATGCCTTCATCAGCAAGAGCATCACGTAAAATCATTTCAACGACGGCAGTGATCTCAGCTCCGTCTTTAGAACGTAATTTTAATGATTTGATCTTATCGTTGATATACTTTTCTGTGATCTTTAGCTCTTTGGCTAAATCGACAATTTTCATATTATTCCTGTTCCTCTTCCTCTTTAGAATCCTCATCGGACGGCGTAACATCCGCGGGAGGCAGGCTCGTCACTGTTTCCGCCCCTTCCGTGGTCTTCTGTTTTTCTTCCCACTGTTTGGCGGAATAAATATCCAATTCCCAGCCGACCAACTTGCTGGCTAAACGCACATTTTGGCCATATTTACCGATAGCCAAAGATAACTGGTCTTCATCCACAATAATGTTAACTCTCTTTTCATCGGCGATCAACTGCATCTGTGAAATTTCAGCAGGAGATAAAGCCGCCTGGATATACTCTTTAATATCTTCAGAATGACGCACAATGTCAATTTTCTCACCGTGCAGTTCTGTGACGATATTTTTGACACGGCTCCCACGCATACCGACACAAGCACCTACGCAATCGATCTTTTCATCCTTGGAATAGACGGCGATCTTGGTGCGTTCACCGGGATCCCGGGCAATGGCCTTGACTTCGATGATACCTTCATAGATCTCCGGCACTTCCAATTCAAAAAGGCGTTTGACAAAATTAGGATGGGCCCGTGATAAGATGATCTGAGGGCCACGATTCTCCCGGCAGACTTCCAGGACATAGGCGCGGATACGCTCACCTTGACGGAACTCTTCCTTATTGCTCTGCTCGCTTTTAGGTATCAGGGCCTCGGATTTTCCAAGATCCACAATGATGTTCCCGCGTTCAAATCTATAGACACTGCCGCTGATGATCTGTCCGATACGGGCATTGTACTCACCAAAGACCACATCTTTTTCCGCTTCCCGGATCTTTTGGATGACCACTTGTTTCGCGGTCTGGGCGGCAATACGGCCGAATTCACTGGAATGGATCTCTTCATCTCCGGCCCAGGCCTTGATCTTTCCGGTTTTTCTATCCAGGCTCACCTTGACGTCCTCTTCCTTATCAACGGTCCATATTTTTCTCGCCGCCGAAGCCACTGCCGCTTCTACTGCCGCGATCAAGGTCTCTTTATCAATACCTTTGTCTCTTTCTAATTGTTCCAAAATTACCATTAATTCACTGTCCATACTGTCCCTCTCTAGTTAATTAACTAATCAATGACCAACATACCTTTAATGATCGACGACAAAGGCATGACTAACTGACTTCCAAGAACGTCAACGATCAGATCTTTCTCTGTGACTTCTTGTAAGACCCCTTGTACTTCTTTTTTTCCTTCTATAGCTTCATTAAGCCAAAAATGCAATTCTTTGGCCTTAAGCCGCATAAAATCTTTACGCGTGACCAACGGTCTGTCTAATCCCGGCGAAGATAATTCCAGGGAAAAAATCTCAGGAGGCAAGACACTTTCCTGCTCGATCGCGGCTACCAAAGCTTTGTTGAGTATAGCACACTCCCTTATAGTAATGCCACCAGAAGGTTTGTCGGCTGTGATTTGGATAAGAACGTCATTTTTATGTCCGCCGATCTTTAACTCGATCAAATCCATACCCCTGGCCTCAAACACCTTCATTGCCAGCGATTCGATCTTGGGATGGATCTCTTCTAATGTCAAGCTCGGCATAGTCCTTCGATCTCTTCTTTCACTTTATCTTTGTCAACGACCTTGACCTCACCTGTACGACGGATCTTGATCTCCACTTGATTATTAGCCAGCATGCGTTTACCGATAATAATGCGTACGGGGATTCCGATCAGGTCAGCGTCATTGAATTTTCTCCCGGCGCTTTCATCACGGTCATCCAGGAGCACATCCAAGCCGGATGCTTTGAGCTGTTCATAATATGTTTTAGCCAAATTCATGGCGGCTTCATCCGTTATTTGTAGAGGTAAAATTTCCACATCAAAAGGAGCAACTTCTTTGGGCCACATGATACCGCCGGCATCATTATTGACTTCAATGATAGCCGCGATCAAACGGCTGACCCCTATGCCGTAACAACCCATGATCATCGGTTTTTGCACTCCCTTTTCATCCAAAAAAAGCGCCCCTAAACTTTCAGAATATTTAGTGCCCAGTTGAAAAACATGTCCTAATTCAATGGCAACCTTGCGCTCCCACCCATCGCCTTGGGGAGTTTTGCCTTCCTCAACCTTAATGGCCTGACCATCATTCTTATTGACCCAAACCACATCTTCACCGATGGGAGCTGCCACCAAAAATTCATGCGAAACACTTCCCCCCATGGCCCCGCTGTCAGCTGAGACAACGATCACATTCAGTCCGCAACGTTTAAATATCTTGTTATAGGCTTGCAGCTGCATATCATAATTCTTTTTAAGACCTTCCACATCGCGGTCAAAGCTATAGGCATCCTTCATGATAAATTCACAGGCACGGACAATGCCAAAACGCGTACGGATCTCGTCGCGGAATTTGGTTTGGATTTGATACAAGGTAACAGGTAACTGTCGATAGCTTTTGATAAATTGCTTGGCCAGGTCGGTGATGATCTCTTCATGCGTCGGCCCCAAGCACATGCGTTGGCCTTTTTTATTATCAAAGGTGATCATGACTTCTTTAAGGGTCACGTCACGACCGGTTTTTTGCCAAAGTTCGATCGGATGAAGTGCCGGCATCAACAATTCATGACAGCCGATCGCATTCATCTCCTCACGGATAATATTCTCCACGCGTGACAATACTTTGTACCCCAAAGGCAGATATGAATACACCCCCGAGGTCAGCATATGGACCAATCCTGCGCGCAGGGAAAGCTGATGGCTGACAGCCTCAGTTCCCGTCGGGATCTCTTTTAAAGTTGGAACAAAATATTTTGACCAGTACATAATTGATCCTTAATTTTTAAACAAAGAATCCATCAGGCAATTGGATATTGCGTTTAACGAACTTATCATAAAATGAAGGTTTTTGTTTATTCAAGACCCAATCCCCGATCACTTTTCCATTTTCAGCGATCCGCTCCTGTTTAAAGGTAAAAACATCCGCCAAAGAACTTGCACCGGTGACCTTATCACATCGCAGATCAGTGATATGCGCGATCCTGCGTATCCCATCCATATAAAGTTCCACATAAACGATCAGATCAATGGACGTGGCCAATTGTTTTTGGATCTGCTCTCCGCTTAAACGGATACCGGACATCAGCATCATGGTGATCATACGGTTAAAACATTCCTCGGGGGAATCAGCGTGCACGATGGCCAGGGCCCCGGAATGTCCGGAAGCGATGGATTGCACCAGATCCAGGATCTCATGGCCACGCACCTCACCGATGATAATGCGGTCCGGGCGCATGCGTAAAGAATTAACAAAAAGATCACGGATAGTCACCTCGCCCTTACCTTCCATGTTCGAACCCTTGGCTTGAAGGGAAACCACATGCTCCTGCATCAAACGAAGCTCGGAAGTATCCTCAATGGTGATGATACGCTCATGGTCGGGGATGTGACTGGAAAGCACATTGAGCAAGGTGGTCTTACCGCTGCCGGTAGAACCGCAAAAAACAATATTTAATTTAGCCTTGATAGCAGCGATCAAGAACGCGGCCATTTTTTTGTTAAGTGTTTCCCGTTCGACCAGATCATCAAGATTGGCCAATTCACGGGAAAACTTTCTGATGGTCAAAACAGGACCGCTCAAAGAACAAGGAGGCAAAATGACATTGACACGTGATCCATCAACCATGGAAAAATCCACATACGGGGAGGATTCATCCACCCTTCGACTGGAAGAGGACGCAGCCAGGATCTTTTGAATGGTATGCATCAAATTTTGATTATCAGGGAACTTAACATTGGTCTTTTCGATCTTCCCTTCGCGCTGGATGTAGACTGATTTAGCTCCATTGACCATGATCTCGCTTATACTCGGGTCCTCAATAAAAGCACGTAAAGGCCCTAAGCTGACGATGGAAGCAGCCAACTCACGAAGGATCGATTGCCTCTCCTCCAGGGTGATCGTTAATTTTGTTTCTGAACAAAGTTTATCAATGGAAGTATCTACAAAGGCACGCAGCTGATCTTCGTTCATGCCGTCTTTGACCTGTAAGAAATTAGTCTTGGAGATCAAATAATGATGAATGCGGGCCTTGATCTCAGTGAGTTCGAAACTAGGCATAGTTCACCTCGATGTTTTTAAAGTCCTGTACCTTTGTATAATTTAACCATTTTATCGATCAATCCGATCCGTTCGAAATCAGAATAAAATACAAATAAAGCCAAGATGATAATTAAAGCAAACCCGGCTTTTGAAATAAACTGGTCCGCCTTTATGGACAAGGCCTTACCACGCAATTTTTCCAGACCGATCAGAAATAAATGCCCGCCATCCAAAGGAATAACAGGCAAAAGATTAAAGATACCTAAAGAAGCGCTGATGATCCCCACAATATGCAAAACAAAGGCAAAACCGATGGTCATGGCGAACTTGATCACAAAAAACATGCCTACAATGCCCATCGCATCCTTGGGAGAACGGGCCCCGATCGCCATTTCATAAAGGGCCTGGTAGGTCTTAACAGTGATGTTCCATAACTCTTCCCCTGCCTTGTTGAAAGATTCAAAGAACCCATAACGGGTGACCACAATATCCCTGGCATTATTGATCGGTATTGGCCCGACACCGATACGCCTGGTCTTGTGCTGACGGCCAAAAATATCCTGCTGATCGGACTCTTCAGGTGTGATAGCAACAGAGATCTGATGTTTTGCCCGTTCGATAGTCAAGAACAATTGCTTACTGGTAGATGTAGATACCAGGTCCTGCAGCTGTGTCCAATGAGCGATGGATTGACCGTTAATACTTAAGATCCTGTCTCCCAATCTTATCCCGGACTCTTGGGCTGGAGAATGCTCCAACACTTGGCCTATAACAGGGGCCACTTTCTGGGAAGAAAGTTCCATATCAGGGAAACCCACCACAAAGACAAACCAAAAACACGCATAGGCCAAAACGATGTTCACCACCGGACCCATTAATACGATCAATGCCCTTTGCCCGGCTGATTTTGTAAAATATTCGTCGCTGGTGCCTGAACATTTTTCACGTTCATCCCCGGCCATTTTCACAAAGCCGCCTAAAGGAATAGCACAAAGACAATACTCACACCCATCATGGGTGCGGCTATATAATTTGGGCCCAAAGCCTAAAGCAAATTGCTCAACCTTGACCCCGCATTTTCTGGCGGTGATGAAGTGGCCCCACTCATGGACCAGGATCAAAATGCTCAAGATGATTATAAATATGATAAAAGAAACCATTGATTACCCCATTATTTTCCGGGCCTCTGATCTGGCCCACTGATCTGCTTCCAATATGTCCGACAACGACGGATTTTTTACTATTTTATGACGTAAAACCACCTTTTCAACGACTTTATATATATTTAAAAATCCAAGCTTACCTTTTAAAAATTCTTCTACAACTTCTTCGTCCGCGGCATTAAGGACTGCCGGCAACGTTCCTGCTCTTCGAGCCGCTTCAAAAGCCAAACCCAACGAAGGGAATTTCTTAAGATCAGGCTCCTGAAAATGAAGCTTGCCTAATGAGCCCAAGTCAAGCCGCTTTAATCCCGTCGGCAAACGCTCAGGATACGTCAAAGCGTACTGAATAGGCAAACGCATGTCTGTTATACCCAACTGAGCCAGCAAAGAACCATCCGCAAACTCCACCATGGAATGAATGATCGCCTCCGGATGGACCAATACCTTGATCTGATCATAACTCAAATTAAATAAATGCTTGGCCTCAATGACCTCAAATCCTTTATTCATCATCGTCGCTGAATCCACCGTGATCTTGGGCCCCATTTTCCAGCGAGGATGGCACAAAATATCCTTAATGGTCAATCGCTTAAAATCTTTAGACCTAACGGTCCTTAAAGGACCGCCGGAAGCTGTCAAATGAACAAACTTAAGATTTGACCGCTGCCCTTCCAAACATTGAAAAATAGCGCTCTGCTCACTGTCGATCGGAATGATACGCGCTTTATGCTTACGCGCCTCATTCATGATAAGATCCCCGGCAATGACCAAGGCTTCTTTATTAGCAGGTGCCACTGTCTTGCCTGCTCGCAATGCTTCTAAGAATGGGACCAGGGCACTTGTCCCCCGTTGGGCCAGGACCACGGTATCGACTTCTTTCAAAGAGGCGATCTGGGCACTGTCTTGGACGCTATAAAACTTTACACCCTTGATGCCGATCTTTTTAAAATAAGCCAACCCTTCATCCCCTACGGCCACGTGGGAAGGTTTGTATTTTCTTATCTGGCTCTCAAGAAGTTTAAAATTATTGTAAGCACTGAGAGCCTTGACTTGAAAATGCTGGGGGTGTTGGTCCACCACCTTCAAAGTGTTAAGACCGATCGAACCTGTCGAACCTAAAATAGCGAGCGTACTGATTTTCATTATTGAAATGTGTTGAGCACAGAACTCATGTACAAATAAAAGGCCGGTGCCGAGAATAATAAGCTGTCAATGACATCCAAAACCCCGCCCATCCCGGGCAGGAATTTCCCTGAGTCTTTGACACCGCAATCACGTTTGATCAACGATTCAGAAAGGTCCCCTAATTGACCCAAACCTCCAAAAAAAGCTCCCATAAAGAATATCTGCCAGAGCGGCAAGTTTATCTCTGCCGGTAAAAATGACCGGAAGAGCAAGGCCACACAAGCCGACATAAAAACGGCCCCGACAGTACCTTCCACCGATTTATTAGGGCTCACCTTAGGAAGAAGCGGATGCTTGCCATATCTGCTGCCGATCAGCAATGCCCCGATATCAGCGCCTTTGGTCACCAGAAGCATAAATCCCAATAATTTGACCCCCGCGATACCCGGCAGCATCAAGCGGATCTTAACTAAAAAACTAAAGAACCAGGCCACATACAAGACACCAAACAGTGTCGTTGATAGGCCTAAGATCGCATGCCGGTTGTCCTTACGGGCAAATTGCATGAACAAGATCAAAAGAAAGGCAATGACAATGAACAACAATTCCCAATTTTTAGTCAGCTCAAAATGGGTAAAAATAGAGACTGGGATCAGAACCCCTATGAAAATGCCGACATAACTATAGATCGGGACATCTTTCTTACGCACCATGTAAAAGAATTCATAAAGGCCGCCCACGGTCAGCAAGACCACCACCGCAATGAATAGATAATTATTGATAACAGCCAAGGCTGTTAAGGTGATCATCAGTACCGAAGATATAAATCTTGATTTAGACATGGCTAAACCTTTATACTGCCCCAGCGACGGTCCCGTTGGGCGTAACTGGCTAAAGCTTTTGAAAACTCTTCTTCGTTGAATTCCGGCCAGAATTTTTCGGTAAAATACAGCTCAGCGTAAGAAAGCTGCCAGAGCAGGAAATTGCTGATGCGCATCTCCCCTGACGTACGGATCAATAGGTCCGGGTCCGGCTGTCCTTTGGTATAAAGACAGGAATTGATTAGCTTTTCATCGACATCTTCAGCTTTTATCTTGCCTTCCCGCGCTTGGGCTACCATGGATCTGACAGCATCAACCATTTCACTGCGTGCACCATAATTAAAAGCGATATTAAGGGTCATGATGACTTCCCCTATGGACACTTGGGTCGCTCCATCCATGGCATTGAGTACTTCTAAAGGCACACCCTGACGCTGGCCGATAAAATTGATCCGGACACCATTTTTTGCCAGCTCTTTGGATTTTTGACCCAAAACCATGATAAAGGTACGCATGATCATGGAAACTTCATCTTGAGGCCTGCTCCAATTTTCCGTCGAAAAAGCATAAATGGTCAAGAATTTTATACCGGTATCACGGGCCGCTTTAATGATCTCCTCGACCCGTTTGACCCCCTCCAGATGACCCTGAGTACGGCTCATCCCTCTGGCCTTAGCCCATCGGCCATTGCCATCCATGATAATGGCTACATGACGAGGTAGTTGATCTGCTGACATATTCCCTTATTAATTAAAATGGGGGATATACATCCCCCATGGTGAAAACCAAAAAATAACTTAAGTTTCAATGCCCCACGGTTGCAGGTTGTGAAGTTGCCGGTACAGCTGCTGGCTGTGCAGCTGGTTGTGCCTGTAAAGCAGCAACGGCGACGGCCTTTTCTTGAATCGCAGCAGCTAACTTCATCTCCAATTTAGCCTTGCTTTCCGTTAATTCGTCATACTGTTTCTTCAAGTCTGAATTCAAACCCTTTTCCTGCTCTAGAACATCGGTGATCTTTGATATTTTATCCTGGGTATCTTTCAACTGTTCCTGATAGGTCGTCAATTTAGCGTCATTTTTCTGCAAAGTTTCTTCGGCCACCATGCGGCTGTAGCGCTCTTCTTCAAGGCTTTTACTGAACTTATCAGCCTTTTGGGCATAGCGCACCACCATCACTGAAAGCCCAAGTACCACAATCAAACTTATGATCAGAAAAACATCTTTCATAATCTATACTTATCCCCTAACTATGAACCGGTATTACCCTGATCAGGCGTCGCTGTACTATCTTCGGTCTTCGTTTCAGTTTTAGGCAAGATCACGATCTCAACGCGACGATTGGCTTGACGGCCTTCCTTAGTATCATTGGAAGCGACTGGTTTATACTCACCATAACCAATGGCTGCCAAGCGAGGTTCAGCCACATTTTTCTCACTTAAATAATGCAAGACAGACAAGGCGCGCGCCGTTGATAACTCCCAATTGGACTTCCAGCCCGATCTTCTGATCGGCCGATTATCCGTATGGCCTTCAATGCCTACGTTAAGATCAGCGACAGTGGTATTTAAAACATCAGCAACTTTTTCTAATTTCGAATAAGAATCTTTTCGTAATTTGGCTTTTCCGGAATCAAACAACACCTCTGAAACAAAGGTAATGACCAAGCCCTTGTCCTGCATTTCCACCTTGACTTGTTTGTTGTTGATCTCATCCTGAAGGCGTTTTTCCAATTCCTCCTTGGCCCTTTCCAATTCAGTCATATCATTCTTCATCTTGGTGATCTTTTCAATATCCGTACGGCGGCCTTTTTGAAGGATGATCGTACAACCGGAAAGCCCTAAGGTAAGAACCAGGGCTAAAGAAATATTCATTAAAACTACTCTATTAAAACTCATTGGAACCTCCTGTTTATGAAATTGTATATATAGAACTCAAATTATCACAAGCATTTATGAAAGTCAAGCAATGAATACGACTTAACGAACGATGATTTCATCCCTTTTGGAACCCACGGAAATATACTTAATAGGGACCCCTAATAGCTCCTCCAAACGCTCAATATAACGACGGGCTGCCACGGGCAATTTCTTATACTGGCGGATCTGGCGGGTTGAAGACTTCCAGCCAGGCCATTTTTCGTATACGGGTTTGGCATGGGTCAAAACGTCCAGATCATGAGAATAATCTTTATATACTTTCCCCTTATATTTATAGCTGGTCGCGATCTCTATTTCTTCAAGTTCATCCAACACATCAAGCTTCATGATCGCCAGTTGGGTGGCTCCATTAATGATCACAGAATAGCGGGCAAGGACGGCGTCAAACCATCCACAGCGTCTAGGACGCCCTGTCGTGGCGCCAAATTCATGCCCTTTGCTGCGGATACATTCATTCATCACTTTATCGAATTCCGTTGGAAAAGGACCTTCCCCGACCCGGGTGGTATACGCTTTAAAAGCAGCGACGACCTGTCCTATCTTGGTCGGAGGCACTCCGGTTCCGGAACAAACACCGCCGGTGGTGGCATTGGACGAAGTCACAAAAGGATAGGTGCCAAAATCAATATCTAAAAATGTCCCCTGCGCCCCTTCGAAAAGGATCTTTTTATTGGCCTTGACCGCCTGATCTAAGAACAGGGCTGTATCACAAATATAGGGTTTGAGCCGTTTTCCGAATTTGATATATTCATTATAAATTTCACTGAAATCATAATTCTTAAAACCGTATACTTTGACAAAAATATCATTCTTTTCGTTAAGATTATCAGCTAATTTGGCCTTAAGTACGGTCGGATTTAATAGATCAATGACACGGATCCCCATACGTCCGACCTTATCAGAATAGCATGGCCCGATCCCGCGGCCGGTAGTGCCGATCTTATTGGCACGCTTACCCTCACGCAGCTGGTCCATGACCCTGTGATACGGCATGACCACGTGGGCGTTGGCGGCAATTTTAAGCTGCGCGCCGGTCATCGGCAATCCGCGTTTTTTAAGGTCATCGATCTCTTCCAATAAAGCCTTGGGATCGATCACAACTCCGTTAGCGATCACGCAGACCTTCTTGGGGCGGAGAATAGCTGAAGGGATCAAATGAAAAACATATTCTTTGTCCCCAACGATAACTGTATGCCCGGCATTATTACCGCCCTGATAACGTACGGTAATGTCCACCCCTTCTGAGAGGATATCGATCAGTTTCCCCTTACCTTCATCACCCCATTGAGCTCCCACCACGACTAAATTCATGATATCCCCTTCTTGGTTTTACAAAGCCTTCTTTTTTTAACACATCGGCACTAAAAACTCAAACATTAAATTTAAATAAGATGATCATGGCTGTTGATGCCGTAAAAAAAATAGAAGCATAAAAGATCTTAAGCCATGACGGGCGCATTTTAATACTTAAAAAAGCCCACACAAACCACAACGGCCACATGCTGACAAAAACATAAACCGCCAAAAGCGAGATCACCGTATGCCATTCAGCCCTGTGGATCGCCGCATTTCCCAGGATCATAAAATACGTATTGATAGGCCAAAGGGTGGCAAAAGAACTTAATACCGTCGCCAGCATAACTGTCATCGGCAGCGAAACCAGGGCCGGAAAAGACCTTCCATTTTTATCGGCAGGGTCTTCCACTGATTGCCCGCGAGTGATCAAAAACCAGTCCCTTAAAGATACGATCCCTACAACAAAAGCTCCAAGACCTAAAACAAAATAAGTGATCTTGGCGGCCAAGATAAAATTAGTTTGCAAAACAAAGATCTGGCCAGGTCCAAAATTAAACAATAAGAAACCAAACGCGTAGACCATGGCAAATATGATACGCAGCCAAAAGATCCCCCAGGAACTTTTTTTAAACAAGAACCCGTGAATGATAAAAACCGCACAGGTCATAAAGATACAGGGGTTAAGCCCGTCCTGCGAACCGATCCCCAAGACGATAGGTCCTAGACCATTCATCATAATGGCTATACCTTTATGGTTTTGACAAAAAGGATATTTTTAGTCTTACGTAATTTATCAATGAGTGATTCCGGGATCTCACTGTCAACGTTAACAACGCTAACGGCAACTCCCTGCTGATTTTCGCGGCCGAGCGTTATCCCGGCAATATTGATATTCTCCGCGGCTAACAGCGTCCCGATGGCACCCACAATGCCTGGTTTATCATTATTATTGATAAACAGCATATTGCCTTGGGGAACAGCCTCAACATAAACATTATTGATCTTAACAATGCGCGGCTGTTTATTGCTCGATAAGGTGCCTAAAACAGAAAAAGGCTCCTTGTCGGTCGTGATATCCAGGGCAATGGCGTTGACATACTCACCTTCCTGGCTGGATGAAACCTCTTTGACCTTGACTCCGCGTTCTTTCATGATATTCATGGCATTGATGGTATTGACATCTTCCCCCAAAACCGGGGTTAAAAGCCCATGGGTCAACGCCATGGTCACCGCTGTGACCTTCTCTTGGGCGATCGCTCCGCTATAAGTAATGGTCACTTCGCTGATACGACCCAGGACCAATAGGCCGGCAAATTTACCCATGCGTTCCGCCAGGATCAAATACGGCTCAATGGCTTTATAATCTTCCAATGTCAGCGACGGAAAATTAGCCGCGTTACGGATACCTGCCCCTAAAAGAGCATCCTTGACCGCATTGGCGATCTCAATGGCCACATTCAATTGAGCTTCAGAGGTAGATGCTCCCAAATGCGGGGTGGTGATGCAATTATCCAGTTTAAATAACGGGGAATTAAAATCCGGAGGCTCAACTTCATAGACATCCAAGGCAGCACCGGCAATGCGTTTTTCCTGCAAGGCTTTGATCAAGGCAGGCTCGTCAATGATCCCGCCACGGGCACAATTGATCAAACGCACAGTTTTTTTCATAAGAGCGATCTGAGCCTCCCCTATCATATGGGTAGTCTCATCTGTCTTGGGGATATGCACGGTGATATAATCTGCGCTTTTATAGATCTCATTGAGATCTACTAAATTGATGCCTTTTTTCTTGGCGATCTCAACAGAAAGATACGGGTCATAGCCTAAGGTCACCATCCCAAAAGCCTGGGCCATTTTTGCGATCGTCGAACCGATACGGCCCAAACCGACAATGCCCAACACTTTGCCGTTTAATTCAACTCCGGTAAATTTAGAACGTTCCCACTTACCTGATTTTAAAGAAGCAACAGCCTGGGGGATATTGCGTGACAAGGCCATGATCAAGCTCATGGTTTGTTCGGCAGTGGAAGTGGTGTTGCCCACCGGGGTATTCATAGCGACGATCCCTTTTTTGGTAGCGGCTTCCAAATCCACATTGTCCAAACCAACCCCTGCACGGCCGATCACCTTTAATTTATCAGCGGCTTCGATGACCTGAGCAGTCACTTGAGTGCCGGAGCGCACGATCAAAGCGTCATATTCCTTGATCACCTTGACCAACTCGTCAGGCGAGATACCGAATTTGCAATCCACGGTAAAACGGGCATCGGCCGTTAAAATATCGATACCTTCTTTTTCTAACTTATCGCTGATCAAGATCTTAAACATAGGCAGTTCCTTATCCTTTTATGCTTTGGCGTTAAGAGATTTTTGGGCGGCTGTCAGGGCAGCACCCAATTCAAACTTATGTCCCATTTGATGCAATACTTTTTCCAAACAAGCTAAGCCCGTAAGGATATCATATTCATCCAGCGCTCCCATATGGGCCATACGGATGACCTTGCCTTTGAGATGGTCTTGACCGCCGGCAAAGGTAATGCCATAGGTATCGCGCATGGTCTTGGTCAACTTTTCTCCGTCGATATTCGCGGGCACTCTGACCGCGGTCAACACATTGGTCGAACAAGACGGGTCTGGGAACAATTCCAAACCAATGGCCGCGCATCCGGCCCGGACAGCACGGGCTAAATGAGCATAACGGGCGAACATATTGTTCAATCCATCCTTCTTGATCATATTAAGGCTTTCCACCATGGCGATCATGATCCCGATGGCCGGGGTGAAAGGAGTATCTGCTTTTTCCATCGCCGTTTTGCATTCACGCAGGTCAAAATAATAGCGAGGCGTGGTGCATTGGTTGATCAGCTCAATGGCCTTGGGAGAGGCGCTGACAAAGGCCAGACCCGGCGGCAGCATAAAGCCTTTATGTGATCCTGAAACAACCACATCACAAAACCATTCATCGGTCTTTATTTCCTGGACAGCCAAACCGGAAACAGCATCAACGACCAGGACAGCCTTGGTGTTCTTAACCACTTCGCCGATAGCTTTGACATCAGGGGTCACGCCGGTCGATGTTTCTGCCAGGGTGATAAATACAGCCTTGGTATCAGGATGGGCTTCAAGCAGGGATTTGATCTCTGCGGCAGTAGGCGCCTTGCCCCATTGGACCTTATGAACGATCGTCGTAGCTTTATACGTCTGGCAAAGCTCCACCCAGCGTTCGCCGAATTTCCCGCCGTCGACAGCAATGGCCTTGTCTCCGGGAGACAGCAAATTGACCACCGATGCTTCCATACCGCCGGAACCGGAAGAGGTCAGGATATAGATATCATTCTTCGTTTGAAAAACTTCTTTCAATCCCTCGACCACCTGCTTGATGTTTTCCTGGAATTGAGGGGTACGGTGATGAATGATCGGCCTGCCTAAAACTTCACAAAGTTGAGGCGGCACATGTGTTGGTCCTGGTGTTAACAACAAATTACGTTTCATAATAAATCCCTTTCTTAATTTCTCCCCATGTCATTCCTAATTACTATTTCTTGTCATTCCCGCAAAAGCGGGAATCCATAACAAAATTAATTCTTTCATTTAATAGCTTCACCAAAGTGGGCAATGACCCCATCAACTAAACCATAATCTTTTGATTCCTGGGCGGACATGAAAAAATCGCGATCAGTGTCTTTGACGATCTTTTCAAGCGGCTGACCGGTATGATGAGCCAGGATTTTATTGAGTGCATCTTTCATGCGTAAAATTTCTTGGGCCTGGATATGGATATCGCTGGCCGTCCCTTCAGCACCGCCCCAAGGCTGATGGATCATGATGCGGGCATTAGGAAGCGCGTAACGTTTGCCCTTGGCACCGGCGGTCAATAATACCGCGCCCATGCTCGCTGCCTGACCGATGCAACAGGTGACCACATCCGGTTTGACATATTGCATGGTGTCATAAATAGCCAATCCCGCCGTCACTGAACCGCCGGGAGAATTAATGTATAAAAAGATATCTTTTTCTTTGTCCTCGGACTGTAAGAATAAAAGCTGGGCGATGATCAAATTAGCCACATGATCATCCACTCCCGTACCTAAAAAAACAATACGCTCTTTGAGAAGTCTGGAATAAATGTCATAAGAACGTTCCCCATGACCTGTTTTCTCAATGACCATTGGCACTAATAATTGTGATTTTTCCATTATCTATCTCCTAATATTCCCTGTTGCTTGGTTTTGCGGAAGCTAATGCTCCTTATTTAGGTTCTATCCATACAGCTTCCTTCATCAAAAGTTCCATGACCTTGCTTGGCAAACTATCGTTAGGATCAGTTATTGTGATGTTCTCCAGCTTCCCTATTTCTTCCAGGATCAAATAGATCTTGACCTCACGCTCAACGGCTGGTTCCAGTTGAGGGCGCATCTCTTCTTCTTTTTTCTTTAGCTCTTCCTCATTTAAGCCTTGGGCTTTAAGACGCTTGAGCGCTTCATTTAAGCGATAATGCAATTGGCGCTTGACCAAGGATTGAGGAACCATTAGTTTAGCATTTTTAATCAATTCTTCCACAATTTGATTTTCTATATCCATTCGATTGTTACGGTCCTTGTCAGATTCCAACTGATGCTTGAGCGCTTTTTTGAATTCCTCGAGACTGGGGAAACCCATGCCCTTGGCAAAGTTATCATCGATGACGACCTCCTGCCCTTCCCCACGGCCTTTTTTAAAAAATTCCAGGGTCTTTTGGATCTCTTCCTCACTGACCTCGCTTTTTTTACGCTGCACATCGATCCCTTTATATTTACTGACCACCACTTCCGGCCTGATATCCAAGGTGGCCGTAAATGTCAATACACCGTCTTTAAGATCAACCTCGCTGATCTCGGGGAGATCGATAGGGTTTAACTGGTGTTGACTGATCCCCTCGTGATACGCTTGCGGGATGATCTTCTTAATGGTCTCATCTTTGGCTAATTGGCCATGCGAACTGGCTAAAATATGGCGAGGCACCTTGCCCGGTCGAAAACCTTTGACCTTGGCATGTTTGCCGATCTCACTATAAACATGGTCCATGGCCTCGGTGACCTTCTCGCGAGAGATCTCAAACTTCATTTCACGTTTTAAAGCATCAACTTTCTTAACTTCAACTTTCATTGCGTTCCCTTTCATTTTTATTACATTGTGAACTTTTCACCCAAATAAATCTTTCTGGCCTTAGGGTCATTGATGAGCTCCTGGGCAGTGCCGGAAATAAGGACCCGTCCATCGGCCACCAGATAAGCCCTGTCTGTGATCGACAGCGTCTCACGAACATTATGATCTGTCAATAAGATCCCTAACCCCTTCTTTTTTAAATCCTTGATGATCTCCTGCGCTTCCGCCACCACGATGGGGTCTATGCCGGAAAACGGCTCATCTAAAAGCAAAAATGAAGGATTGGTCACCAGGGCCCGGGTGATCTCCAAACGGCGGCGCTCCCCGCCGGAAAGCGTATAAGCCTTGGCCCGGGCCAAATGCGAAATATTCAACTCTTCCAGCAATGATTCCAGGCGACGCTTGCGTTCAGAAGGACTGATATGCAAGGTCTCCAAGACCGCCATTATATTCTGCTCGACGGTGAGTTTACGAAAAATAGAACTTTCCTGGGCCAGATAGCCCATCCCCAAACGGCAGCGCTCATGGATCGGTTTTTTAGTAATATCCTCCTGGTCAAAGATCACCTGGCCCTGTTCTGGACTGATGATACCTACCACCATATAAAAACTGGTGGTCTTACCTGCCCCATTAGGGCCTAAAAGCCCAACGATCTCCGAACGGCCGACAGTAATACTCAGGCCATCGACAACACGACGCCCGCCATAAACCTTAACCAAATTTTTTGCTTCTAGTAAACGCATCCCTTAAGATTTTCCTTTAGACTTGAACATATCATTGCCTTTGCCCGCGCCGGCATCGAAGATGATCTTGGGCCTGCCGATCATGGTCAAAACCTGAGTTGCCCCATCGTAGACCATTTTGTCAGCAAAACTGACATTAGGCCCCTGAATGGCTTTCACATGCCCGGTACAGATGGCTTTTTTGACCTTTTTGGTAGCCGAGTCAAACCATATTTCCATTTTATCAGAATGAAGCTCACGACCTGTGGAGGCTTCCACCGACACCACGTGGATATTAAATACAGCGTACATGGTCGCCTGGTTCATTTGCATAGGACCGTCTGATGTCACAGTGATGATCTGATCATCAGGGTCACCCTGCGGTTGAGTATGCACGGTCGCCTTCACATTTTTATTGATCTTCGCCTTCTTCAAATTAGGATGGGCCGACATTCCCTGGCCTGTGACCACCCCTTGTTCATCCACTATTTTGACCGGGTCCTGAGTTGTCACTAAGTCTTTATTACGGTCCCAGTCAAGTGCATTGGTAGTCATTTTAGTGCCGCGATCCACTGAGGTGATCACCACATTATCTTGCAGATGCACATTCCCATTGGTCTTGTTGATAGTACCATGGTCCGCTGTCAAATTAGCATCTTGTTTGCCATAAAAATTAGCATCCACGTTGGTGATTTGAATATTGTTTTCAGTAATATCTGCCTTGGCCCCGTTGACATCCCAGGTCTTATTGCCTTCATTATCATAACCGTTTAGATTAAACCCTTGTAACTGCTGGGATGAGGAGACTGCTTGGGATGTAGAATTTTCAATTGCTTCATCAGCATGACATAAAACAGAAAAAGTGACAAAAACAATAAACAGAAAGAAAGTTCTAATTTTCATATAGTTGAGCTCCCCACTTTCCCTGAGCTTGTAAGATCAATTCGATTGTTTCCCTGACCGCGCCTCGTCCGCCAGGCCTGACGGTGACATGATCCGCGATCTGTTTAACTTCAAATACCGCGTTGGCGACAGCTATCGCAACCCCGCAGCGTCGCATAATGCAAATATCCGCCAGATCATCACCGATAAAACAAATTTCCTCATCTTGCAGCTTAAATTCCTTCAACATGTCTTCATAAGCACTAAGCTTGGGGTATACACCCACATAGACCTTGTCGATCTTAAGATCCTGGGCTCGATGAAAAACTGTCCCCGACTCCCGTGCTGATATGATCGCGGTCTTGATCCCGCATTTTTTTAAAAAAACGATACCAAAACCATCCTGAACATCAAAATTCTTGGTCTCAACGCCATTGCTGTCAACGATGATACGTCCATCCGTCAAAACACCGTCGACATCCATAGCTACACATTTGATCTTCTTTAAACACTCCTGCATCAATTCAATCCTGCTTTTGCAGCTTCAGCTTTTTCCTTCATCTTCTGCTCTAAGATCGCCGCGATGTAATCAACGATCTTCTGGCCAGGGGCTTTCATGGCTTCTTTTAAGGCACTCTCAGTGGTCAGCGTATATTCTTTTCCCTCAGGTGTCGACAGGAAATTAATGTATTGGGACAGTTGATCGTCGCTGATGTCCTTATAGGTATACAGCCCTGATGTAAATTGGGATTGTTTGATCTGGCCTTCGATCTGGTCCTTCATCAGATCATATCTGAACCTTGCTTTTTGTACCGCTTGCTTTTGCTCGGGCGTCAGATCCTTGGGCATGGCTTTCATCATCATGTCAGCCATAAAAATTTCAACGCTATACACAAATTCCGCCCCGTTAGTGATGTCCCCTAAACGATTAAGCAGATCGATCCTCTGGGAAGAAGGAGGATTCGTACTTAAAGATTCTATGTAAGCTTTTTTCTCGAGATCTTTGCCTGGGTCCTGACTTGAAGCATCAATTTCTATTTTAGTAATTTGGCTGCCTAAAGGAGAATTAAGCCAAGTTAATGTTGAGGTTATATCCTTCTCACTTAAATTATTGACCAGATAGGCTTTTAAGACTGGTGTTAAATTTTTGCTATCATAGGCGCCTATGACCAGCTCATAAACTTTATATCTTTCTTCATCAGTAAGATTTTTCATACCTTTAAAACCTGCTGCGACTTCTGGTCCAAACTGACCTAACTGCTGTTCAAGGCCGGACTTGGTATACAACTCATTCACCGCTGCCTGTTTATCAAAAGCGAATGTCCGACCTGCAAAGAGTAAACACAATACCAGTAAACTTACGCCCGTGATCTTTTTCATTAAATATCCTTTCGTCAAATTAAACTAACCCTGCTTTTAACAGATCCTGCACGTCTAAGAGGCCTACGACACGGCCCAAACGGTCCACCACCGGAAGTTCATCGATCTTCTTCGTTTTCAAAAGATCAAAGGCCACCGCTGCCAGTTTCTCTTTATCAATAGAACACGGATTTTTGGTCATAACTTCAGAGACCTTCTTTAACAATACAGCCGGGTCAGCTTCCAAATGCCGACGCAAATCTCCGTCCGTAAAGATACCTAAAAGCTTGTGCTTCGCATCCACCACAAAAGCGCATCCGCAGCGAGCCTTGGTGATCGCCCACAAGACATCTTTGACTTGGGTATTGGCGGTGACCTTTGCCAAAGAACCCTCACGACGCATGATATCTTCCACCTTTAATAAAAGCCGCCGGCCCAAACTGCCACCGGGATGATACAAGGCAAAATCTTCCTTCTTGAATTTCTTACGATCGATCAGGCATGCCGCCAAAGCATCACCTAAGGCCATGGTCACGGTTGTAGAGGCCATCGGTGCCACACCCAATGGGCAGCCTTCAGAATCAACCTTGGTATTTAAAACCAGGTCCCCGTGACGAGCTAAGGTGGACTTCGGATTTCCCGTCATCACAATGATCTTGGTCCCGATCTTCCTAACCAAAGGCAAAAGACGGATGGTCTCCTCGGTCTCTCCGCTTTGAGAGATGATGATCACAATGTCCTTGCCTGTCACCTGCCCCAGGTCACCATGCACCGCCTCGGCACTATGTAAAAAAACGCTGGGCGTCCCCGTGGATGACAAGGTAGCCGCGATCTTGCGGGCAACAATGCCGCTTTTTCCCATACCGCAGATAATGACACGACCGCTGCATTTAGCGATCTCTTCAACCGCAGCTTCAAAATGGCGGTCCAGGCGACGTGTCATTGATTGAATGGCCCGTGCTTCGATGGTTAAAACTTCTTTGGCTCGTTTAAGCATTTTTATAGACCACACTTTGTCACCCCCGAATGTTTTTATCGGGGGTCCAGTTCATCATGATCATTTATTTTTTGATACTATTTGATCAATGGCTAATAAATCCTTTAGTAATTTTTCTAAATTTTTCAAAGGCAACGTATTAGGTCCGTCGGAAAGAGCTTTAAGAGGATTGGGATGAACCTCCAAAAATATCGCATCAACCCCTGCCGCGACAGCACAGCGGGCCAAAAGCGGAATATATTGGCTCTCTCCACCGGAAGCATTCCCTAAACTGCCCGGTTTCTGCACACTATGCGTAGCATCAAAAATAACAGGATAACCCAAGGCCCTCATCACAGGCAAAGACCTGAAATCAGAGATCAAATTATTATAACCAAAAGAAACACCACGCTCAGTCAAAAGCAAATTATTATTCCCAGCCTCTTGCATCTTTTTGACAATACCGTTGACATCC
>Ga0302319_10001368_pt1 | contig 54404 bp, 45 predicted proteins | sample Bog_T0_2_FD_203319 | JGI IMG/M metagenome (GOLD analysis project Ga0302319, IMG submission 203319) | Peat permafrost microbial communities from Stordalen Mire near Abisko, Sweden - Bog_T0_2 | ecosystem: Environmental > Terrestrial > Soil > Wetlands > Peat | place: Sweden: Abisko, Stordalen Mire...
CCATTACGTCGGCCGCGGGTCGTTATGAAAGTTCCCTCTCCTTTCGGGAGAGGGTTAGGGTGAGGGTTGGTCCGCGAGTAACCGACTGCCCTCACCCCCTGCCCCTCTCCCGTGAGGAGAGGGGAGACAGCCGCCCCCGGCCGCTCTCCCATCCTCTCGTAAGCGAGAGGCGCGCGAGGGGAGACAGTCGCCCTCACCCCCGGCCCCTCTCCCAAAGGGAGAGGGGAGCATGCTGGATCTGAGGGCATGATGCATTGAGAGACCCTCTCCCTTTGGGAGAGGGTGTTTGGGATGATGGGTGAGGGCAAAGCTTTGGAGCTGTCATGCAAATTATAATTGTCATTGTCGCTTTGGCCGCTGCCGGGGCCTATCTGGCCCGACGCCTCTTCAAGCGCTTCAGCGCCAAGTCCTCCTGCTCTGGCGCCTGCGGCTGCAAGGAGGACATCGCCCTGCGCTTCCGTCAGCGGTGATTTCAGTTGACGAAGGCATGAAAGGCAAGTATTTTGGCAAAAATGCAAAGGCGGCCCATTGGGACCGCCTTTGTTGTTCCCATGGATGGATGGGAACCAGGCAGCCATCAGGAAATGACGACTAATTTTTCCCCTGGGAGGACCGGCATGAGCGAGCTGCTCACCATTGTCGAACGTCTGCGCCGCCTGGCGCGCAACCTTCATTGGACCTGGGACCCAGAGGTGAAGGAGCTCTTCCGCGACCTGGACCCGGCCATCTGGGATGAGAGCAACCACAACCCCATCGCCTTCCTCAACAACTTGAGCCCTGAGGAGATCGAGCGCCGGGGCAATGTGCACTACAACAACACCCGCATCCTCTACGCCTACCGCCGGCTCGAGGAGTACCTCAACAACAGCGGCCCCTTGGGCGGCATGCGCGCCCACTGCCTCAACGCGGCGCCGGTGGCCTATTTCTCGGCCGAGTTCGGCCTGCACGAGTGCCTGCCCATCTACTCGGGCGGCCTGGGCCTGCTGGCAGGCGACCACCTGAAGGCGGCCTCGGACCTGGGAGTGCCCCTGGTGGGCGTGGGCCTGCTCTATGCCCAGGGCTACTTCCACCAGCGCCTCAACAAGGAGGGTTGGCAGGAGGAGACCTACGAGCAGAAGCCGACCAGCAGCATGCCGGTCACCGAGGCCCTGGATGCGGCCGGCAAGCCGCTGATGGTGAGCCTTGAGATGGGCGCGGGAAGCCTCACCATCAAGGTGTGGAAGGTGGCGGTGGGCCGCGTGACCCTCTACCTGCTGGACACCAACGTGGCGGGCAACAGCGAGGTGGACCGCAAGCTGACCGACCGCCTCTATGGCGGCGACAGCAGCACCCGCATCAAGCAGGAGATCGTGCTGGGCGTGGGCGGGCTGAGGGCCCTGCGCGCGGCCGGCATACGCCCGGCGGTGCTGCACTTGAACGAGGGCCACTGCGCCTTCGCGGTGCTCGAGCGCATGCGCGAGCGCGTGGTGGAGGATGGCTTCAGCTGGGGCAAGGCCAAGGATGAGACCATGCTGCAGACGGTCTTCACCACCCACACCCCGGTGGAGGCCGGCCATGACCGCTTTGAGCCGGCCCTGGTGGAGGAGGACCTGGGCTGGATGCGCCGCGCCCTGGGCATGAGCGAATACGACTTCCATTCCCTGGGCCGGGTGAGCCCCAATGACCCCGGCGAGCCCTTCTGCATGACCGTGCTCTGCCTCAAGGTCTCGCTCAAGCGCAACGGGGTGGCCAACCTGCACGGCAAGGTGAGCCGCAGCATGTGGCACAGCCTGTGGCCCAGCCAGCCGCTGGAGTCTGTGCCCATAGGCCACGTCACCAACGGGGTGCACGTGCAGAGCTGGATGGCCCCGGTGATGCAGCGCCAGTTCGAGAAGCTCTTGGGCCGCGACTGGGCCGAGGCCATGAGCCGGCCCGAGGAGATGGCCCGCATACGCCAGTTCGACGAGGGCGAGCTGTGGGAGACCCACCAGTTCCTCAAGCACAACCTGGTGCAGTTCGTGCGCGAGCGCCTGGTCAAGCAGGCGGCCCTGCGCGGCGAGAAGGTGCCGGATGCCGACAAGTACCTTGACCCGCGCGCGCTGACCATAGGGTTCTCGCGCCGCTTCGCCACCTACAAGCGCGCTACCCTGCTCTTTGAGGATGTGGAGCGCCTGCTCAAGATCGTCAACCACGCGCAGAAGCCGGTGCAGTTCATCTTCGCGGGCAAGGCGCATCCCCGCGACGAGGGCGGCAAGAGGCTCATCCAGAGCATCGTGGCCTTCAGCCAGGAGGCCCGCTTCAACCATCGGCTGGTCTTCCTCGAGGACTATGACATCGGCATCGCCCGCACCCTGGTGCAGGGCGTGGATGTCTGGCTCAACAATCCCGAGCGGCCGCTGGAGGCCTGCGGCACCTCGGGCATGAAGGTGGCCATGAACGGCAACCTCAACTGCAGCATCCTCGACGGCTGGTGGGCCGAGGGCTTTGACGGCGGCAACGGCTTCGCCATCGGCAACGGCATCATCCATTCTGACGGGGACGTGCAGCGCAAGCGCGACAGCGCCGACCTCTATGATGTGCTGGAGAAGAGGCTGGTGCCGCTGTACTACGACCGGGGCCTGGATGGCCTGCCGCGCCAATGGGCGCGCATGATGAAGCACACCCTCTTGAGCCTCTCTTGGCGCTTCAGCGCCGCGCGCATGGTCAGCGACTACATGCGCGAGAGCTACCTGCCCGCGGCTGGGGCCACCAGCTGTGACATGGGCAGCGGCCAGCCGCACGCCGGCCTCTGATCGCTCTGCGCAGGCACGGCCAGGAGCTGGCCTTGCCCGCGCAGAGGCCTCTTGAGAATCAGGAATTTATTGCCGCCTATCGGGACGGCTATGCCGCAGTTTTGCCTTATTTCCCTTTGCATCAGGGCTTGGGCTGGTAGACTTTAGAAAAGGCTTTCGCTCTCAGGGATTGAATGCGCTCAAGCCTGCTCATAGCTGTCATCCTAGCCCTCTTCGCAGCTCCGCGCGCCAGCGCGGCGCTCACGGTCACGCTCTTAAAGTCATCGGGCAGCAACACGCCCGTGGTCGGCGAGACCTACCGCTACAATCTGGTGGTCAACGTGCCCAGCGGCACCTTGGCCGCGGGCGCTGTCATCTCAGACCCCCTGCCCAGCGGCCTGCAGTTCATCCAGGCATCCACCGGCGGCAGCTACAGCGCTGGCACCGTCAGCTGGAGCTTGAGCTCGCCCCTCACCTGCGCCAATGTCGAGGTGACCCTCACGCCCTTCGCGGATGACAGCGGCCTGTGGGGCGCCTTCGCCGATGTGCAGTCCAGCGACGCCGATTGGGCCATCTCCACGCTGGCTTACAATGGCTCCAGCTGCGACATGGCCAGCCACTCCTCCTGGTTCTACCTGAGCTCCCTCAGCGGCTATTCGGTGGCCAGCGTGAGCTCGGTCAAGATCTACTATCAGTGGCATGAGGATGACACCTACCCGGTGACCACCTACTTTCAGAACACCGGAGACCTGAGCACGGGCATCTTTGGGCCGAGGACGCTGACGGCCGGGGTGGGCCAGCCCAGCGATGTCATCGAGAGCTGGGATGTCACCGCCTTGGGCGCGCCCTGGACCTTCGACTCGCTGCAGCACCTGGATGTGATGATAGAGCACGCCTGCGGAGGCAACACCGGCACCAGCCCCCACCATGCCTACATGAACCGCGTATGGGCGGTGGTCGACTTCCAGAGCTGCGGCACCTCGGTGTGGTTCGATGCCAGCCCCACCAACAGCCTGGCCAACAACGCGGTGCTCAACAACACCGCCACGGTGAGCGGCGGCGGGCTGGGGGGGCCGGTGAGCTCCAACACCGTGCCGGTCACCGTCCAGGCCCCCACCTTGAGCCTCACCAAGACCGCACAGCCGCTCATCGCCGCGCCGGGCGACACCATCGCCTACACCCTCAATTATTCGGCTTACGCCAATGGCCTCAACCTCACCGACACCTTCAGCAACAATTACACCGCCAATTCCATGCCCGGATGGTCCTCCAAGGGCGGATACACGCCAGGCTGGAACACCAGCAATGGCGCGCTGAGCTTCGCCATGGGCACCACGGGATCCCTCCCCAACACCGGTTATGACCTGGCCACGCGCAGCGACAGCCCGGCCTTCAGCGATGGGGTGGTGAGCGCGGACCTGAGGATAGACCCCAGCGTGGCGGATTCTGGCAATGGCGTCAACACCGGGGCGGCCAGCATCGCCTACCTGATACAGCCGGGCGGGGCCAAGTTCTACAAGACCAAGGTCTTCCCCTGCGCATCCAGCTCGGGCTTCTGCATCGATGTGCAGGATTCCAACTGGAACGAGGTCTGCGGCGTGGGGCAGATACCGGCTGGGGACTGGAACCCCTACCCTGCCTGGAACAACATCAAGGTGGCGATCTCCAACTACACCTTCACCCTCTTCGTCAATGGCGCGCAGGTCTTCTATTGCGACGACCCCACCCATTTCATCACCACCCCGGGCCAGGCCGGCTTCTACTCTGACGGCGGGCTGGCATCCTGGGACAATTTCCACATCGGCTCGGACATCATGGCCAAGGGCGTGACGGTGTGGGACACCCTGCCTGCCTGCATGAGCTATGTGGCGGGCAGCGCCAGCCCCGCGGCCTCGGTCGCGGGGCAGCTGATCTCATGGAACCTGGGCAGCCTGAGCCCTGGCACCAGCGGCAGCGTCAGCTTCAAGGCCGCGGCCAGCGCCTGCGCCGCGGGCACGGTGACCAACACGGCCAGCGCCATGGCCGGCAACGCCCAGCAGGTGGCGAGCTCAGCCGGCGTGCAGGTCATCCAGCCGCTGGTCAAGAGCGCCTCGGCCGCCTCCTTGGCTGCGGGCGCCAACCTCACCTACGCCCTGGCCTACACGGCCACTGGCGGCGGGGGCGGCTACAGCGACAGCTTCAGCGGCACAAGCTGGTCCGGCAGCTGGATGTCGGAGGCCCTGGCCCCGGCCAACTGGGCCGAGGCGGGCGGGCTCTTGGGCAACTCGGCCTGGGCGGTGGATCCCTTTGTGGCCCTGCAGTCCAGCGGCACGGACGGCAGGCAGCAGGTGACCTTGGACGTGAGCGTCAACAACCGCAGCGGCCTGGTCTTTGGCTACCAGGGCGGCAGCTATTACTGGGTGGCCATGAAGTTCAGCTACAGCTTCACCGTGGGGGGCGATGCCCTCGAGCTGCACTACGTCAGCGGCGGCACCGACACTGTCATCAATCAGATCGCGGGCCTCACCTTGAACCCCGCCAGCGCCGCCACTGAGACCCTGGGCGTGACGCGGGTGGGCAACCAGTTCATGGTGGTGGTCAATGGCGCTGGCATGGGGACCCTGGTGGATGCGGCCAACACCCTGCCCGGCGCCGGCTTGCAGGGCGTGTACGGCTACCGCAGCGGCCAGACCTTTGCCAGCTACAGCTGGCTGCCGGGCTACAAGGCGGGCGTGGTGCTGCGCGACACGCTGCCCGCGGGCATGTCCCTGGTGACCGTCACCGCTGGCGTGCTGCTGGCAGGCCCGCCCCAGGTGGCCCAATGGGTCATGCCCCCCGCGGGCCTGGCGCCGGGCAGCACATGGAACGCCCAGCTGGTGGTGCAGCCCAGCGGCATCCCCTGCGGCTGGGTCACCAACACGGCCATGGCCCTGGTGGGGATGGGCACTTACACCAGCAACCTGGTGGGGGTCACCGTGACATGCGGCAGCCCCACCTTCACGCCCACGCTCAGCAGCACGGCCTCGCCCAGCGCCACCGCCAGCGCCACCGCCAGCCGCACGGCCACCAGCAGCGGCACGCCCACGCCAACGGCCACGGCATCGCCGAGCGGCACCGCCACCCCCTCGCGCACGCCCACGCCCTCTGCCACCCCCACCGCGAGCTCGAGCGCCACTAGCAACCTCACCTTCACCTTCACGGGCACGCCCACGCGCACCGCATCCCCCAGCTCGAGCGCCACGCCCACGGCCAGCTCGAGCGCCACCAGCAACCTCACTTTAACCTTCACAGCCACGCCCACGCGCACCGCATCCCCCAGCTCGAGCGCCACGCCCACGGCCAGCTCGAGCGCCACCCTCAGCTTCACCCTGCCGCCCACCGGCAGCGCCACCGATTCGCCCACCGCATCGTTCACCCCAACCACGACCATGAGCAGCACCGCCACCGCCACTAGCTCCCCCACAAGGACAGCCAGCCCCAGCGCCACGCCCTCTCCCACGCCCCCCAGCTCCGCGACCGCGACCGCCACGGCCAGCCCCTCCCCGACGGGGACGATGAGCGGCACAGCCACGCTCAGCTTCACCCTACTGCCCACGGGCAGCGCAACGGGCACCCCCACGGCCTCCCCTAGCAGCACGCCTTCACCATCGCCGACGGCAACGGCCTCGGCATCGCCCAGCTCGACCGACAGCCCCACTCTCACGCAGTCTCCCTCTGCCTCATCCACGCGCACGCAGACGCCCAGCTTCAGCGCCACGCCCAGCTTCAGCTGCACGCGCAGCAGCACCGCCACAGGCAGCGCCACGCCCAGCTCCAGCCCCACGCGCACCGCCACCGCCTCGGCCACCCCCAGCCTCACCTTCACCGTATCGCCCACCATCTCGATGACCGCCACCAAGAGCCCTGTGGTCTTCACCGCGGTGCCGCCCCTCATCATGGCGCCCGGGCCCGGCGTCTACCCAGACCCCTTCAGCGACAAGGCCACCATCTGGTTCAAGCTCTCGGCCGATGCACAGGCGCGCTTGGCGGTCTACAATGTGGCGGGCGAGAAGGTGCGCACCCTGCAGCAGGCTTGCAAGCGCGGCATGAACAAGCTCACCTGGGCAGGGGACAACAACTATGGCGCGCGCTGCGCCTCAGGCTATTACATCCTTCGCCTCTTGGCTGATTCCACCCAAGGGGGCCAGCACGACAGCCGTTGGCTGCAGGCAGTGATCACGCGCTGAATCCCGGGTGCCTTGAGCTTGAAGCCATCCGCATTCTTTCAGTCGACTGCAAATTCAATGTTGCCAAGCAAGGGGCCTCTTGTATAATCAGCGGTGCTTGGCTGGGCGCTACCCTTGCGATGCGGCCCGAAAACCCTTTTGAGGTTTTCTGGCAATTAGGCCCGTTCCATCTCTCGCTAGAGGCACTGATGTTCATCCGCTCACTGGTCCTTGCCGCTGTTCTGGCTTGTGCTGCCAGCCTGGCTGCCGATGACGGCACAGCCCAGCACTGGGCTCAGGTCGGCACGGGCCTCTACAGCCAAGGCGACCTTTCTGGCGCTCAAGATGCCTTCAGCAAGGCGATAGCGCTCGACCCATCCAATGCCGCTGCCTACCAAGGCTTGGGCAGCTGCCTGCTCAAGCAGGGCAAGCAGGACCAGGCCCTGGCAGTGCTGAAGAAGAGCGTGGAGCTGGACCCCAGCAACAAGGGCCTGGCGGATTGGCTGGCTGCGGCGAGCGCAGAGGCCCAAGCCAAGCCTCAGCCCCAAGCCGCCCCGGTCGAGAGCCCCGCTGCCACTGCTCCCCTTGCGCCGCCGGCATGGCAAGATGCCGCAGCTGCCGCGCCTCCATCCGCTGCTCCTGCTGCCCCTGCTGCTCCGCAGGCGGCCACCCCCTCGGCCCAGCCCTCAGCGGCTCCCGCGCTCTCTTTCCCGCCCGCTGCCCCCCTGGATAGCCTCTTGGCCGAGGCTGATGGGCTGCTCAGCCAGGGCAAGGCGCAGGATGCTGAGACCGCTTATCGCGGCCTGCTCTATCTAGGCCCGGTCTCAGGGCATCAGGCAGTGGCGGCTCGCGCTTATGCAGGCTTGGGCCAGGCCCTCTACCAGCAGGGGCGCTATGAGGAGGCCGGCCAGGCCCTGCTGAGCAGCCTGGCCTTGGAGCCGCAGGACCCCGTGGTGCGAAGCTTCTTGCTCGACCATCCTGAGCTGGGCGCGCGCCAGGACATGCCCGGGCCGCGCGACCGCTGGTCCCCGCTCTGGCGCTCGGCCATCTTGCCAGGCTGGGGCCAGAGCCTCAATGGCGAGCCTGAGAAGGGCATGGCGCTGGGCGCGGTCACCCTAGGCTGCCTGGCTGGCACGGCGTACAGCTACCTGCAGGCTCAGAGCGCCTACAGCGAGTACAGCAGCTTGGGCGGCAACAGCAGCCGCGCCCAGTTCGATGACGCCTATGGCCGCACCCAGGATTGGGGCACCGCCAACCATGTGCTCTACGCTCTGTTCGGCGCCTTCTACGCCTACACCCTGGTGGATGCCGCCCTGGACGCCAAGCCTTTGCTAGAGCCTGCTTTGAGCCTGAGCCGCAGGGGCGCCATGCTGGCCGGCCTGCAAGCCCACTACTGACATGAGGGAGACCATGAAGCAAATCGCCCTGGCTTTGCTCCTGCTCTTGCCCCAGGCAGCCTTCGCCTCTTGGCTGCCCCTGTGGTATGACATCCCGGCCCGCAACAACCCGCAGGACCCTGCGGTCAGCCGCAATAGCGGCGCCATCAGCGTCACCTCCTCAGCCCAGCACCTGCCCGCACCTGCCCTGGCCGCGGCGGGTTGGGGCTTTGATGCCGCCAGCAGCCAGGGCTGGGCCGCTGACCCGGCTGCCGGCTTGGGCATCCTCGCTGCCACGGCCAGCTCAGGGCGCAGCCATGATGGCTGCTGCAGTTTGGCTTGCGCCTGCGCTTTTCAGGGCCTCACCCAGAGCGGCCGGGTGGCCGTCGACCTTTCTGCCGCCCCGCTGGGCCTGGCGGGGCGCACCCTGAGGGCTTGGCTCTATGTGCCGGCTGGCCTGGCCAGCGGCAGCGCGCGGCTGGAGGCGGTGGATGGGCAGGGCGCCTGCATCCCCGGGCCGGCCGTCAGCCTCTCGGGCAGCGCGGGCTGGCTGCCCTTGAAGGACAGCCTGGGCGCAGAGGGCGCCTCGATCCAAGGCGTGGCGCTTCGCGTCAGCGGCGTCAAGGAGCCCTTCTATGGCACCTTGCACCTTGATTCAGTGAGCTATTGATCGGAGCCGCATGAACATCTATGACGTGGCCCGCCTGGCCGGGGTCTCGCTCTCCACGGCCTCCAAGGCGCTCAACGGCCGCAAGGATGTGAAGGAAGCGACCCGCCAGCGGGTGGTGGAGGTGGCCAAGCGCATCGACTACCACCCCAGCCATCTGGCGCGCGGGCTGGCGCGGCGCCGCACCGGCAACCTGGGCCTGGTGGCCCTGCGCCGGCCGCAGGACACCATCATCGTCAACCCCTTCTATTCCCGCGTCATCGAGGGCGTGGAAGAGGAGTGCATGGCGCGGGGCGTCAACATGCTCTTCTCGGTGCAGCCCTATGCCGAGTATGGCCGGCCCCTCATCCCCAAGATGGTGCGCGAGAAGTCGGTGGACGGCCTGCTGCTGCTGGGCGCCATGCCCCAGGGCTTTTTGGCTGAGATGGCCCGCTGCGGGACCCCGGCCGTGGGAGTGGATTGCTTCAGCCAGGATGCCGCGATCAGCTGCGTGCTGGCTGACAATGCCCAGGGCGCCGGCCTGGCGGCCGCCCATCTGGCTGGCCTGGGGCACCGCTTCGTCGGCATGCTGGGCGGCCCGGCAGGGGACCTGGCCTTTGCCCAGCGCCGCGATGCCTTCATCCGCTCTTGCCAAGGGCTGGGCCTGCAGGTGCGCCTGGTGGAGCCGCCGGGCGATTATGCCGCCAGCGATCCGGGCTGGAAGCTGCCCATGCTCGTGGCGCCCCGGCCCAGCGCCGTCTTCTGCGCCAATGATGATCACGCCTTCCACTTCGCCCGCCAGTGCCAGCAGGCTGGCCTCGGCGTCCCTGAGGACATCTCCATAGTGGGGTTCGATGATGTCGAGCTGGCCTGCTATTTCCACCCCCCGCTAACCACGGTGCGGGTGCCCAAGCGCGAGATGGGCGCCCAGGCGGTGCAGCGGCTGATGCGCTTGATTGACATGCCACAAGAGCCGCCACAAGCCCAGGTGCTGCCGGTGGGTTTGGTGCTGCGCGAGAGCAGCGCTGCAGCTTGAGGGCAACAAGAAAAGGCGGGCCCATGGGCCCGCCTTTTCTTTGCCAGCATGCGCAGGTCAGTGGAAGGTCTGGCAGTGCAGGCTGCCCGCGCCCCACACAAAGCAGGGCAGGGTGCGCACCTGGATGCCGCTGGGCCTGAGGGCCTGCACCTGGCCCTCAGCCTCAGGGCTGCCCTGCTTCAAGGCGCTCGTCAGCAGGTCAAGGCTGTCGCGCACCGCCAGCGCCGTGCTGTGGAAGCTGTCAGCGCTGGGCTGGTTCTGCCAGCCTTGCAGGGCCAGCCGGTTGCGGCCCAGGGCATCTTGAATGCGGTTCTGCAGGGCCTGCGGGTCACCGGCTGGCAGATGGGAGGGGAAGGTGGGCAGGATGCAGGCCGCGCGGTTCTGGCTGTCGCGGTAGCGCAGCAGGTTGGCCGGGCTGCGCACGGGGTGGTCCAAGAGCGGCAGGCGCGCCACCTGGTAGCCCAAGCCCCTCATCTGGGCGGCGGCAAGGTCCATCTCATAGGCCGCCTTCTCGCGCAGGTCGGCGGGCAGGGGGGCGCGGCTGTTGGCGTCCACGGCCTGGGGCAGCAGGTCGGGCACAAAAGCCCAGGCCTTGCCGCCTATCCAAGAGCAGGCGCAGTACATGTCGAGGTGGAAGAGCTCTTCGCTCACCGCCTGCGGCTCATGCAGGGCCTGCTCGGCGAGGATGATGACAGGCAGCCCGGCATAGGCTTGGCTGTAGGCTTGGCGGGCCTGCTCGACCTGCTCGCTGCTGGGGCCCTCGCTCTGGGGCCAGGCCTGCTCGGTGCGGCGCAGCCATTCGAGGACCCGGTGGCGGCCGATGATGAGGCAGGGCCTGCCTGAGGGCAGCGTGGCCACGCTCATGTCGCCGCCCTCGGCGCTCACGCCGCGGGGCAGGGGCCAGGCCGTGAAGTCACGGGGGAAGGCCCTGGCCATGGCTTGCACGGCCAGCCGGTAGCCGGGCACGTCGCCCTCTGAGCCCTCAGCCAGCACCAGGCGGCCCTGGCCGTCGTAGCCCAGGGCGATGCTGAAATCCTGGCTCCATTCCAGCTCGGCCGGGCTCTCGCCAAAGGTCACCACGCGGCGGATGCGGCTCTTGCTCCAGCCCAGGCGCTGCTCGAGCCAGCGCTCGAAGAACTCGCGCTCATGCCCCAGGTCATCCTTGACCGCGCCGGGCGCGGGCACTGCCACCAGCAGGCGGGTCTCGGGCGGCAGAGCGCGCAGCAGGCCGCCGTGCACCAGCTCTAGGTCCACCCAATAGAGCTTCTCGTCCAAGTCGCTCACCTCGGCCGGCGGCAGGCCCTCGCGCGAGACCTGGGGGCAGTAGGGGCTGTTCTTGGCGCGCGGCTCAAGCCCGATGAGCAGGCGGTTCAGGCTGCGCTCGCTCTCGGGCACCACGGTGAGGTCCTTGGCCGCGATGAAGAGCTCGGGGCGGGACGGCGCTGGCTGGGCCGAGAGGGAGCGCAAGAGCCAGAAGCAGGGGGCGAGGAGCAGGCAGGGCAGGGCGTAGGCGAGGGCGCGGCGCATGGGGGTTCCTAAGAGTGCGGGTCAGTCCTTGGACTATATCGGCTGGCTGGGTCAAGCGTATCAAAGTTGTGGAATAGGGATCATCAAGATGCGGAATAGCTCCGACAGCATTCCGCGCTTAACAAGCTGGGCGGAATGTCGTATCTTCACGCAGGGCGAGAGTGGCGAAATGGCAGACGCGCCAGACTTAGGATCTGGTGGGGAAACCCGTGAGGGTTCAAGTCCCTCCTCTCGCACCAACTTCTCTGAGGCGATGATGGCGCGACAGCGCAAGGCGGGCATCCTCACCGGCGGCGGCGACTGCCCCGGGCTCAATGCGGTCATCCGGGCCTCGGCCCGCGTGCTGCTGCAGCGCGGGGTCGAGGTGGTCGGCATCTTGGACGGCTACCAGGGCCTGGTGACCGACCGCACCCGGCCGCTCAAGGACGAGGACCTCTCTGGCCTGCTGCAGCGCGGGGGCACCATCCTGGGCAGCAGCAACAAGGACGACCCCTTCCACTTCCTGGTGCAGGGCAAGGGCGGCAAGCCCGCCTTCGCTGACCGCAGCGACGACGCCATCGCCACCCTGCAGCGCCACAAGCTGGACTTCTTGCTGGTGCTGGGCGGGGACGGCACCATGACCGTGGCCGATGCCCTGGCCCGCAAGGGCGCCCGCATCGTGGGCGTGCCCAAGACCATCGACAACGACCTGGTGGGCACGGACCAGACCTTCGGCCATGACACGGCGGTGGCCATCGCGGCCGAGGCCGTCGACCGCCTGCACACCACCGCCGACAGCCACCACCGCGCCATCGTGGTGGAGGTGATGGGGCGCTATGCCGGCTGGCTGGCCCTGCACAGCGGCATGGCCTCGGGCGCGGATGTCATCCTCATCCCCGAGCTGCCCTTCAGCCTGAACAAGGCCGCCCAGGTGGTGGCCCGGCGCCGCGCCCAGGGCCGCCAGGCCAGCATCGTGGTGGTGGGCGAGGGCGCCTCGCCCAAGGGCGGCCAGATGGTGGTCAGCAAGGTCAACCCGCTCTCGCCCGAGAAGATCAGGCTGGGTGGCATAGGCAAGGTGGTGGCCGAGGGCCTGGAGCGCCTCACGGGCATCGAGGCCCGGGCGGTGGTGCTGGGCCATGTGGTGCGCGGCGGCACGCCCACGGCCTTTGACCGCAACCTGGCCCTGCGCTACGGCTGGCATGCGGCGGAGCAGGCCCTCAAGGGCAGCTTCGGGCGCATGGTGGTGCTGAAGAGGGGCAAGCTCGACAGCATCCCCCTGGCCCAGGTGGGAGGCAAGGTGCGCAAGGTGGGCGCGGCCGAGCCCATGGTGCGGGCCGCGCGGGCCATGGGCATCAGCTTCGCCGAGGCCTGAGCGACGGCGGGCCCGGGGCGGGTTCCTTGACAGGCCTGAGGGCGGTGCTTATAATCCTTTTCCTTATTTTCCAATGAGCCAGGAGGGTTCCCGGATGAATGTGAAGGTCCTTGAGAATGGCCCGGTGGGCCGCACCCTCGAGATCGAGGTGCCCAAAGACAAGGTGGGACAGGCCATCGAGGCGGCGCTGCAGCAGATCGGCCGCAGCGCCAAGGTCCCCGGCTTCCGCCAGGGCAAGGTGCCCCGCGCGGTGATCGAGCGCACCTATGGGGCCAGCGCGCGGCATGAGGCGCTGGAGAGCCTGGTGCCCGAGGCCACCCTGGAGGCCCTGGAGCAGGCCAAGCTGGATGCCATCGGCCGCCCCTCCATCGAGGACCTCAAGTTCGGCGATGACAACAGCCTCAGCTTCAAGGCCCGCGTGGAGGTGAAGCCTGCCTTCACCGTGGCGGCGGAGGCGGCGGCGCTCAAGCTGAAGGCACCGGCCGAGGAGGCCGGCGAGGCCCAGGTGGAGGCCGAGCTGAAGCGCCTGGCCGAGGAGCACGCCACCCTGGGCCCCAGCCTGGACCGGCCGGCCCAGGATGGAGACCTGGTGATGGTGGACTATGTGGCCAAGGACGGCAGCACCGCCCTGGAGGGCGGGCGGGCCGAGCGCGTGCCGGTGGAGCTGGGCAGCAAGCGCAGCCTGCCGGGCTTTGAGGAGGGGCTGAAGGGCGTGGCCAAGGGCGGCAAGGCCAGCATCAAGGTGCCCTTCCCGCCCGAGCACCCCAACCCCCTGCTGGCGGGCAAGGAGATCGAGTTCATCGTGCATGTCCATGATGTCCGCGAGAGGCAGATGCCGGCGCTGGATGACGACCTGGCCAAGCAGAGCGGCCCCTACCAGACCCTGGCCGAGCTCAAGGGCAAGCTGGCTGAGACCCTCAAGGCCCAGGCTGAGAGCCATCGCAAGACCGCCCTGGCCGAGCAGGCTGGCGAGGCCTTGAATGCCATGCACGGCTTCCAGGTGCCCGGCGTGCTGGTGGACGCCGAGGTGGACTATCTGGTGGACCGCGAGCGCCAGGAGCTGGAGCGCCGCAACATGGCCTTCCGCGCGGATGAGGCCAACCTGGGCGCCCTGCGCGCCGAGCTCAAGCCGCAGGCCGAGAAGCGCGCGCGCCTGAGCCTGGTTCTCGAGCAGCTGGCCCAGCGCGAGGGCCTCAAGGTGAGCGACGAGGAGTACCGCAAGGAGATGGCCCGCTTCGCGCAGGTGATGCGCGCCGGCGAGGCAGAGATCATCAAATGGGCGGCTGAGACCGGCCGCGAGCAGGGCATCAAGGCCCGCCTGCTCAACGACAAGGCCATGGACTGGGTGCTCTCCAAGGCCCAGGTCAGCCCGGCCTGAGCATTCCCTAGCCCCGGGCTCGCCCGGGCAGTGCGGAGGAGACGATGGCATTGGTCCCCATGGTTGTGGAACAGACGGCGCGCGGCGAGCGAGGCTACGACATCTATTCGAGGCTGCTCAAGGACCGCATCATATTCCTGGGCACCTCCATCGACGATTACGTCGCCAACCTGGTGGTGGCCCAGCTGCTCTTCCTCGAGAGCGAGGACCCGGACAAGGACATCTTCCTCTACATCAACAGCCCGGGCGGGTCGGTGACCGCGGGCATGGGCATCTATGACACCATGCAGTTCGTCAAGTGCCCGGTCTCGACCATCTGCATCGGCCAGGCCGCCAGCATGGGCGCCATGCTGCTGGCCGCCGGCACCAAGGGCAAGCGCCGCGCCCTGCCCAATGCCCGCATCATGATCCACCAGGTCTCCGGCGGGGCGCAGGGCCAGAACACCGACATCCAGATCCAGGCCCGCGAGACCGCCCGCATCCGCGAGAAGATGGACATCCTGCTGGCGCGGCACACGGGCCAGCCGGTGGAGAAGGTGACCCTGGACACCGAGCGGGACAACTTCATGGGCGCAGAAGAGGCGCTGGCCTACGGCATCGTGGATGCCGTGATCACCAGCCACAAGGAAACCGAGACCAAGTGAGGTCATGATGGCAGGCACGGGCAAGGGCGGCGAGGCGAGGTGCGCATTCTGCAACAAGCCGCAGGATGAGGTGGGGAGGTTGTTCATCGGCCCCAGCGCCAGCATATGCAACGAGTGCATCAAGCTCTGTGGCGATGTGCTGGTGGACGAGGAGCGCAAGGCCCGCAAGAAGGAGGCCGGCCCCCAGGCCCTGCCCAAGCCGCAGGAGATCAAGGCCGCCCTGGATGAGTTCGTCATCAGCCAGGACCTGGCCAAGCGCAGCCTGGCGGTGGCGGTCTACAACCACTACAAGCGGCTGGAGGCCTTCGACAAGGGCAAGGCCGGCAGCGGCGTGGAGCTGGACAAGAGCAACATCCTGCTGGTGGGCCCCACCGGCACCGGCAAGACCCTGCTGGCCCAGACCCTGGCCCGCATCCTGCATGTGCCCTTCGCCATCGCCGATGCCACCACCCTCACCGAGGCCGGCTATGTGGGGGAGGATGTGGAGAACATCATCCTGCGCCTGCTGCAGAATGCCGACTTCGAGGTGGAGCCCACCCAGCGCGGCATCATCTACATCGATGAGATCGACAAGATCTCGCGCAAGAGCGAGAACCCCAGCATCACCCGCGACGTGTCTGGCGAGGGCGTGCAGCAGGCCCTGCTCAAGATCCTCGAGGGAACGGTGGCCAGCATCCCGCCCAAGGGCGGGCGCAAGCACCCCCACCAGGAGTACATCAAGGTCGACACCCGCAACATCCTCTTCATCTGCGGCGGCGCCTTCGTGGGGCTCGACAAGATCGTGGCCCGGCGCCTGGGGCAGAAGGTGGTGGGCTTCAGCGCCGACCCGCGCAAGCTGAAGACCAGCGAGAAGGACCTGCTGGCGCATGTGGAGCCCGACGACCTGCTGCAGTTCGGGCTGATCCCCGAGTTCATCGGCCGCCTGCCAGTGGTCTCAGCCCTGCATGAGCTGGACGAGGGCATGCTGGTGCGGGTGCTCACCGAGCCCAAGAACGCCCTGGTCAAGCAGTACCAGGCCCTGATGGGCATGGAGGACGTGGCGCTGACCTTCACGCCCGAGGCGCTCAAGGCGGTGGCCAAGGAGGCGGGCAAGCGCAAGACCGGGGCCCGCGGCCTGCGCGCCATCCTGGAGGAGACCCTGCTGGAGGTGATGTTCGAGGCCCCCAGCCGCAGTGACATCCGCGAGGTGGTGATCACCGCCGAGGCGGTGATGAAGAAGGAGAAGCCGATCCTGGTGCTGGGCGAGAGCCGCAGCAAGAGCGCTTAACGCATGGAAAGCGGTGGGGCGGGGAGCAACCCGCCCCTTCGCATTTGAGGCCCGCGATGGAACCTAAGAAGCAGAAGCGCAAGCCGGCCCGCCCGGGCCCCGTGCCCCTGATGCCCCTGCGCGACCTGGTGGTGTTCCCGCACATGGTGGCCCCGCTCTTTGTGGGCCGGGCGCGCAGCATCGCGGCCATCGAGGCCGCCCTGGCGCACGACCGCCAGCTGGTGCTGGCCACCCAGATGAAGGCCGCCCAGGAGGAGCCGGGCAAGGACGAGATGCACAAGGTGGGCTGCCTGGCCGAGGTGCTGCAGGTCTTCAAGCTGCCCGACGGCGGCGTGCGGGTGCTGCTGGAGGGGCGCCGGCGCGTGCGCATCACGGCCATCAGCCAGGAGCAGCCCTTCTTCGCCGCCAAGGTGGCTGAGCTGGCCGGCGACGGCAGCGCCCCCGCCGATGCCGAGGAGGAGGCCCTGCTGCGCCATGTGCGCGGGCAGTTCGAGCGCCATGCCAAGCTCAACGGCAAGATGCCGCCCGAGCCGCTCATGCCCCTGCTGGCGGTGCCCGAGCTGGGCCGCGCCGCGGACCTGATGGCCACCCAGGCCGGGCTGAAGGTTGAGAGCAAGCAGGCCCTGCTGGAGGCCGAGGACCCCCGCGCCCGGCTGGAGCTCTTGGGCAGGAGCCTGGCCGCTGAGAACGAGATCCTCGAGATAGAGAAGCGCATCCACGGACGGGTGAAGCGCGGCATGGAGAAGGTGCAGCGCGAGGCCTACCTGCGCGAGCAGATGCGCGTGATCCAGCGCGAGCTGGGCCAGAAGGAGGACTCTGGCGGCGAGGCCGGCGAGCTCAAGCAGCGCCTGGAGGCCGGCCGCCTGCCCAAGGAGGCCCGCGAAAAGGCGCTCAAGGAGATCGAGCGGCTCGAGCGCATGGCGCCCTATTCCGCCGAGGCCACTGTGGTGCGCAGCTACCTGGACTGGCTGCTGTCCCTGCCCTGGGGCCGCCGCAGCCTGGACCGCCTGGACCTGGAGCGCGCCGAGGCCATCCTCGACGAGGACCATCATGGGCTGGAGAAGCCCAAGCAGCGCGTGGTCGAGTTCCTGGCCGTGCGCCGCCTGCTGGGCCGGGGCAAGGCTGCCAAGGGGCCCATCCTCTGCCTGGTGGGGCCGCCGGGCGTGGGCAAGACCAGCCTGGCCAAGAGCGTGGCCCGGGCCATGGGCCGCGAGTACCAGCGCATCTCCTTGGGCGGCGTGCGCGACGAGGCTGAGATCCGCGGCCACCGCCGCACCTACATCGGGGCCATGCCCGGCCGAATCATCCAGGGCCTGCGGCGCGCCAAGCATTGCAACCCGGTGCTGCTGCTGGATGAGATCGACAAGATGGCCGCTGACTTCAGGGGCGACCCAGCCGCGGCCCTTCTGGAGGTGCTGGACCCGGAGCAGAACAAGGGCTTCACCGACCACTACCTGGACGCTGAGTTCGACCTGAGCGAGGTGCTCTTCATCGCCACCGCCAACGGCCTGCACAACATCCCCGCCCCCCTGCGCGACCGCATGGAGGTGATCGAGATAGGCGGCTACACCGAGGAGGAGAAGCTGGCCATCGCGCGGCGCTTCCTGCTGCCCAAGCAGCTGAAGGCCCACGGGCTCAAGGAGGGCCAGCTGGAGCTGGTCGATGAGGGCCTTCGCCGGCTGCTGCGCAGCTACACCCGCGAGGCCGGGGTCCGCTCCCTGGAGCGCGAGATCACAGCGCTCTGCCGCAAGGCCGCCCGCGAGGTGGTCAAGGGCGGGGCCAAGGCCAAGGTGCAGGCCACGGCGGCGGCGATGGCGCGGCTGCTGGGCGCGCCCAAGTTCAACCGCGAGGATGAGAGCGTGGCCAATGGCGAAGGCCTGGCCACGGGCCTGGCCTGGACCGAGGCGGGCGGCGAGGTGCTGGCCATCGAGGCTGCGCTCTTCAAGGGCAAGGGCGCGCTGGCCCTGACCGGCAAGCTGGGCGATGTGATGAAAGAATCGGCACAGGCCGCCTTGAGCTACATCCGCAGCCGGGCAAAGGCTCTGGGCATCCCTGCGGACTTTCACAAGACGCTCGACATCCATCTGCACATCCCCGAGGGCGCCACGCCCAAGGATGGCCCCTCGGCGGGCATCACCATGGCGGTGGCCCTGGCCTCGGCCCTGGCCCGCCGCAGCGTGCGGCCCGGCCTGGTGATGACCGGCGAGATCACCCTGCGCGGCCGCGTGCTGGCCGTGGGCGGCATCAAAGAGAAGGTGCTGGCGGCCCACCGCGCTGGCGCCAAGGTGCTGCTGCTGCCGCGCGCCAACCGCCGCGACTTAGAAGAGGTGCCGGTGGAGGTGCGCCAGGCCTTGCAGATCTACCTGGTGAGCGGCATGGATCAGGTGCTCAAGCTGGCCCTGGATCCCCGCCGTGCGCGGCAGGCGAGCAAGGCCCCGCGCCCAGCCGCCTTTGCCGAGGCTGAATCCTGGAAGGAGGGCGGGCTCCCCCAGTAGGGGACCGCAGCCATGGCCAAAGCCTCCTGCACCTACATCCGGGCTGCTGCCCAGCCTGACCAGTACCCGCCCGAGGGCCTGCCCGAGGTGGCGGTGGTGGGCCGCAGCAACGTGGGCAAGAGCAGCTTCATCAACTGCCTCACCCGCACCCATGGCCTGGCGCGCACCAGCAAGACCCCGGGCCGCACCCAGCTCATCCATTTCTTCAGCACCGGCTTCGGTTTCAACCTGGTGGACCTGCCGGGCTACGGCTTCGCCCAGGTGCCCATGGCCATCAAGCGGGCTTGGAAGCCCATGATCGAGGCCTACCTCTCTGGCCGGGGGAGCCTGGCAGTGGTCATCTGCCTGCTGGACGCGCGCCGCGAGCCCAGCCAGGAGGACGCCGACCTGGTGGACTGGCTGCAGTCGCATGGCAAGGCCGCGCTGGTGGTGGCCACCAAGGCCGACAAGATATCGAACAATGAGCGCACCCGCAACCTGAAGGCCATCCGCGAGAGCCTGGGCCTGCGCTGGCCGCCGGTGGCCATGAGCGCGGTGACGGGCGAGGGCAGGGAAGTGGTGCTGCGCGAGATACGCGAGGTGATAGAGGCGCGGGGAGCAAAATCATTAGGCACGAACGCTCCCAAGGTTTAAGGGAAGCCGCAGATAGTAGGCATGCCTCTCCGCTTCCCTCAAGAACCCCGCCCAGCGCTTCCAGCTGGGAATAGTGCTGGCTCACCATTCAGACGACTTCAGGATCCCATGCTCTCCAAGCTCTCCCCAGCTGCGAAGCGCGCCCTGCTCTGCCATGTGCTATGGACCTTTGGCCTGGCCGTGGCCGATGCCTTCGTCAATGTGTACATCTACCGACTGAGCAAGGGCTACCACCAGGTGGCCTACTTCCAGATCTGGCGCAACCTGATGGTGCCCATCGGCTTCGCCCTGGCCACCTGGCTGGCCCGGCGCAGCAGCACCAGCTGGGCCTTCCGGGCCGGCATCCTGGCCTATGAGCTCTTCTACCTCACCGTGCTGCTGCTGGGCGCGCGGAGCCTGCAGGTGCTGCCAGCCCTGGGCTGCCTGCTGGGCCTGGCCATGGGCGTCTATTGGCTGGGCTGGCAGGTGCTCATCCTTGACCTCACCCAGGACCATCAGCGCGACGCCTTCTTCAGCCTGAGCAACCTGGGCTGCGCCCTGGTGACCATGCTGGGCGGCCCGCTGGCGGGCTGGTTCTTGAGCAGCATGCCGGGCGTGGAGGGCTACCGCTTCGCCTTTGGCGTCGCCAGCTGCATCTTCATGGCCGCGGCCTGGGCCAGCATGCCCCTGGCCACCTCGGCCCTGCCCAAGGCTGGCGGCCTCAGGCGGCTGTGGCAGGTGACCGGGCGGGGGCTCTGGCGGCGCTCGCTGCTGGCCTCGGGCTTTCGCGGCCTGCGCGACGGCGCGCTCATCTTCTTGGTGGGCGTGCTGGTGTACGAGGTGACCGGCAGCGAGGCCAACCTGGGCAGCTACACGGCCCTGGTCTCGGCCCTGGGCCTGGGGGGCAGCTACCTGGCGGGCCGGCTCACCACGCCCTTGACCCGGCGCCGCAACCTGCTGCTGGGCGCCTGCGCGGTGGGCGCCGGCATCCTGGTGCTGGCCCTGCGCGTGGACTACACCACCCTGCTCATCTATGGCTGCGTCACCGCGCTCATGCAGCCCTTCTTCGACATCCCCTACAGCAGCGTGCAGTTCATGGTCTTCGGCACCAGCAAGCGCCTTGCGCGTCGGCGGGCCGACTCGCTCACCCTGCGCGAGGTGCCCATGGCCATCGGCCGCATCCTGGGCAACGGCTTCCTCTTCTTCTTCGTCAGCGCCGCCAACACGCCCGCGCTCAAGGCCTTCATGGTGGTGGTGGGCCTCATGCCCATCCTCATCTACATCATCATCCGACCCCTGCTGGACCATGCCGAGTCGCTGGCACAAGCGCCAGGGTCCTTGGCCTGAGCCCGGCCTTGAACCCCCTGCCAAGGGGTGCTATCCTGGGGCATCAACCCTTGGAGGTGGCGTGTGGAAGCCCTCAAGACCTATCTTGGAATCGCGCTGGGCAGCGCCTTGGGCGGCGTGGCGCGCTTTGGCCTGGGCGGGCTGGTCGACCGCCGCAGCAGCGGCACCTTCCCCTGGGGCACGGTGCTGGTCAACATCAGCGGCTGCTTCTTGATCGGGCTCTTCGCCCAGGCCACCTCGCCTGAGGGCCGGGCCTGGATCAACCCGCAGTGGCGCCTGCTCTTGATGGTGGGCGTCTGCGGGGGCTACACCACCTTCTCGTCCTTCAGCCTGCAGACCCTCAACCAGCTGCGGGATGGGGACATGCTGAAGGCCATCGCCCATGTGCTGCTCTCAGTGCTGCTGTGCCTGGCAGCCACTTGGGCCGGCGAGGCCGTGGGTTTGCTCGCCGGGCGCTGAGAGCCGGGGATCATTGAGCCATCCTAGGAGGTCCTGATGCAGATGCCTGCTGAAGCCTGCGCCCTGCGCCTTTTCATTGGCGAGAATGACCGCTTTGAGGGCAAGGCCCTGTATGAGGCGCTGGTGCTCAAGGCCCGCGAGCAGCACCTGGCCGGGGCCACTGTGCTGCGCGGGGGCATGGGCTTTGGCCACGCCAGCCGCATCCACACCAGCAAGATCCTCAACCTCTCTGAGGACCTGCCCCTGATGGTGGAGATCGTGGATGCGGAGGAGAAGATCCAGGCTTTTCTGCCCTTTGTGGAGAAGATGATGGGCAGCGGACTGGTGACCCTGGAGACGGTGCGGGTGCTGAAGTACGGAAAGTAGCGCGCCGGCCCTTGACAGTGGGCGGGGCTTGGGCTATCTTACAAATGGTAATGGTTATCAATTGAGATTCATTCCCTATTTGGAGCCCCCATGCACATCTCAGAAGGCATCCTCACCGGCCCTTCTTTCTACATCACCACCGCAGCCGGCGCCGTGGCCCTGGCCTTTGGCGCAGCCAGCATGAAGAAGTTCGTCAAGGAGCAGCCCAGCCGCAAGCCCTTGCTGGGCATGGCCGGGGCCTTCATCTTCCTGGTCTCGCTGGTCCCCATCCCGGCCTACATGGGCACCTGCTCGCATCCCTGCGGAACGCCGCTGGCCGGCATACTGCTCGGCCCGGGCATCGGCATCGCGCTCTCGGCCCTGGCCCTGTTCATGCAGGCCCTGCTCTTCGCCCACGGCGGCTTCGGCTCGCTGGGCGCCAATGTGCTCTCCTTGGGCGTGACCGGCGCGGTGAGCGGCTATGTGATCTTCCATGCCGGGCGCAAGCTGGGCATGCCCCTGTGGGCCGCGGCCGGCCTGGCGGGCTTGCTGGGCGATGTGCTGGTCTACCTGGTCTCAGGCCTGGTGCTGGGCAGCCACCTGGCCTTTGTGGCGCCCCAGCCGCAGTACAGCTTCAGCCAATACCTCAAGGTCATCTACCTGGCCTACCTGCCGGTGCAGGGCCCCATCGCCCTGGGCGAGATGGTGGTCACGGCCCTGGCCATCCACAGCATCGGCCGCCAGCGGCCCGAGGTGCTCGAGGCCCTGGGCGTGATCCCGACCAAGGCCCGCAAGGCGGCAGCGATGCTGATGCTGGCCATCGGCCTGAGCCTGCTGGCCCCAGCTGCCCTGCGCGCCGATGCTCTGGCTGCGCCCCAGGCGGTCAGCGCCCAGGCGCAAGCTGCTCCCCACAAGGGCTTCACAGGCATGGATGAGGCGGTCAACGCGGCCATGGCCAACCGCGCGGGCGCCAATGCCCACGACCCCTACATCGACCTGGAGAAGCAGGGCGATGTGTGGAATTTCGTGCTCCTGATGGGCGGCGGCATCGCTGGCTTCATCGTGGGCATCAACTGGCACCAGCTCTTCGGCAAGGCGCCGGCATCCAGCCAAGTTGACAAGTCTTAAGGCATCGGGGATAAAGAAATTCCCATCCCCTTGTCTTTGAGGCTTTGATGATGCGTAGCATTGCCATGCTTGCATGCCTGTGCCTGCTGGGCCCGGCGCTTGCAGCCGAGGACATAGATTCGAGGCTCTCTGCGCTGGAGGCAGAGGTGGCGCAGCTCAAGGCGCAGGAGCCAGCCTCCAGCTCGGCTCAAGATGCGGCAGGCCTCAAGCTGGGCCTCAAGTCCACCATGGTCTACCAGCAGCTGCTGGGCCAGGGAGGGGAAGGCGCGGCCAGCCGCGACCTGGGCGCCGGCACCGGCAGCCTGGACCTGCTGCTGGATGCAGCCCCCCTGCCTTGGGCTTTGGCGCATGTGGACCTGAACGTGGGCGGCTATCAGGGCATCGACTGCCTGGTGAGCTCTGACAGCAAGCTCAACGCCACCTGGCGCTCTGAAGAGGTTGAGATGGTGGCGCGCGAGGCCTATGCCACCTTCAAAGCGGGCGGCACAGCGGACCTTAGCCTGGGCTTGCTCGATCCCGCTGACTTTATCGATGAGAATAGCCTGGCCGGGGATGAGACCAGCAGCTTTTTGGCTGGCCTCTTTGTCTCTAACCCGGTGCTAGAGCCACCCACCCATGGCGCGGGCCTGCTGGCCACGGTTGGCAGCGAGCTCTTGCGGGCCAAGGTTCTGGCCATCAACGCGCAAAACACGGCTGTGGACCCAGCCAGCAGCGTCTTCATGGCCGCCGAGCTGGCCTCTGCCTGGAACACCGCTTCAGGCGCGGGCGGTCTGCGCATCTGGGGACGGCGGAGGCCAGTGGGCGCTGATGGCGAGGCCAATGCCCTTGGCCTGAGCGCAGACCAGTCGCTGGGCCCCTGGGGCATCTTTGCCCGCTTTGCCAAGGCCTGGTACCCGGATGATGAGGCCATCAGCGCTGACGCCCATGACTGGGCGCTCTCCGCGGGACTGGTCTGCACGGGCCTGGGCCTGCGCGCTGGCGACCCGGCTTCGCAGGATTCGCTGGGCTTGGCCTGGGGCCAGGACTCGCTGATGGATGGCGACCAGGAGCAGGTGGTTGAAGCCCGCTACTGCCTGCCCTTGGGCGCGCATCTGCTGGCCAGCCTGCATTACCAGGCGCTCTATTCCCGCCTGCAGGATGGCAAGGCCCTGGAGCCCGCGCAGGTGCTGGGCAGCCGCCTCACCCTCAGCTACTGAGCCCAAGAGCGCGCTTGATGGGGGCTTGGGCAAGCGCTATGATGCCTGCATGCGACATGCAGGCATCATCTGTTCGAGGAGAGCATGGCCAAGCCAAGCACAGCCCGCGACACAGACCCTGGCATCCGCGTCTTCTTGGACCACCTGACCGCCAAGGGCCTCAAGGTGACGCCCCAGCGCCGCAGCATCGCTGAGGCGGCCTTTGCCTGGCACGGCCACTTCACGGCTGAGGAGCTTTATCAAAAGGTGAAGCTGCGCGAGCCGCTGGTCGGCCGCATGACGGTCTATCGCACCCTCTCCCATCTGGTCAGCTCTGGGGTGGTGCATGAGCAGGTATTTGACAAGGGCGTGGCCTTCTTTGAGCATGTCTTTGGCCACGGCCACCATGACCATCTCATCTGCCTGGGCTGCAAGCAGGTGAAAGAGCTGCGCTCCGATGCCCTGGAGCTGGTCTCACAAAAGGAATCTGAGGCCCAGGGCTTCAAGGTGGTCTCGCACAGCATCCAGGTCTTTGGCTACTGCCCTGACTGCCTCTCCAAGGCAAAAAAGGGGCCAAAGACATGCAGGGCTGAGATTGTGGGATAAATATAATCTTGAATAAATAGTCCAGATTGGGGATACTCTCGTAAATTCATGTGAAAGAATTCACAAAGTCAACCCTTGCTATGGAGCTCTCATGGCCCTCATTAAAAAGCGCATCATGGCCCCTGGCCCTACCGAAGTGCCGCCCACCGTTCTGGCGGCCGCGGGCCAGCCCATCCTCCATCACCGCACCCCCCAGTTCCGCGCCATCTTCGCCGAGGTCTGCGACAAGGTGAAGGTGGTCTTCCAGACCAAGCAGACTGTGCTGACCCTGGCCGCGGGCGGCACGGGCGGCATGGAAGCCCTGATCACCAACCTTTCTGAGCCGGGCGAGACCGTCATCGTGGTCTCGGGCGGCGTGTTCGGCGAGCGCTGGGCCAAGATCAGCGAGGCCCTGGGGCGCAAGGTGGCCAAGATCGACGTGGAATGGGGCAAGGGCGCGGACCCGGCCCAGGTGGAGGCGGCCCTGAAGGCCAGCCCCGAGGCCGTGCTGGTGCTGGCCACGCTCAGCGAGACCTCCACGGGCGTGGAGCATCCCATCGAGGCCATCGCCAAGGTGGTGGCGGGAACCAAGGCCTGCTTTGGCGTGGATGCCATCTCGGGCCTGGGCGCCTGCAAGCTCTTGATGGATGAGTGGAAGATCGACGCGGTGGTGGCCGGCACCCAGAAGGGCCTGATGATGCCCCCCGGGCTGGCGCTCATCGCCCTGTCTGAGAAGGGCTGGGCCAAGGCCAACAGCATCAAGAGCGGCCGCTTCTACTGGAACCTGCCCACCGCGCTCAAGAGCATGACCGCAGAGAAGCTGCCCGACACCACCTACACCCCCAATGTGTCGCTCATCATGCAGCTGCGCGAGTCCTTGAACCTCATCCTGGCTGAGGGCATGGAGGCCATCTGGGAGAGGCACCAGCTGCTGGCCAAGGCGGCCCGCGAGGGCGCCAAGGCCCTGGGCCTGAGGCTCTTGGCCCCCGATTCTCCCAGCTGCGCCGTCACCGCGGTGTGGTCGCCCGAGGGCGTGGAGGGCACGGCCGTGGTCAAGAAGCTGCGCGATGAGTGGGGCATCAGCATCGTGGGCGGGCAGGGCAAGCTCAAGACCAGCATCTTCCGCGTGGGCCATCTGGGCTATGCCGACCGGGCTGATGTGCTGATGACCCTGGCGGCGCTGGAGGTGGTGCTCACCGAGCTGGGCGTCAAGGTGCCGCGCGGCGAGGGCGTCAAGGCTGCGCAGACCGTGTTCATGGAAGCGGCGAAGAAGTAACCCATCCCCCTTGGAGGCTCTGTGCCCAAGTTCAAGGTTCTCATCTCTGACAAGCTCAGCGACGATGGCGTCGCGGTCTTCAAGGCCGATCCAGAGGTCCAGGTGGACATCAAGCTCAAGATGACGCCCGAGCAGCTGCAGGAGGCCATCGGCGACTATGATGCCCTGGTCATCCGCAGCGACAGCCGCGTGACGCCCGAGGTGCTGGCGCGCGCCAAGAGGCTGAAGGTGGTGGGCCGCGCTGGCGTGGGCCTGGACAACGTGGACATCCCGGCGGCCACCAAGGCCGGCGTCATCGTCATGAACACGCCGGACGGCAACACCATCTCGGCGGCCGAGCACACCATGGCCCTGATGCTGAGCATGGCCCGCAGCGTGCCGCAGGCGCACGCCAGCCTCAAGGACAAGAAGTGGGAGCGCGGCAAGTTCATGGGCGTTGAGATGTATGGCAAGACCCTGGGCGTGATCGGCCTGGGCCGCATCGGCGGCGAGGTGGCCAAGCGCGCCCGCGCCTTCGGCATGCGCATCCTGGCCTTCGACCCCTACTGCAGCGCCGAGAAGGCTGGTGAGATCGGCGCCGAGCTCACCAGCATCCCTGAGATCCTCAAGCAGGCCGACTTCATCACCGTGCACGTGCCCAAGACCAAGGAGACCAGCAACCTGCTGGGCGCCAAGGAGCTGGCCAGCTGCAAGAAGGGCGTGCGCCTCATCAACGTGGCGCGCGGCGGCATCTATGATGAGAAGGCCCTGGCCGAGGCCATTGTGAGCGGCCATGTGGCTGGCGCGGCCATGGACGTGTTCACCGAGGAGCCCCCCACGGGCAACCCCCTGCTGGACCTGCCCCAGGTCATCGTCACCCCGCACCTGGGCGCTAGCACCGAGGAGGCGCAGAACAACGTGGCCGTGGTGGTGGCCAAGCAGATCTTGGACGCGCTGCACGGTCGCACGGTGGCCAACGCCGTCAACCTGCCCAGCATCGACCTGGAGACATGGCGCAAGATCAAGCCCCAGGTCGACCTGGCGGAGAAGCTGGGCGCCTTCGCCAGCCAGCTGGCCCCCGGCCGGCTCGAGAAGGTGGGCATCGAGTATGTGGGCGGGCCGCAGGGATTCAAGACCAACCCCCTGACCTTGGTGGTGCTCAAGGGCCTGCTGATGCCCAGCCTGGGCGACATGGTGAACCTGGTGAACGCGCCCTTCTTGGCCAAGGAGCGCGGCATCACGGTGAGCGAGAGCCAGGTCAGCGAGAGCAGCGACTACACCAACCTCATCCGCTTGACGGTTGAGGGCGAGGCTGGCAAGCATTCGCTCATCGGCACGGTGATGGGCAAGAGCGACCCGCGCATCGTCGAGATCGATGGCTACCGCATGGACATCAACCCCAGCGGCAACCTCATCCTCTTCTTCAACCGCGACACCCCGGGCATCGTTGGCAAGGTGGCCAGCATCTTGGGCGAGGCCAAGATCAACATCTCGGGGCTGACCAATGGCCGCAAGGCCAAGGGCGGCGACGCGGTCTCGGTGTTCCAGGTGGACGAGGACGTGCCGGCCGAGGTGCTCAAGAAGGTGGCGGCCGTGGAGGGCGTGAAGGACGAGCGGGTGGTCCGCCTGTGACCTTGGGCGATGACAGCATGCTGCAGAGAGGGGAGCCTAGGCTCCCCTCTCTGCGTTTGGCCCTGCTGCCGGCCCTGGTGCTGCTCTTCTGCCAGGCTCTCTATTGCCCCTTGACCCCGCGCAGTCTGCTCGATTCTGGCCGCTTTGTGGATGACGCCTTCTATTACATGCAGGTAGCCCGGCATGCGGCAGCAGGGCAGGGCTTCAGCGTGGACGGCATCAACGCCACCAACGGCTTTCAGCCCCTGTGGGCCTGGCTTCTGGTGCCGGTGTCCCGGCTCGCGCCCGAGCCTCGCGCCGCGCTGCCGCTGGTCTTTGCCCTGCAGGTCTTGCTCTTGGCGGCCGGGCTCAGCTTCGCGGGCCGAGGCTTGCTGCGCTTAAAGCCCCGGGCGGCCCCGGCTTGGCCCGCGGTGCTGCCCCTGGCCATGCTCGCAGCCTGGCCCGGCTTCAGCCATCCCAGCCTGCTGGGCCTAGAGACCGCGCTCTTGCTCTGCCTGCTGGGCCTGCTCTTTCAGGCCCTGGCGCGGCCCGGGGCAGGGGAGGGCTTGGCCTCGGCCCTGGGCTTGGGCCTGCTGGCCGGCCTGGCCTGCCTGGCGCGGGTGGATGCCCTGCTGCTGGCAGGCCTCATCCTGCTCCATCTGCTGCAGCTGCCTGGCCGCCGCGGGCCCCGCCTGCTGGCCTATTGCCTGCCCCTGCTGGCCCTGGCGCTTCCCTGGCTCATCCACAACCGCCTGGCCTTCGGCCATTGGATGCCCATATCGGGCGTGGCCAAGCACCTCTATAGCCAATGGGCCCTGCAGAACGACCAGGCCCGCACCGGGCTGCCATTCTGGCGATTGCGCCTGGCCAATCTGGCTTGGCCCCTGGCCCAGGGCGAGCCCATGATCTTCATAGCCTGGGGCCTGGGCCTGCTGGCTGCCGCCCTGGCCTGGCGCCGCGCGCCCTCGGCCTTGCAGCTGGTGCTGGCCAGCGTGCTGCTGCTGTATCCCGCCTATGCATTGGCTCAGTATGACCAGGCGGACTTCAACTGGTACTACATGCCGCTCTACCTCGCGCTGGGGCTGGCCGCGGGCTGGGCTTGGCCCAGGCTCTGGCTGGCCGGCGCGCGCGCGCGCTGGGCCTCGGCTGGGCTGGGCTTGGCCCTGGGGCTGGCGCTGCTGCCCGGGCTCTGGCGCGACATCCAATGGAAGCGCGCGGCGCGCGCGGCGGAGCAGGCCGGCGCCCCGGCCCTGACGCCCCAGGGCCTGATGATGGAGGCGGCGCGGGCCCTGGGCTCGCGGCTGCCGATGGGCATGGTGCTGTCATCCCACAACAGCGGCATCCCGGGCTATTTCTTCAGGCAGGCGGTGGTCAATCTGGATGGCCTGGCCAGCGGCCCCGAGCGGCTGGCGAGCTTGGAGCGCGACCACAATGACGTGGTCCCCTATCTGCTGGCCCATCCTCGCATCCAAGGCTACTGCGACCTCATCCGCCACGATGCCACAGCGCGGGTGGATGCAGTGATGGCCCGCGCGGGCCTCAGGCCCCTGGACCTGGCTCGCCTGGGAGGGCCTTGGCAGGATGCTCAGGGCCAGGTGCGCCTGTACCTGCGGCTGGCGCCCTCGCCGCCCAGTCGCTAAAGCTTGACGGTTTGGTGCAAATGGCCTAGACTTTGCCAAGTTCAAGTGCAAAAGCCACCCTTTCGGGTGGCTTTTGCGTGTGCCTCAACATCAACACAAGGAAGAAGATGCCTACGCTCGTGGTGGTCGGCGCCCAATGGGGCGACGAAGGCAAGGGGAAGATCGTGGACCTTCTGGCGGAGAAGGCCGACCTGGTGGTGCGCTATCAGGGTGGGGCCAATGCCGGCCATGAGGTGGTGGTGGGCAAGAAGCGCTTCGTGATGCACCTGATCCCCAGCGGCATCCTGCACCGCGGCAAGCATTGCATCATCGGCAACGGCGTGGTGCTGGATCCTGAGGCCTTGTCCGCTGAGATCGAGCTCTTGCGCGGCGCCGGCGTGCGCGTGGACAGCCACACGCTGACCATCTCGCCCCTGGTGCACCTCACCTTCCCCTTCCACAAGGCCCTGGACAGCTCCCGCGAAGGGAGCAAGAGCCAGGCCACCATCGGCACCACCAAGCGCGGCATCGGCCCCACCTACATGGACAAGGCCGGCCGCGTGGGCCTGCGCGCCTGCGACCTGGCGCACCCCAAGCTGGTGGCCCAGGTGCTGGAGCAGAACCTGGCCGAGAAGAACCTGATCCTCAAGCACTGCTACAGGGCCAAGCCGGTGGGCAGGGCCGAGTGCCTGGCCCTGGCCAAGAAGTGGCAGAAGCAGCTGGCGCCCTTCTTGGGCGATGCCATCGAGATGGTCTACAAGGCCTCGCGCAACGGAAGGCGCCTGCTGATGGAGGGCGCCCAGGGCAGCCTGTTGGACGTGGACTACGGCACCTACCCCTTTGTCTCGGCCAGCAACGCCACGGCCGGGGGCGCCTGCACCGGCGGCGGGCTGGGCCCCACCAGCGTGGACCGCGTGGTGGGCGTGTGCAAGGCCTACGCGACCCGCGTGGGCGAGGGGCCCTTCCCCACCCAGTTCGACGCCAAGATGGACCAGGCCATCCGCGAGAAGGGCGATGAGTTCGGCCGCACCACGGGGCGCGCCCGCCGCTGCGGCTGGCTGGATGCCGTGGCCCTGCGCCATGCCGTGATGGTGAATGGCATGACTCAGCTGGCCATCACCAAGCTGGATGTGCTGGACGACCTCGACACCATCAAGGTGGCGGTGGCCTATAAAGTGGGCAGCAAGACCGTCAAGCGCTTCCCCTCCAGCATCGTGGACCAGGCTGCGGCCAAGCCGGTGTACCAGAGCTTCCCGGGATGGAAGGCCAGCACCCGCAATGCCCGCAGCTGGGATGAGCTGCCGCAGAAGGCGCAGCGCTACCTGGAGCACGTCAGCCAATTGGCCGGCGTGCCGGTGGGCCTGGTGAGCGTGGGCCCCGAGCGCGACGAGACCATCCTGGTCGACCCGGGCTTGAAGGAGTACCGTTTCTAGCTTGAGAGAGAAGATGCATTGAGTGTTTGAGCTCACGGTTCGGTAGCTCAGTTGGCGGTGCCGCCGAATTGTGGCCATCCTCACGGCGGCACATGCCGTAGGCAGGGGCGAGCAAAGGCGAGGCCCGTTGCCGGAGGCATAGAGCACCGGGCTTGGGACGGAATAGATAAATTTAGGGATGGAGCTCACGGGTCGGTAGCTCAGTTGGTAGAGCACCGGACTTTTAATCCGGGTGTCGCGGGTTCAATCCCCGCCCGACCCACCAAAAATCTGGGCGCCCCAGCGGGCGCCCTTTTTTGCATTTCTGCAAAAACGCCCTGACGCTCCACTGCTGCGGGTGTATAGTGCTGCCAGAGAACGGTCTTGAGCACCACTCCCCCACAGCCTAAGGAGCCCTTGCCCATGACAGCCCCCATCTCCCAGACCAAGGTGCGCAGCTTGATGAAGAAGGCTGAAGCTGGCGACGCGGAATCGCAGTACCAGATGGCCATCCTCTTCCATGACGGCATCGGCGTGGGCAAGGATGTGCGTGCCGCTGCAGCGCTCTATGCCACTGCTGCCGCGGCCGGCCACCGCCTGGCCCAGAACAACCTGGCCTACTGCTACGACAACGGCGAGGGCATCAAGAAGAACCCCAAGGAGGCCGCGGCCTGGTACGCGCAGGCCGCCAAGCAGAAGGATGCGGTGGCCATGCTCAACCTGGCTTTCCTGTGCGAGAAGGGGAGCGGGGTGGCCAAGGATGTGAAGAAGGCCTTGGCCTTGCGCAAGCAGTCCGCTGCCCTGGGCAGCCTGGATGCCTGCCTTGAGCTGGGCGAGGCCTATGAGAAGGGCAAGGGCGTGGCCAAGAGCCTGGCGCAGGCCTTCAAATGGTTCCTCAAAGCTGCCGAGGCCGGCGATGCTGGCGCGCAGAACTGGGTGGGCTACTCCTACCACGAGGGCGAGGGCGTCAAGAAGGACCAGGCCCAGGCGGTCAAGTGGTATGTCAAGGCGGCCAAGGCCGGCCTGGCCTCCGCCGAGCGCAACCTGGCCCTGTGCTATTACGAGGGCGAGGGGGTCAAGGCGGACCTATCCAAGGCCATCCAATGGATGCGCCTGGCGCGCGACCATGGCCATGTCAAGGCCAAGAAGGACCTGGCTGTGCTGGTGGCAGAGAAAGCGGCCTGATAGGGTTCGGTACACTTTATTACATCCCGGAGAGGCATTTCGCCCGCATCCGCGCTATAGTCCCATCATGCACGGAGGGACAAACCAATTCGGGAGGCAATGATGAGGATGACAACGCGCGCGCTCTACGCCCTGACCTTGGGCGTGGTGCTGCTGGGCTCGCCCTGCTTGAAGGCAGAGCCGAAGGATGATGGCCAGGCTTGGGGCGGCGGCCGCAAGGCTTGGATGAAGGACGACCTGAAGCTGAGCGAGAGCCAGAAGGACCAGATGCGCGAGGCCAACAAGGCCGATCGCAGCGCCATGGCCCCCCTCTTCAGCCAGATGCAGAACGACAGGGATGACCTGAAGGCGCTGGTCGAGAAGAAAGCCAAGGATGAGGCGCTGACCCAGGCCTTGGACAAGCTGAAGAAGGATGCTGAGGCGCTCCGCGCCGAGCAGGCCAAGCACCGCGAGGCCATCGCCGCCATCCTCACCCCGCTGCAGCAGGCCAAGATGGCGCTGCGCATGGGCCATGGCCGCGGCGAATGGGGCAAGGGCAAGTGGGGCAAGGGCAAGGATTGCGCCAACAAGGGCGACAAGGGCCCCAAGCCTGGCGATGACAAGGGGGACAAGCCCGAGCCGGAGCAGGATGACAAGTAAGCCCATGGGCTTGAGCAATGAAGGAGCCCCTCCTGCGGCAGCGCAGAGGGGCTTTTTCATTGCCTGAGCAGTTTGTCCTTCCCACAGGCTCGCAAAGCCCTCACAATGGCCTTTCAGCATCATCCCTGGTTCTTCTGGGCCTGGGGGCCCTGCCCCCGCTTCTGAGTTGCGACTTGTCACAACGCTTGAAGGACCGTTCTTCATTGGTAAAGGAAACACGTGCCTGAATTCACCAAGCTCGGCCTCGGCCCCTCCCTTGCGAAAGCATTGAAAGAGGCCGGCTACACCGTTCCCACCCCCATCCAAGCCCAAGCCATAGCCCCGGTGCTGGCTGGCCGCGACCTGCTGGGCATCGCCCAGACCGGCACCGGCAAGACTGCGGCCTTCGCCCTGCCCATCCTCGAGCGCCTGGGCGCCAGCCACAGCCGCCCCTCCCCGGGCCGCGCCAAGGTGCTGGTGCTGACCCCCACCCGCGAATTGGCCGCCCAGATCGAGGACAGCTTCAAGCGCTACGGCAAGCACCTGCGCCTGAGCACCGCCGTCATCTTCGGCGGCGTGGGCCAGGGCAAGCAGGTGGAAGCCCTGCGCCGCGGCCTGGATGTGCTGATCGCCACGCCCGGCCGGCTGCTCGACTTGATGGAGCAGCGCCACGCCCACTTGGATCAGGTGGAGGTGCTGGTGCTGGACGAGGCCGACCGCATGCTGGACATGGGCTTCATCGTGCCCATCCGCAAGATCACCTCCAAGATCCCCGCCAAGCGCCAGACCCTGCTCTTCTCGGCCACCATGCCCGAGGCCATCGCCGGGCTGGCCGCAAGCCTGCTCAGCGACCCGGTGCGGGTTGCCATCACACCCCAGGCCACCACGGTGGAGCGCGTGGAGCAGAAGCTGATGACGGTGAGCGCCAGCGCCAAGCGCCAGCTGCTCTGCCATGTGCTGGCCGATGATGGCATCTACCAGGCCCTGGTCTTCACCCGCACCAAGCGCGGGGCAGACCGGGTGACGGAAGAGCTGGGCAAGCACAAGATCGATGCTGCGGCCATCCACGGCAACAAGTCGCAGGGCCAGCGCGAGCGGGCCCTGGCGCTGTTCCGCAGCGGCGCCCTCAAGGTGCTGGTGGCCACCGACATCGCGGCGCGCGGGCTTGACATACCGGGCGTCAGCCATGTCATCAACTATGAGCTGCCTGACGAGCCCGAGAGCTATGTGCACCGCATCGGCCGCACGGCCCGCGCGGGCCGCGATGGGATCGCCATCGCCCTGTGCAGCCCGGACGAGCGCGAGCAGCTGCGCGACATCGAGAAGATCATCGGCATGCGCATCCCGGTGGATGCCAGCCAGCCCTTCCATCTCGAGATCGCGCCCATGGGTCAGGGCGGCCCCAGCCGGCCGCCCAACATGCGCAACCGCTCCGGCGGCGGCGGGCGCAGCCAGGGCGGCCACAGCCAGCCCGGCAGGCCTTCTGGCCATGGCCAGCCTCGCTCCAGCTCTGGGCCCCGCGCAGAGGCCCATCGCGGCCCTGCGGATGCCAACGGCGAGCGCCTGAGCGCGCCAGCGGGCATCGGCAACCGGCCGGACCGCTCGCAGCACCCCGCGCGCAGCCACAGCCACAGCAGCCGCAGCTCGCGCTGAAGAAGGGAAGGCAAGCGAAAAAAGAGCCCCTCTGCTGAGAAGCAGAGGGGCTCTTTTTATAGCAGGAGGTTTATATCGGCTCGGGCTTTGCCCTCACCCTCCATCCTTATTGCCCTCTCCCAGAGGGAGAGGGCAAACAAGCCTGGTCACCGCTTCTTCAGCAATTCCGCCATCTCTTTCGCGAAGTACGTGAAGATGATGCCAGCCCCGGCGCGGCGGATGGCCATCAGGCTCTCGGCCATGGCCTTGTCATGGTCCAGGTAGCCGGCCTTGGCCGCGGCCTTGATCATGCTGTATTCGCCGCTGACATTGTAGGCCGCCACCGGCAGGGTGGTGTGCTGGCGCACGGCGGCGATGACATCCAGGTAGGCCAGGGCCGGCTTCACCATCAGCATGTCGGCTCCCTCAGCCTCGTCCAGGGCCGCCTCGCGCAGGGCTTCCCTCAGGTTGCGGGGGTCCATCTGATAGGTCTTCTTGTCCCCGGCCTTGGGGCTCGAATCGAGCGCATCGCGGAATGGGCCATAGAAGCTGCTGGCGTACTTGGCGGCGTAGCTCATGATCCCGGTATGGGTGAAGCCAGCCTCATCCAGGGCCTTGCGGATGGCGGCCACCCGGCCATCCATCATGTCGCTGGGCGCCACATAGTCGGCGCCCGCCTCGGCCTGCAGCACGGCCATCTGGGCCAGCACGGCCACGGTCTCGTCGTTGACGACCTGGCCCCGGCGCACGATGCCGTCATGGCCGTCGCTGTTGAAGGGGTCCAGGGCCACATCGCTGAAGACCACCATGGCGGGGAAGCGCTTCTTGATGGCCTTGATGACCCTGGGCGAGAGCCCCTGGCGGTTGAGGGCCTCGCTGCCCAGGCCGTCGCGGAGCTCGGGCGCTATGTAGGGGAAGAGCGCGATGCTGCGCACGCCCAGCCTCTGCAGCTGCTCCACCTGCCTCAGGGCCTGGTCCAGGCTGGTGCGGAAGATGCCCGGCATGCTCTGGATGGCCTGGTGCTTCCCGCTCCCCTCCATCACGAAGAGGGGCATCACCAGGTCTTGCGCAGCCAGGCTGGTCTCGGCGATGATGTCTCTGATGCTGGCGCTGCGGCGGTTGCGGCGCGGGCGGAGGGGCAGGTCGAGGCGAGGCTCCATTTTTTCTCCCATGATGACAATGCCATGACACTTCGCAGGGCGTTTTTGGGTAGAGTAGGGCCATGGAGACCTTCAGCCTGCTCAACCGAAAATCCGGCCAGCCATTGAGCCATTCTGCCACAAGCGGGGCGGTTTGGCAAACCTGCCTGCGCCAGATCGTGTTTCTTGACCTGGATGGCCCCGGGCCCAGCCTGTCGCCCCACGATGCCCTCTTCGAGGACGATCGCGCGGTGGCCTTCCTCATCAATGTCCTCTGTGGCCTCGAATCCCCGGTGGTGGGCGAGACCGAGGTGCTGGGCCAGTTCAAGAACTTCCTGGCCGGCCTCAGCGAGCCATCCCACCCCCTCTTGAGCCCGGACTCGCCGTGGCACCAGTTCGTGCTGACCGAGGTCAAGGCCATGCGCGACAAGCACATCAGCCACCTGGGAAGCAAGAGCTATGGCAGCCTCATCCGCAAGGAGCTGCGCGACATCAAGACAGTCACCGTGCTGGGCAGCGGACACCTGGTGGGCGAGATCCTGCCCTGGCTCAAGGACAAGGAGCGGGTGGATGTCTGGTGCCGCAGCGTGCGCAAGGCCGAGCCCTTCCGCGAGGCGCTCCCTGGCATCGGCATCCACGCCCTGGAGGACGCCTCGGCGGCCAATGCCAACGAGGCCCTCATCGTCGCCGCGCCCTTGCATGACCAGGACCTGGCGCCGCTGCTCAAGGGCACCCTCAAGGCCATCATCGACTGCCGGGGCGAGGCTCAGCTCTTCGCCGATGCCCTGCTCAAGGCCAAGGCCCAGCATCATGTCAGCCTGAAGGAGCTCACCGACACCCTGAGCAGCGAGGCCGCCGAGCGCGACGGCAAGGTGCAGGAGATCCGCGCCCTCATCCAGGAGCGCACCCGCGCCCGCTTTGACCGCCCCCGATTCCGCCCCCAGGGCTGGGAGGACCTATGCGCCTGAAGCTGGCCGCGCGCAAGAGCGACCTGGCCCGCCTGCAGGCCCACTTGGTGGGCGCTGCCCTTCAGGCGCAAGACCCCAGCCTGCAGGTGGAGTACCGCTTCCGCGAGTCTCTGGGCGACAAGAACCTCACCGACCCCCTGTGGCAGGCGCCGGAGAAGGGGGTCTTCACCGAGGACTTCCACCGCGACCTGGTGGAGGGCGCGGCAGACTTGGTGGTGCATTCTTGGAAGGACCTGCCGGTCGCGGAGAAGCCGGAGACCCTGGTGGCCGCCTGCCTCGAGCGGGCCGACAGCCGCGACCTGCTGCTCTTCAAGCGCAGCGCCAGGGCGCGGGTGGCCCACAGCGGGCGCCTGGAGGCGCTCAGCTCGTCCCCGCGCCGCAGCCTGAACCTGAAGGATTTCGCAGAGCGCTACTTCCCCTTTGCCGTGCGCGAGACCCGCTTCACCCCGGTGCGCGGCAACATCCAGACCCGCGTTCGCAAGCTCATCGAGAGCGGCGAGGCCGATGCACTGATCGTGGCCAAGGCCGCCTTCGACCGCTTGCTGGCCGCTGAAGGCGAGGAATTCGCCGAGGGCCGTGCCTTTTTGGCCAAGGCCCTGGCCGAGCTGGATTGGATGGTGCTGCCCTTGAGCCTCAATCCCACGGCCGCGGCCCAGGGGGCGCTGGCCGTCGAGGCGCGCCGCGACCGGGCCGACATCCTGGCGCTGCTCAAGGGCATCAACCATGCGCCCAGCTTCGAGGCGGTGCAGCGCGAGCGGGCCATCCTGGCCAGCCATGGCGGCGGCTGCCACCAGGCCATCGGCGTGAGCGTGCAGGTGAAGCCCTATGGCACGCTCTTGCGCCTGCGCGGCAAGACCGACGCTGGCCTGGTGCTGGACCAGCGCGGTCTCGAGCCTGCAGGGGGGCCCAGCCTGCGCGGGCTCAAGGGCCTGGATGTGGCGCGCGACTTCTTCATGGCGCAGCGCCAGCCGCTGGAGCTCAAGCTGGCCCCCGGGCAGTGGCAGGGCCTGCTGGTGGCCAAGGAGGATGCCTGGCCCGAGCATCTCCATTTTGCGGGCTTGGTCTGGGCCTCGGGCCTCAAGACCTGGCAGAAGCTGGCCCGGCGCGGGGTGTGGGTGAACGGCACCCAGGACGGCCTGGGCGAGGACGAGCCCCTGGGCTTGGAGCAGCTGGCGCCCAGGGCCCGCTTCGCCAAGCTGAGCCACGCGGATGCCGGCTCGACCCGCCTGCCCTTGCTGGCCAGCTACCAGGTGATCTTGACGCCGCGCGAGCCCTCGGAGAGCCTGTTGGGCTATGACTGCTTCTTCTGGAGCAGCGGCTCGGGCTTTGAGAGGGCTCTGGCCCTGCAGCCGGGCATCCTGGCCAAGCGCCACGCTTGCGGCCCGGGCAACACGGCCGCCACCATCCGCCGCATCCTGCAAGAGCGCGGCATCGATGCGGCCAGCGCCTTGAGCATCTTCCTCACCCCTAGCGATTGGGAGGCCGCATGCCGGCCCTAGACTCAGCAGAGCTGTTCCAGCGCGCCCTCAAGGCGGCCCCGGGCGGAGTGCATTCGCCGGTGCGCTCCTTCAAGGGCATGGACCGGCCGCCGGTCTTCTTCGCCTCTGCTCAGGGCGCCCTGCTCACCAGCGTGGAGGGCAAGAGCTACGTCGACTTCTGCCAGAGCTTTGGCCCGCTCATCCTGGGGCACCGGGACCCTGAGGTGCAGGAGGCGGTGCTCAAGATGATAGGCACGGCCTGGACCTTTGGCGCCTGCGAGCCCTACTCGCTGGAGCTGGCCGAGTGGCTCATCAGCCGCATCCCCTGGTGCGAGAAGCTGCGCTTCGTCAGCTCGGGCACCGAGGCGGTGATGAGCGCCCTGCGCGTGGCGCGGGCGGCCACCGGGCGGGCCAAGATACTCAAGTTCGATGGATGCTATCACGGCCACAGCGATGGCCTGCTGGTGAAGTCGGGCAGCGGCCTGGCCGGGGAGGCCAGCAGCAGCAGCGCGGGCGTGCCCGAAGCCATGGCGGCCCTCACCCTGGTCTGCCCGCTGGATGACGATGCGGCCCTGGAGGCGGTCTTCGCCAGCCATGGCGCAGAGATCGCTGCCGCCATCATCGAGCCCTTGCCGGCAAACTACGGCCTGCTGAAGCAGCGGCCCGAGTTCCTGCGCCGGCTGGAGGCGCTCTGCCGCCAGCATGGATGCCTGCTGGCCTTTGACGAGGTCATCTCAGGCTTTCGCGTGGGGCTCCAGGGCATGGCCGGGGAGCTGGGCATGCATCCTGACCTGGTCACCTATGGGAAGATCCTGGGCGGGGGCTTCCCGGTGGGCTGTTATGGCGGCCGCCGCGAGCTGATGGACCAGGTGGCCCCGGCCGGGCCGGTCTACCAGGCTGGCACCTTGAGCGCCAATCCCGTTGGCATGGTGGCGGGCCTCGCCACGCTGAAGAAGATGGAGGCCATCGGCGGCTGGGATGAGCTGAAGCGGCGCGGCGAGGCCTTTGCCAGCCGCCTTGCGCAAGGCTTGCGGGGGAGCGGGCTGCAAGTGGAGAGCCAGGCTTCCCTCTTCTGGGTCCATGGGGAGTCCGGCGCGACCATCCGGGCCATCAGCGCCATCCCGGCCGGCCAATCCGCCCTCTTCAAGAAGCTCTTCCTGCGCTGCCTGGAAAAGGGGCTCTACCTGGCCCCCAACGCCTTTGAGGTGGGCTTCATCTCGCTCGCCCACTGCCCAGAGCTGCTGGCGCAGAGCGCCGACATCATCATGGAGGCTAGCCGTGATTAAAGCCGTCATCAAAGCCGACCTGCGCATAGTGCTGGCCGGCCTCTGGACCCTCTTCACCCTCTCGCTGGTGTGCTGGTGGTGGTTCTTTGTGGCCTTCTCCCCGCTGAGCATGGAGAACGCGGCCAAGACCCAGCGCATGTTCCTCTATGAGGGATCCTGCCTGGTGCCGGTGGTGGTGGCGGGGGGCATCGCCCTGCTCTTGCTCACCTGGCGCGACCGGCGGCGGCACCAGCAGCTGAAGCTCTTCTTCTCGAACTTCAGCCATGACATCAAGACCGGCATCACCCGGCTGCGCCTGCAGTCCGAGATCCTGCAGGAGAGCCACCCGCCCCAGGACTTTCCCAGCCTGCACCTGCTGGTGAGCGACATCGCCCGGCTCGACCTGCACCTTGAGAACGCCCTCTACCTGGCCAACATGGAGGAGGGCCTGCTGCTGATGGAGGACCTGCGCCTGAGCCGCCTGCTCGAGGCCCTGCGCCCCGAATGGAGCGAGGTGCAGTTCGTGCTGCGCGGGGATGAGGCCTTTTGCAGCGACAAGCGGGCCCTCTTGAGCGTGCTGCGCAACCTCTGTGCCAACGCCGTGCTGCACGGCCAGGCTAGCAACATAGAGTTCAAGGCGCGCCGCCTGGGCGCGCAGGTTGAGCTGGAGGTGTCGAGCAATGGGCGGCCCTTCACCGGCGACCTGGCTGCCCTGGGCCGCGGGCCCCTGATACCCGCCAGCGGCGATGGCCACGGCCTGGGCCTCTATCTGAGCACGGCGCTGGTGGCCCGCCTGGGCGGCAGCCTGCGCTTCAGCCGCACGGCTGAGGGCCAGCTGGCGGCCACCATCACCCTCGCGGCGGCCAAGGCATGAGCAAGGCGGGCGACAAGGCGCGCATCTTGCTGGTTGAGGATGACTGGTCGCTGGGCGAGACCCTGAGCGAGCGCTTGGGCAAGGACTACAAGGTGAGCTGGCAGACCGGCTTCGAGGCTGGCCTCAAGGAGGTCCTGCGCGGCAAGCCCTTCGACCTGGCCATCCTTGACGTTGGGCTGCCGGATGGCAGCGGCTTTGACCTGGCGGTGGAGATACGGCGCGGCATCCGCTGCCCCATCCTCTTTCTCACCGCCCAGGCGGACGCTGAATCCAGGCTCAAGGGCTACGAGCTGGGCGCTGAGGACTACATCCCCAAGCCCTTCCATCTGAAGGAGCTGCTGCTGCGCATTGAGCTGGTGCTTGCCCGCCGGGTGGCGGGCGCCCAGCTGCAGGTGGGCGGGCTCATGGTCGATTTCGCGGCTGGCTCGGTGAGCCTGGCGGACGGTGGCCTGGTGTTCCCGCCCGCCACCGACATGAAGGTGCTGCGCCTGCTGGTGGAGGCGGCGCCCAAAGCCATGAGCCGCGACGCCATCATCGATGCGGTGTGGGGCGAGGACGGCGAGGCCAGCCACCGCAGCGTCGACAACATGGTGGTGCGCCTGCGCCAGCTGCTGGGCGAAGAGAAGGAGCGCCTGCGCTCGGTGCGCGGGGTGGGCTATCAATGGCACGACGGGGCAAGGGGGCAAGAATGAACGAGCGCTTTCAGAACGCCTTGGCGCGCCGGCCACAGGCCGTGCCGCCCGTGTGGTTCATGCGCCAGGCTGGGCGCTACCACAGCCATTATGCTGGCTTGCGGCGCCAGCACAGCTTCATGGACCTGTGCCTGAGGCCCGAGCTGGCGGCCGAGGTGGCTTTGGGCCCGGTGGCGGACTTCGATTTTGACGTGGCCATCCTCTTCTCAGACTTGCTCTTCCCGCTGGCCGGGCTGGGCATGGGCTTGAGCTACAGCGAGGCCGGCCCTGAGCTCGGCTTTCACCTGAGCCCGCAGACCCTGGGCCGGCTGAAGCCCTGGCAGGAGGCGGTAGAGGGCGTGAGCTTCCAGGGCCAGGCCCTGCGGGCGACCCGCGCCCTGCTCCCCAAGGACAAGAGCCTGATCGGCTTTGTGGGCGGCCCCTTCACGCTCTTCGCCTATGCGGCGGAGGGAGAGCACCGCGGCGGCCTGGCCGCCGCCAAGCAGCAGCTGGGGCTGTGGGATGGCTTCATGGCCAGCCTGCTGCCCCTGCTGGAGGCCAACATCCGCCTGCAGCTGGAGGCCGGGGCCGAGGCCGTGATGATCTTCGACACCGCAGCCGGCGAGCTCTCGGCAGGCCTCTTCCGCCGGCTGGCCGCGCCCGCCCTGCTGCGCCTGGCTGCGGCCTTCCCGGGCAAGGTGGGCTATTACAGCAAGGGCGCGCTGCCCTCCTTCTTCAGCCCGCAGTTCCTGCAGGCGCCCTGGGCTGGGCTTGGCTTTGACCATCGCTGGGACCTGGCGGGCTGCTTCGCTATGGCTCCGCGGGGCTTTGTGCAGGGCAACTTCGACCAGGCCCTGCTCTTCGCCGAGGGCGCAGGTTTTGACAGGGAGGCGGAGGCCTGGCTGGCCCCGCTGGCCTCCTTGAGCCAACAAGAACGCGCCGGCTGGGTCTGCGGCCTGGGCCATGGCGTTCTCCCCAAGACACCCGAGCGCAATGTGCGCGCCCTGGTGGAGATCGTGAGGCGGCGATGCTCTTGAAGGACCTCATCCGAAAGTACGACATACCGGCGCCCCGCTACACCAGCTACCCCACGGTGCCCTTCTGGAGCCGCAAGCCCGAGCCGGCTGAATGGGTGGCTAGCCTGGCCCGCGGCCTGGCGGCAGAGGGCGCGGCCTGGTCCTGCTACATCCACATCCCCTTCTGCGAGTCGCTGTGCACCTTCTGCGGCTGCAACAACGTCATCACGCGCAATCATGGGGTGGAGGAGCCTTATGTGCAGCTGCTGCTCAAGGAGCTGGCCTGCTACCTGCGGGATGTTCCGCAGCTGTCGCAGAGGCCGCTGCGACAGCTGCACCTGGGCGGGGGCTCGCCCACCTTCCTGAGCGCAGCCAGCCTGCAGGCCCTGCTGACCCCGCTGGTCAAGGGCGGCCTGCGGCTGGCCCCTGATTTTGAGGCCAGCGTCGAGGTGGACCCCCGGCTCACCAGCCGCGAGCAGCTCAAGGCCCTGGCGGACCTGGGCTTCAGCCGCCTGAGCCTGGGCGTTCAGGATTTCACCCCTGAGGTGCAGCGCCTGGTCAACCGCAAGCAGCCCTATGAGATCACCGCCCGCACCTTCGAGGATGGCCGGGCCCTGGGCTACAAGTCCATCAACCTGGACCTCATCTACGGCCTGGCGGGCCAGACCCAGGAGACCATGGCGATGAGCCTGGAGAGGACCCTGCAGCTCAGGCCTGACCGCATCGCCCTCTACAGCTTCGCGCTGGTCCCCTGGATCAAGCCGCAGCAGCGCTTGTTCAAGGATGAGGACCTGCCCAAGGCCGAGGCGAAGCGCGCGCTCTATGAGCTGGGCCGCGAGGCCCTCATCAGAGCCGGCTACCTCGAGGTGGGCATGGACCACTTCGCCCTGCCCGAGGACCCGCTGGCCCTGGCCATGAGGGACGGCACCCTGCACCGCAACTTCATGGGCTACACCGAGAGCCGCACCAACGTGATGGTGGGCCTGGGCGTCAGCAGCATCTCGGAGGCGCCCGACTGCTTCCACCAGAACGAGAAGGTCTTCCCGGTCTACCAGGCAGCCATGGCCCAAGACCGCATCCCCACCCTGCGCGGCCATGTGCTAAGCCTGAGCGACCAGCTGAGGCGCCAGCAGATCTTGCGCTTCATGACCCAGCTGAGGGTGGAGCTGGAGGGCGAGGCGCAGGCCGCGGACGCGCGCGAGTTCCTGGCCCCCATGCTGGAGGATGGGCTGGTCACCCTGCAGGGCCGCGACCTGAGCCTCACGGAGGCTGGCAGGCCTTTCTTGCGCAATGCCTGCGTCTTCTTCGACGAGCATCTGCGCCAGCAGAAGCCCGAGACCAAGACCTTCTCGCAGGTCATATGACGCGCAGAGTCACCATCCTGGGGGCGGGCTTCTCGGGCCTCACCCTGGCCCACTACCTGCTCGAGCAGGGCGTGAAGGTAGAGCTGCATGAGCGATCGGGGCGATGCGGCGGCCTGCTGGCCAGCCCGCGCTGCCAGCATGGCTTCTATGAGACCGCGGCCAATGCCCTGATGGGGAGCCGCCGGGCCAAGGCTCTCTTTGACAGCCTGGGCCTAGAGCGCCTTGAGCCGCTCAAGGCCTCGCGCAATCGCTTCATCTGGCGCGGCCGCCCCCGGCGCTGGCCCCTGGGCTTTGGTGAGAGCCTGAACCTCGTTAGCCGCCTCCTGCTCAGGATGGCCCTCGACCGCAAGGGCTTCCGCCCTCGGCCGGGCGAGACCTTGGCCGAGTGGGGCCAGCGCAACCTGACACCGGCCGCCCAGCACTACCTGCTGGAGACCGTGCTGCAGGGCATCTACGGCGCCCAGGTGGCAGACCTGAGCGCCAGCCTGGTCTTGGGACGCTTCTTTGTGAAGGGCCGCGAGCGGGTGAGGGGGCAGATCGCCCCGCGCGAGGGCATGCAGGGGCTCATGAGCGCCCTGGAGAAGAGCCTCAAGCTGCGCGGCGCAGCCTTCCACCTCAACTCTGAAGGGCCGCGCCTGCCCTTGGCCGATGGCAGCCCAGTGGTGCTCTGCCTCAAGGCCAGCGAGGCTGCTGAGCGCCTGGCCCAGGATGATCCGGGCACCAGCGCCCTGCTCAGGCAGGTGCGCATGCACGACAAGACCGCGGTCACCGTGTTCTACGATTCCTTCCCCCGGTCTTCCCGGCGCTACAACGGCTTTGGCACCCTGGTGCCGCCGGGCAGGGAATTTGAGCTGCCCCTGGGCGTGCTGATGAACAGCTTCATCTTCGCGGGCCGCGACCAGTCCTACAACGAGAACTGGATCTACTCGGCCCAAGGGCAGCAGCGCCTGCTGGCGCTGGATGAGGCTGGCCAGAGGGAGATGGTGCTGAAGGCGCGCGAAGAGATATTTGGCGAGCGGCTCCCCATCGCTGAGATCAAGCTCACCCATTGGGCCCCGGCCCTGCCCATCTATGACCTGGCCTTGGAGCGCGTGCTGGGCCAGCTGGATCCCAAGCCTGGCATACGCCTGCATGGCAACTGGCTGGGCCTGCTGGGGCTTGCGGGCATCCTCGACCGCAGCGCCCAGATGGCTCAAGAGCTGGCGCATGCCTGAGCGCCAGGGCCTCTTGCTGGTCAACCTGGGGACCCCGGCCTCCACCGAGATCGCCGACATCAAGTCCTTCCTGCGCGAATTCCTCATGGACGGCCGGGTGCTCACCATGCCCTGGCCCCTGCGCTGGCTGCTGGTCAATGGCACCATCGTGCCCAATCGCAGCCCCAGCTCCCAGCGCAAGTACCAGCGCATCTGGACGGAGCAGGGCTCTCCGCTCTTGGTCCATGGCAGGGCCTTTGCCGAGCGCTTGCAGGCTTTGCTCGGCCCGGGCGTGCAGGTGGAGCTGGCCATGCGCTATGGCCAGCCCAGCATGGCAGCTGCCCTGGACCGCTTGCAGGGCGTGACGAGCCTCAGCGTGCTGCCCCTCTTTCCCCAATTTGCCGAAGCCACCACCGGCTCGGTCTATGCCCTGCTGGATGAGCTGCTCAAGAGCCGGCCTGCCCTGGCCGCCCTGCCCCAGCGCCGCATCCACAGCTTCTGGCAGCAGGAGGCCTTTCTCGCGGCCTGCTGCCGCAGCCTGCAGCGGGATGGCGGCCTGGAAACAGCAGACCATGTGCTCTTCTCCTTCCACGGCCTGCCCCTGAAGGATGTGCTGAGGCAAAAGGGCTGCCGGGGCGATGGCGCCTGCTGCGCCGAGCCCAGGCCGCTGTGCTATCCCTCCCAATGCATGGCCACGGCCCGGGGCATTGCCCAGCGCCTGGGCCTCAAGCCGGGCGCCTGGAGCTGGTCCTTCCAATCCCGCCTGGGCCAGGCCGAGTGGTTCAAGCCCTACACCAGCGAGTCGCTGAAAGCCCTGGCCCAGCAGGGCAAGCGCCATGTGGCTGTTCTCTGCCCTTCCTTTGTGGCAGACTGCCTTGAGACCCTTGAGGAGATCGGCATGGATAACCGCGACCTCTTCTTGGAGAGCGGGGGCAAGAGCTACCGCTTAGCGGCCTGCCCCAATGCCGAGGAGGTCTGGGTGGCGGATCTGGCGGAATGGGTGAGGAAGGAAGCGCTGGCCTGAGCTGCTCTTTCGGCTCCCTTAGATGAAGGACCAGAATGCACATCCCTGACGGATACTTGGGCCCGGCCACGGCCGCGGCAGGCTATGCGGTCATGGTCCCGCTCTGGATGGTCGCTGGGCGAAGGGTTAGGAAGACCCTGCATGCCCGGCAGGTGCCCCTGCTTGCCATTGGCGCGGCCTTCAGCTTCCTCATCATGATGTTCAACGTGCCCATCCCCGGCGGCTCCACGGGCCATGCGGTGGGCGGGGTGCTGGTGGCCATCCTCTTGGGCCCCTGGGCCGCCATCATCGCCCTCAGCGTGGCCCTGGTGATCCAAGCGCTGCTCTTCGGCGACGGTGGCATCACGGCCATCGGCGCCAATTGCTTCAACATGGGCTTTGTGATCCCCTTTGCCGGTTATGGCGTCTATCGGCTGATCAGCGGCAAGACCCCGGTGGATTCCGCGCGACGGGTGGTGGCGGCCTTCATCGCCGGCTATGTGGGCATCAACGCGGCAGCCCTGGCCGCAGGCATAGAGTTCGGAATCCAGCCCCTGCTCTGCCACAATGCCCAGGGCCAGGCGCTCTATTGCCCTTACGGCCTCTCCATCGCTGTGCCAGCCATGCTGGGCGGCCATCTGCTGGTCTTTGGCTGGGTGGAAGCCCTGGTCACGGCGCTGGTGGTGAGATACCTGCAGAAGTCATTCCCGGAGCTGCTCGGTGGCAAGGAGGCGCATCCATGAGAGCCACCAGCAAGATGGCGCTGGCCCTGGGCGGGCTCATCCTGCTCTCGCCGCTGGGCCTCATCATCCCGGCCCAATTCGGGGCTGGCTCGGCCTGGGGCGAATGGGAAGCTGATGAGATGAAGAGGATGCTGGGCTATGCGCCTGCAGGCCTGCAGAAGATGGGCGAGCTCTGGAAGGCCCCCATGCCTGATTACTCTTTCGCGGGCTGGCAGGACAAGGGCATGCCCCGCCTATCCTTGGCCTACATCTTCGCCGGTTTGCTTGGGGCGGGCTTGATCGCCTTGCTCGCCTGGCTCATCGGCAAGCTGCTGGCCAAAGAGGATGACAGGCCTGCGCCTTGAACCGGGACAAACGGCCTGGTTTGGGCAAAAAGAAAGAGGCACGGAGCGATCCGCGCCTCTTTCTTTTTGCATGGGAGACTGGAGAGGCTATCTGGCCACGAAGAAGACGATGCTCTGCGCTGGGCTGGCTTTGCCGCCGGCTCCCTCGGCCCAGAGCCGGCCAAAGTACAGGCCGTTGCGCGAGAGCGCGGCTTCGGGGATGCTGACGCTGGACCAGCCCCGGCCCGCGCCGGAGAGCACATACTCGCCCACGCAGGTGTAGCCCTGGGTGTAGACGCGCAGGTGCAGGGCCTGGGCCTGGGCGCTCAAATTCACATACAGGGTGGCAGGCCCATGCTGGGTGAGCGGGCTTTGCGCCAGCTGAGAGCGGATGATGCGCAGGCCGCTGGAGCTGGGCGCAACGGTGGTGCTCAGCGTGGCCGTGGGCGAGGCTGTGGGGGTCTGGGTCTGTGTGGGCGTGGCGCTGCAAGTGGGCGAGATGCTGGCCGTGGGGCTGGCCGTGAAGCTCAGCGTGAAGCTGGGGCTGGTTGAGGGCGTCTGGCTGATGGTGAAGGTGGGCGACAGGCTGGGCGTGGGGCTGATGGTCTTGGTGGCCGTGAAGGTGCTGCTAGGCGTGGGCGTGAGGATGGCGCTGGCCTGGTAAAAGCCCACATCATCCAAGCGCAGGTTGAAGAGCGTGGGATTGTTCTGGATGGCGAATTGCAGGCCAATGAGGTCATGCCCGGCGGTCACGGTGACAGGCGCTGGCGACTGGGTGCCCCAGCTCTGGCGGGTCATGGTGTTGAAGGGGACCTGGTAGTATTGCCAGGTGTTCGCCGGTGGCGCGATGTTGATGCCATAGTAGTCATAGTCCGTGATGTTCTGGGTCTCGATCTCAAATCGGTAGGTGTTGCCATCACCGTAAGCCCAGAACTGCAGGCCGATGAAGCCGTTGCCGGTGGCGTCAAAGGTGCTCCCCAGGGTGGTGCTGAGGTCAGCCCAATCGCCGCTGGGGCACTGGGTGGTCCAAGAGACGCTGTGCAGGCTGCCATGCGCGCCGGGCGCCAGGTAAGTGGCTGTGGAGGTCACCCCGGCCTGGTCAGAGATGTTCCAATTGCCCCCCCACAAATTGAAGCGGGCGGGCGGGGGCCCATTGCGGCTGACATCCTCGAAGTCATCGATGAGCACAGTCGGCCCATAGGTGGGCGTGGGCGTGAGGCTGGGCTGGGGCGTGGGCGTGCTGCTGGGGCTGGGCAGGGGCAGGGAGCCATCGTTGAATTGGAGCACGGTGATGGAGTAGGGGCCAAAGGCGTGGCTGTAGCCGCTCGCAATCCCGGTCTCTGTGCCCTGGGTGGGCGGCAGGTCAGGGCTGGCATGGTAGGGCGTGCCAGTGGTGGTCAGCCATTGGTAGTTGCTGTCGTTGAAGGTGTAGCGCATGGCGCTGGCCGCGGGCGTGAAGCCAGTGAAGTTGAGCGTGGCGGTGGTGGTGTTGCTGGGGTCGGTGTTGACCACCATCAGCGAGAGCAGGCCATCGGGCCGCTTGTCGGCATAGACATTGAGCAAGCCCAGGCTGCTGGTGGCTTGCACCAGGCTGTGGCTGCTGGTGTCGCCGGCCACGGCCCATTCCGTGGCCATCATGCGCATGGCCCAGTAATGGGCGCGCTCCTGGTACATGAAGGCATCGCTGTTGCCATTCAAGTAGCCGAGCGAGCTGCCGGTGGGGCTGGTGGCGGCATCGCCGCCCTCCAGCACATCCCAGATGTTGGCGCTGCCCCGGCTGCCAAAGGCCTTGATGAATTCGCCGAGCCAGCTGGCCAGCCACATGCCATTGGCCAGGGTGACGCAGGCATGGCAGTTGCCAGCGCCCAGGTTGTATTCCGTGAGCCAGACTGGCACGGTGCTGGGGTTGGGATGGTTGACCAGCATGGCGGGTAGGCCTGTGGCCGTGGGGTAGCCTGCCCCTGAGCTGGCCAGTCCGCTGCCCGCGTACTGCGACCAGAGCTGGGGCGAAGCCAGGTTGGCAGCGGCATTGGTGCTGTTCCATTCCGGGTACCAGTGGAAGTCGATGGCCTCGGCATAGGCGGCCTTGTTGCCGCCAGGGTCCGCGGCCAGGCGGTCCACAAAGCCCTGGATGTAGGTCTTGTTGTCCTCATCATCGCTGGAATCGGTGGGGCCGCCGGCCACCGGGCCCGCGATGGTGATGCTGGGGTCCACGGCCTTCATGGCCTGGTAGTACTCGATGTAGCGGCGGGCGTAGTCCTTGGCGCTCAAGGGGCCGCCGGTCTCCCAGTTGCCGTCCATCTCATTGCCGATCTGCCAGTGGGTGATGTTGAAGTGCCGCACGATGTTGGCATAGTGCACCCAGGCCGCGGCCTCTTGCGGGGTGCCCGTGCCCACATTGATGGTGATGAGCGGGGTGGCGCCAGATGGGTATTGGGCCAGGCTCGACATGAAGGACTCGAAATCCAGGCTCAGCGGGGATTGCAGGGTGCAGGCCGGGTCGGTGCTGCTGGCCACGGCCTGGCTCTGGTCAGCCACGCCGTTGGTGATGGTGGCCACGTTCTTGGTGAGCTGGGTTCCGCCTGAGCTCAAGGTGATCTCAGCGATGCTGTACTGGGCCGGGCTCACCGAGCTGGCTGTGCACAGCACGCGGAACCATTCTGAGGTGACGGCGCTGAAGCTCACGGTCTGCACTCCGCCGCTGCCGCTCAAGGTGCCGGAGCTGGTGTCGGCCCACAAGCTGCTCGAGTACATGTAGGGCGTGGGGTAGCTGCTGCTGCCGGTCCAGTATTGCACATGGAACTGGGTGGCATAGGGCGTGGCCCAGGTGATGGTCATGGAATTGGCCGACCTGCTGCTGCCCAAGTCCACATACACCCATTGGGCATTGGGCGCATCGGTGTCTGCGTTGGAGAGCCAGGCCGTGGTGGTCAAGCCATCGGTCAGGTTGCTGGCCACGCCGTAGCTGCTGGTGGTGCCGCGGTAGAGCTCATTGCCCACCCAACTGACGCTGTAATTGGTGTCATCCGGCACCCAATGGCTCTGGCTGTCAAAGCTTCCCTTGCCATTCCAATGGAAGTCATCGGAGCTCGATCCGCCGGGGTAGCGGATGAGCCAGTTGCCAGCGGCCTGCACCTTGGGCTGAATGGTGTTGAAGGCAGTCTCCCCGTTCCAGAACATCACATTGGCGCCAAAAACATTGAAGGGCACAAAGGTGTTCACCACGGTGCTGGTATTGATCGACAGTGTGGCCGTGTTGCTGGCCAGGGCTTGGCTTGCAGAGCAAGCGAGCCATGCAAGCAGGCTCAATTTTAGTGTAAGTCTAAGGTGTCGCATGGCGGCTTGAAAATGAGGGAGAATGGGAACGCTTCAATATTCTATTTTATTTTGACGATTGAAGGCTTGAAAAATGGGCGCAATTGGTTTATTTAGTTTATATAACCTTATAAAGGAACTCTATTTATGCTAATGATAATAGCTTTGACAGCCTGCGCTGTTTTCGCCTGCACCCTCTTGTTGCATGGGCCTTTGCAGGATAAGCCAGCTGAGCTGCAAGGACGCTTCCTTGATCCCTTGCGCCTGCGCTGGAGCGCCTTTGCGCCAGCGCATTTTGCCCAGCGGGTCCCATGGATGGTGCTGTTGGCAGCCATCGCCGGGGCAACAACGGCCGGCCTTGCAACAGGCAGCCCAGTGCTCGGCCTGCTCGGGGCAGCCCTGGGGGCTTGCCTGCCCTGGCTGGCCCTGCGCGCAATGGAATCCCGCCGCAAAGCCGCCTTCTGCAGCCAGCTCAGCGACTGCCTGTCCACCATGGCCGCGGCCATGAAAGCGGGGCAGAGCTTGCAGCAAGCGCTCAACACCGTGGCCGATGAGTCGCGCCAGCCCTCGGCTGAGCGCTGGGCAGAGCTGGCCAGCCAAGTGCGCATGGGAACCGAGGTGGATGCTGCCTTGGACCATCTGGCCCAGGACATGGCCGACACCCCGGCGCAGGCGGATCTTGCCATCTTGGCCAGCGCTGTGGGCGTCAACCGGGCAGCGGGCGGGAATCTGGCCGAGGTCTTTCAGCGCCAGGTGGAGACCCAGCGCGAGCGCGCGCGCTTGCGCGCCCAGGTGGATGCCCTGACCGCCCAGGGCCGCTTGAGCGGCTGGGTGGTGGGCCTGCTGCCCTTGGGCCTGCTGATGGCCCTCAAGGCGCTAGACCCGGACCTGGCAGCCCCGCTCTTTTGCACGCCCGCGGGCTGGGGCATCTTGGCCGCAGGCGCGGTTCTCGAGCTGATTGGCGGCCTGATGATTCGCCGCATCGTTTCCATAGACCTCTGAGGCAGAAGTGAGCGCTATCTTGCCATTGATGGCCGCAGCGCTGGCGGGAGCATCGGCCTACCTGGCCCTGCGCCTGGTCCAGGCCCAGCATGAGCGCGGCCAGGCCAGGGCCCGCATGCTGGGCCGCCTGCAGCAGAGCTTGCCGCGCCTGGCCTGGCGCGAGCTGGCCTGGCAAGCCTGGGCCCAATGGGGCGAGGCCCTGGAGCGCAGCTTGAAGCCCGCTTGGCGGCAGGCCCTGCGGGCGCGCCTCTTAGCGGCTGGCCAGGCTCAACGCAGCGCGAGCGGCCTGCTGATGCAGGCCGCAGCTGGCAGCTTGGTGATGGCCCTGCTCGGGCTGCTGCTGGGAGCCGGCCTGCTGCTGCCATTGTGGGCCTTGGGCGGCGCCTTTCTGCCCCTGCTCTCCTTAGAGGAGGCGGCCCGCCGCAGGCTCAAGGCCCTGCGCCGTGGCCTGCCAGACGCTTTGGACCTGCTGGTGGGCTGTGTGGAGGCTGGCCTTGCTTTTGACCAGGCCCTGGCGCGGGTGGCTCTGCGCCTGCCTGCCTCGCCCCTCAGGCAAGAGCTGGAGCACTGCCTCTCGCAGATGCGGATGGGCCAGCCGCGGCGCGAGGCCTTGCGCGCCCTCGCTCAGCGGGCGGCTTTGGATGAGCTGCGCTCCCTGGTCTCTTCGCTCATCCAGGCAGACCAGCTGGGCACTCCTCTGGGCCCAGTGCTGCGCCAGCAGGCCTCGCAGATGCGGGCCCTGCGCTCCTTGGAAGCCCAGCGCCTGGCAGCCCAGGCACCGGTGAAGATGCTGCTGCCCCTCATGTTGTTCATCTTGCCGGTCGTTTTTCTGGTATTATTTGGTCCCATCTTCCTGCGCTGGCAAGCTGGCGGATTTTGATGAGGACCGTGCGAGCCATCCATGCACCGAGCGGTAGAGTCCTGGCCCAAGAGGCGAAGGTGGCAGAATCGGCCCCCTGCCGTGCTCTGGGCCTGTTGGCCTGCCCTGTCCTCAAGCCAGGAGGGGGATTATGGCTGCTGCCATGCTCCAGCATCCACACCTTGGGCATGGCCTATGCCCTGGATGTGCTGCTGCTGAGCCCGAACCTGCGGGTGCTGGCCGTGGCCGCAGGGCTCAAGCCTTGGCGCCTGCTCTGGCGGCCAGGCTTGGGCGCGCATTCTGTGCTGGAGCTGCCATCCGGCGCCCTCAAGGGTCTGCCAACCCTGGTGGGGACAAGCCTGCGCATGGAGCCGCTGCCATGAAGCGGGCCCTGTTGCTGATCTGTCTGATGCCGGCCCTGGGCCTGGCTGCTGCCAGCGGGCCGGCTGAGGATCATCTGAGGCTGGCGCGCGCATTGCTCGCCAAGGGGCGGCGCCTGGATGCGGCCGAGGAATACCGCGTGGCCCTGCGCTTGGCCCCGGATGACACCGAGGCCAGCACGGCTCTCGCCAGCCTGCAAGCCGGCGGCGTGCCCACGGCACCTTCGCACAGCCGCGCGCTGGCTGAGCTGGCAGACGGCCAGGCCGCGTATAGAGAAAGCCGGTTGGACTTGGCCGACATCAGCTTTAGACAAGCCTTGGCGGTGGACCCTAGCTCGGCCGAGGCTGAAGACTGGCTGGCCAAGGTGCAGAGCGAGCGCTTTCAGCATGACGCAGACCAGCCCTTTGACAGCGCGGTGGCCGACATCTTTGAGGCAGCGCTCAAGCTGGCGCGGCAGGGGCGGGCTGATGACGCGGTGCAGAAGCTGTGCGAGGCGCTCAAGCTCAACCCCAGCCAGCCCCAGGTCTTAGAGCAGATGGAACGGCTGAAAGGCCAGGCGAGCGAGCAGCGCAAGGCGCGCTCTGCCGCAGAGCTCTGCCAGCGCGGGGCCAAGGCCATGGCCGCGGGAGACCTGGTTGAGGCTTTCAGCGATTATCAGCAGGCCGTGGCAGCCGCGCCCAAAGACCCGGTGGCCCGGGGCGGCTTGGATGCGGTGCGCGGCAAAGCCCAGCCCTTGGCCCTGGCGCGCTGTAAGGCCGGCAGCCAGGCGCTGGCGCAAGGCAAGCCCGAGGCTGCCCTGATCGCCTTTCGCCAGGCCGCAGACCTAGACCCTGAATTGGAGCAGGCTCGGCAAGGCTTGCAGAGGGCGCGCAGCCTGGCAGAGGGACAAGAGCGCAGCCAAGCCCAGGGGCAGGACCTGAAGGCCCTGCTGGGCCAGGGCCGGCAAGCCCTGGCAGCAGAAGATGCCGACCAGGCAGAGCGCAGCTTCAGCAAGGCATTGGCGCTAGAGCCAGGTTCTGCCGAGGCCAGCCGAGGGCTGGAGAAGGCCCGGCAGATGATCAAGGGCCGCCAGAGCCAAGACCGCCAAGCGGCCGCAGAACTGATGGCGCAGGCCAGCCGTTTAGAAGAGCAGGGGGCGCTCGAAGAGGCCTTGGCCCTGGCGCAGAAGGCCCTGGCTCGCGACCCGCAATGCGCGGGCGCCAAAGAGCTGGCCAGCCGTTTGACATCGCAATTGAGCACGCAAGACGCCGCGAGGGAACCATGACACCGCCCAAAGATGAAGCAGAAGGCATCAGCCTCATCGCCACCAACCGCAAGGCCTTTCACGACTACTTCATCAGCGATAAGGTCGAGGCTGGCATTGTGCTCATGGGCACCGAGGTGAAGGCCCTGCGCGAGGGCGGCTGCAACCTGAAGGACAGCTATGCCCGGGTCACGCCCAGCGGCGATGCCGAGCTGCTCAACTTTCACATCTCCCCCTACCGCGCGGGCAACCGCTTCAACAGCGACCCCACCCGCAGCCGACGCCTGCTGATGCACAAGCGCGAGATCCTCAAGCTGGGCCAGAAGCTGCGCGAGAAGGGCCTCACCCTGGTGGCCCTGCGCATCTACTTCCGCCGCGGCATCGCCAAGATGGAGCTGGGCTTGGGCAAGGGCAAGGCCGAGCATGACAAGCGCGCGGCCATCAAGGACAGGGAGGGCAAGCGCGAGGCTGCTTCGGCCATGAAGGTGCGGCGCTGACCTTGCCCCCTGCTGCCGTGAGAGCCACCTCACCCCCGACCCCTATCGCGTAAGCCTTGAAATAGCATCCCCCTCCCCCTCTCCCTGGGCCACCTCACCCCCGACCCCTGCCGCGTAAGCCTTGAAATAGCATCCCCCTCCCCCTCTCCCTGGGCGGAGAGGGGGAGGGGTTTTTGTTCAGGGTATCCCCAGTAATTTCCCCCATCCCCTCTCGCCGCGGAATTTGCCAAGCCTAATGATCTGTTCACCCCATGGAATTTAGAGGGGTAAATCATGCTGCTTGTGCCCCCGTTGTTGGCCCCACCGGGGCGGCTTTCAGCGGGTTGTTGATCCAGACCTTGTCGGGCAGGCCGCGGACCACCGGGCGGCGGCCGAAGCGCTCGGGATGATCTTGGTAGGCCTTGTTCAGCGTGGCCTTGCGCCGCATCAGCACTTCACCCGCTTTGAGCTGGTGCACCGTCTGCGGGGTCAAGAATTCGATGCCTGAATGCTGGTGCTGCGTGTTGTACCACATAAAGAACTGCTGGCAGAAGGCTGCTGCGTCCTCGTAGGAGCCGAACTTGCCAGGGTACTCTGGGCAGTACTTCAAAGTCTTGAAGTGCGATTCGATGAAGGGGTTGTCGTTGGACACCCTGGGCCGCGAGAACGACCCGAAGATGCCCAAAGCCTGCACCAAGTCGACGAACTTCTTGGCCGTCATCGGTGAGCCACGGTCTGAATGCAGGGCGATCTGCTCATCCGTGAGGCCCTGGTCGAGCACTGCCTGCTTCACCAGCATTTTGGCCAGCTCGGCTGACTCGCTCTGTGCGAGCAGCCAGCCCACCACAAAGCGGCTGTATAGGTCGATGATGACGTAGAGGTAGTAGAACTTGCCCTTGCTCTCGCCCTTCAGCTTGGTGATGTCCCAGGTCCAAACTTGATTGGGCCCAGATGCCACCAGCCTGGGGATCTCATGCGGCGGGTGATAGCGCAGGTTGCGCCGCTCTCCCACCTCTTTGTGTTTGGCCAGAATGCGGTAATAGGTGCGGGGAGAGCAGAAGTACAGGCCTTCGTCCAGCAGGGTGTAGTAGACCTCTTGCGGTGACCGGTCAATGAAGCGCTCGCTGTGCAGGATGCGGAGGATGAAATCCTCTTCATCGTCTGTCAGCTTCCGCTCCGGGCTGGGCCTGGGCTTCTTCTCAACTGGCTTGAAGTGCCGACGAAGCGTGGCCAAGCTCAAGCCCATGACCTCTGCCACGATGACCACCCCATAACCCGGCACATAGGGCAGGGCCAGCGGGATCAGTCTTCGGGTTCTGGCTTTTCGGGACTCTCCTGGCTTTGACCGAAGGCAATCTGAATTTTTTTTTGAAGGTCTATGACCAGTTCGGCCCGCTTCAGCTTGGTTTCGAGCTGGCGGCTACGGACTTCGGCCTCATGCAAGCGCCTCTCCA
>Ga0302319_10001370_pt1 | contig 54354 bp, 53 predicted proteins | sample Bog_T0_2_FD_203319 | JGI IMG/M metagenome (GOLD analysis project Ga0302319, IMG submission 203319) | Peat permafrost microbial communities from Stordalen Mire near Abisko, Sweden - Bog_T0_2 | ecosystem: Environmental > Terrestrial > Soil > Wetlands > Peat | place: Sweden: Abisko, Stordalen Mire...
GCGGCGCTTCTGGCCTTTTTTAAGTTCAGCCCAAAGCTTTTCGCGCACTTCTTCGCGTTCCTTCTGCACCATCTCACGACGGGAAAGGATCAAATTGCGGCGCTGCTTGTTCATCTTGGCCACCACAAATTTATAATTATGCGTGGTGATATCATGATTGGACAAGCCCTTGAAAGCGGACAACGACATCGGTAAAAAGGCCTCGATGCCAAAAACATCGACGATATAACCACCCTTGACCGCACGCATGACACGACCTTCAAGGATATCGCCTTCATTGATATCATCGGAGATCTTCTGCCAACCTTTGAGCCTCTCGGCCTTGGCGTAAGACAGGATCAACCGTCCGTGATCATCTTCGATATTCTCGATCAAGACCTCGATCGACTGGCCAACAGCCAACTCGGCGGGGGTACGGAATTCCTCGATGGGAACGAACCCTTCAGACTTAAAGCCAATGTCGACGATGACCTCTTTCGCGGTGATCGCGGCAATGACCCCTTTTGACACTTCGCCTTCCTTAATATCCTTTAAGGTGCTGGCGTACAACTCTTCCATTAATGATTTTTCTGCATTCATGGGACTTTGAAACCTTCTTTCTTTACAGGAATTCTTTGTGCGACCTTCTCACAAAGTTTGGTCATTATGCCAAAAAGAATCCAAATGTCAAATAAAATCTTTTTGAGGGTCAGGCAAGAGCGTAGATCTTTTCCAAAATGCGTTGGGAGGCTTCTTCATAACTGGGTGCATCGTTGACGAAAAAAGGCTCGCCGAAGGTAGCGCTGAGGGGACCTCTTTTAAGGAATTTAGTGCCCGGCGCCATGACTTGATTGGTCCCCTTAACATAAACAGGGACTATCGGCACACCGGATTTCATGGCTAAAAACCCTGCCCCTGCCTGGGCCTTGGATGGTTCATTACCGATACGCCGGGTACCTTCGACAAAAATCAAGACCACGCGGCCATTTTTCAATCGCTTAAGCGCTTCTTTCATCGCTCCCAAATCCGCCTCGCCCCTTTTAACCGGGAAGGCTCCCAGACGGGAAAGAAAAAATCCCAAAGCGCCCTTGAACAATTCTATCTTGGCCATAAAGTTGATCCGTCGCACGGAACATATCCCCAAAACAACCGGATCGAGATTACTGATATGATTACTGGCCAAAATAAAAGCACCCTCTCGCGGGATGTTGCGGGTCTGGTGAGCGGTGAAAGGAAAAAAGATCCAACTTAAGACCTTGGTCAAAAAATAAGTGATGTAATAAATCATATCGCCCTCAATGTCTCCGAATAAGTATATTGTATCAGTCTACCCTAAAATCGTCTAAAGCGGCTTCAAAATTATGCTGTTGACACCCAAAAGCCGTTTAGCAGGATCCCCGCTTCCAAAAATTTGGACACTGTTGACCCCTGCCGGAAATTCACAATCATAACTACGATGGTCATAAATAAGGGAAGGGCTCCAAGTATCCATAGGCGCCTGCATAGGATCAATACAGGACATCTTGATCTGTGCGTCTACGGAATTCTCCTGCCTTACATAAAAAACCGTTACCAGATATTTCCCCTGTTGAGGTATGACAAAATGTTTAACAATGGATACCAGTCCGTGGGGGTTATTGGCCAAAAGATGGGCCTGGGTGTGCCAATAAAAAGAATTATTCGGCAAGTTCTGTATCCCCCCTGATCCTGATTCAATGTCCTGGGGAGCAAATATTAAAACCTGGGTATTAAGACCGTTAGTATTCGTCGACGTAAGCACTCTGGGCCTAAAAGTCATCAGGGCCAAGAACAGGACGCCAATGATTGTAATATAAAACCGGAATTTATCCTCTTTCCAATTAAAAGATTCTTGAAACAGCAGTGAAACAATATAGGCCAATAGCAAACAAAACAAGGCATTGTTGATCCACCCATTGAGGACGACCCATTGATTGGTAAACCCACCCACCAGATTGCAAACGATCAAAAAGATCATTAAATACCAAAACCGCAAACTATTTCCTTTTAGCGGCGGTTGTTTTAACGCTTCTAAAAGAACAACACCGAATGTTGCCAAATAAACGTAATAATAATTAGAAGGCAACGCATAAAAGAAAAGGAGCGTTGTCCCAGCCAGAAGACTTGCCATTTTAGGTTCCGCGCGTAAACAAACAAAAATAGACACGGCGGTCAATAATAAAGGAATGCTGCGAAAAAGCATCCAGTGTTCATTGAAACGATCATTCACAAAGATATTCCAATTCTCATTCCAGAATGGGCCATTGTTGAAATATTGCGGTCCTAAATTCACGGCATAGGCCACCCATTTGTCAAACCCCAAATGCATGACCCAAAGGATCTTGTTATGAAACGATATCTTCGAAAAGAAATCGGTCCAGTTAGAAAGAGGATATAAGATAAGGCTTATCAATACCAAGCTTGATAAAACCAGCATGGCCCCCAGCAGAAGCCGGGCGATGGGCCGGAAATTTTTTCGCCAGTCTTTGCCCCAATCCAACAAAAAAGGCAGGCAGGCCCCCAATAAAAAAACAAATGGAAAAACGCGCAGGGCGATGGCCAAACCATAAGCAGCCCCCGCCAGCAAGTATCTTTTTTTTTCTAAAGCGCATATCGCCATCGTAAGGGCTGAAAACCAAAGATACCGGCAAAAGCTTCCCCCGATCCAGTACAAGTTAGCCAGATCATTGGTCCAAAAAATAAGCAAAAAGACAGCGGCCCCTAAAAATCCAAAGGTCCTGAAAACAACAGCTGCAGTAATAAGGGTAAAAGACCAATCAATGCAAGGAAGAAAATAGATTGTCGACGGATTGATAGGGATCAGTGACGCAATGTTACCTACTAAAGCAGAATAGCTTGGCGGGGGGTTAAAGCCGGCCTCATTGGCCAGGTCTTTCCAGTCATCTGTCTGATCATGCCAGGGGCAATTCAATAATTCCTCTACATCAGCCTTGAATTGTGCCCATCGGGCATCTGTAAAACGACTTCGGGCTTCCTCTTTAAAAACACGTTCTGCGTCACTGGCTGAATAAACTTCAAAAGGCTGTTGTAAATTCCGGACATACTCCACGTGCGGGACTTGCCTGGTGGCTTTTAATTCTTCAAAGGCGCCGATGATAGCAACATAAAGATATTGCTGTGAAAGCTCTTTATAATACTTAGACCCTAAATAATAATGCCAAATTTCAGAATAGTGATAGGCTTTGCCTTCAAACATCTGACCGAATCTGGTATAGCCAAAAAGACCTGATAAAAGAGAAAGGGACAAAACAAAAGCAGCCACTAAAAATAGACGGGATTTTTGCGTTGCAATCCAATAGATGGCCAAAGAGCCGATCAAAAGCACTGAAGCATGCCACCAGAAATGATCGAACATTTGAGTTAGCCGGGATCTACTTGTTGGCGGCCGAATTCCAGGATATCCTTGGACCGCTTAAGCGATTTAGCTTCCGAGTAAATACGCACCAGTGGCTCTGTGCCTGAGGTGCGGAACATCAACCAATCCTCGTTCTCACAGATAAGCTTGACCCCGTCGAAATCCTTGACCTCGACGACCTTCTTACCCAAGACTGAACTGATGGTCTTCAATTTATTCAAGTCCACCTTACTTGCATCCATCTTATAATCAAGCCGTGAATAATAATAACGCCCGAATTCACGTTCCATGTCTTCGACCAATTGCCTGAAATTCCTTTTGTTATAAACCATCATCTCCAAAAGCAAGAGCCCGGCCAGGGTGCCATCACGCTCGGGGATATAATTAGGAAGGCCCATGCCGCCGGCCTCTTCGCCGCCGGCAACGATCTTTTCAGAGATCATCAAATCCGAGATATATTTAAACCCTACCGGAGTTTCATAAAGTTTAATACCCAGTTTCTGGGCAATATGGTCATACATGGTTGTGCCGCATAGGGTCTTGACAATACCGCCTTCCACCTTGCGGTTACGCACCAAATGCAAGACCAGCAATCCCAGGATCTTTTGAGGCGAAACAAATTCACCGCCGGGCATGATCGCGGCAATGCGGTCAGCATCCCCATCGAGCACATGGCCAAAATCAAACTTTTCATTCTTCATACGGGACATGGCCAAGCCTAAACATTCCGGGATAGGCTCAGGCTTGCTGCCGTCAAAACCAGGATTCACATCCTCACGCATCAAGGTTAGCTTAATATCTGTCCCTTTTAAGATCTGGCGCATCAGATCACGGCCGCTGCCATGCATGACATCGGTCAACACTTTATATTTAGCTGTCTTCATTTTCTTTAAATTGATATACCCGCGTAAGAATTTAACATACGCTTTCTTAAAATCATGCACCACGATCAAGCCCTGATCCATCGCCGCAGAAAGACCTAACTTCTTGACCGGGGTCTGTCCCAAATATCCCTCGACGGTATTAGTAATGTCTTTAGAAGCAGCTCCCCCTTGAGCTGTTTTGATCTTGATGCCGTTAAATTTAGCAGGATTGTGAGAGGCGGTGATCATGATCCCGCAGACATTAGCGAGATCGACAACGCCCAAACTTAAAGTAGGAGTAGGCAAGGAAGTGTCTGACAGATAGGTTTTGATACCATTAGCCGCAAAAACCTCAGCGAATTCCTGGGCATATTCAGCGGAAAGAAAACGATTATCAAAGCCGACCGATGCACTTTTAAGCAAAAACTGAGGATTATTCTTATTGACCCAATCAGCCACGGCCTGGGCCACGATGCGGACATTCTCAAAGGTAAAGGTATCTGAAATGACCGCGCGCCAACCGTCGGTACCAAATTTGATCTGTGTTTTTGGATCGCTCATATCACCCTCTTTCCATAACCATACAATCGATAATGTTTAATATAACGGATAACGGCCTTGGGTGTCAAATACCAGATGGATCTCGTGGTATTTAGACGCTGCCGGATATCGCTGGAAGAAATATCAACGGCCGGCATATTGATCTTCAAATAAGGCCAGCGCTTGGGATAATTCTTATCAAAGCCCGGGCGGTTTAATATGACCAAGCTGGCCAGATCTAAAATACCCTGCGGGTCTTTCCAGCGATGAAAGGTCCTTAAATTATCAGCCCCCATCAATAAATAAAATTTTGATTTTGGGTATTTGATTTTCAGTTCTCTTAACGTATCAATGGTATAAGAGACATCACCCCGACGCAGTTCACCGTCGTACAATTTAAAAGCCTTATTGCCTTTAATAGCCTCTTTGACCATCACCAAACGTCTGGAAGCATCAGGTAAGGAATGCTTGAGCTTTAAAGGCGAACGAAAAGCCGGCACGAAGAACACCACATCAAGTTTCAACACCTCAGTCGCACTTTGGGCCATCAGCAAATGGCCAAAGTGAATGGGATCAAAACTACCGCCTAAAATACCGATACGTTTCAAGGAGCTGGTCATAAACTTATTTAGTTCTCAATTTCTTTAGGTACGTACTTGGCCGCTGCCGTATATTTCATATTTATAACTGGTCAAACCTTCCAAGGCCATGGGCCCGCGCACGTGCAATTTATCCGTGCTAATGCCCACCTCTGCCCCAAAGCCAAATTCATAGCCATCGGTAAAGCGGGTAGAGGCATTGACATAGACACAGGCTGAATCCACCGCATCCAAAAAGGCCTGTGCCTGCTTCTTGGTGACTGTAACAATTGTATCAGAGTGGTGCGATCCGTAAGTATTAATGTGTTCAATGGCTTGCGTCATATTCTCAACCACGCGCACTGATAAGATCAGGTCCAAATACTCAGTGCGCCAATCTTCTTGGGTGGCATTTTTGACGCCAATTTTAACAATCGCCCGTGTAGCCGCATCCCCACGGATCTCACAGCCGGCTTTCTGCAGATCAGCGATCATAGAAGGCAAGAATTTCTGAGCCACCGCACGATCAACCAGCAAGGTTTCCATCGCATTACAAACACCAGGCTTTTGAAGCTTGGCATTCATCACTAGCTTATGGGCCATCTTCAGATCAGCCTGGGAATGCACATAGACATGGCAAATCCCCTTAAAATGCTTAATGACCGGAATGCGCGAATGATCCGCCACCAAACGGATCAATTCTTCCCCTCCGCGCGGAACAATGACGTCGAGATATTCGTCGAGTTTCAAAAGTTCATGCACCGCCTGGCGATCCGTCGATTCGATCAATTGCAAAGCATCCAGCGGTATCTTGGTTTTCTTTAACTGGCTTTTTAAAATTTTAAAGATCGCTTTATTCGAAAAAATAGCTTCACGACCGCCCTTAAGAATGGCCGCATTACCGGATTTCAAACACAAAGCCGCGCAATCAGCCGTGACATTAGGACGCGATTCATAAATGATCCCCACCACGCCTAAAGGCACGCGGATCTTCTTGATCACAAGGCCATTGGGACGTTTGATGGTTTCCAGTAATTGGCCGACAGGGTCTTTGAGCTTGGCGGTCTCACGGAGACCATCGCTCATGGCAGAAATACGTTTGGGATCAAGTGTCAGACGGTCAATAAGGGCTTTAGAATAATTAGCTTTTAAGGCCACCGCCAGGTCTTTGGCGTTTTCCCTAATAAGATAGGACTGATTATCCAACAAAGCCTTGGCCATCCGAAGCAGTGCAAGGTTTTTCTCCTTGGTGCTGATCAAGGCCATCTGATACGAGGCTTTTTTAGCTGCTTTTGCGATTTTTAAAATATGAGCGGATAAATTCATGCTCTGAATCCCCGTCTAAAAGTTTTGCATTCTTCTCTATAAAATAGGTGCCGATCTTTTTACCGGCCACCAGATCAACCAGAACATCCTTGATATTACCGGCCGTAATGATGCAGGAAATACGTGCCTGGGTGGCAATTTTGACCGCTTCGATCTTGGCCTTCATCCCGCCACGGGCAATATTGATATTGCTTGTACCGCCAGACACAGCCACGATCTCAGGTGTTATGTCCTTGACCTCGGTGTACACTTTCTTATTGGCATCATAAACGCCTTCCACATCCGAAAGAATGATCAGCAGATCTGCATGCAAAAGGCTGGCTACCAGTGCGGATAATTTATCATTGTCCCCGAATTTGATCTCTTCGGTGGATGTCGTATCGTTCTCATTGATGATGGGAATAACGCCTTCTTTTAAAATAGCTTCCAGGGTCTTGCGGGCATTTAAAAACCGGGCGCGAATATCAAAATCTTCCCAGGTCAGCAATACCTGGCCGCATTTAAGGCCGACCTTGTCCAATAGATCGCTATATAGGCGCATCAGCGATGCCTGGCCGATGGCCGCGCGTGCCTGTAAAAAAGGCAAATCTGTCAAACGCTTGGATTCTCCCAACTCGCCCATGCCCAAGGCAATAGCGCCAGAAGAAACCAAAACTACCTCAATGCCCTTGTCATGCAATTCCTTGATCTGCAAGGCCAAAGAGATCAGCTCCGCTGTTTTCGGCTGCATCTGAGAATCCGCGATCTGGCTGGAGCCCAGCTTAACCACAATCCTCTTAATAGGTCTCTGAAATGTCCGTGTCATATTTTACATGTGCCCTTCACCATCAATGCCCTAAAGCATTCGCGATCTGCTCATCCTGAACGCGCTGCGAATCGTTGAGACTGTTCACTAAAGACCTGGCGCTATCGATAGCACCTGCCTGGCTTGTCGTATCAATACCTGCTTGATTGGCGATCTGTTGTGTGCGCTGGTCCATTCCTGTCGGATTTTGAAAATACTGTTTAAACATAAAATAGGCAACAAAAGCGACGATCGCCACAGCCAAAAGAAGTCCGATCAGTCCTGCAAAGCCTTTATTATTCATCTTCATTTCATCTTATCCAGTTTATCCGCCAGAGAAAGAAGATTCATTCCAAGTTCACGGATATATTCACTTGATAATCCTTCAGGGTTCTTGCAGATACCATCTACCTCGGCGAACATATCTTTCTTGGCTTCATTCATCAGCCATTGTTCGATATGATCGATGATCGTAAGGCGACGCTTGGCTTTCATGGGTTTAACACTTTGTCTGGACACCCATTGTTCAAGCGTTTCACCCGGCTTAGCATAACTAAATGTTGATCCTTCATTTTTAGTCGTCTTGGGGGCAAATTCGGTTTTGACCCACTCTTCCAAACTTTCCGTTGGCTTCACCTGAAAATCAGAGATCCTGTTGACATCCAAACGCAGGGTTTCCTCTGAAGGCTTGTTGTCTTCCTCTAAACGCATATTGCATAAGACCAAATATTTAAAATCATCGATGTTTTTGGCCAATAATTCATGGACTTTTTTTAGTTCCGCGCTTTGATCCAATTTTTGTGAGGTCTCCATATGATTCTCCCCCTTATAATTCTATGATTTCTTTATATTGAACCTTAATTCCACATTGCATTGCTTTTAGTTTTTTTAAAATTAGCCACAACCTCAAGAGCCTCGTTATAGGCCTTGATCTGTTTATACCAACGTGCGGCTTGAAATCCTTTAAGCCATCGCTTTAAGCTGATCGCTTGTTCAGGAGGCAGATCAGCGATGATTTTTTCAATTTCTTCATAGATCGTCATTTATTCCCCTGCCTTTCTTCAACTTTTGAATTCCAGCTTTTACAAAACAACATATCCTTTTATTATAACAATAATCTGATTTTTTCCAAAAGTTTATCCAGACCCTCTTTATCTTTGGCAGAAATGGCGATGATGTCCTTGGTGACCTTGCGTTTGAAACGCGTTAAATTCTTTTTGGCATCAGGCAGGTCCATTTTATTGGCCACGAGGATGCGGTGCTTATGCAGTAATTCTTCGCTGTAAAGGTCCAGCTCTTCGCAAATTTTATAATAGTCATCGACCGGGTCACGGTCTTCACTTGCCCCCATATCGATCACATGCACCAGGATCTTGGTGCGTTCGGCATGTTTGAGGAATTGATATCCCAAGCCTTTGCCCTCATGCGCCCCTTCGATCAAACCTGGAAGGTCCGCCACCACAAAATTCTTGTCTTCATCGAAATCATCTTTGACAATGCCTAATTTCGGCGCCCTGGTGGTAAAGGGGTAATTCGCGATCTTGGATTTCACCTTGGATATCGCGCAAATGAGTGTTGATTTACCGGCGTTGGGAAATCCGATCAATCCCACATCAGCGATGATCTTTAGCTCCAGGCGTATCATGCGTTTCTCGCCGGCATGCGGAGGCAGTACCGTGCGATTATGATTATTACCACGGCCGCCCTCGCCGCCTTTGGCCACGATAACAGTGTCCCCATGCGTGGTCAGATCGCGGATCAACAGGTCTGTGTCATAATCCCAAAGCACCGTGCCTACCGGGACGCGCAAAATACAATCCTCGCCCCTTTTGCCGGTTTTATTATTACTGCTGGCATGCCCGCCGCTTTGGCCCACATAATGCTGTTTAAAGCGGTAATCCAGCAGGGTATGCAAATTGCGGTCAGCCTGAAAAATGATATTAGCCCCGCGCCCGCCGTCGCCGCCGTTACAAATGGGAAAACGCGTGTACTTATCGCTATAATGGCTTTCGCAGCCTTTACCGCCGTTACCGGCTTGCACTTCAATTCTTGCCTGATCTACAAATGCCATATTAACTCTCTGATAGAGGTCCTCGGTTAAATAAAAATCCCGGTACCCCCTCGCGAGGGAACCGGGAGATTTAAAATTTCAAAAATAATTAAACAGTGATTTTTGCAATTTTAACGGTTGTCAGATCCTGGCGATGGCCATGAGTACGCGCGGAATCTTTGCGTTTGCGGTACTTGAAAGCAATGACCTTGGGAGCGCGCATTTGATTAATGACCTCGGCCTTGACCTCGACATCTTTCAAATACGGTGTCCCTAATTTAACATTCTTGCCGTCGGAATAAAGCAAAACTTTATCCAGGATGATATTCTGGCCTTTTTCATGATCCAGACGATTGGCCTTAATGACATCGCCTTCACTGACTTTAAACTGACTATTGCCCACCTGAACAACTGCAAACATATGTGTCTCCTATGATTACTCTATGACAAATTTTAGAAAACGTATTATACAAGGAAAAAAGGTTCCGTCAAAAGGTTTCTTGTGGCCTACCCTTCAATTGATCTTCACCTTTCCACGACCTTCACAATACGGGCACTCGTGAAATTCCAGGGATTCAATGGTCTTGCCTGTACGCGCCCGGGTCATTTCCACAAGTCCTAACTGGGAGATACGGTTGACCTCGGTCTTGGCATGGTCCTTGGCCAGGCCATCACGCAGGGCATTGACCACCCTGCGCTTATGCTCTTCGCGGTTCATGTCGATAAAATCAATGACAATGATCCCGCCCATATCCCTGAGGCGTAACTGCCGGGCGATCTCGGGGGCAGCCTCCATGTTGACCGCAAAAGCCGCGTCTTCCGGCGTTCCCTTGCTTTTAAAACGGCCGCTGTTGACATCCACGACCGTCACCCCTTCCGTCGGCTCGATGACCACATAAGCGCCGGATTTCAAATACACCTTGGCATCATAGATCTTATCCAGTTCGCGCGCCACGTTCTTGGCTTCAAACAAACTCTGCGGTCCTGGATGATATTGGATCTTTTCGATCACTTCTTTGCCGATCAAGTTCTGGGCGAACTTGCACATCTTAACGTACTCTTCCTGGGAATCAATGATCACGCGCCCGACATCATCCTTAAGCAGATCCCGGATAACCTTCCAGATCAAGGAACCTTCTTCATAGATCAAAGCAGGCGGCTGTTTTTTCTTGGACAATTCCCGGATCTCCTGCCATTTATTGACCAGGAACTTAGAATCACGGAAAATTTCCTTTTCCCCCTGCTCCATCGAGGCGGTGCGGATAATGAACCCTCCGCTTTTAGCGAAAGTAAATGTCTTTAGAATATCCCTCAGGCGCTGGCGCTCTTGCGGCTTATCGATCTTTTTGGAAATACCGCTGTGCTTGTCCACTGGCATATAGACCACAAAACGTCCGGCCAAACTGACATGGGTGGTAAGCCTTGCGCCCTTGGTGCCAAACGGGTCTTTGACCACCTGCACTAAAATTTCCTGGTCCTTCTTTAAAGGCAATTCATTCTTGTCCTTATGCGGTGGCCGGTTGTGATTGTGATTGGGATTAGGATTAGGCGCAGCTCCCCCTTGAGGCACCGGGGCCGCCGCAGTGGTCTGACCAGCGGCGGGCTTGGGGAAGATCATGTTCAGGATCTTTTGAGGGCCGGTGGGCTCATCCTCGATCTTCTCAATATCATTGAGAAAAGGATTGTCCGCGTCCGTCAGATACAAAAACCCGTTTTTGCCCTGACCGATATTGACAAAAGCCCCGTTGATCGACGGTAAAATAGACTCGACCTTGCCCTTATAGATGTTGCCGAGCATGGATTGATGACGGTCAAGCTCGATATAAAAATCGTCCAGCTTACCATCCACCAAAACCGCCACGCGCCTCTCATCTTGGGCCACTTGAATTAAAATTTCTTTAGACACAGTTTTTTCTCTCCTTTTGGACCCCGCGGCATGACCGATAGGCATAGGCGCGGGGTTTTTACGTGTTTTTAAAATTAATGACCTGCACGCGGGAATAGAAAACCGTGGAGTTGCAGCTTAAGACGTTTTTTGATCGACCGTGATAATATGCGGCGTCAAGAAGATCAGCAATTCAGTTCTAGTTAGCGTATAGTTCTTGTAACTAAAAAACTTACCCAACCAAGGGATGTCCCCCAAAAAAGGGATCTTGGTATTGGTGGTGTCCTTGATATCGCTGATCATACCTGCGATGACAAGGGTCTTACCGTTTTCCACCATTACCTTGGTTTGGATGGCTCGATCACTGAGCTCCGGTATCTGCACGGGCGAGTTCGAACTCGTGCCCTGCTGTAGCGTAACCAGTTGATCTATGGCTGATATGTCTGGATGCAAATCCATTGTTATCCATCCTGCGTTATTCACATGTGGCGTTACCTCAAAATTGATGCCGATAGGTGTAAAAGTGTATCCTGAAATCTGCTGCTGCCCAGTAGATGAGTTAAACGCGTACTGTGGCATCGGATATTGCAGCCCAACATTAAACGTAGCTTTTTCATTGTCCAGCGTCACGACCCGCGGATTCGAAAGGGTACGCGTATTCTGATGCGTGCTCAAAGCTTTTAGGGTGGCAGAAAGAGAGGACGCATTGATCGTCCCATAAGTAAATCCCGCTGTTGTTGTAGTACCAATGCCTTCGGTGGGGGCATTCGAAAAATTAGTCTGGGCGGTAGGAAAATAGGCTTTGCCCAGCCCGCTTCCAAAAAACCCCCCCCCTTTTTCAGTAAAAGGGAAGGTCGTCGGTTGAGTGCCACCTGTCATGCTGGCCTCCACCACCCAATCTATACCCAAGGCATCATTATTGTTCAGATCTGTTTCAATGACCCTGGTCTCGATGAGCACCTCAGGGGTGATGGTGTCAAGAGACTTGATGACAGTGGCTATCAACTCCAGATTACTTTCCAAATCCCGCACAATGATCGCGTTGGTGCGTTCATCAAAATTAATAAACCCCCGTTTGCTGATCATTTTATCAATGATCTTCATCACATCCTCGGCCTTGCCGAAGGAAAGATAAAATGTCTTGGAAACCAAGGATTCCTGGCTTTGCAGGCTTAAGGAATCCTCTCGGTACTTCTTGAGATTCTCTATGGACATGACCGTGATGATATTATCCCGGCGATCATAACCATACCCATAGGTGGACAGGATCACTTCCAACGCTTTCTGCCACGGCACATCTTTTAACTCAATATTCACAACACCCGTCACATCAGGTGCGGCCACGATATTCACCCCGCTTTTAAAGGCCAGCACTTTTAATACGTTCCTGATATCCGCATCCTGAAAATTCAAACTGACAAGCCCTGCCTGCGCGGACAGATCGGCCGGAGGCAACCCTTCGACCGTGGCTGTGCCCGAGGCACTCGACACAGCGCTCCAGGCCATCGGCGCAAATGCCGCCAACATCAATAGACTTAAGCTCAACACCCGCTTAAGCATTACTACCCTCCCTTTTTCAATTTTAAGACAAATTTCTCGAGGCCTTTCAAAAACTCCACATGATCAACAGCAATAGTATCTACAATATATGGTCCCACTTGATCATGGGGTTTAACGACCTTGCCGTTGACAATGGCCACATTATCCCCTGACGCGCCCGTCACGATCCCCTCTAAAACGAGGTCATTGACCGCCAGATCTTCGTCGTAGGTGACCACCATACCGGCTGAAGATACCAGCGGCACAAAGGGGTCTCTTTTCCCATGATCATCATACACGAAAGCCCCTTGGGCATAAACTAAATTTGGGAAAAATAATAGTAACACAAAAATGGATCTTTTCATAAGTTTTTACGTTTGGGCCAAGGGCCTATTCTTTCAATATGATCTTGATGGTCATGGAAAATAAATGGATGTTAGGGCTAACCCCATTGTTCTCAATGATAAAATCATCCATCATAAAGAACAGGTCCGCATTTTCCACCTTATTTAAAAAATGCCCAAAGTTATGGTACCCGCAACGGGCCTTGATCATGACAGGGATCCCTATATATTTACCCTCCGGCGAAGCTAAAGTTTCCAATTGGCCATATTCAGGGCTCATCTGATCGATCTTGACACCATATTCCTTGGCGATGCTGGAGATGGTGCTGAGAATGACCGGGATCTCCTGGATGGGCCGCACCTTGGCCTGAAGAGCGCTGAGTTGGTCATGCTGCTTGCCAAGGTTTACTTTAAGTGAACCGATCCGCTGGCGGTCAACCAAAACTTGCTGGGTATCATCGGAAGTCTTTTTGATCTGGTCATTAACGTCAAAGATCGCGCCTATTTGAGGCCAGACCAAAAAAACCGCGTCCAATATAATGATCACAACCACCACGCCCGCCAGGATGGAATAACGCAGCTGGTCGCTTAATTTATTAAAATATACAATGATCTGTGATAGGTCAATTTTCATTTTAGCTTAGCCATGACGGAAAAATCCGTCACCTCAATGGAATTTTTCTGCCCACCCTGGATGGAGTTTTCCTCCAGGGAAGAAAAATCTTTCATGAAAAGATCACTTTGCTTTAACGCCGACAAGAACATCCCCACACTATTGATCTCGTTCTGGGTCTTGGAAACCACACTGCCTTCGATCGTCAAACCTTCCTTATTCAAGGTCATTCTTCTGATCCACACCCCTCTGGGCAAAGAATCACTGATGGCATTGAATTTGGGCGCCCATAATATTGATTTTTTAGTCGTCAGATCAGCGATCGCGTTGATCTTCTTTTGCAGGTCCCCGGACTCTCGATTAATGGAATCCAAAGCCGTTTTATCCGGCAAAACTTTCTGCCACTGCGTATTACATTGTGACATCCTGACACTGCCCATTAACCACCAAGCTCCCAGGATCAAATGGACCATGAGAATAAGGAAGACAACTCCTGCGCCTACACCTATAAGGACCTCCTGGGGGATATTGATCTTCAAGGCATTGGCGTCACCTTTGCCATCTTTTCTTAATGCCGCTGGGATCAAATTAATGTCGATCATAATTAAAGTCCCAATCCTAAGGCCACCCCAAACTGGGAGGCATAGGCCTGGATATCCTTGGATGCCGCCGGAGTATTTAAACGCACGTTGTTCAATGGGTTCCAGATCTTGACCGGTAATCCTAAATTCTTTTCAAACACACCTTCAATGTCCTTGAGCAGAGCGCCACCACCTGCCAAGAAAAGCTCGTCGACCTGGACATTCTTTTCCGTCATAAAATAATCCATAGATACGCGGATCTCGGAGATCAGGTTGTTGAGCGGCATGTCGCAGGCTTCCAGGACCTGGGCTAATTTCTCGCCGGGTTGACGCTTGATGGTCTCAGCTTCTGCGGCCTCAACCCCCAGGGCATTGGCGATCTTTTTTGTCAATTCCTGACTGCCGACGAATATGTCCCTGACAAAACGCATGGAAGAATCCTTATAGATCATCAGGCAGGAGGCTGATCCGCCGATATCCAGGACAGCCTTGGCCTTGCCCGAGGCAATGACCTGCGGTCCCAGGCGGTCAAAAGCATTGGCGATGGCAATGGAATTAAGCAAAACCTTGCTTAATTCCAGCCCTTCATCTTTGAACAATTTCAAACGCTCGTCGACCATTTCTTTTTTGACGGCGGCCATCAATACCAGCATTTTCTTGTCCTTGCCTTCGGGGTCCAGGATGGAACAATCCGTGTAAATGGTCTTAGGGTCAAAAGGGAAATATTTATCCAGGTCAAAAATATATGATTTACGCAAATCTTCCAGGGACATGCGGGGCAGGTCAACATAGCGGATCAAGGTCCCCTTGCCGGAAACAGCAGAAACCAAAAGTTGATCATTGATGTGCAGGCGTTCGTGGATCTTTTTAAGAGCGCCTTTGATGTCATTGCCCGTCAGGGGTTCAATGTCCCAATGGCGTATTTCCAGGCCACCGGCCCCCTGTCCCAATTCCACGGCCTTGATCGATGAAGTACCGATATCAATACCGATGACCGGAGCTGCGGCAGGCTTAGGGATAAAACGATTGACCAGTAGTAAATATTGATTAAATAAATTCTTGTAATCCATACTCTCCTTGAACTAGTACTCTTTGGTACAAGTTATTTTAACAGATAGATATAGGCCCTGTAATCATTTATTCTGATTTTTTATCCACCTAAAGCCACTTGCACATGTGAGATATCTCGGATATACTTTATCTATAGTCCATAAAATTATGAACAAAAGCGGCCAATCCATCATTGAATATTTGTTGATTACCATCCTTGTTATCATAGGGGTCGTGGTCATGGGCCCTTATGTCATTCGTTCCACCAATGCCCATTTTAAGTTATGGGATGAGGGCATCCAGGATTCTTATAAAGAACATATCACCCAAGCCTCGCGCAACGACGTGCCTGCCATTACTTCAAATTGTGTATGCACAGATACCATGGGTGATTGCGGAAACTCCGGGGCAGGCTCCCAATGTGCGGCCACTGAACGAGTTTGGAACCATAACTGTGTCCCCCAGTATTGCGATGAAAAGCCCTCTTCTTTTTGTAAATATGATCCAGGTGATGGCACAACGACTGATCCTGGCTGCTGTGTTAAAGGGCCTAATGGCTGCGGGAATTTCCCTCTTCCTATCAATACAACAACAGGCTTAGTCGATATTTCTCTGGAAACAACCGCTCAAAATCCACCAGTACCGCCGCAACCTGGTAATTGCTATTACGGCCAACAAATTATCGCCAGTCAATGCGGGGCTAATGCTTCGATGACATGCCAACCAAGCACATCTTGCCCTGGCCCTTCGTGTTTGGGCATTCTTCCTACAGGTATAGCTGTTTGTGGTGGCACAGGTTCGACTCAAGACAGCAATCTTGACCGGGACTATTCCTACACCTACAGCCTCAAATGTGATAGTATTACAAAATGCCAATATATTTGGAATCCATGCCTGGCCCGTCCATTCACTTTCCCGCGACCACAAGGATATTGGACTCATTCATTCCAGGGAGATAATTGGGACAGGATAAACCCTAATGGTACTTGTGCTGCCTATGGTTTTCCATGGGGTGGCTGGGCCGAACCGAGTAATCGGGGCTACACTATTTCACCTCCAGGCACCATATCCACCGAGGGATTCTCTAATGGCCCCTATGGCAATGATTATTTTATAAATTTCATGAACCAAACAACAGGAGCTACAATACCTCCTACTCAACAAGGCTCTACCTATACCTATACCAATGCTCAAATAGCTTCTTCAGTGGCCACCGGTCAATTCCCTTTTTCTTTTAATGGGTACACGGCTGGTTGGGATTTTCAAGGCGGTGATAATAGCTGGACCGATGTCTACTGTTACCAATCTGTGCCTCATGCCCCTGATCCGGATTCTATTGACACGGCTGTACAAAATGGTTATACAGCTGGACAAGCTCCGTATACAGGAACTAATCCATCTAATGCCACCATGTGTCCTAATAACCCTGTAGCCCCAACGTATACTTCCTTTGTAGCCCCCTCCTTTGGCACCGTAGATGCTCATGGAAACCCTGTGAATGATGGTAACTGCGATTATAAAACTAAAAATACCACCTGTCAGGCTTACTGCAATCCTGGGTATACTAATCTCGATCCATGGGGAGATTCTGCAGTCTTTGGAAACCCCGCGATGGGCCCCTGCACTCCCAATATCTGCAAAGGCCCAAGCTCTAGTCCAAATCCAAACAATCAAATACTTCCATCTAATTCAACACTATGCCCCAATGGTGGCGCTCTGCCCCAAGGTTGGTACACTACCCCCTATTCACAGGTAACAGACCAAACCCATTGTGATGGCTCATCCCCCTGCCAAACTTATTGTAATAGAGGATATTGCCTTGACCTGCGAACCCCATCAAAAGGATGCGTTAACAGCGATCCTACAAGTCCTAATTACGACCCTGCCGATGCTGCGTACTGTACAGTTTGCCAGCCACTGACCGATGTCTGTGTTATCCCCGGCGGTTGTACTGTATCAACAGAATTGAATTACAATTTCTCTCTGACAAGTGCCGGTTCTACGGCCAAAGGCTGTACCCAAACAACGCCGGCGGTGTGTGGCGCTTGTCCAACAGGTTGGACCACTGCTTCAGGTGGCGCTCCGTCAATGGCATGTAGCAGTACTGGCAATGGCACATGGGGTCCTTTGCAAGGTGGATGCATTCCCCCACCAGGCACAGACACAAGCACAAGTATAAGCACAAGCCCCTAATTAGTGTTGAAGCATCATTTCAAGGTAGGATTTTCGTTTATCTAATTCCACCATCTGAGCACGCAGATCATCCAGATCAGCCCTAAGCCCCACGCTTTGCCGGGTCAGGTCATTCATGTTTCCCTGCAACTTTTTCTCTTCGATCTTCTGGTCTACTGTTGGGCGAAAACTTTTGGCTTTTTGGCTCATCTTTTCTGTCAAGTCCTTGAGCTGGGCATAATTTTTCTCTAGATCTTTTAGGTCAAATTCCAACTGATGCATTTGACCTTCATCCCACAAAGGTGGACGCACCAAAGCTTGGGCCACGGGAAGTGAGTTCGTACTTTTCTTTAATTCCAAAATGGATCGATGAAGAGTCTCTTGCCGCAGCTGGCTGTCATAAACCATTTTCATCAATTTTAATTTTTCTTTTTGACGATCGACTGCAGCCTGTCTTGCCGGGGAAATCAATTTTTGGTATTCATGATATTTTGTATCCAAAGACCGTTGCACCAACTTAATGTCGCCTTGCGTCTTTTGGATATGTGCATCCAGATCGGAATTTTCTTTTTCTAAACGGGTGATTTCTTGGGCCTGACGAAGATCATTCTCATGCAAATGGACGGCGGCACGATCCAGATCATTGCCCTGAGTTTCCAGACGGCCCAATTGCATCTGCAACTGCGCAATCCGCTGTTTGACGCCTTTATCCTGGGCCTGCCATTGAGCATTATCCAAACTTAATTTTTCTATGCTCTGTTGTAAGTTAGACAATACCCCCTGCAAGGCAGAGCTGGCTGTCATGACTTCATCGTCTTGCGCTATAGCGCAGCCCGTCGACAAGATCATCCCAAGAATAAAAGCAAAGAACAGTCTCATATCTTTTATTTCTTATCCCTTATCCTTGATTTAATTATGAACGGCCGCGGCCATATTCAAGATCGGCAAGAACAAAGCAACAACGATAAATCCCACCACGATCCCTAAAAAACCGATGATCAATGGCTCGATCAATTTGGTCAAACCTTCAACGGCTGTATCCACCTGCTCGTCATAGAATTCCGCCACCTTGCCCAACATTTTTTCCAATTGCCCAGACTTCTCCCCGATGGCGATCATGCGGGTGACCATCAGCGGGAAAACATCACTTTTAGCCAAAGGCTCGGCAATGCTGTTTCCCTCTTTGACATTCGCCTTGATCTCTTCGACCAGGATCTCGATGACCCTGTTACCGCAGGTCTTGGCCACAATATCCAGGGTTTCCAAAATAGGCACCCCGCTTTGGCTAAGCGTTGAGAAGGTCCGGCAAAAACGGCTGACAGAAACCTTACAGATCAAATCCCCGAATACCGGCATCTTTAAAAGAAAGGTATCCACCTGGATCTGGCCGATGGGCGTCTTTTTATATTTGTTAAAAAGAAATACGACAACGAACCCTCCCGCGATCAGGAATAAAATATCATGTTGAAGTAAATTACTAAAATCAATGAGCATCTGGGTCATGGCCGGCAATTTTTGGCCCAGGGATGCATAGATCTGGGAAAAGGTAGGGACGACCTTGACCAATAATCCGACCGTGATCAACATCGCCATGCTCACCACCACCGTCGGATAGATCATGGCCCCCTGCACTTTTTGACGCAGCTGCTCGCTTTTTTCCAAATAGGTGGCCACGCGTTCAAGAATAGTCGAAAGGATACCCCCGCTTTCCCCTACCCGGATCATATTCACATACAATTGGTCGAAGATCTTGGGGTATTTGGCAAAAGAACCCGAAAGGCTGGTACCTACCTGGATGTCATTGCGGATACCTTCGAGGGCTATTTTGAAAGTAGGGTTCCCGGTTTGATCACTGAGCGCTTCCAAAGATTGCAAGATAGGTATGCCCGCATCGACCATGGTGGCAAACTGGCGGGTAAAAATAACAATATCTTCCGGCTTGACTTTTTTGCCCCCCTTAGGCTTAGGGGTGGATTGTTTAAAAGCTGATTCCTGCTCCTGGGTAATGCTTAAAATGGTCAAGTTACGCTTGCGCAACTCGGCGATGATGAGCGGTTCACTTTCCGCGGAGATCCTGCCGGTGACATTCTTACCTTCCTGGTCCCGAGCGGTATATTTAAACGTAGGCATTGATCACATCCTTCAATAATTGCGCACGATGGCTTCTTCTATTTCCGATTTGGTGGAAATAAAGGTGGCAATGCGGCATTTGGTCATCGCTTCTAAATAATTTTTCTTATCGTCGGTCAAAGGATTGACCATCACCACGCTTAAGATCTCACCGATGCGGTCCAAGGCGATCACTTTTTCTTTTTGGGCCACTTCTTTAGGGATCAACCGTACGATGGCCTGGTCAATGGCATATTTATTAACGGCGATGTACGGCAGGCCGCATTGGATCACCAGGGCCACCACAATATCACGTTCATCAAGGACCCCCCTATTGACAAGGATCTCCCCGAGAAAACCACCCTTTTGTTTCTGGACCGCAAGAGCACTGTCCAATTGTGCACGGGTGATCCTTTTACGCTGGATCAAGATCTCACCTAATAAAACTTTATAAGCATCCATATTATTCGTCCTCTGAAGCCACCCGAAAAACTTCGGTCAGGGAAGTCTCTCCCGCACACATTTTATCAACGACATCGTCAAAAAGCAATTTCATCCCTTGATTTTTCTGGGCATAGCGGGTGATCTCTACAGACGTACATTTTTTGAGCAACATGTCCCGGATGTGATCATCGATCTGCAATACTTCCGTGACCCCCACCCGTCCCTTATAGCCCGTTCCTCGGCAGCGCTCACAGCCCCTGCCTTCATACAAAACAGTATCGGCTTTAAGCCTGTGCTGGATCTTTTTTAAAATTTCCGGTTTCATGTCGATGGGGCTTTTGCAAGAATCACAGATACGCCGGCACAATCGTTGGGCACAGACCAGGACCAGACTGGAAGCCACTAAAAAAGGCTCAAGGCCCATGTCCACCAGGCGGGTCACCGCGCCTGCGGCGCTATTGGTATGCAAGGTGGAAAGGACCAGCTGACCGGTCAGCGAGGCCTTGATCGCAATATCCGCTGTTTCCGCGTCCCGTATTTCGCCGACCATCACCACGTCCGGTGACTGGCGCAAAACAGCGCGCAGTCCCGTGGCAAAATTTAGCCCTATGTCCGGTTTGACCTCAATTTGGGTGAGGCCGTCGACTAAGTATTCCACCGGTTCTTCAATAGTGATGATATTTTTATCGGGGGTATTTAATTTATTGATCAACGAATACAGGGTCGTGGATTTACCGCTGCCGGTTGGTCCCGTGACCAGGATCATCCCGTAGGGCTTATAAATAGACTGCTCAAGCACTTTCGAAGCATCGGGAGAAAACCCTAATTTAGACAAACCTATTGAAAGATTATTCTTATCCAGCACGCGCATGACTATTTTCTGACCAAATGTCGTCGGAAGCATGGACACCCGAAAATCCACTTCCTGTTTGCCCACCTTCATCTTGAAACGCCCGTCCTGAGGGGTCTGGGTGTTGGTAATGTCCAAATTCGCCATGAGCTTGATGCGTACGCCTACCGCATTCTTGCTTTCCTTAGGGATGGTCAAGATGTCCTGCAATATCCCGTCGATGCGAAACCTGACCCTCATTCCCAATTCCTGGGGTTCGATATGAATATCCGAGGCTCTTTGACGCAACGCTTCCTTGATGACCAGATCAACAATGCGCATCACCGGCCCCTGCTCCACCGCATTTAATTCTTCCTGTTCTGCGGGCGACTCTGCCTGGGCGTCTTTGGGTCCATTCTCGCCGGTCATGGACGAAGCGCCGGTGCGATAAAATTGATCGATGGTCTTAAGGATCTGACTTTCAGAGGCGATCACCACCTCAATTTCCTTGCCCGTCACATTACGCAGATCATCCATGATAAATACATTGAGAGGGTCCGCGATCGCCACGGTCAAGGATTGTCCCAGCAGGGAAAGCGGCATCACCATGTACTGACGCGCTGTCTTCTCGGTGACAACGCTTTTAAGGCGTTCATCAAAACGGTATTTGGTCAGGTCAATGGAAGGGATATGAAGTTCACGCATCAAGAGGATCAACAGGTCCTGCTCAGAGATAATGCTCTGTTTGATCACGGCCTTGACCAGGCCAATGCTCTTATCCTGAAGAACTCCTGTCAACGCGTCAATATCGGCAGGATTGACATTGGGCAGTTCCTTGATCGTTTTTAAGATCCGTTCTTGGGTGGTATCCATAAATTTTATTAATCGGGTGCTGTCAAACGTGTCACTTCTTCGAGCGTCGTCAATCCCTGGGAAGCTTTAATAACGGCATCCTCGCGCATCGTTTTCATGCCTTGAACGCGACCTGCGCTTTTAATATCAGCCTCTGAACTTGAAGACAAGATCAATTCTTTGATTTTACTGGTCAAGACCAAGGTTTCGGTGATACCCACCCGGCCTTTATAGCCGGTGTTCAAACATTTATCACAGCCCTTAGGTCTGTAAAACTGCCCCCTATGATCCCCTAATAATTCTTTGAGACGGAATTCCTTGATGATCTCATCCGTGACCTTATAGGGTTCGCGGCATTTCTGGCAAACCCGCCGCACCAGGCGCTGGGCCACAATGGCCACCACCGAGGAAGTTATTAAGAACGGTTCAACCCCCATATTGATCATGCGGGTGATCGAGCCTGGTCCGGTCGTCGTGTGCAAAGACGAGATCACCAAGTGCCCGGTCAAAGCGGCCTTGACCGCGATATCCAGGGTTTCCGAATCCCGGATCTCGCCGATAAGGATGATGTCCGGGTCTTGCCGCAAAATGGAACGCAATGCCGCCGGAAAAGAAAGCCCGAATTCAGTACGGATATTGACCTGGTTAAAATCCTTGATCTGGAATTCCACCGGATCTTCCACGGTCACTATATTACTTCCTGGGGAATTGATGTATTTAAGGATGGCGTATAAGGTCGTGGTCTTACCGCTGCCGGTGGGACCGCAGGCCAGGATCAACCCGTGGGGCCTATGGCAGCATTCTTTCAATCTCTCCAGAGAGTCAGGCTCAAATCCTAACTTATCTATATCCGCCATGTCCTGGTTCTTGTCCAAGATACGCATAACGATCTTTTCTCCCATGGCCGTAGGCAGCACATTGACGCGGAAATCCACCTCTTTGTTGTCCTTGGTGGTGATCCGGAATCTCCCGTCTTGGGGAAGCCGGTGTTCGGCAATATCCAGGCTGGCAACGACCTTGATGCGCGAGATCAAGGGAAAATGCAACTCCTTGGTCATCCGGTCAATTTCCCGGATAAACCCGTCGACCCGATAACGAATGCGCAGGCAATTTTCCATAGGCTCGATGAATATATCGCTGGCCTTGGCGGACACGGCCTGATGGATGATCGTATTGGCCAGGGTGATGATCGGGGGCTCTTCCACCAGGCTTTCAACAGCCCTCTTATTGAGGTGAGCATTATCTTTGATGATCTCCAGGCTTTCCGTTTCTTTGGTATCTTTGATACCCTGAAAAATATCTTCAAGATCAGCGGAATTATTATGGGCGTAACCACGTTCAATGGCGGCCCGCATTTCGCGGGGGCGTGCCAAAACAACGCTTACCGACATCGAGGTCAGGGCTTTGATATTATCGATCGTCAGCATGTCCAGCGGATCGACCATGGCGATGGTGAGCTGATCATTGAGCTTGGAAAGAGGGAGAAGTAAGGATTTCTCGGCTGTTTCTTTAGGGATCAATTTTAACAGGGATGGGTCGATCTTAAACAAGTTCAAATTGATCAGGGGCAATTGCAGGGCTTCGCTTAAAACAACGCTTAACTGGTCTTCGGAGATCAATTTAAGCCGCAGAAGGATACGGCTTAACTCCCCGCCGGACCTTTCTTGTTCTTTGATCGCCCGGTCAATATTTTCAGGGGTTACGAGTTGGTCCCGCAAAAGGATCTCTTTAAGGGCTTCCTGTGTGGGCTGCATCAGCGCTTTTCGTAATAACGATTGATGGCACTGTTAATTTCCGTCGCCGTACTGACAAATGCCTGCACCGAACAACCGGCTGCTTTTTCGACATCTTCGGACGCTTGAACATTCAAAGGATTGGACATGGCCAGGGTCAAACTACGGCCGATCTTATCAATAGGGACCAGGCAATATTTCTTGCATAATTCTATAGGAACAGTCGCGACCACTTCAGGGGCAATTTCATAATTAGCCAGAGGCAGATAAGGAAAACCATATTGGCAGGTCAAGGCCTGCACCACATCTTCTTCGCTGCACAATTTCATCTGGACCAAGGCTTCACCGAATAAAATATCTTTATCTTTTTGGTAAACCAGTGCCGCTTCCAGTTGAACGCGTGAAATGACCCCCCGCTCAACCAAGATCTCGCCTAACTGCTTATTGACCGTTTTACGAAAATTCCTCATACTGTAAATATACCTGAAGACACCATGGATTGTCCAGTTGTGTTTATCCTATTAAAAATACGTTAACCTGCATGCCGCACAGAGCCGAGCAGGCCTGGTTTTAAAATATAGTTCGTTTTTTGCTCAAATTCAATAAAAATCCGAGCAGAATGGCAAATACCATAAATGAGGTACGGCCATAACTGATCAAGGGCAAAGTGATCCCCACCACCGGTAAAAGTCCCATGACCATACCGATATTGATCACCACCTGCATGGCCAGGATACTGACGATACCAACAGCCACCAATTGCCCAAAAGGATCTTTATTGTGCCGGGCGATCTTAAAACCACAATAAATGATCATGCCGTAACAATAGACCAGAATAATACCGCCTAAAAGGCCCCATTCCTCGCCGATGACGGAAAAAATAAAATCCGTGTGCCTTTCGGGCAAAAAATTCAACTGATTCTGTGTGCCGGAAAGCCATCCTTTGCCGAATAACTCACCGGAACCCACGGCGATCTTGGATTGGGTAATGGTATAACCCGCGCCCAACGGATCACGGCTGGGGTCAAGAAAAACCAAGAGCCGGTCTTTTTGATAGGACTTCAAAAATGCCCAAGCCAGCGGCATCAGCAAGCCTATAATTCCAAGCAAGCTAAAATAAAGCCTAAGGGCGATCCCGCTGGCATAAAGCATCACCAAAAATATGCCCATCACCAAAATAGCCGTGCCCAGATCCGGTTGTTTAAAGATAAGCAGGATCGAAATGCCCGTCAATAGCAAGGGCCAGATCAAATCTCCCCAGATCTCGCCCAAGGACGTAGAAAAATCAAACGCGATCTTGGGCCGGCGCTCTGAAAAATAGCGGCCTAAAAAAAAGATGATGGCCAATTTGCTGAATTCTGAGGGTTGAAAACTAAAACCGGCCACTGAAAACCATCGGGTGGCGCCCAAGGCATGATGCCCCATGACCAAAACCATCATTAAAAAAAATACACTGATCCCATAAACAATATACGCCACATCAAAAAACTTACGATAATCCCCTTGGGCCAATACGATCATCAGCAATATCCCCACTAAAGCGCAAAAAAACTGATCATAAAAAACAGAAACATCGACCACATTATTATTAAAAGAAGCGCTGTAAAGGCTCAAAAGCCCGATAACGATAATAATAATAGTATGGATCCAAATGACCCTGGGGATATGACGGGCAGAGATCATAGATGACACTGCCCCTTTGAGCAGGAATGAAAAACCGGGAATAAATACCGATTACGGGCGACCCATCGATAGGCCAAAGGTCCTATGATCCCCATCCCCGGAAAATAAACGACCGGTATCATCGGATAAAGCATCGGCAGTATCCACGACAATTGGCGAAGGGCAAAAAACCCGCCATAAGCTTTGCCGTCAAAGAATTCCAGGCGCATTTCATTCATGCCCTTGGGACCTGCGACGTATTCAAGCTTGCCCCAAAGGTCCATCACTTGCAAGACCCTGATACTTGAGCGGCAGAAACCGCATTGCCCGTCATAAATTATTTTCGGCCGCGGGCTTTGGGCATTAATGCGGCGCTTGACTTCGATCCAATCGGTGATCTTCTGCGGATGGATGAACAAGAGCATCTGGGCCGGGAACAAGAATAAAAAGATCGTCGGCACGTCCAAGGTCAGGACCAGTAAAACATGCCAGCATAACCCCAAAATGATCGCCATCCTTCGCGTCCGGGGAATAAAAAGCAAGAATGGCATGGACAGTTCAGTCGCGACTATCATAAGACCCGCCACGTGGCAAAAGTGCGGATGCGCCGCCATCCATTCTTTAAGCAAAAAATTCTTGGTCACCCCAGCCACAGGATAATTCATCAAATAATAAATGGGATTGCCTGTGATCCAATTGCCCTCCCCGGTGATCTTGTAAAGCCCGGTAAAAAAGAAGGTGGATGCGATCTGCAGCTGCAATAATCGCTGGATAAAAAACGGGCGCTTATGCCGCCAGGCCTCAATATCCCCGCGGCGCAAAGCATCGACGGAAAAATAATCACCGTGATAGGGTGTTACACACATCAAAAACAGGGTCACCAGCAGGATGTCCCAGGAAAGGGTGCCGATATGGAACATATTAAGCGCGTAAAAATAATAACAGCAGGCCGTCATCAAGATGCAGCTGATCTGGGAGAACAAGCCAATAAGAAAAAACAACCAGGTAATGACAAACGCCCAGGCAAAGAACACCACCAAGCCATCCGAACTTGTCTGCACCCAATTGATAAAAAACGAAGGGAAAAAATCAGTATCAACCGTTTTCAAGGCCGTGGATAAATAATTATCATCCAAATGAAAGAACGACGGGATCACATGCAACCCCACCGTCAAAGCCACAAAAATTCGAAAAAACGATAACCCTATCGAGGCCCGTTCTTCTAAAAATAATGTATCCCAAATATTCTTCATTTAGTTATCACTCCTGCGGGTCCTGTCTCGGCTTTGCTGTTCAGGTGCTCCTGATTGAAACGCGTACGTCACAGCCTTAGCTCTTGGTGATTCCCCTATAACTAGCCCAGAGAGCCCTCACCGTCCGCCCCCGAACATCAAATCCAATCCACCCGCCGCTTTTCTCTTTTCTATCCCCCACATGTATAAAGGACTGTTTGCATCCGCTCCAGCGGTTGTTCAGTCAAATGTGGATACTCGACATAGGTGATCAGGAACTTTTCAAAATAGGGAAATTTGCGTTTTAAAAATGGACAAAATCTTCCTGCCATTTCCGGAGAAAGCACGGTCAGTAAGGCATTGCGGTTGATATTATCATAGCCGATGGCCCGGGTCTGCAGGATCTGATGGGGATCAATGAGCTGGGGATTCCCGTCTTTCACCCCATACACTTCTACGGCGCCAAAATTATCCCCGATATTATAGAACATGACCCAGCCTGCCGGCGGAAAAAGGAATTTCATCCGGGGCAATTCAAACTTGCATAATGGCTGTAAATAATAGTAGCAAGCTGACTCATAATAAAAGACCGCCAGCCATACCACAACAAAGATAGAGATGAGTTTATTACGAAGCGGGATATTCACTTACTTTTCTCCAAATACATCGGCAGTGAATACATAAAGCGCTGTACTGGGGTCTTTCCACGCATCCGGCGGCAGGCCTGCTTTTTGGCTGCAAAGCTCTGATAAGAATTCTTCCTTGCTCCAGCCGGTCTCCTGAGCGACCTGCGGCAAAAATACGCCCTGATGACCATTCTGGCTGACGATCACGCCGTGCTTGCCCAACTGGATCTCTGAGGCATCTTTAACCCGACGGGGCTGGGACAGAACAGAGATCTCAATATCGATATTTTTTAATTCCGCCACTGTTAAAGGCGGGAAACGTGGGTCCCGAGAGCTGGCAGCCACCGCCATATCACGCACGGTTTGAACCAAGGGCTCTTGGCCAATGATATTGCCAATACATCCGCGCAAAGCCCCATGTTTGGTGATGGTGACAAAGGCGCCTTCGATTTGATTAAGCCTCGCATCCGCGGATTTGGCATCCGGCGCTTTGCCAGTCTTAACAAAGCTTTCAATACTATTGCGGGCAATGGACAACAGCTCTTTTTTCTCGGCAAGACTTAAGGCATCAATGCCTTCACCTGGTGGATCGCCTGCGCTTAAAAGACTGTTGTAAAAGATCACCGACGAATAACCCACCACCCTACTCTTGTCCCCGGAGGTGTCGCCTGAATTCGCATGCATTAAAATTTCCACATTTTTGATGCCGCGCAATTGGGCATACATCAACGCCGTGGTCACCGGTACAAATCCGCACATTTCCATTTTACGGCTAACATTACCTTCAAAAAATTTTTTGGGATCGATCTCCTTGATCGCCTGCAAGGTCAAAGCATCCATGGCATTGCCAACATCATAAGTGTAATAATGCGACATATCCGAAGAGATCAGGATCAAAACATCATCACGTTGGCCTATAATTTTGTCCAAAGCCACGGCCAGATCGCGGCAAACCCGGGGATCAGGATTGCCCATCAAAATAGGCACTATACGCACATGATCAAAGGTTTTTTGTAAAAATGGCAGTTGGACCTCGATGGAATGTTCCTGCTCAAAGACCTGCGGCTTGAACTGAAATTCAGGGTTTTCTTTGAGCAAGGCCTGGGCAAAATCATCATCAACATCAATGATCCCTAGTGGCGTTTTAAATCCACCCTTGGGCCAGACGGAAATGCCCTCAAAAGGAAAAAAATGACTGGGCCCGATAACCACCACGGTTTTATAATGATTGTGAGCGATGGCCTTGTACGTATAGGCAGCCACCGGTCCGGAATAGGGATAGCCGGCATGAGGCGCGATGGCGATCAAAACCTTTCGGTCCGTCGGCACCGGGCCTGTTGAAGCTTCTAGATTATCAATAGAGTCAGAGAGTTCTTTAGGATCAGCACTGTAAAACCCTCCAGCCACATTCGGTTCCTTGATCATATCCCCCCAAGATTGAGTGGAAAAAGCCATCAGCGCCGTCAATAAAAATACAATTCGTTTCATGTCTAATCAAAATAGGAATCAAGACTGAATTTCTTAGTAAGGACAAGACTGCGCAATAATAAAAACGTCAATAACAAACTTATACTGTCGAGCACGATAACGGTCTGCGGCTTAAAATGGATCCATCCGCCAAAGCAGCCGCAACTCTCCAGCGGCAGGTGTCTGATCAACGCCTGTCCCACCACCACTACAAAAATACCAAATAAGACCAAAGCCGCTCTTACGCTCCAGGAAGTCCACAAACCTAAAAAAACAAAGACCCCAACGATCAATTCTATCCACGGAAAAATTTGGGCGGTGAGGACTTCACCCCACGAAGGAAGGACTTGATAAGCCTGGATCACATACAAAAAATTCTGATAGGGACTAATAAGTTTTCCTACCCCCGAGACCAGGAAAATACTACCAATCATGACCCGAATAAAGACATACAACATAGATGTCCATCTTTCGTTAACTGCCGGGGAAATAATTTTTAAGCTCATCTTGCAGGGATTTGACCCCCACCACCATTTTATTATTGATAAAATACGTCGGTGTAGAGTTTATCCCCAAGGACTGACCCAAAGATTTTTCATCATTGATCACCTTGCGCGCGCTATCCGAAGCCAGGCAAGTGTCTAGTTGATCGAGGTTTATTCCCGCCTGTTGGGCCATCGCTCTAAAGATCGGCTCCGGGCTGATCAATTGCGCCCACTGTTGCTGCTGCGGTATCATCAGATCATCCAGGGCCCAAAACTTTCCCTGACGGGCGGCACATTCGCTGTACAGGGCACTGATCATAGCATGACGGTGCATATTGGTCAGAGGGAAATACCTGACCTGTAAATAAACATCCTGAGGGTGCTTATCAATGAATGTTTTTAAAAAATTTATGCCATAGGCGCAGGCCGGGCATTGAAAATCAATGAATTCCACGATCTTGACATGAGCTTGCGGATTACCCTTGGCACGGGCCATTTGCCAATCGATCTCAACTTTTTTATGCGCCAAAAAAACCTTGGCACCAACGATTAGTCCGACCAGGGCCAATACGATCACGAGGGTTGACAACCATTTGTTCATCCTTCTCTCCTTCGTCTTAAGAATTTAACCTGTCTGTTTTTTTCGCCATACGGGCGATCTTTTGACTTAATCGACGCGTCAAAGCATTGGCTTTCAGTCGCCATTGCCAATTATTCGACTTGGTAGCCGGCGTATTCATCCGCCCTTCTTCCTTTAACCCTAAAAAATCAGGCATGGGGATGATGACCGTTTCCGCGCGGGAGCGCATCAAAACTTCGATCATCGTCCAATGCAAATTCCGTGGCGTAAATTTCGTTTGCAAGACCCTGGCAATATTTGCCTTCTCGTGCGCTTTGGCCTCTGAATGATACCATCCCTGAATGGTATTGTTGTCGTGGGTCCCTGTATAGGCCACACAGTTAACCGGATAATTGGCAGGCACATGCGGATTACAATCAATGTCCCCGTTAAATGCGAACAATAATACCCGCATGCCGGGAAACCCAAATTTTTTCATAAGCTCAATGACATCCGGCGTGATCTCTCCCAAGTCCTCGGCGATGATGGGAAGAGGTTTAAACCACTTGGCAAGGACCTTAAAGAAGTGCGCTCCCGGACCTTTGGCCCAGCGGCCAAAAACAGCCAATTTTTCATGGGCTGGGATCTGCCAAAATCCGGCAAACCCGCGAAAATGATCTATGCGCAAATGATCGAACATCTGCAGGTCATGCGCGATGCGCTCGATCCACCAACTGTACTTAGCTTTCTTTAAATTCGCCCAGTTATAGACAGGGTTCCCCCAGCGTTGACCGGTCCTGGAAAAATAATCCGGAGGGCATCCGCTGATAAATTGCAACTCACCCTCACGATCGATCTTAAAGAATGAAGGATGCCGCCAAACCTCCACGCTGTCATAATTGACATAGATCGGAATGTCCCCGATGATAGATACTTTTTTACTGTTGGCATAACTTTTAAGTTTATGCCACTGACGGAAAAATAAATATTGGATGAATTTAACCCGCTCTAAAGCCGCTGTATTCTTACGGGCAAATTCCGCCAAGGCTGCGGGACGACGGGTCTTGAGCGCTTTGGGCCATTCATTCCAGCCTCGGCCGCCATAGACGGATTTAATGACCACGAATAAAGCAAAATCTTCCAGCCAATAATGCTGTGCCTGGAGGAACCGGTCAAAATCTTCACGGTCCGTCCTTTTTTGAAAACGGCGGTAAGCGGCATTAAAGATCTTCTCTTTGAAGGGGCCCACTTTTGAGTAATCCACTTTATCCTCAACGACGGGCATCGGCATATTGATATCAGAAGCTTTCAAAAAACCTTCAATGACCATCATCTCCGGGCTTATCAACAGCGGATTGCCGGCAAAGGCCGAAGAACAGCTATAGGGTGAATTACCATTGATTCCGTCGGTGGGGTTGATCGGCAGGATCTGCCAGTATTTTTGGCCGCTCAAGGCCGCAAAATCAACAAAGGCATAGGCAAAAGAGCCCATATCCCCAATGCCATACTTGGAGGGTAGGGAGGTAATATGCAAAAGAATTCCGCTTTGCCGTTTACTCATTATTTACCTGCCAACAGTGATGCTGTCACATTGACCTTGAGAATTTCGCCTAAACGTTCAAAAAATTTCACCCAGCGGCCTGCCAGTTCATCAGTCCCTGCCTGGGAAAGGAAATCCGGATAAACTTTTTGTCCCATCGCAAAATAAATATTTTGCACCTTCCAAAGGTCGAGATCCAGGCTTAACTGGGCCAAAAGTTCCAAAATGGTAATGATCTTTTCCATCAGATGGATATTATCAGGATATTCCGATAAACGTTTCATCAGGCTGCTGATCTTCTGGCTGGCCAAAAAAGAAAAATTAGCCTGATCACGTTTAAAAGACCAGCGTTTCATTTCTTCGACCAATTGCTTAAAATGCTTGATATCCACATCGTCGGCAGCCAGAGCGACACTGATGTCCCGGTTCAGGACAAATTCCACGACCGTCATCAGCATGCGCGGCAACGGTAAGCTGATCTCATTTTTGATCTGCATCAAAGGATAGTGGTGGTCATAAATTTGACGGAAACTCGTTTCAATATCATCCATCGTCGATGATAGGACCTGGTTAAGGATCTTTTGCTGTTCTTCTTTGAACAGATGCCACAGTGAATAATTATGGTACTTAAAATAATCCTTGATGACCCCGATCACACTGGGGATATCGCTCTCTAAAAAAGCATTCATCATCAGGGCGCGCATTTTAGCGAACTCCGCCGCGTTTAAATAATCAACCCCGCCGATAAAATTATGGTCCCCCAAATGCAGGACCGTAAAGCAGATCGTGGCCTGCTCCCAGGTGACCTTGGAACGCACCACGGCCCGGCCCACCACCAATCTTAAACGCCCTGCTTCCTTAAGGTCATACTGATCGATCTTGACGGTATAACTGTACATATTAGTTTTAGGCGCATATTGCTCAAATAAAGACGTCATCGCGTAATGGGCCCCCACCCGTAAAAGATCGACGACGGAAGGCTTGACCATGGTGCGGTAAATGTGGGCGCCGTCTTTAAACTCAGGGACATTGCTGGGCACCCCTGCCAGACGGGAAACAAAACCTTCTTCCAAATTGACATTAGAGACATCCGACGCCAGTTGGATGGCACGTGCGGCATATTTAAGGATCTGAACGCTTTCAAGGCCGGAAATCTCGTTAAAGAACCAGCCGCAGGAGGTGTACATCAGCATGGCATTGGTCTGCATTTCCAAAAGTTTAAGGATATTGATCTTTTCCTCATCCTTAAGGGGCCGGCCGGCCAGGCCTAATAAAAACCGTGCCATGTTCTCTTCGCTGCGGTCCAAAATGACCTCAATGTACCTGTCACGGGCTCCCCAAGGGTCATTGGTAAAAACGGCCATTTGAGTTTCATATAAAGGAATTAACTGATCACGTAACCAGTCTAAAGACTGACGCAAAGGGGCCCGCCATTTTTGATTCCACCCAAGATGTCCTCCGGTTGAACAACCGCAATCCGAACGCCAGCGCTCTATCCCGTGCACACAGCTCCAGGACGAGTCCTCCACGATTTCCACTTCCTGGGTGGGCGGATGCTTTTGCAAGAATTCACCATAGATGGTCAATCGGGCCAGTTGATTGCTTTCAATATAATGCAGGCCATAGGCCAGGGCCATATCGCCAAATTTATGATGATGGCCATAAGTCTCTCCATCGGTGGCGATATTGACCACTTGGGGATGGGGATTAGTGACGCTAAAACTTTCTGATAAACGCCGGGCAAAATGCTCACCATTATTCAACAAACCTTCAAAAGCAACCCCCAAGGCGATGGGCCCGTCATAAAAGAAAATAGCTATCTGCCGGCCCGATGGTAAATAACAACGGTAAGGTACGCGCGGATCGATCTTGGCCCCGGACACATCATGCCAAAGCATCTCTTGATTGCTGTGTTTTATTCGTTTGGCCTGATGGGGAGCTAAAACCGTGAACTTGATCCCCTGCTCGGCCATGATATCCAATGATTCCAGATCGACCGCGGTCTCAGCCAGCCACATGCCTTCAGGTTTTCGCTTGAATCTTGACTCAAAATCTTTAATGCCCCAGATGATCTGTGTCCGCTTGTCCTTAGTATTGGACAATGGCATGATCATATGATTATAGACCTGGGCCATGGCGCTGCCATGACCGGAATAATGCTGCTGGCTCAAACGATCAGCCTCCAGGACAGCCGCATAGATCTCGGGGTCTTTTTCTTGCATCCAAGACAAAAGGGTGGGGCCAAAATCAAAACTGATCTTGGAATAATTATTAACGATGTCTACGATACGGCGATTGTCATCCAGGATACGCGCGGCCGCGTTTCTGGCATAACATTCCGCGGTCACCCGTTCGTTCCAATCGTGATAGGGATAGGCGGAATCCTGTACTTCAACTTCATCCAGCCAGGGATTTTCTCTCGGCGGCTGGTAAAAATGACCGTGGATACAAATGAACCTGTTCAAAGTGACTCCCTATTTCTTGGCGATGTGATAGACCACACAATTAAAAGCGCGCAATTCTCCCTCTACCAGAGAAACAAAGGTCCGACGATTTTTGACGGTGTATTCGATCTTATCTTCGCGGGCCAGCCAACCCAAGGCCTGGAAGACCAGTTCATCTTTTTCTTTAAGGGATTTTGCCAATTGACTGACATTGGTCTGCCCGTTTTGACCTAAAAAACGCCATGTCTTTCCCACCACCTCAATGATCTTTTCTTTCATGACAAGTTCCTCCAGTTGAAATAGTATTCTAATCTTAAGACACCCCCTCGTCAATATTTCCATTCAATAGAAAATAGGCCCTCAAGGACTTTGGCTATTTTGATTTTCTTAATTGGTATTCAATATATCCGGCGAGGACTTCTTGGATCTTGATGGAAGGCTGGACCACAAAATAACTGCTCATGATCGCGTGGCCGATCTCATGGCCCAAAACTTCTCGGTGAAAAAATTGGGCCGAGATATAAATGGATTTATTATCAACAATGTAAAAAGCATACCCTGTGCAAGGCACATGGGCATGATAAAGTTTATTATAATAACTGGTCAGCTCATACAGGGAGGGAAATATCTTGATACTGCCTTTATAACTATAAACATGAAGGTCCAGAATATCGCTCGCCCGCGCGAACAAGATCTCGATCATGGACGAAAGTTTCCTGTCCGTTGAAGAACTATCCACGGATTGGCCGGAAAGCATTTCATCGGCAGGACTGACCTTCAATTCATCCAGCAGGTGATCAGGATCTACTCCGGGCTGGCAATAAATGGTGAAATGCTCGCCTTCGATCTTATGGGCAGAGCCAAACCCATCATCACTCTGTGCCAAGGCACAGGCAGCCCACCCAAAGAACACGAATATAAGTAAAGCAAAACGCAGTTTCATGACGTTTTGAATTTATCCAATTCCCTTTTAATTTCGTCCACCGATGTAGCGTTCTTAAGGGTTTTGATCTTGCCATTGAGTTTACCAACGGCTTCATTATATACCTGGGCCAGGTCTTTTAATTGGTCATCACTGCGCAGGTGCATTTGAGTGGAAAGATCCCCTTGACCCAACCCCTGAAGCATCATTTTAAACCTGTACAAGGGGCCTGCGATCCGAAAGCTAACGAGCATGGTCAAGGCAATGGTCACGATACTGACAATGATCACTTCAAACAAAACGGTCTGGAACATCAACGGCAATAAATAATCAGCGGTTGTATGCACGGCCACGCGTCCGTCCCTGATGACCACGGTCGTGGAACTCATGGCCAGTCCATAGATGAAACCCATGGCCACCACAGCGCCAAGGCCTGCTAAGATACAGAATTTGATGATGAAATTCTTTTGAAAATCTTTATTGATATAATAAATTCTTCGTTTATAAGGATGAGTTTTAGCTTGTGTCATTGGATATACTCCTCATTGATCTGAACCTTGCTATTTTCCCTTAAATAGGCGACCCATTGGTCTAAATTCACACCCTCTTTACTTTTCTCTTTTAAGGCCATGGTCAGCAGTGATTGCTGCCAAAAATCCTCGATCATCTTTAAAAATTCTTTGTTCTTATCCAACCCTTCCTTCTGCGCCGCCAGCAGGATCAGTTTCTGATTGATCATATTGTTAAGAAATGCCCGTCGTGCCTGAATGCTGGTAGAAGAGGCTTGCGTAGAATTATTATACGCCTCATCAAACTCTTGCTGGGTGATGGAATAATTGTCAATTTGGGCCACCACCTTGGGGGCAGGCGGTTTATGGCAGCCGCAAATCAATACCACGCACAAACACAATAGAAGCCGGTTCATACTCTCTCCCTGTTTATACTTAGCCTAACGAAAATCCTCAATCATTATACTACAATCCAGGAATAACCTTCTGTTTATCCGATAAAGCTATTTATTCTTGTTCTTGAATATTTATCCAGGTCTTCAATTGATCCGCACTAAGAATAGAGCCCAATTCCTTATACTCCTGTTGTGTTAACTGTTGCTTCTGCTGATACATCGTTTTGCCATCAATGGTCCCATTCTCCAGGCTTAGCTGAAGTTTTCTGGCTTGAACTATATTATCGGTGATGATCGGTTCAAGAAAGCTGATCTGCTCCTGGGTCAATTTCAAATTTGCTTTCATTTGGAACATCACAGCATCGGCTGATTTAACGACTATCTCATCGGTGGGTGAAACATTTGACGTATTTTGAGATGCAGTATCACTACTATTGCTATTGGTTGTATCGCTACTGCTACTGGCGGGGGGATGATGCTTGTGATGCCCGGAGACATTCGAATCTCCCCCAGTCCCATTATCGCCTGAACTGTCTATATCTGACCCTTGACCAATGGGCGGAGAAACAAGGACCCCATCAGATGAGGATTGATCAGAATGCTGGGCAAAAACCAAAGGAGCTAACAAAAAAAACGCAATAAATAATACCGCCCCAACTAATTTTCTCATATGGATCAGAAAGTAGCCGCTCCGCTATCCACTAATTTAACTATAATATACTTGCCGGAAGGAAGACTTTTGTATTGGATCATGACAGGATCACCTTTGGCGATCTCTACTTTTGACATATGATGGGCAAACCTGAATAGATCTGATTCAACACCAATATCAAAGACCATTGTCCCCCTGTATGTGTCCACACTAACAACATCACCTGCCGTATCCACATAGGTTACCGTCCCGCTAATGGTACTGACCTGCCCATCTGACACTGCTTGCAGGCAATAAGCTTTCGCCATCATTAAAAACGCCGTTAATAAAAAAAGGACCGCTATTTTATATTTGAACATTTTCTCTCCTGTTGTTCTCACCTAGACCTTGTAGTCCATCAGGTCGGATAAATAATCCATCTTGCCGATGTCGACACCGTTATGCCGAAGGATGGCATAAGCCATAGAAATATGAAAATAAAAATTGGGCAAAACAAAATTTAAAAGATACGGTTGCCCCAAAAAGCTGACTTCCTGGCCCCTTAGCTTCAAGGTGACCTTGCGCTCTTCGCTGCCATCGATCTGATCAGCTTTAAAGCTCTTTAAAAATTCAATGGTCTTGGCGATGCGTGCCTGCAATTCAGGAAAAGTTTTCTCAGTATCAGGAAAACTTGGCACTTCAACCCCGGCCAGTCGTGCTGCGCCCCCTTTGACGCCATCTGTAGCAATTTGGATTTGACGTGAGAACGGGAACATGTCCGGGGCCAACCGGGCATTGATAAAAACTTCCGGCTCAATTTTCTTGGCCTGGGCATGGGCTTCTGCTTTTTTAAGGATCGCTGATAGATTATTTAACTTACTGATAAAGACAGGTATTGAAGCTTGATACATGGATAACGGCATAGTGACTCCTTATGGTTGTTGGGCCAGACGAGCGGCACCCAGAATGACAGCATCATCACCGAGTTTCGACGGTAAAATACGACAAGTATTGAATTTCTTAAAAAAAGGATCAGCGTTCATTTCTTTGATCACGATCGGCAGGATAAAATGGCCGCAAGCCTTGATCACTCCTCCGCCAAAAATAATGGCCTGTGGATTGAACGTATGATTTAAAGAAACAGATGCCCTGCCCAAGACCATGGCCACCTTGGCCAGGACGGTTTTAACCACGGCATCATTCTTACTCAGGGCTTCTTTTAAAATACGGCTTTTGACCATATTTAATTTTCCGTCATTAAGCTCGGTGACCATTGTTTTTTTCCCGGCCTTAACCGCCAGACGGATATCCCTCTCAATGGCCCAACGGCTAGTCAGCGCTTCCAGGCAACCGTGATTGCCGCAATGGCACATCGGACCATCCAAACTGAGGATCATATGACCCAGCTCGGCGGCCGCACCCTGGGTCCCTAATAATAATTGACCATCGCTGATCACCGCCCCGCCGACACCGGTCCCGGGAAAAATACCCACGACATGCGACAATCCTTTGGCCGCGCCTAACCAGGCCTCTCCCAGCAATCCGGCATTGACATCATTGATCATGACCACGCGTTTATGGAATTTCCGTTTCAAAGAATCGCTCAAAGGAAATCCGGTAAGAGCGATATTGGGGGCTGCCAGGATATGATGATTACGGGTATCTACAATACCCGGAACACCGACCCCGATGCCTTTAATGAACGAAGGTTTAACGCCCCCCGCATGGACCAACTCATCAATGGCATCGGTCACACAGGTGTAAATATCTTTAGGTTTGACCCTTTTAGGGGTGGCGGTCTTGGTGCGGGTTAGAATTTTTCCAGTAGCTGAGACCAAAGCTCCGGAGATCTTGGTGCCACCTATGTCTAAGCCGATGTAGTAGTTCAAATGTCCCTATTCCTTCAAATTCTGCTATCTCGTATAATGTTTGATAAAATATTCCTGGGCGTCAAAAGTCTCGCCTTCTTTTTTAATGCGGCCATAACTATGATCACTTCTTAACGCCCTGGCCTTGCGGGTATCTTTAAAATAATTATCCAGGATAAACTGCAAATGACTTTTGATCTCAGGCTTAGTGATCTCAAATAAAAGTTCGATCCGACGGTCCAAATTGCGCGTCATCCAATCGGCGGAAGACAAAAATACTCGACCATTACCATTATTGTTAAAATAAAAGATACGCGAATGTTCCAGGAAACGGCCTACGATGCTTCGCACCTCGATGTTTTCGCTCAGGTCCTTGACTCCCGGGACCAGGGAACAGACACCGCGCACGATCAACCTGATTTTAACACCCGCCTGAGAGGCCGTATACAATTTTTCAATGATTTGAGTGTCTTCCAAAGCATTCATCTTGGCAATGATCGAACCATTCTTGTGGGCCTGTTGGGCCTCGATCTCCTTGTCGATCAGATCAAAGAAATATTTACGCAGATCGTGCGGGGATGAAATGACCCTTTTCCAGGGACTGGGCAGGGAATAACCGGTGATGACGTTAAACACATCCGCGATATCACGGGCAAAATCATCGTTGGCAGTAAAAAAACCGATATCTGTATAAACATTGGCTGTTTTTTCATTATAATTTCCCGTTGCTAAATGCACATAACGGCGGATACGGCCTTCTTCCTTACGCACGATCAGGGTCATCTTGGAATGGATCTTAAGCCCTGCGATCCCATAGATCACGTGGCAGCCGGCCTGCTCCAATTCACGTGACCACTGGATATTTTTCTCTTCTTCAAAACGGGCCTTGATCTCAACGACCACGGTGACCTGCTTGCGATTCTTAGCCGCCTCCATCAAAGCCTTGATAATGGCTGAATCCTCATTGGTCCGATAGAGCGTCATCTTGATGGCTAAAACATCGGGGTCTTTGGCAGCCGTAGCGATGAGTTCACAGGTTGGCATAAAAGACTGGAAAGGCACGTGGATGATAAAATCCTCTTCCTTGATCTTATCAAAGATATTCTCATAAACTGATTTAACCGACGTAAAACTGGGATAGCGCAACTGGGGTTTATCCGTCCAGGCAGACAGGTCATAAAGAAAGGTCAGGTCCAGATCAGACGAAGTGAACACCACTTCTTCTTTAGGAAAATCGATCCCGTTGCACAAAACCTCCAAGAGCTCGGGCGTGGTCCCTTTTTCCATCTGCAAATACACGGCCTTGGCGCTCGATCGTTTTTTTAATTCTTTTTCCAGGGCTTTAAGCAGATCAGGCGCAAAACCTTCATCAACCTCCAGCTCGCTATCGCGCAAAACCCGAAAAAGCGAAGCATCCTGGATCTTATAGCCTTTAAAGAATTGCTCTAAATTTTCTTTGATCAAATAATCCGTCAACACATACACCGATTCCTCACCTTCCGCCGGCACCTTCAATAAACGGGGCACGGATTTCGGGATAGGAACGATCGCCAGATGATTCTTTTCAGAACGGATGATGTTGGCAGCAAAAGCAATGGTGCGCGAAGGCAAGACCGGGAATGGATGTCCGCCGTCTACGGCCATGGGAGTTATGATAGGATACAGGGTCGTATCAAAAAAACGCTGCACGTATTTTTTCTGGTCCGGATCTAATTCTCCGGGTTTTTTAATATAGATCTTTTCCCCTTCCAAAGCGTCCCTGATCGATCCCCCATAAACTTCATAAAATTTTTCCACGAGAGCATCTGAACGTGTTTTGATCTCAGCGAAGATCTCTTGAGGATAATACCCGAATTGATCGCGTTTATTGTAGCCGGAAACAAAAAGTTTTTTAGCCCCGGACATCCGGACCATAAAAAACTCATCAAGATTACTGGTAAAGATGGCCAGGAATTTAATGCGTTCCAAAAGAGGATTGCGCTCATCAGCCGCTTCTTCCAAAACCCGGCGATTGAATTCCAGCCAGCTTAAATCCCTATGAATAAATTTCTCTTTAATTTCCATAAATGCCCATTACTTCCCCGGGTCCTGTCTCGGATTTGCTGTTAAGGTGCTCCTAATTGAAACCCGTACGTCACAGCCTTAGCTCTTGGTGGTTTCCCTTAACTAACCCTGAGGGCCGTCACCGTCCGCCCCTTAACATCAACTCCGAGCCACCCCTAATCCTGCGTCCTTACCGTCAACGTCAGTTTATTACCCGTAATCTCCTCGAATAACTCTTTCTTTTCCAGGAAATTCTCTTTTTCCAGCAAAAAATTCTCATGGGTATAAGCGATGATCGTCGCGTCCCCGGCGGGATTGAATTTAACTTCCAATTTTTTGATCTTCTGCTTGTGCGAACGGTCCAACGAATTGGCGATGCGCAAAAGCGCGCTTAGTTTCTGGACCAGGATCTGTTCGGCCGAAGCCAGGGAATTATACAACAAATGGGATTTCAAAGGGGCTGAGCGTCTGTGATAGCGGGCGATACAGGCAATGATATTGATCTCATGCTCGGTCAACCTGAATAAGTTCAGAGAACTGATGATATATTCGCTGTGCTTGTGATGGGAACGGTTATTGACGAACATTCCGATATCATGCAAATAGGACGCCAAAAGCAGGTACAAACGGTCTTTTTCTTCCAGGCCTAAATTATCCTTGAAAGCGCTAAAAAGCTGGTCCGTCATAGACGCCACATGTTTCAAGTGGTCTAAGTCCATCCCGTATTTACGGCAAAGAAAATGCGCCACGGACACCAATTGGCTTAGCTTATTATCCCCTTCTTCCATGTCGAATTTAAACAGCAAATGGGCCAGGATGGCTTCGGATAAAGAGGCTTCCAGGATATAGACATGCTCATTCTTATTGAGCTTAAACAAAGTGTTAAGGATGATGGCAAATCCGGTAATGGTCGAGGAAATATCCGCCGGAATACCATAGGTGTTGGCGATCTCTTCAACGTTCATTGGCTTTAAACGTTCCAGCAATTCCTGGGCTTCGCTGGCTTTGAATTTGAAAAAATCTGAATCGCGGCGTTTATTAGGCAGTACATGTTGGATAAAAACCGAATAATTCTCATCAATAAGGATGATATCGTCAATGTTCAAATTAGTGTTGTTCTTACGAAGTGAAAAAACTTCATTCTCGATGTATTCCTCGGTGGCTTCATGCACTTCCTGCAGAGAGCCATCCAGGGTTTCCATGAATTGTTGAAGGCGCAAGGTCCCGATGGGAAAACCGATGTTCATCAGCGTCAGGCCTTTTTCCATGACTGAAATATCCAGAGAGCCGGCGCCCAATTCCGCTATCAAAAGATTTTTCTTATCGATCGGATAGGTCTTCTTTAATTTATGGCTAAGAAAATAATCAATGTAATAAACCACATCCCCCGCGTTGAGGATATCGATCTTAAAACCGGTCTTACGCAGCACCGTATCAAGGAAAATGTCGCGGTTACGCGCCTCGCGCACAGCGGTCGTGGCAATGACCATGACATTCTCAACTTCATATTCTTTGAGAGATTCTTTGTATTTCTGCAATACAGCGGTGGTCTGATTGATAATGGTCTGCGGGATACGGCCTTTGATGAAAACGTGCTTGCCTAAAGGCACAAGGTTCTTAAATGACTCGATGATCTTAACATCATCCCCATGGCTTTCAGCGATCAAAAGTTTGATGGTGGAAGACCCGATATCGATAACGGCTGCGCGCATAACACCTCTTTTAACTTAATCACATTATAATATGATTAAAAATTCATGAAATTCACAAGAGTATAACATATTCTATATAAAAGGGAATAGATGAAAAAACCCGGGGTTTTATATGTCCCGGGCTTTTTAATACAAATATGGTAAAAATGACCTATGTTAATTGAATTTCCTTCTTTAAAATACCGTAAACCGGTTGCGATTTGAGCCAAATAACAGCTGCTTTCCCCGGATGATGGGTAAAGTATTGTTTAGAATAGGTATTGATCCATTCCCCGGCAGCCCTTTCAAACCCGATATCTGCGCCTGCTTTCTCGCTTTCTAACCATTTATATCTGTTGATCTCGTCTAAAATTTCTTTATCTTTTAATAATTCCGAATTGATAATGTCTAACATATTTCACCTCCTGGTTACCTGGGTAATATTTTCTGCAATTAGACCGGCTTTGTCAAACATTATCCTAAATTATGCTTTTCTCTGTATCTGGTCCAATAAGCGCAGTAAACCATCGAGGATGGTCAAAGGATGAGGCGGGCAACCTGGAATATAAAGATCAACCGGGATAATGGTATCAAGTCCCTTGGAAACGTGTGGGCTATCACTGAATATCCCCCCTGAAATGGCACAGCCCCCTACCGCGATCACGATCTTGGGTTCAGGGGTGGCTTCATAAGTTTTAAGCAGGGCTTCATGCATATTTTTTGTCACAGGGCCGGTAACAACAATGCCATCCGCATGCCGGGGAGAAGCCACAAATTGGATCCCAAAACGGCTCAAATCCCAAACCGGTGTATTTAGAACATTCAGGTCCAGCTCACAGGCATTGCATCCCCCGGCGGAAACCTGTCTAAGCTTAAGCGAACGGCCAAAAATCTTGAGCATCTTATCATTCAATGCCCGGGCCAACACAAGCTCGCGATCAGGAGATAAAACCAGATCCTCCCGTTTAGAAGCGGCCATTCTATAATCATTGGAATAAGTAAGATCGCTATCCGGATCAAAAGATATTTTACCAAGATCAATACTAACCCCCTGCCCCGCAATGATCGGACGACCGCGATAGCGTGAAGGCAAAGCCGGCGCCGGAGCCTTAGGAAACAGCATAGTCCTGCAACCTTGTTTGAAACGTGTTTTAAGGATTTTAAACATAATTTGAAGTCCCTATTCTATAGATCATGGCCGCAATAAGATAAATTGAAACTCTTATTACACAATGGAAAATCAGAGATCTCCTGGCCCCGACAAGCATAGGCCAAACCAAACCAATTATGGAACGACGGGTCCTTGATCTTATAACGGGAGAATCCTCCCCGTGGATCGGTGATCCCCACATGCATGATCTCACCGCGCCATCCTTCAACCATGGACACCGCAAGTGTATCCGGCTTCATGGGCCCCGGAGGCACAAAGATCTCCCCCGTTGGTAAATTGGGCAAAATTCTAAGTAAGAATTCCAAAGACCTCACGACCTCCTGGTGCCTGACTGAAGCTCTGGCGTACACATCCCCTGTTGCCCCTAAAGTGATCGGCACATGATGGAATTGCCACATACCTGAAGGATAATTAGTCCTGACATCACATTCCACCTGACTGGCACGCCCAACCGGGCCAACCAATCCTATCTCTTTAGCATCTTTAAATGAAATTGTCCCAACCCCCTCAAAACGCGCCAACACCGACGGCCTGGTAAATAAAAGATCACTGACATCCTGAAACTCATTTTTATACTTCTTTAACTTAAGACAAAGATCCTCCGCCATCCGGTCATCAATATCAAATAAAACTCCCCCCGGACGACACAGCCCTTTGCCAAAACGATTGCCTGTCAAAGCCAGCAGCAAATTTAAATAATCCCCTCGCATGCGTCCGAAATAAGCGCTGGTCGGCAAAAACCCTGCATCCATCCCAAGGGCGCCCAGATCGCCAATATGATTGGCCAATCTTTCCAGCTCTAAGGCAATGGCACGGATCGCCTGGGCACGGGCGGGAATGGCGCTCCCTGATAAAGATTCCACCACTTCACAAAAAGCAGTGGAATGACCAATGGCCGTATCTCCGGCTATTGACTCACTTAAAAGCATGCTTCTCTTCAAATCCGCGCCTGCCATCAGAGCTTCGATGCCCCGATGCTGATACCCTAATTGGATCTCCAAATGCAGGATATTTTCCCCATGGCATTGAAAACGAAAATGCCCGGGCTCAATGATCCCCGCATGCACAGGCCCCACGCTGACTTCATGAACTTCTTCTCCTGCAACCGAATAGAATGGATATTCTCCGGGGATCGTCTGGTTGGCCATACCTTCCCAAATATCCGCTACGGCCCGGTAATTGGAATGATACCTTAAAGGCTTAAGCCATGGATGTCCGACAGGATGTATAGCCCATTGCTCCGCGATCTCGCGTTCAAATAAATGTGCTTGCGGCAGGTCCTTTGTCAAAGACTCGTACTGCGGAGACTCGCAAGAAATTAGCGTCGATACGATCTCGAGACCCGATTCTTCGTCCAGTCCCAAGATAGCAGAGATCCTCACTTTTCCGCCGGGCTCCAAAGCCCCGAATAAATTCACCAGCCTGGCATCTTCTCGGCAAGACTTAAGTATTTTGGTCCGGAATTCTTCGACCGCCAGGGTCGGGATATGCGATAAAGATATGTGTCCACCGTTAAATAATTCCATCATTTTTCTACCCTGCTAATAGCCCCACGCCTTGTTGTAAAACATTATTCAAAATGGGCGGAATATAAAAACCTAATATAAAAACCACCACGATCAAAAATAAAATCGGCATAACCATGCTCCAGCTTTCCTTAGGCCCTTGGCTGACGCTTTCATGCACTGGACGGCCTTGAAGCATTTTAAGAATAATGTCGGCAATGCCTATAAAAATAAGCGCTAAAAATAAGCAATAGAAAAACACGACCACGTAATGATGCCCTATTAGAGCCGCATATAAAATAATTAATTCACTTAAGAATGTCCCGAATGGCGGCACTCCGCTGACAGCTAAAAAACCCGCTAAAAGGAAAATGCCTGTGATCGGATAAGCGAAAAAGACTCCCCTTACCTCGCTGACCTTTTTACTATGGTACTGCTTATAAAGATTTCCGGTCACCAAAAAGGCGATCCCCTTGGTAAAAGCATTATTGATCATATGCAGAAGGGCTCCATAAATACCTATGGGCCCAAGGCCCAAACCGATAGCCAAAATCCCCATATGCTCCACACTGGAATACGCGAACATTCTCTTATAATCTTCCTGCCCCAAGATAAACACAAAAGCAACGCCCATGGAAATGATCCCTAAAAGGATAAGCATGGATGAAAAAAACGGGGTTTGGCCTGCGGCATGACAGACTTGAGCCACTCGTAAGATACTTAAAAAAGCACAATTCAATAAACACCCTGACAACAGGGCGGAAATTGGCGACGGGGCTTGTGAATGGGCATCAGGCAGCCAGGTATGCATAGGGGCAAGGCCCATCTTGGTCCCGCATCCGATCAGAAGAAAGATTACGCTCATCTTAAGCCAGGGCAAGGTCAGTTCTTTGCCATGAATGATCAGTTTATCAATAAAAAGACTTTGAACATTGTTCAAGCCTGCCACGGCAAGAAAATAGGTTCCCAGCAGGGCTAAGGCTATCCCGATCAAACAGATCATTAAGAATTTCCAGGTGGCTTCAATGCTCTGCCTGGTCTTTACAAAATTGATCAAGGGAACACTGGATAAGGTAGTCGCCTCGATGCCGATCAACAAAAGCCCAAAATGCCGGCTGACAGTGACCAAGGTCATGAACGAAAGAAAACATAATAAAAACCCGATAAAGACCTTGCGGGAAAGTTCTGATTCATCCTTAAAATAACCCATCAGATAGAATGACACCATTAAAAACAGGACGCTGATCACCGAAAGGACAAGGAGGCCTAAAGCATCCAAACCTAAAAACCCATTCCAAGACGTCGATGGTTTAAACATCCAAAAACTAAACACACAGCCGCTGTGCAGGAGTGCAGTGAAGACAAGCATCCTTTTTCGGGATCTTTGGTCCGGCAGTATAAAAATGGTCCCTGCGACCAACAAAGGCAAAAGGATCAAAAAGATCAGCATTGATTAATCCTTTAAAGTAGACAGTTCGACAGTATCCATGTTATTAAATTCCTCACTGATATTATTGACCACGATGCCCATCACCACAGTTGCGATGAAAAGGTCGAGCAAGATCCCCATCTCGACTAATAGGGGCATTTTCTTCAATAAAAGGATCGCAAAAAGGAATATCCCGTTTTCCAAAAGCAAATATCCAATGACCTGACTAATGGCCTTGGTACGTCCGACGATCAAGATAAATCCCATAATGATCAAGGAAAATGAAGAAGGAACAACCAGATCTGAACTGATGGCCACCGGAAAAACAAGCCTTGAAGCTAACAAAAATGAACCAACAATGGAAACACCGCTTAATAAAAGAGTGGTGCCCAACCCGATGAACGGACTGGCTTCACTGCGTACAGAAACATGCCTGATCGCCCAGAAAAGAAAATTAGGCATGATAAATCCTCGAAGCACAACAGCGGCCAAAGAAATGATAATGATAAAGAATTCCAGGTCCTTGGCATACATCAATAGCGGCACGCAACCCAAGATCACAGACTGCACACTGAATATCTGTATCATTGTCGCCAATCGTGTGCTGGCCACGATAAATAGCCCAAGGATGATCACCGAAATTAGAGCAGCATCTAACCAAACATTCATCAATGCCCCCTGACCAAGATCACGATAAACCCGATGATCGAAAATATGAACGCGGAAAATAATAAATACGGCACCTTGTTCAAACGCAGCCTCGCCATCGTGGATTCAACCACACCAATCAATATGGCCAGCCCAACGATCTCCAAAATAAAAAGAACTAAATTTAAAAAAATATCCGGGGACCTGAACGTAAAAATAATGGAAACAAGCATCGTGCTAAAAAGAAAAAGTTTTACTGCGTTGCCATAAAGGATATAACACAGATCCACCCCGCTATGGTCCAGGACCATGACTTCATGGATCATGGTCAGCTCCAAATGGGTATCCGGATCGTCAATGGGGATACGGGAATTCTCGACTAAAAGGACTAAAAAGAAACTGACCACCACCAGGATCAAAACCGGCCCTACCAGAACCCAGGAAGAAGACAAACCTCCCAGGAATATTCCCGATAAAGATAATTTTCTGGATAACAAGGCCAGGATCGTGAGATTAAAGAACATGGCGATCTCAGAGAACGCCCCAAAGGTTGCTTCCCTGCTTGCTCCCATCCCTTCAAAACTTGATCCGGTATCTAAAGCCGCCAGGATAATGACAAAGCGGGCCAGGGCAAATAAATAAACAAAAAGGATGATATCTCCCCCAAATTGTACCGGTGGCCTTAGGTTGGCGATCGGCATCAAGATCCCTGCCGATAAAATGGCGGCTGTCGAGATCATAGGGGCTGCTCTAAAGATCCAATGGGTGGTCACGCTATAAACGGACGCCTTGTGCAATAATTTATAAAGATCAAAATACGGCTGTAATAGCGGCGGCCCTATACGGCCCGCAAAAAAAGCCTTGGTCTTTCCAATGATCCCCAAAAGCAAAGGAGGAAAAATAAAAAGTATAAGAACGTGTAATAATAAAAAGATGTTCATATTAACAAAGCTTCCATATCAATAGAATGACCAGTAAAAAAAGGATATATAAAATATAGGTTTGAGTATGCCCGCTTTGGATCCATTTTAATTTTCGGGAAAACCTTTTAATACCGTAGAACAACGGCCGGAACAATAGATCTTGGGATACGTCCTTCACAGAAGAACTTAGCTTTGTTTCAGCCGGAAAATACCCTTTGGGCCTGACCGTCTCAACTTTGAAAAATAAGATCGTCCTGAATATCTTCAACATCGGCTGGGTAAATGAAGAAGCCGTATATTGCATCCTGGAGGTGATCTTCGCATATCCGCATCTCCATGTTTCTGATAAATGTATCTGATAGCCTTGTGTTGAAAATTTACGTAAAAGGGCAAGAACCACAAAGATACTGCCACCAAACAATAAAACCCTTGTTACCAACAAAAGCGGGATAATAATAGCAGCTTTTAATGCCTCGGGGACAAGCATGCCCGTGATCGCCTGAGTTCCTTGGAAAGCCGCATCCACTATATTAGAAGGAAATAGCCCTACCCAAAGGCAAATAGCTGCCAGCAAGATCATAGGACCACGCATCATTAGATCATCCTCGTTATAATGATGTTCTTGCCCGCTCCTGTTTTCCCCCAGAAAGATCACCCCGAAGGCCTTGGCAAAACAAAGGGCGGCCAGGCCTCCGATAAGGCTCAGGGCGACGATCCCTAAGCTTAAAAGAATAATGCCCAAAATATCCAGATGGAAAATTCCTTCTAACAGCGCCCGAAATACCAACCATTCGCTGATAAACCCGCTGAACAAAGGTAACCCGCAAATAGTCAGCGAACCGATCAAAAAAAGATGACCTGTCCAGGGAAGCCATTTAAAAAGCCCTCCCATGCTCTCCATGTCCCCCGTATGGGTCGAACGGATCACAGAGCCTGCGCTCAAAAACAATAATCCCTTGAACATCGCATGATTAAAAGCGTGCACCAGCGCTGCCGTATACCCGATAAAAGCCACTGCATCCTGATGATAAACATGCCCCATCATCCCGACCCCAAGTCCCAACGAGATGATCCCAATATTCTCTATACTGGAATATGCCAGCAGCTTCTTGATCTCACCTTGCCCCAAAGCATATAACATCCCGCCCACCGCCGAGATCACCGCCATGATCAAAAGGCCCACCGCACACCATAAAGGAAAATCTTTAACAATAATGATCATGCGCATCAAACCATAGATCCCGATCTTAATAAGTACCGCTGAAAGCAACGCGGAGATGTGACTGGGAGCTGCCGGATGAGCGCGCGGCAGCCAAATATGAAAAGGCATGAACCCCGCCTTGATACCGAAACCGACAAAAGCCAAAACAAAAAGAAATCCGGCCAAGCCCAGTGGAAATCGAGTGGCCGTCATCTGATCAAAATTCATGGACCCGGCCTGGGCCCCCATGATCAGGAACATTAAAGCCAAACAAAAAACCCCTAAATGGGCTGCGACCAAATAAATAAAGCCTGCCTTGCGCACAGCTTCGCTTTCATTGTAAAAAGTAATGAGAAAATACGAGATGATTGTCATAAGTTCCCACGCCGCCAGGAATAAAATTGCATTGCGAGCGACCAGGACAAGGACCATAACGATGACAAGCAGATGATAAAGGGCAAAATGCGCTCCCACATTCCTGGGACCTTCGTATTCTCGTAAATAACCATACCCATAAATACCGGCGGCAAGCGACACGATGAACAACAATAAAAGGAAAAATGCACTTAAAGCATCTATCCCTATAAAGAATTCACCCAATGGAAGATGACTGGTCAATCGAAATTCCACATTGGTCAATGGCAACGAAGTTACTTTTTGACATAAGACACTTGCGGCTGACCATAGGCCAAACCCGCAGGCCGTCACCAAAGACCACAAAAACAGACAGGCAGAAATCTTCTTAGACCGGCATAAGATGAATATGAGCGCACTGGAGATTATAAAAATGAAAAGGCTTATCAATAAAAAAAACATTTCTTAACAACTCCTGGCCGCTTTTGACTCAGCCACCTGAAATGCCGCCAGGATCTCTTCACGTTGGGCACGACGCTTTAAGGCTGACTTGACATCTTCATCCTGCAGGCAAAATGCCAGGCGTGAAAGCAAGGACAGATGACCTTTGAATGATGAAGATAAAATGACAAATAATGTATGCACCCCTTCGCCGTCTATGGAAGAAAAATCAACAGACTTTTCCAGAAAAAAAAGACCGATAATAGGTTCCATCCCTGCCAGCACAACCGGGTGTTTGACATGCGGGATCGCGATGCCATTGCCGATACCGGTTGTCCCAAGTTGTTCGCGTGACAGCAGCATCTCTTTTAAAGGGCTTTTTTGGATATGATCAGCTAAAGGTAAAAGATCTATGACCTTCCCTAAAACTTCTTCCTTACGTGTCCCATTGAGATTAAAATACACCCCTCCCCGCAGGAGCGCCGGAGTAATGACATCCTGACCCTCACGGGCTTTTTCGCAAAGCTTTAATGCGCCCGTTGTCAGACGAATGCGGTTTTTCAAAGCCCACTCCAGGATCTCGACCGAATTAAAATAATACTGGTCATTAGCCTTGACAGCCGGCATACCGCGGCTATTGAGCCATTGATAAAGCGTTTTTTCCTCAATCTCAAAGGCTTTTTCTACGTCACGAAAAGTCAATTGCATGATTCTTGCCTTCCATTATTCTGTCAATTCTTCATCGGCTTCATTTAAAATACGTTTACGGGCAACCCCTGTTCGATACGCTGCTTCTTCCACTGCTTTGGTGACCGCTTCCACCACCCGTTTATCAAAGATACTGGGGACAATGTATTCATCGCTCAATTGGGTCGGAAGGATAAGATTCGCGATCGCATCCGACGCCGCAATTTTCATCGCTTCATTGATCTGGCGAGCCCTGACATTCAATGCTCCCCGAAAAATACCGGGAAAAGCTAAAGCATTATTGATCTGATTGGGAAAATCTGAACGGCCGGTGGCAAAGATCCGGCATACCTTATAAGCTTCCTGCGGGATGACTTCAGGATCAGGATTGGCCATGGCAAATACGATGCTGTCTCTCTTCATCTTTTTAAGATCATGGCCCGTCAAAATATTCCCTGCTGAAACACCGATAAAAACATCCGCTCCATGCAAAGCTTCACGCAAGGTGAGCACTGGATCATTAGGCTTGACGCAGGAAAACAGGTCCTTGCGGGCTTGGTCCAGATTCGTATTATCAACGATCAGAACAACTCCCTTACGATTACACCCGAATAAGCGGACCGCACCTGCAGCCAACAGGATCCGGCAACAGGCAGCCCCTGCCGCTCCCAATCCGCTGATGACAATGCGGACATGTTTAATGTCTTTTTTGACAACCTTTAAAGCATTCTTTAACGCGGCCAATATAACAACAGCCGTCCCATGTTGATCATCATGCATGACAGGAATGGTCAATACTTTTTTGAGCTTCTCTTCAATTTCAAAACAACGCGGCGCGCTGATATCTTCCAAATTGATGCCCCCAAAAGCCGGAGCGATATTTTGGACCGTCCTGACGATCTCATCAACATCTTGAGTGGCCAGGCAGATAGGCCATGCGTTGATATTGGCAAATTCTTTAAAGATCATGGCCTTGCCTTCCATCACCGGTAAAGCAGCTTCCGGCCCCAAATTCCCAAGCCCTAAAACAGCTGACCCATCAGTCACAATAGCCACACTATTGCCTTTGATCGTCAATTTATAAACATTCTCAGGATTTTGGGCAATGGCTTGTGAGACCTTGGCAACTCCTGGGGTATAGGCCACCGACAGTTGATTACGCGTTTGTATAGGGATCTTGTTTTGGATCTGTATCTTACCGCCCAAGTGAAGCAACAATACCCGGTCAGACATAGCAATGACCTTGACATTCTTTAATTTACCAAGCCCTTTAAGGATTTTTTCGGTATCCTTCTCCCTTTGAACATCAAAGGTGACATCACGGATGATCTTCTTGGCGGAAACCCTGACAATATCAACGGCCCCCAGGTCTGCCTTGGCCCTGGCGATCACCGATGCCACTGATGCAAAGACACCTGGCTTGCTGACAAGTTCCAAACGGACTGTAAACCTGTTATTTGAAGAAAAATTACTTTCTGTGTCCATATTCCATCCTCCAGAGAAAATTCAACCCCTGCCGCCAAAGTTTCCTTTAGCAAGACAGGGGTATATGATAAATACCCTATGAAATTAATATCCTAATATACGGATATACGAATATAATACTGCAAATTCCATGATTGTCAACAATTTGCGGGTCGCTGGCGGGAGGATGTTAGAACCTATCTACAACTTCTGTGACTTGATCGCTGCATCCTCTTCTCATCCCATCGAACACGACCGCGCCAAGAAAGGTATCACCTGATCAGCAGGCATCGGCTTGCTGATAAGATATCCCTGATAATAATCACAATGGTCGCCCAAAAGCATATCAAGCTGGATCTCTGTCTCCACTCCCTCAGCGACAACTCCCATTCTTAATTTATGCGCTAGCTCGATAATCGTTGGAATCATATTATTCTCATCACTATCTTTGGCGATCTCTTTGATAAAAAGACGGTCAATCTTTAAATTATTGATGGGGAGTTTCTGCAAATGGACCAATGAAGAATAGCCCGTCCCAAAATCGTCCAGTGATACTTGAACACCAAGGGCTCTGATCGCGTTAAGGATCTCGATGGCGACGTCAAAAGATTCAATTAATAAACTCTCAGTCACCTCGATTTCCAAAAGCTCCGGTCGAAGTCCGCTTTGATCAAGAGCACTCTTAATACTATCCACCAATCCCTTGTGCCGAAGCTGAACCATAGAAACATTGACTGCCATCATAATATTCGTATATCCAGTATCAAATAACCGCTTGTTGAAACGGCACGCTTCCTGAAATACCCATTCACCAATTGGGACAATAAGGCTTGTATCCTCAGCGATAGGAATAAATACATCAGGAGATATTATCTCCCCTTCAGCCTTGCACCATCGAAGAAGTGCCTCAAAACCCCTTATCTTGCCGTCAACCACATTAATGATCGGCTGATAAAATAACGCGAACTCTTTCTTGTCTAACGCATCCCTTAAAGACCTCTCCAACTGCATTCTATTGACCGCGTTATTATTCATCACAGAATCAAAGAACTGGAAGGTGTTCCCACCGGATTGTTTTGCAACATACATAGCTATATCCGCATTCTTCAAAAGATCTTCCAAGTAATCGCCATCATTAGGATAGACTGCAATACCTATACTTACGGTGACAGAAAGGTCATTGGCTGCGACAATATGCGACCCAGTAAGCTTTCTGCGCATACGTTCCGCTATATATTGAGTACCCTGCCCGCTTGAGAGGTCACTCAAAAAAACAATAAACTCATCCCCACCGTGACGCGCCATGATATCTGTATCACGGATACATGAGGCAATCTTCATGGCCGTGTCCTTCAAAAGCTCATCTCCCACCGCATGGCCCATCGTATCATTCACAATTTTAAAATTGTCGAGGTCAATAAACATGATCGCACATTGAAGCCCGGTCCGTCTCGCACGAGCAATTTCCAGATTAACTTTTTCAAAAAAAAATTTACGATTCGGCAATTGTGTCAGCGCATCATTATGCGCCATAGTCATTAATTTGATCTCTAACAATTTGTGCTCGGTAACGTCCTGAATGGTGCAGATAAAACGAAGGGGATGATCCTTGTCGTCATACTCGGCACGACCAATCTCACCGACCCATTTAATGCGGCCATCCTTCATCAGCAGTCGGTGCTCAATCTCGTACGGCTTATTGTTCTTGATGGATTCACGATAAGCCTGGTCAACCAAAACGCGATCATCAGGATAAATAAATTCAAGGAAAGCCTCATAGGAAACAGCAAAGGTCTCTGGGTTGGTCTCAAGTAAGGAAAAGATACCATCTGAAATCGTGAAGCAACCGGAAACCAGATCGAGTTCCCATCGGCCCAAGCGGGCAATGTCCTGGGCCTCCCTCAGGTTTATCTCACTCTTACGAAGCGCTTCTTCCGCCCGCTTTCTATCAGTGATATCACGGATATTGCATTGAATTACTTTTATATTGTTTACTTTGTACACGTTGCTGACAAATTCCACATTAATAAATCGGCCATCCTTTGTTTTAAGCGGTAGATCCTCAAAACGGACATATCCCTTAGCTTGTAGCTCTTTGAAAGCCCCCTTACTTTTATCGGTATCTATAAAAGCACCAATCTCCCAAAGTTTCTTGCCTAAAAATTCTTCACGGGAATAACCCAACATATTAATCAAAAATGCATTAACTTCCTTAATTTGACCTGTGTCTGCATCGAGAATTAATATCCCATCCTGGGCAGTCTCAAAGAGTCTACGGAAACGAATTTCTGACTCATGCTGAGCATTCTGTAGTCGCTTACTATCAGTGATGTCCCGCCAGATGCTTAAAAACATGCCTTGCTTTTTATATTGAATTAAAGAAGTTGATACAAGAAGATTCTTTTCTGAATCATCTTTTGCACGCACAACTACTTCAGTTTCACGATATTTTTTTTCCTTAATAATTTCACTTAGGCTTATTATTATATTCTGACGATCTTGGGACCCAGGATGAATGAGCGTGTTGAAATCCTCTACACTATTTGCTTCATTAATGGAATAACCGGTAATCTCCTGCATTCTTACATTAAATATTTCGAAATGACCCCTTGCATCAGAAACAGTTATGCCGTCACTAATTTTATTAATTACTGCGTGGGAATCTAAAAGTTCATCATCTACCTGCATGAAAGTATTTTAGTAAGGAACTAAAATGAATCAATTGTACCGGGGTATAATAAGTAGATTAGATGAGATATTCAAAAAGTTCTAACGTCCCGTTAGGGGAAAAA
>Ga0302319_10001371_pt1 | contig 54333 bp, 44 predicted proteins | sample Bog_T0_2_FD_203319 | JGI IMG/M metagenome (GOLD analysis project Ga0302319, IMG submission 203319) | Peat permafrost microbial communities from Stordalen Mire near Abisko, Sweden - Bog_T0_2 | ecosystem: Environmental > Terrestrial > Soil > Wetlands > Peat | place: Sweden: Abisko, Stordalen Mire...
TGAGCTCTGGATCGGACGGGTGAGAGATTTTCGTTTTCGGACACACGAGCACGTCCCCACTTTGCTTGAGGCGATCCCGGCGCTAACTGAACACGGATAAAGCGAAGAAAGGATGGCCGGTTGGGTCTTTACTGGCGACCCTGACGCTTCAGGATTACCCCGGGTCTTGCGCCGGTATGACGGCCGCGGTCAAGAACCAGCCGGCCATTGACGATGACGTATTCAATGCCGCTGGCATACTGATGCGGTTTTTCGAAGGTCGCGTTGTCGATGATTTTCGCCGCGTCGAAGACGGTGATGTCGGCCATCATGCCCGGGCGGAGCAGGCCGCGGTCCAGTATGCCAACCTTGGCGGCATTGGCCGAGGTCATTTTGCGGATTGCTTCTTCGAGAGTGAGAACATGCTCGTCGCGCACATAGCGCGCCAGCACTCGCGGAAACGTGCCGTAATAGCGCGGATGCGGATGCCCGGCACTCAGGGGTCCGCTGGTTGCCACGGCCGTGCCATCCGAGCCGATGGAGACAAAAGACTGTTGAAGGGCATACCGCATATCAGTCTCGGAATGATGGAAGTAGACTGTCGGAACCGATCCATCGTTCGCTTCGAGCAGTTCAAACAGCGCATCGATAGGCGGCTTGTTCAAAGCGGCAATCACCTGATTCATGCGCATACCCTCGAAGCGCTTATATTTTGGATTGGATAGAGACACCAGCAACATGCCATCCCAACCGCCGGTGGCCAGATAGTGGTCATACCAGTTCGAGCCGGGAATGCCCTGGAGAATTTCGCGTTCGATCCTTGGCCGAAGAGCGGGATTCTTCAAGCGCGCAATCAACGCCTGAGCGCCGCCTTCGTGGGCCCAGGGCGGAATGATGGTGGCGAGATCGTTCTGTCCGGCGCGATAGGGATAAACATTGGCTTGCACTTGCACGCCTTGGGCGCGAGCACGCGCGATGGTGGCAATGAGCTCGGGCATCTGGCCCCACATCGAATGATCAGCGATTTTGAGGTGGATGATGTCGACCGGCACCTGTGCGCGGCGGGCAATATCGATGGCTTCGGCGACGGATTCGAACACTCCCCGGCCTTCTGTCCGCATGTGGGTGGAATAGCTACCACCATAGGGCGCGGCTGCCTGGCACATCGCCACCAATGTCTCGGTGTCGATCCATGAGCCCGGCGGCCCACTCAGTGAGCTGCTGACGCCCAAGGCTCCTTGTTCCATCGCTTGGTGGACCAGAGCGCGCATCTGATCCAACTCTTGCGTGGTAGGAGGCCCGGCCCGCTCGCCGCGGACGTACGTCCAGATTTGGCTGGAGCCAACGTAGCTGCCGACGTTGGTTGAGATTCCCTGGCGCAGCAAGCGGGCGAAATAACCGGCCAGATCAATCCAATCGGGCATGCCACCGCCGGGAAGAACACGCCGCGAAGAAGCGCTCTGCTTGCCTCCGGTTGGTCCGGCGGATTCTCCTTCGCCCAAAATCATCGACGTTACGCCTTGGCGGATCATACTCTGGGCGTCTCCGTCCGCGATGAGTGTGTAGTCGGAGTGGTTATGGATGTCGATAAAGCCGGGAGCAACGGTCAGTCCGGCAGCGTCGAGCACGCGTGTCGCGCGAGCGCCTCCAAGGTGACCCATGGCGGCGATGCGGTTACCGCGCAGCGCGACATCGCCCAGAAAAGAGGGGTTGCCTGTCCCGTCCACAATGCGGGCATTCTGAATCAGGAGATCAAAACCTTGTGCGGCGGCGACGGCGGAAGTGCCGAGCATTACTAATGGAAGAAGAAAGACGGACTTAAGCACGAAGCTCAGTGTAACCTCAGTAAACTTCGGCTATGAACGCAAATGAAAACAAGGCACTCCGCGAGCAGCTTTTGCAGGCGCTGCGCGGCGACCAATCGCACATCGATTTCGACTCGGCGATAGCGGGGCTCTCAGCGGAGCTAAGCGGTGTTAAACCGGAAGCAGCGCCGCACACGGCATGGCAATTGCTGGAACACATGCGCGTGGCTCAGCACGACATTCTGGAATTCTCGCGCAACCCGACGCACAAATCGCCAAAATGGCCCGAAGGCTATTGGCCGCCGACGGCGACGCCACCGGACAAAAAAGCCTGGGAACTGAGCGCAGCGAGTTTCCGGAAGGAAGCGCAGGAAATGGCAGATTTGATTTCCAGCCCCAGTCAAGATCTCTTCGCGCCTATTGAGGGTGGTACAGGCCAAACACTATTGCGGGAGGCACTCGTGCTGGCAGCTCACAACTCATACCATCTTGGACAGCTGATGTATTTAAAGAAGATCCTGTTGGGGAGTTGATTCGTTGGCAGGCAGATCAGGCGAGCAGATTAATTTGACTGCCGGTGGTGGCGGGGGTTTGGGGCAAGAATTGGCTGACGGCGGCGTTCAGGCTGGAGGTTAATTGGTTGTTCACGGCTTGAGTCAGAGGATCTGTGGTGGAAGAAGAAGTCGTGGTGGAGGGATTGATTTCCTGAAGCAGGGCGTTGGAAGCGGCGGAACTGAGCGTGGCGGTATCGCCGGAACTAGAGGAGGTGCCAAACCCCAGAAGGGCGCCGACTTGCTGGAGGGCAATGGAGGAGTCAACCATCTGGCTGAGTTGGCCGGCGGAGGCACCATTGAGTACACTTTGACTCACACCCGACGGCAGAAGACCATCGTTGGAAAGTTGTTGAATCCCGCTTGTAGAAGACATCGCTTCTCCTTTAGTTTGGTTATCGGCGAAAGGCTGGCGGTCTTGAAGAATTTAATCGGCTCCCCTAAGGTTCACGAGGTAAGCAGGTGTAAGATGACACGGCGTTGGTGTGGCTTGGCGCGGTGCTCGAACACATAGAGGCCTTGCCAAGTTCCGAGAGCAAGACGCGAGCTGAGCAAGGGAATCGAGAGACTCGTTTGGGTAAGTGCGGAGCGGATATGGGAGGTCATGTCGTCCGGGCCCTCCATAGTGTGGCGATATTGGGAGGAGTCTTCGGGGACCAGATTTTCGAAGAAGTCGCGAAGGTCGAGAGTAACGTCGGGATCGGCATTTTCTTGAATGATGAGAGACGCGGAGGTGTGCTGGATGAAGACGGTGAGCAGGCCGTCAGTGGCAGCTTGCCGGGCGAGCCACTCATTGACGGCCCGCGTAAAAGGGTAGAGCCCTTTGCCGCGGGTCGGAATGGTTAGCGCGGTGGAAAGCATCTCACTGTTTCGTTGGCAACACTGGATGGTAGTTAGGATAAGCGGGGCGCTGATAGGTGGGCAGCGGATTTTTATCGAGGAGATCGAGAGCTTCCTTGACGGCGCGCTCGAGCTGGGGATCGTGGCCTTGGCGGACGAGCTTGGGGTCTTGATCGACTTCGATGTCGGGTGCGATGCCGTGATTCTCAACTTCCCATTGGCCGGAGAGACCATAGAAGGCCCAGCGCGGTGCAGTGACGTAGCCGCCATCGAGTAAAGGTGGATAGTTGCCGATGCCAACGAGGCCGCCCCAGGTTTTCATGCCAACGAGAGGGCCGAGGCCGGCTTTGCGGAAGTACCAGGGCATGGCGTCGCCGCCGGAACCGGCAAATTGATTGATGATCATGACTTTGGGTCCGTAGATGGCTTGGGTGGGATCGGTGATATCTTCGCCCTCGCGCGTCATGATGCGGCCCATGGGATGACGGCCCAAATACTCGATGATGTAGTCGGCAATATCGCCGCCGTGGTTGTAGCGTTCGTCGAGAACGGCGCCTTGCTTGCCGATTTGCGCGAAGAAGTAGCGGTTGAAGCTGGTGTAACCGCCGTTGGCGGTATCGGGGAGATGAACATAGGCGATTTTGCCGCCGCTGAGTTGATCGACTTTGCGGCGGTTACCTTCGATCCAATCAAGATGGCGGAGGCCTCCTTCGTTATCGACCGGAATGACGGTGACGTCGCGCGCGCCGGCGCCATCGGCGTTGGGGCCCACGCGCAGAACGGTTTGCTTGCCGGCGGTTTCCTGAAAGAAGCTGTAGAGATTGTCTTTGGCGTGGAGGTCGCGGCCGTTCACCGAGAGCAGGTAGTCGCCGGCGACGACGTTTACTCCGGGTTGGGTGAGCGGGGCTTGCAGGTCGGGGTTCCAGTTTTCCCCGTTGTAGACTTTGGCGAAACGGCAGCGATTATTTTCGAGCTTGTAATCGGCGCCTAGCAGTCCGACTTTCACTTTCGGCACGTCGGGTTCCGATCCCCCGCCGACGAACATATGGCCGATATTGATGTTGCCGAGCATTTCCTGAAAGAGATAATTCAAGTCGTCGCGGCTGCTGACGCCATCGACCCACGGGGCGTAGAAACCTTCGGCGGCTTCGAGATTGAGACCGTGGGCATGCGGATCATATAAGAAATCGCGTTCGATGCGCCAGACTTCGTGATACATCTGCTTCCATTCGGCGCGCGGATCGACGTAGACTTCCATGTCGGCCATCTTCAATACGCCGTCGCCGGGTTTGGGCGCGGCGTCGGCAGGGGCGATGATCCATTGCTCACCTTGGCGGATGAGCATTTTTTCGCCGTTATCGGAAAGGAGATAAGCGCTGATGCCGGAGACGATGGGATCGGTTTTACGGGTTTTGAAATCGAATTTGGCGACGGTGAGCGGAGGCGGGCCGAAGGAAGTTTGCACTAAGGGACGCTCCACGGCATAGATGATGCCTTCTTTTCCGGGCACGACGGCGAAGTAATTCTTTTCGGGCAAGGGAACGGCAAGGATGCGCTGTTGAAGGTTGTCGAAATCAATGGCGACTTTGACGGCGTCCTTGTCTTTTTTATCTTTGTCTTTGGCATCTTTATCGCCTTTATCTTTATCTTTGTCTTTGTCGGCGTCGTCTTTCTTTTCGTCGTCACTGAGAGGGACGAGAGGGGATGGGAGGTCTTTGGTGAGTACGGCTACATAGACGGCACTGGTGACGGGATGGCCGATGCTGGTCATGTCGATCCAGCCGCCACTCAGAGCGACGTTGGTCGAGGCGAGGAAGTAAAGCTGCTTCCCGTTCTTATCGAAGGCGGGAGCGAAAGCGTCGCTCAGGCCGTCGGTGAGTTGGGTGGATTTGGCGGTGTCGAGCGAGTAGACGAAGATGGCGTGGAGGTGATTGTGGAGCTGGAGGGCGTAGGCAATCCATTTGCTGTCGGGTGACCATTGCGGGCGGAAATCGTAGCTGGGACTGTCATAGAGATCGGTGGTGATTTTGATGGGAGTCTTTTTGTCGAGGTCGAGATACCAGAGGTTGAGTCGTTTATCGAAATAGGCAATGTGCTTGTTATCGGGCGCCCAGGTGGGTGAGTAGAAGAATGACGGAGGAAATCCGAGGCTGATCTTAGTAACTGGTCCGAGGCCGTTTTGATCGCGGATATGGAGGGCATATTCGCCGGACTCGTCGGAGAAGTAGGCGATGGATTTGCCGTCGGGAGACCAGGCGGGATCGCGCTCGGCGGCGGCGGTTGAGTTGGTGAGATTGCGGATGTCGCCTTTATCGGCGGGGACAGTGAGTATGTCGCCATGCGCCTCAAAGACGGCGCGCTGGCCGGTAGGAGAGATGGCGGCGTTGTTGATGGCTTGGTTCTTGATTTTTTCAAAATGCGGGCGGACTTCGGTGAGATCGGCCGACACTGTGACCGGGACAGGATGGGATTTGCCGCTAGCGATGTCATAAATGTGGATGGAGCCGAACTGTTCGTAAACGATGGCATCGGAGGCGGCGGAAGCGGACTTGAGATCGAGGCCTTTGTTGTCTACTAACTCGGTAATAGCCTTGGAGGTGATGTCGTAGGAGAAGAGGGTCGCGGGACCTTTGCGATCAGAGAGGAAGTAAATCCTATTGCCAACCCACATTGGATTAAAGTCATTGGAGTTTTCGCGCGGGATTTCGGCGACGCTGGAATCGGCGAGGTTGGCGAGCCAGATTTTGAGTGTTTGACCGCCCTGGTAACGCTTCCAGGCACTTTGCCAGTGAAAAACGGGTTGATAGGCGATGTGGGAGGCGTCGGGCGAGAAAGAGCCGTCTTCGGCCATAGGCAGGGGCAGCGCGGTGGGAAGCGAGCCGTCGAGCGGGAGAGTGTAAAGGTGGCTGCTATCGGCAAAACTGTCCCGATGAGAGGAGAAGAGAACGCTTTTGCCATCGGGGGTCCAGCCGACGAGGATATCGAAATCGGGATGATAGGTAAGGCGACGGGGAACGCCACCCGTGGAGGGAACGACATAGACATCGACGTTGCCTTCATATTCGCCGCTAAAGGCGATGCGTGAGCCGTCGGGCGAGAAGCGGGGATTGAATTCATGGCCGATGCCAGTGGTGAGGCGGCGCGCTTCACCGCCTTCGCGGGAGACGATCCATAAATCGCTGGCGTATTCGAAAACGATTTGCGTTTTGCTGATGGAGGGATTGCGCAGCAGCAGTTTATTCTGGGCGGGAAGCGCGGGCGCGAAAGCGGCGGCCAAAGAAAGGCAGAGGGCGGCAGTGGATAGGCGCATGGAAACGATGATACAGGAGATGCGGTGTACGCCGATTGAGCTACACTCACTGAATCGGGAGGGCCGACTTATGAAACGAGTGCTGATTTGTTTAGCCGCGGCTATTTTGGCGCAAGGGCAAGAGCCCAAGGCAAATGAGAGTGCAGCCAAGAAAGACGAGAAAAAGCCGGCGCTATCGTTGAAGGGCGACCGCAAAATCGAGTTTTCGACCGATGAGGGCACATGGCTTTCGCTCGATGTTTCGCCCGATGGCAAAAAGATTCTGTTTGAATTAGTGGGGGACTTGTACACCCTGCCCGTCGAAGGTGGCGAAGCCAAGCCGCTGCTGACCGGCATGGCGTTCGATTCTCAGCCGGTGTACTCACCGGACGGCAAGCGCATTGCTTTCATCAGCGACCGAGAAGGCGCGGAGAATCTGTTCCTCGCCGATGCCGATGGCAAGAATATCAAGCCGCTGACAAAGGACCAGGAAAGTAACTTCGTCTCGCCCGCGTGGACGCCCGACGGCCAATACGTGCTGGTGACCCGCACCAAGAGTCTTTTGGGCGCGCGTGAATTGTGGCTGTACAACGTGAACGGCGGAGCGGGCGTACAAATTACCAAGGAATCCGCCAAGCCGGAGACGCCGCGCGATAAGCGGTTGAATGTGCTGGGGCCGGTGGCGTCGCCGGATGGTAAGTTCATTTACTATGCCAAGCGCAATGGCTTATTCAGTTACAACGTGAATTTTCCGCTGTGGCAAATCGTGCGCCGGGACCGGACGACGGGCGATGAAGATGTGATCACCGACGAACCCGGCAGTGCGTTCCGGCCGCTACTGTCGCGCGACGGCAAAAAGCTGGTCTACGGCACGCGGTTTGAAACGCAGACCGGCCTGAAAATCCGCGATCTCGAAACGGGCGAGGAGCATTGGCTGAAATATCCGATTCAGCGCGACGATCAGGAATCGATCGCCTCGCGCGATGTTCTGCCCGGATATGCTTTTACGCCGGACGATCAAGCCATCATCTTGAACTATGCGGGGAAGATTCACCGGGTCGAGGTAAAGAGCGGCGTCGACACGGTCATTCCGTTTGAAGCGAAGGTCTCGCAGGAACTTGGTCCGAAGCTTGCGTTTCCGATCCGGGTGGACCAAGGTCCGGTGAAGGCGCGCTTGATACAAGGGCCGGCGCAATCGCCGGATGGCAAGTTGGTGGCGTTTTCGGCGTTGACGCATCTTTATGTTTCACCCATTCCGGCAGCGGGCGCGCCCAAACGTTTGACGAACGCGGATGCGCGCGAATATCAGCCGGCATGGTCGCCTGACGGGCAGTGGATCGCGTATGTTACATGGACGTCCGCCGGCGGAGAGATTTGGAAGACGCGCGCCGACGGCAGCGGAGCGCCGCAGCAATTGACGCGGACGGCGGCGTTCTATCGAGATCCAGCATGGTCGCCGGATGGGAGCAAAATTGTAGCGCTGCGCGCGGCAACGGAAACGCGTAATGAGATGGAAGTGGAATTTGGCCAGCCCACGGGGATGGATGTGATTTGGATTCCGGCGGCCGGCGGTGACGCGGCCTTGATTGCGCCGGCGCGCGGATCAGGCCAGCCGCATTTTGTGGCGAACGAACCGGATCGAGTGTACGTTTATTCGCCTGGCGGTTTAATTTCGATGCGCTACGACGGCACCGATAAACGCACGCTGCTGAAAGTGGTGGGCAAGAATCGCGAGTTTACGCCGGAAGCGCCGGCTGCCGACGATGTGCGCATCAATCCCGATGGGCAGAACGCTATCGCGCTGGTGGAAAATCAGCTTTGGCTGCTGGCCGTGCCGCGCACCGGCGAGACGCCGCAAGTGGACGTGTCCGCGCCGTCGATTCCAGTGAAGAAGCTGACGCGCGTGGGCGCCGATTACATGGGTTGGTCGGGCGATGGCAAGAGCGTTTATTGGGGCTTGGGCGCTTCGCTGTTTCGGCAGAGTCTGGCCACGGTGACTTACGACGAGCCAGAGAAGAAGGACGAGGCCGCGAAAAAGGATGATGCGCCTCCTCCGCCGGCCAAGATTCTCTACGACGAGTTCCCGTTCTCGATTGTTGTTCCCCGCCACACGCCCACGGGCAGCGTGGTTTTGCGCGGCGCACAGGTGATCACCATGAAGGGCGACGAAGTGGTGGCGAACGCCGATGTGGTGGTGACGGACAATCGCATTGTTGGCGCAGGCAAGCGCGGCACGATTGCCGTCCCCGCCGGCGCGAAGGTGATTGACGTCAAAGGCATGACGATCATGCCGGGAATTGTCGACGTGCATCCGCACTGGTTTGAAATACGGCGCAAGGTTCTGGATTTGGAGAACTGGGATTTCCTGGCGAATCTGGCTTATGGAGTGACGGCCGGGCGCGATCCGCAAACCAGCACCAACGATATGTTCGCGTATCAGGATCTGGTAGATACGGGCGAGATTTTGGGGCCGAGGGCGTATTCGACGGGCCCGGGCGTGTTTGACGACAGCGATTTCCAAAGCGCGCAAGACGCGTTGGATGTGGTGAAGAAATATCAGGCGTATTATCGTACGCACGCGCTGAAATCGTACGTGGTGGGAAACCGCAAGCAGCGCCAATGGATGGTGGAAGCATGCCGCGAGCTGAAGATTATGCCGACAACGGAAGGCGCGCTGGATCTAAAGCTGGATATGACGCACGTGATTGACGGCTTTTCGGGCAATGAACATGCGCTGCCGATTGTGCCGCTCTACAAAGATGTTGTGGAGATGTTCGCCAAATCGGGGATTGCGTACACGCCTACACTGTTGGTGGCTTACGGCGGGCCTTTCGCGGAAAATTATTTCTTTGAGACCACGGAAGTGCATAACGATCCGAAGATCCGCAATTTCTTTCCGCATGGCGTTTTGGATAGCAAGACACAGCGGCGGCCGTGGTTCACGAAGGATGAGCAGGTGTTTCCGAAGCTGGCTGCCTCGGCGGCCAAGATTGTGCGGGACGGCGGGATTGTGGGGATCGGCGGGCATGGCCAGATGCAGGGCATTCAGGTGCATTGGGAGATGTGGGCATTGCAGAGCGGCGGACTGACGAACATGGAGACGCTGCGGGCGGCGACGCTGAATGGAGCGAAGGCGATTGGGTTGAGTGAGGATCTGGGCAGCCTGGAGGCCGGCAAACTCGCCGATTTGATTGTGCTGAAAGCCGATCCTTTGAAAGACATCCGCAATACGAATACCATTCAGTACGTGATGAAGAATGGCGAGTTGTTTGAAGGCGATACCCTGAACGAGATCTGGCCGCAGCAGAAGCCGTTGCCCATGCAGTGGTGGCAGAAGCAGAATGAAGAGATTAAGAAGATGACGGGAGGGGTGAACTAGAGGACTGCGCCGTTTCGTGCATGCGAGACAGGTCGCTCACGCTCCCGGCTCCGATTGGGAGGCTGCAAGGGCCAGGAGTATTCGCTTGGGAGCGTGGCTGCGAGCCGCGCGCTACTGGACCCGATTTGAAACTTCCCGCGGCGAGGCGGTTTCAAAAAAAAGAGTCAAGGCTTCGATCAGATTGGTTCGCGCTTCTTCGATCGAGCCGCCTTGGCTTGCGATGTCGAGCTCGGGGCACAACGCCACGAAACCATCGTCTTCGCGTTCTATAATGGCCGTCAAGCGCTGGGGTGGCTGCATAATTTGAGTCTACAGCGGGCTTCCATGAGGCCAAGGCTGGTGGGATTCGGATAGACTGAGGGCTGGGCATGATTTTTTCGAGCCGCTTTATTCTCGCCCTGGCATTTACTTCCCTGCCCTTGGCCGCCGGCGAGCACTGGACCGAACTCAACATTGGTCCGTTCTTTGTCGATTTCGATGGCGATACCGCAGCGGCGCGCGAGGCGCTGACGCAGCTCGAACAAGTGCGCTGGGTGATGGGTGGATTGCTCGAATCGAAGGATCTGCACTCTGTCTGGCCGATGCGTGTGATTCTGAGCAAAGCAGCGAAAGCGAATCCGCTGAGCGCGGGCACGGAATTCGTTTTTCAAAACGGCTCGTATCAGTTGCTGACTTCACCGGGCGCGCATCTGCCTTTGGGGCAAGTGGCGAGCATCTTTCTGGAATCGAACACGGCGCGCTTGCCGCCGGAGGTTGAGTCCGGCATTGAGCAGCTTTTCGATACGCTCGAAGCGCATGGCAGCCGGGTGACGTGGGGCGCGAATCCGACGCATCCCGACCTGGCGTGGGCGCGCGTCGAACTGTTTGCGACGAAGTTCGAATACGGGACGCATTTCCATATTTTTCTGAATGCACTGCGCGGCGGCAGCACGCTTAAGGCGGCGGAGCGGAACTCGTTTGCCGGCGATCCGGAGTCGCTCGAAAAGGAAGCGGCGGCTTTTCTCAAGAAAGGGAGTTGGGAAGCGGTTTCGGTGTCGGGGCGGCCGCTCGACCCAAAGCGCGATTTTGGGGAACATTCGCTTGAGCCGGTGATAGCGGACGTGTATGTGGCTAACACGCAACTGACGGCGAATCCGGCGATGGCGGAGGCAGCCTACAAGAGCGCGGTCGAAGCAGGCGGCGAGGCGGCGGCATTGGGGTTTGAAGGATTAGCACAACTCGACAAATTGAACCGGCAGGACCCGCACAAGGATTTGGAAAGCGCGATCCAAGCGCAAAGCAAAAGCGCGCCGGTTTACCTGGGCGCAGCGCTGAATCAACCCGCCGCGAAAGCGCTGCCGCTGTTGAAAAAAGCCGCCGCGATCAACCCGTTGTGGGCCGAACCAATTTTCCGGCAAGCCGAGTTCGCGGAAAATCCCAACGAGAAGGAAGCGCTGATCAAGCGCGCCACGCAGCTTGATCCGCGCATCTCGGAATATTGGATTGAACTGGCGCAATTGCAGACCAGCAACGGGCATGCGTCGCTGGCGCAGGGGAGTTGGCTGAAGGCGGAAGATTCCGCCAAGAACGAGGCCGAGCGCCAACGCATTCACGAGTTGCGGGAGAATTCCGAACAGGCGCGGCTGGATGCGTTGGAAGCGGAACGAAAACGCGAGCGAGAAGAACTGCATGAGGCCGACCAGCGCGCGCAGATCAAGGAGACCGACTCGATTCACGCGGCCGAGGAAAAAGCCAACCGCGCCTTGGACGCCGCGGCCGGTGGCGCGAAGGTCGACGATGCGATTCCGTATTCGGCACTGGTGCCACAGAAGAAAATCAGCGGCGTGCTCACGCAAGTGGATTGCTTGAAAAACGGGGCGCGGCTGATTATAAAAATGAAGGCTGGGCAAACTACGGCGCTTTTTCTGCGCGAGAGCGGGCCGCTGAATCTCACGTGCGGGGCACAGCGTGTGCCGCGAAATGTAGCCGTTTCTTATGCCGCGCAAGCGGATGATGTGCGGAAAACCGCGGGCGACGTGACCGAATTTGCATGGCGGTAGCAGCGCTTTTCCGGCCGGCCACGGAGGATGACGTGCCGGCGCTGCTGGCGGTCGAGGAGGCGGCTTTTACGGTGCCGAATTGGCCGGCTGATACTTTTTTGCGCTACGACTGTACGGTGGCGGAAATCGCCGGGCAAATTGCGGGTTTTCTGGTGTCGCGGCAAACCTTTGGCGGTGATGAGACAGCACCACCGGAACGTGAGATCTTAAATTTGGCGGTGTTACCGCCTTACCGCCGGCAGGGTATTGCTACCGCCTTGTTGCAATTAGAATTCCGCAAAAGGGCCACTTTCGTGCTGGAGGTTCGCGAGTCGAATTTGGAGGCCCAAGCTTTATATATGCGGCTAGGATTTTCAGAAATTTCACGGCGGCGCGATTATTATGATCATCCTCGTGAAACAGCTATTGTCATGCAGATGAAATAGTGATAATTTTGGGGTGCGGATGGCCACTGGTGACCATGCGCGAGTGAACGAATGCACTCAATACCACCCGTCGGGCTAGCTTCCTCAAACCAAAAACTTAGAACCAGCCCGGTTAGAACCAGCCCGGTTAGAATCAGCCCGGCGGGGCGATTCGCTAAAGGAGAAGCCTTTCATGGAGAATTACCCGCAAGAAGAAGAATTTAGGGCGCATCTGCTCGCCACCAATGAGCAGTTTCGAAAACTGTCCGAGCAGCATGCGCTTTTGAAGCACCAGATAGAGGAGATCGAATCCAAGCCGCATGTGACGGGCGAGGACGAGCTTGAGGAGCAGCGCCTCAAGAAGCTCAAATTGCACATAAAAGATGAGATGAATGAAATCGTGGCGAGTAGCCGCCACGCCACCGTCCATTAGCCCGTAGTTGTTTTGTCCGATTGGGGGATTTGCTTCGGCAAGTTCCCCAGTAAGAGTTGTCCGGCTCCTTTAGTCGTGCTGCTGCTGTGCGCCGTGACGGATGTAGAGAATCTGAATGGAGTCTACCCACACGCGGTAAACCACAAGGTAGGCAACGGAGAGAGCACTAACTCGCGCGTTCCTTCCTTGCGTCCGGTGCGGCCACGATTTGGAAAAACGGAAAGCGTCTTGATGTGGTCAAAAATTGCGCGGACAATTCTCACTGCCGCTTCAGGGTTGTCCTCCTCAATGTGCCGGCGGATGTGCTCGAGATTGTCAGTGGCTTCCGCAGTCCAGCGGATTTTCATTTCATCCGCAAGAGCTCTTCAAAGCGGGCCACAACCTCGTCGTGGTCAATGAGTTCCCCACGGTCGGCCTGCTCGATGCCACGATGAATGCCCGCACGGATTTCCGCATCGTCTTCGACCAGGCGCAAAGCGGCTTGCTTCACGAGTTGCTCGGCAGGGGTGCCATTGTAATTGGCGATTTGCGAAAGCTGCGCTTCCTGTTCTGGCGAAAAATGAACTTCCATAACGCTAAGATTAGGCTCTCATACTCCTTCTGTCAAAAAAAGCGAGAGCCAAGATTGGCGGAGCCAGACCGCATCGAGCCGGCGTGCGAGTCTAGCACGGCCCACCGCCACCGCGGCATGCCTGCCCATCAGCCCGTAGTTGTTTCGCCTGATTGGGGGATTTGCCTAGGCAAGTTCCCCAGTAAGAGTTGTCCGGATCCTTTATCCTTGGGGAAACTCCGTTTGATGTGAAAATGCTGACTTCCCCAGTCGCAGAGGGTTTCCATGATTGGCACCAACTTCTTCCCTTCCTCGTTCAGCGAATAGGTAACCGCCGGCGGAATTGAGTTGGAGGCATGGCGCTGAATGATCCCATGGGCTTCTAACTGGCGAAGCTGATCGGTTAAGACTTTCTCGGAGATATTCTTCAGCTTCCTGCGAATGGCCGCAAAGCGAAGGGGGCTTCTCGACAGGTGCCAAACAATCAGCACCTTCCATTTGCCGGATAGCGTATTGATGGCGGCCTGCACGGCACAGCCGTGGTGGTCTTTCACTTGTTCTCCTCTGTAAGGCACTTACTTATTTGTGCGTTCTTGTGCAAGATGACTTCTGCGTCTAAGCTATAGCAGATGACGATTCTGATCAGTGGAGCCTCTGGCGCTGTGGGCCGCGCTGTGCTCCTCGAAACGGTCAAAAACAATAGCCGGGTGCGGGCGATGTATCGCGGCGAGCACGAGGCGGCTAAAGCGCCCTCGGGTGTCTCAACTTTTGTCGCAGACTTCGCGTCGAAGGACAGTTTGAAGTGTGCCTTAACTGATGTAGACGTTCTTTACTTGGTCTGTTCACCGATTCCCGCGCTGGTGGAATTGGAAGGCAACGCGCTTGATGTTTGCGTGGAAGCCGGAGTCAAACACGTCGTTCTGAATTCCGCGTTAGGGGCCGGCGACTATCCGAAATCTTTTCCGAGCTGGCACCGGCGAGTGGAAGACAAGCTGAAAGCATCCGGCTTGGGATACACGATTCTCAGGCCGAACGGATTCATGCAGAATATTCTGGCTTACAACGCACCCAGTATTCGCGCGCAAGGCGCATTCTATGCGGCGATGGGGAATGCGCGGACGAGTTACCTGGATGTGCGCGATATTGCGCGAGCCGCCGCCAAAGTGCTCGCGTCTCCCGCCAACCATGCAGGCAAGATATACGAGTTGAATGGCCCCGAAGCAGTGACTTGCGCGGAACTAGCCGAGCGGATCTCGCGGGCGTCCAACTGCACGGTGAACTTTGTGGACATACCGGAAGCCGCGCAACGCCAGGGGATGTTGGACTTGGGAATGCCCGAATGGCAGGTGAACGCGATTCTGGAGTTGCAGCAGTATTACACTGGCGGACAAGGCGGCGAGGTAACGGATGTTTTGCCGGGGCTGCTGGAAGGTTCGCCGCTTTATCTAAATCAATTCCTGGAAGAATTCAAAGAGCAATTCCGCCCGCAAGCGGCGAGCGCATAAGGAGAAGAAAGCGACGTGAATCCGAAGACCGGAATGACTTTTGAAGAAATGAAAGAGTTCGTGCGCAATCATTTTGAGGAATTTGTAAACCGCAAGAACCTTGACATCGCCGACCGCAACTTTGCGCGGGAGTTCGTAGATCATGGTTCAGATGTGCCGCTTGGCATGCCGCCCGGGCCGGCCGGGGCGAAACAGTACGTGGGCGGAGCGTACAAGAAGTTTCCCGATATTCACGTCGACATTTTGGACTTGATTGCGGAAGACGATAAGGTTGTGGTGCGAAATCATTGGACGGGAACGGAAGCGGCGTCGGGCAATAAGTATGAGTTTTCCGGAATCGTGATTTGGCGGATTGCGCACCGGCAGTTGGTAGAAAGATGGGCTTATCTGACAGTGCCGCAGGTGGTGAAGGCGTAGACGAAAGAATGCAGGCAGGCCGAAATATCCGCTCGTTGACGCGGCCGGCGGGAACAATCAGGCTGATCCGCTCCGGCGTCGACAAGCGGACACTTCGGCAGGCGTGAGCAATACCAAAGCTTAGAATACGCGACTATGCCGACCACTTAAAACTTGCCGGGAGACGCGTTTGTAGTCAAACGCGTAGGCGACGCCGCTAAACACCAACGGTGCGAGGATCCATCCGGCTACCAATTGATTAGGCGGGGGAGGGACGCCGAGGGAAAGCTGTGTCCAGGTAAAGACCGTAAGAAGCCCGATCAGGGCGGGTATGCCGAAACGCGTGATGGCGGGGCAATCCGGGCCGGTGGCGCGCACGAAGATCAGCACTCCCAGCACCGCCATCACAGTTTCGAGGCTCAGTTCAAGCGGCAAGTTCTTCCAGAGCCCGAAACCGATTTTGAAGGAGTTGTCGGCTAACAGCGGCAAGCCCACTACGTGGACCAGCGCGTCGAGGACGAAATGGGAAAACACCAGGACCGCTATCACAACACAAAGGATCTTGCGGTCCGGCGTTGAGAGGCGGGAGACTAAGAATCCCGCGATCAATGACCAGAGCAGAACAGCCAAGAGCCCGTGTGAATAAGGGAAGGTAAACCAAAGATAATGGCGAGCTGCGAAATCGGGCGGCGGGGTGGAATGTTCCAAGCCGAGAAACGCAAAAATCCCTAGTAGAAAGTCACAAAGCAGGGCGGCGAAGATAAGCCAACCCACATTGACTCGTGGTACGAAACCTAGCAGATCCAACAGCTAACGCAGCATGCCCTACGCCCATGTGTTTAGCCTCCTAATCGGCGATTACCGTTTTACATTCTACAACGAATATTGGAAGGGGGATTCCAATTCTGGGAGCGAAACTGCCGTGAAATCCCAACTATTTCAATCACTTAGCCTATGGGTGATTGCGTGCTACTGTTAGCGGGTTATACTAGCATTTCCTGATCGGAAACAAAAAGGATATCTTGTCAATGAATCCAAAAAAAGCCTTGCGAATTGCCATCGCGTTCCTCAGTTTGGCCGTTATCGTGTGGGGACAGGCGGAAACGGGCCAGATCACCGGAGTCGTTATGGACCCCAGCGGTGCGGTCATCGCAAATGCCGAGGTCACCATCCGAAATGCCGATACTGGAACCGAGCGTTTAACCACCGCCAACAATGATGGCGTTTATGCCGTAACCAATCTTCTACCGGGCGAATATCTCATCACGGTGACCGCCTCCGGCTTCAGCACTTATAAATCAAGGGTTACCGTAACGGTGGGCGCAAAGGTGGGGTTAGATGTGAAGCTGGCGGTGGGCGAGTCGGTGACGGTTGTTGAAGTAACGGAGACTCCCGCGGCGATCAAGACGAACACGCAGACGCAGACCATTACCCAAACCTTGAACACCACGCAATTGAACGAGTTGCCCACGCTCACCCGCAATCCGTATTCGCTGGTGGTGACGTCGGGAAACGTAAGTGAGGACGACCCTTCCGGCAGAGGCACCGGGGTCTCGATCAACGGCTTGCGCTCGGCCGGCACCAACGTGCTTTTGGACGGCGTGGCGAACAACGATGAGTTCGACGGTTCTATCGGCCAGCCAGTGCCGCTCGATTCGGTACAGGAACTTGGTATCACCACCAACAATTTCACGGCCGAAACGGGCCGCGCCTCGGCGGGCGTAATAAACGTCACCACGAAGTCCGGCACCAACCAGTTCCATGGAACGCTGTACGAGTTTAACCGGGTTGCGTCGCTCGCCTCCAACGCATTCCAAAACAATGCCGAAGGTCTGCCGGCCCCGAAGTTCACTCGTAACAATTTTGGTTATTCTATTGGCGGCCCGGTGGTCAAGAACAAGCTCTTCTTCTTCAATAACACGGAGTGGACGAGAATCCGCAGCATCGCCAATACCCTGGTTTGGACGCTTGACCCGGCGTTCATCGCTGCCTCGGCGATGCCCGCGCAACAGGTTTATTCTCAATACGGCAAGCTCGTGCCCGGCATCGTGAATCTGGGTTCCTATAGCCGCAATCAGCTGATCGCGCAAGGCAGCGACCCCTGCAGCGGCGGGGCAATGGGCGGGGGATGCATGAACTACAACGCCGACGCGCCGATGTTCGACCAGCTTTCTTATAATTCGCCTTCCAATGCCGGCGCAGGCAATCCGCAAAATACTTACAATCTGGTGGGCCGCGTCGATTACAACTTGTCCGACCGGACACAAATATATACGCGCTACGCGCTGTACAACGAATCGGATTTAGCTGGATCGGTGGTAAACAGCCCTTATCAAGGGTTCAACACCGGCCAAACAATCTTCGACAATAGCGTTCTGGTGAGCATCACGCATAGTTTTTCGGAGCGCTTTGTCTCGCAGACGAAGCTCGATTTCAACCGTTTCAATAACAATCAGCCGCTCTCGTCCACCGGCGTCGTACCGACGTATTTTCTGGGCAACCCCGACGTTGCAACGCAGCTCGGAAATTACGACGTAGTGATGCCAGGCTATGGGCCAACCGCTCCCGGCAGCGGCCTGCCGTTTGGCGGTCCACAGAACTTCGGCCAAGCCTATGAAGATCTGAGTATCATCAAAGGCAAGCACAACATTCGTTTCGGTGGTTCGCAAACCTACCTGCGCGATAACCGGACGTTTGGCGCCTACGAGGAATCGGTTAACGTACTCGGCAATACCATCGGTTCGGGTTTAGATAACTTGGCCACCGGCCAGGAATACGAATTTGCCATCGCCATCAATCCACAGGGCAAGTATCCCTGTATTAATGGGGTGCAAACGCCGGCCTGCACGATCAATCTGCCGGTTTCGTCGCCTTCCTTCTCGCGCAGCAACCGCTATAAAGAGAGCGCGCTTTATTTGCAGGATTCGTGGAAGATCAAGCCTCGCCTGACGGCGAATCTGGGTGTGCGTTGGGAGTATTTTGGGGTGCAGCACGACGCCAACGGGAGCCTCGATTCGAATTTCTATCTGTCGCCGGAAGTTGGCCCGCAAAATCCGGCCTTCCCGGCGGAAGTCGCCAACGGGCAAGTTGAAGTCGCGCCGAAGAGTCCAACCGGCGGGTTGTGGAAACCCAGCCCACTCAATTTCGCGCCGCGGGTCGGCATTGCCTGGGACGTTTTTGGCGATGGCAAGACGAGTTTCCGCGGAGGCTATGGCATCGGTTACGAACGCAACTTCGGTAACGTTACCTATAACGTGCTCTTCAATCCGCCGAACTACGCCATTGTCGAGCTCATCCAGGGCAGCCAAGGCTCCGCCACAGTTCCGCTAGCCACCAATAATTTTGGCGGCCTGTCGGGTTCCAGCGGCTCAGCCGCCATTCCTCCGGCGGAACTTCGCTGGATTCAACCGAATATCCCGCAAGCTTACGCGCAGCTGATGAGCGCTACGATTGAGCATGAGTTCGGCAAAACCATGCACCTGCAATTGGATTACTCGGCCTCCATCGGCGAAAATCAGTACGACATTTCTTATGTGAATTTCCCGGGATCGGCCAATTATTATTTGAACGTTCCGTGCGATCCGACGATGACGCTGGTGGCGGGCGCGACCACCGGCTGCCAGAATACCCTCAACAACCAATACGCCGGCATCAATCTGCGCGGGGCGGGCGGCCACTCGACCTATAATGCTCTGAACTTGCGTTACGACATTCAGGACATGGGCCACAGCGGATTCACCTTCCGCGCCAACTATACCTATAGCCATGCGATCGACGATTTGAGCGATACCTTCAGTTCCTCAAACAACCAATACAATTTGGGTTATACCGATTTTCAAAATCCTTCACTCGACAAAGGCAGTTCTAACTTCGATAACAGGCAGCGGGTGGCCATCGCTGGTATCTGGGACATGCCGTTTGCCAGGCACACTCACGGTGTGGCCAGAGCCATACTTGACGGCTGGGAATTAGCGCCAGTGTTCACCGCGCGCACCGGCGCCCCATTCACCATCTACGACACGACGTATACCAACTACATTTACACCCGCGTGGCCCTGAATCAAGCCATGCCCGCGCCGACCAGGATTGCGTCCGGCCCAGATCAGTACACGCTCTGGGACTTTTCCAACATAAGCACGACGCAATACTACAATGCAAAGACCGGCGATTCGGATTTTGGGCCTTTTCCAGACAATATGACCGGCCGCAATGCGTTCCGCGCGCCCGGCACCTGGAATCTGGACCTGGGCATGTACAAGAGCGTGAAATTCGGCGAACATACGCTGTTGCAACTGCGCCTGGAAGCATATAACGCCGTCAACCACGCGAATTTCATTGTGAACACCGGATATCCGGCCACCGCCATCAACGGTGGCGTGGGAACCATTACTGGAACATACGGGCCAAGCTCCCCCGAGTGCGGTTGCAGCGGCACGCGCAACGTGCAGCTCGGCGCCAAACTCGTGTTTTAAGAAAAAAAAGAAAAGGGTATGCGAACCGAAGCCCAGCGTACCCTTTTCGCGCGCAAGCTCGGAGGTTGCCTGCGCTCTAGTAAATTTGATGTCACAAATAGGATAACGTTTCTTTAATACCACCGACAACTTATCGGGATAGACTTAAGTACTAGTCGTACGTCGCAGCTCGATAAACCGGTCAAGAGCGCAGAGTTTTAGGAATTCGGGATTCGGGAATTAGTTCATTCTGTTGGAGATAATTTGGAATCGGGCATCCGAAAGCCAGCGGTTTCCTAGCGTAAGATTTTAAATTTTCGGTACCGCTCGCCAGCCCAGGATACAAACAGACTTGCTACATGCTAGTAAAGATTCCAGGTACGCTTTTTGGTACCTCTTGGGAGAAAGGGTTCGATTTGTTGGCGGCCATTACAACCGCGCATGCTTGCGGTAACTTGAAGTAGTGCGTCAGCTGGTTCAACTCGGTCCTGTTCCCATCCTGCAACCGGCACCGATAGAGGGTCCGCTCGTCGATACTTATGGACGCACTCATTCGGACCTGCGCATCAGCGTCACCGACCGCTGCAATATCCGTTGCTTTTACTGCATGCCGGAGACCGGGGCGGAATTCGCCAGGATTTCCGAACTACTGAGCTTTGACGAGATAGCGCAGTTTGTGGCGGTAGCTATGCCGTTGGGCATTCGCAAGATTCGCCTGACGGGGGGCGAGCCGTTGATGCGGCCCAAACTGGCGGATTTGGTAGCCAAACTGAGCGCGTTTCGGGAAATTCACGACGTAGCACTCACCACGAACGGCGTGCTGCTGGCTGAAGCGGCCAAACCTTTGCATGAGGCCGGCTTGCGCCGTTTGAACATTCATCTGGATACTCTGGACCGGGCGCGCTTTGAGCAGATTACCCGCCGCGATGAACTCGCGCGTGTAATGGCCGGCCTGGAAGCGGCGCAGGCCGCAGGGTACGACGTGATCAAGATCAATGCGGTGGCTATTAAAGGCCTGACCGAGCCGGATGTGATTTCGCTGGTGCGCTTCGGGCGCGAGAACGCCATTGAAGTGCGCTTTGTGGAATTTATGCCGCTCGATGCACAGAAAATCTGGTCGCTCGACCGGGTGCTGACGGCGGATGAGATGATTGCCATGTTAGAGCGCGAATTCGGGCCGCTCAAAGCTGTGCTGGATGCCGACCCGCGTGCGCCTGCGACCGAATATCGTTTTGCCGACGGCTACCGCGTAGGCTTCATCGCTTCGGTGAGCCGGCCGTTTTGCATGAATTGCAATCGCCTGCGGTTAACCTCCGATGGCAAGCTGCGCTACTGCCTGTTTGCAAATGAAGAGACCGATGTGCGGCATCTTCTGACGCGTGCCAAGGCGGATGAATTGGCCGCTGCGGTAAGATCGACGGTTTGGCAAAAGTGGATCGGGCACGAAATCAATCGCAGCAGTTTTGTCGCGCCACAAAGGCCAATGTACGCTATCGGAGGATAGCCGCCTGAATGTGGCAACAGATCTATGACCCGGCGGGCAGCCCAGTGCTGTCCACCTTGTTGGCTGCGCTGCCCGTGGTTGTTTTGTTGGGCGCGCTGGCCTTCTTCAAATTGCAGGCTCACGTGGCGGCGTTATTGGGATTGGCGGCTGCCTTGAGCATCGCTATTTTTGTTTTTCATATGCCCGCGGGGATGGCAGGCAAGACGGCTCTATTGGGCGCGCTTTACGGCCTCTTGCCCATTGGCTGGATTGTCATCAACGTCATTTTCCTTTATAAGCTGACGGCCAGCACCGGACGATTTCAAGTTCTGCAGGACAGCATTGCGGGCGTGACGAATGATCGCCGGTTGCAATTGCTGCTGGTGGCGTTCTGCTTTGGCGCCTTCTTTGAAGGCTCGTCGGGCTTCGGCACTCCGGTGGCGGTCACCGGCAGCATTCTCATCGGGCTGGGCTTTTCGCCGCTGGCAGCGTCGGCGCTGTCTTTGATCGCCAATACCGCGCCGGTGGCGTTCGGCGCGTTGGGCGTGCCTATCCTGGCGTTGCAATCGGCCACGGGACTGGACTTGAACCTGTTGTCCATCATGATAGGCCGGCAGTTGCCATTCTTCTCGGTGCTGGTGCCTTTCTGGTTAATCTGGGCGTTCGTCGGCTTTAGGCGGACGCTGGAGATATGGCCCGCCGTCCTGATCGCTGGCTTGGGCTTCGCCGTGCCGCAATATCTGGTTTCGAATTTTCACGGGCCCACGCTGGTGGACGTAGTGGCATCGCTGGTATCAATGGGCGCTTTGGTTGGTTTGTTGAAGGTATGGCGGCCGAAGAGCATCATGCTGGGAATGTCGAAAGACGGCGAATTTGTGACACCGGAAGAAGCGGAGCGCCGGATGGTGCGGCACACGCACGCGCGGGCGGAAGTGCTGGCGGCCTGGACGCCTTGGGTGATCCTGGCGGTGGTGGCGTTTGTCTGGGGCGTACCGCCCGTGAAAGCGTGGCTCAATCATTTATCCAATCCGCAAATAGCGATCGCCGGCTTGCACAACCTGGTGCAGCGCGTGCCGCCGGTAGCGCCGTTGAACGCCACACCGGAAGCGGCGGTATTTGCGTTTTCCTGGCTCTCGGCTTCGGGCAGCGGCATTTTGCTGGCGGCGATTCTGGCAGCCTGCGCCATGCGCATCAGCTTTAGCAATGCGTTGAAGATTTATGGCGCGACGCTTTACACCGTGCGTTTTTCGCTGCTGACGATTGCGGCTATGTTGGCGCTGGGCTATACCACGCGCTATTCCGGCTTGGATGCGACCATGGGTCTGGCCTTCGCGCGCTCCGGCGCTTTCTATCCGTTCTTTGGCACGCTGCTGGGTTGGTTGGGAGTGGCGCTGACGGGTTCGGATACGTCGTCGAATATTTTGTTCGGCAGCTTGCAGCGGATCACCGCGCAGCAGCTCGGGTTGAGTCCGCTATTGATGGCGGCGGCAAACAGTTCGGGCGGCGTGATGGGGAAGATGATAGATGCGCAGTCGATTGTGGTGGCGTCAACCGCGACCAACTGGTTCGGGCATGAGGGCGAGATACTGCGCTATGTCTTCTTCCACAGCTTGGCGCTGGGGTGTTTGGTGGGGATCTTGGTGACGTTGCAAGCATATGTGATGCCGTTCACGAAGATGGTGCCTTGACGCGCTTAGCGGACGCCGACGACGATCTGCGATTGGGTCAGTTCTTTCACGTCAAGCTCGCCATCTTTGGTGACGTCCAAGCGTGTAAACTCGGCTTCCATGAAATCCATGAAGTCCTCTGCTTGGAGACCTTTCCACTCTTGTCTTTGTCCATGAGCACAAGTAATCGCTTGGCTTCGCGCTCCCCCGCCGCCAGTCTCTTCTCTTTATCTTTGGTGGTCTGATCGGAATCCTACGCCACCACGTTGGCTGACACAGCCCAGCGCGAGATTGCCACGAATTGGATCAGTGCCTAAAAAAGTACGTGAGGACAGACAATCCGGTATTGGGAATTGGGAACCAATAGTGCGTTTCGCACCGAGAAGCGATTTGGTGCGCACGAATCATGATTTTGAGGGGGCGCCCCGCGATCATGGCCCGCGAATCGGCGCTCGGGGTAGTTTATGTGCCTTGCTGGACGTATTTATTGCCCACTACTGCTTTACACGCTCGTACTCGGCAGAAACCTTAGCTGGCTCATCAGGATCTTTGGCATTCTTGGTGTCCACTAGAACCTGGCCTTCGCTCTTGTTCCGCAGGGTCCACACTTCGTGCACGGGGTAGTCGCTGCCCTTTTCGTGTTCTCTGCCATCGAACACCAAGCTGTTACCATCGCGAGCCGCCTTGATATGGAACTCGTCACCATCCAGACCGGTATATGTCACTTCTGGTCCGCCGATCTGAAATGTCACATCGACGCTATGGACCTTGCCAGGACCTTTCATGGTGACCATTAAAGTATCGCCGGCCAGCTTGATTACCAGTTCCTTCGGAATGCTAGACCTGGGCTTGGGAGAAGTGTCGGAAATATCTTGCCGCCAGGCACCAACAAATCCGCTGGCTTCCTGCGCAGGTGAGATACTCGATGAGGCGAGCGCCAAACCGAGAAGAAGAACTCCGCTATGTACTCGCATGATTTGTATCCAGATCCGTTGGCTGCTAGAACACGATCTTCGCCGAAAGCTGCAGTTCGCGCGGCGTCCCGCGGCCAGTCGCGTAATTGCTGATGGTAGATGTGATGGTGCCAAAGTTCGAAGCCGAGATATCGGCGTTCGGAGCGCCGTACTGGGCTCGGTTGAGCACGTTGAACAGATCGGCGCGGAAGCGCAGATTCAGCTTCTCGGTCAGGTAAATGAATTTCGAAACACCCAGGTCGAGTTGCGAGATGCCAGGAGCACGAAAAGCGTTGCGACCGAGGTTACCGAAGGTCTGATTGGCCGGCACCGCGAAGGCGGCCAAATTGATCCAATCGCTCGGGTTGGAACCGCTGGCCGGTGTTAATGAAACCCCAGAGACGTAGTTTGGACGTTCTTCACCGCTAATGGAGAAAAGGCCGGGAACGGCGGAGTTCGAGCGGTCGACTGTGATGTTCACAGGCAGACCAGTCTGTGCCGTACCGATAGCGCTCAATTCCCAGTTGCCCCAAATGCGGTTCTTGAAAGGCAGGGAGTAGACGGCGGACAAATTGAAAGTCTGGCGAATGTCGTCGTCACTGCTGGCCTTGTCGCAGGCGCGGCAGAAGGAATCTTGCGGCGTGTCGGATTCACCACCGCCAATGCTATCGTCGTTGATCGAATGCGACCACAGATAGTTGGCGCCGAGAAGGAAGCCGTTGCTGAAAACTCGTCGAACATTGCCCTGCAACGCTTCGAACGTACTGTTGCCCACGTCTCCGCGCCAGGAGACTGCGCCAAAGGCGGGATAAGGCACCAGATTTTGCGGCGGTGCGGCCAAATTGACGTACGTGGTGGTCAACACGTCAGTGCCTTTGTTGCCCATATACGTCACGGTACCCACAAGATTGAAAGGCAGTTTTTGTTGAACAGCGGCCGTCCATGCCGTCACATAATCGTCCTTGCGATTGCGATCCAAATCGCGCGGCGAAACCACTCCCAGGCCGCCGGCCTCCGCGTAGGCAAGATACGGTGCAAGGGGGTAAGACAGGCCAGCGTATAGCGGGTTGGCGCCGTTAAATGAGTAAGCGTCGACGGTATTCGAGATGGGCAGGTTCTGATCGTCTAACTGGCCGTCGGTGTGATAGATTCCGCCTCCAGCGCGCACGACGGTGTTACCGTGCGACCACGCCAAGCCTATGCGCGGATCCACGTCGTCGTAGCGCGGATTGAAGTAGGAATAGTTCTTCGGACAAAATCCGCCGCAGGTGCCGAAATCAAACGGGTCGTCGTTGTTGCCGACTGCGTGCAATGCATTGAAAATGTTGTAACGAACGCCCATATTCACGGTGAAGTTCTCAGACACCTTCCACTCGTCTTCGGCGTAAACCCAATATTCGGTCTTGCGCTGGCGCACAAGCGGCAGTAGCGCTGTGTAAGAGGCGGTGTTCACGACATCGTCGAGAAACTTTGTGGCCGAGCTGTAGCTGAGGGTGCCTTTGGCAGATGTGCCCTGGTTCAAGAAGTCGCGCTTGATCTCAAATCCGAACTTGAGTGTGTGTTTTCCTTTCGACCAGGACCAGTCATCCAGCACGCTGATGTCTTTCGATGGATTGTCCGATGTCGTCGCCCCGGCGAATGAGCTGAAGCCGGAGACGCTGAACGTATACGGCAGCGGAGAATCGGTTCCGCTGTGATAGAAGTTCTGGTTGATTCCGAACTTGAATTCGCTCACCAATGTCGGTTGGAAAACGTGAAGCAGCTCAAAGACGCCGCTGTTTGCCTTAGTATCGTAGAGTGTCAGCGCACTTAGATTGCCGGTGGGCGTGGTTTCGAAGGCTTCGTCTGAATTGAAGCGCACAAAGGCAGTAGTCCTATCCGAGAAGTGATAATCAAGCCGGATCATTCCGGAATCTTCGTTGTCTATCTGACGGCCGGGCGCGTCATAGTTCCAAACTGAGGCCTTGGAGCTTGGAGACGTGCCTGTCGGAAACGCGCTTAGAATCGGTGTCAACGCCGGAGATTTCAGCTCAGCTTCAGCGATGAAGCCGGGGCTTGGAACCAAGCCAATCTGCGTCCCATCCAGGCGCTGGCGGAAGCCTTCGTAATTGGCATAAAAGAAGAGTTTGTCTTTCCTGATGGGTCCGCCCACGCCAGCTCCAAACTGATTCAACAAAAAGGGATTCGGAGACGGTCCGTTGAACGGCGTACGAGCTTCAATGGTGTCGTTTCGGAAATAATCGAAAAGGTCGCCGTGGAACGTGTTAGTACCGGATGGCGACACAACCGCGACCTGACCGCCCGCCGTTCCGCCCTCGACATCGGCGCCAAAGGTCTGGCTCTTGACGTCGAATTCCTTGATGGAATCGAGCGGGATGGTGAGGCGCACATACTCGCGCTGCATCTGGTTGAACACCGCCGTGGCATCGACTCCGTCCAGGGTCAAGTTGTTGTCGTCGAGGCCGTGGCCGGCGAAGCGAATGGTCCGCTGGTCGCCCGCGCCGTTATCGATTGCGCCTGGAACTAACGAGGTGAGGGTGGACCAGTTGCGGCCGTTAATGGGCAGTTCGTCCACTTGCTTTTCCTCGATCTCTGCACCCACGGTCACGTCTACTTTGTCAAGCTGAACGGTAGACTCACTGATGGTAGTTTCTTCTTTCTTCGCGCCGAGTTGGAGCGTCACATTCAGCGTTCCAGTCTGGCCCACCATTTGGCGAACATGATTAGCCTGCAGGACTGAAAATCCTTCTTTGGAGAACTGGAGCGTAAAAACGCCCGGCGGCAGGTCGGCCAACTGGTAGGTGCCTTGTGAGGTGGTTTGCGTCTCGCGCTTCAAGCCCGTTGAGTCTTCGACGGCCAATACCTTGGCATCGGGAACCCGGTTTCCCTGTGGATCGGTGACTGTGCCCGTCAAGTACGTCCTGTCTGTTTGCGCGCTGGCACAAAGCGCAAGGCATAAAGTACCGAAAGCGACAGCGCACTTGGCGATAAAGCGGTTAGACATTTTTCTCCTCCAGGAAGTTGACAACTCGTTTGCGCGGTATGGCAATGTGACCAGGGTACCGAGTGCCTGTCACAGGGCCATTACAGTCGGGTGAAACCTTTATGATGTCGCGCTTCCGGCCGGTACGGTGACCACCAGACAAAGGCAGGCATAGCGGACGTGCCGCTCTCCTTTCGCGATCTAGCCACCGGCGCAAAACGCGTGGCTGAAAACGGCCAAGTTCTGGCTGAACGGCTGGTCTCTGTCCGGCGCCGGCCGCTTCGGCACCAGTCTCCCGGTGACTCTTGTTTAACAACAACGACACTTCGCTTCTAGGGACAATTCCCAATGCCATCAACAACAATGGTCTTGACACTCCTGGCTATACCCCTGGCAATCTCAATCTAAATCTGAACCCGCGCTCAGGATCTAACGCGTTCAATACCTATTTGTTCAGTCTGCCTGCTCTAGGAGGGTTGGGTACAGCGTGTCCATAATGATGCGAGTGTCTTTGATACGCCCGTTCTCGAGGCGATCAATAACAATACCCCAGACGCGCACTTGCCGGCCTGTTGCAGGAACACCAAGAAACTCACCCTTGTGGGTACCGGTCCATTCAAAGCGGCTGGCGACCTTATCGCCTTCCGTAATTTGCCCCCCGGATGGAGAAGACGATATCGGGAAAGCCCGCGCGCATGGCGCGAAGGATATCCTTTAAATCTTCAAGCCCAGGACCCTGTCCGGGCAGTGGAACCTGCTCAACAACATCTTCCCAGACATACTGTGCTGCCGAGTCGATTTTTCCCTCGGTGATGACTTCATCTACAAAGCGGCGGACGATCGTGGCATTGTCTTGCGCCATTCGGTTCTCCTCTGAATTTCATGCTCGGATTGTAGTCATTATCAATGCGAACTCGCCCGGTTGGCTCGTGACCGCTGACCGTGTTGCACGCGCTATTTGATGCACGGTCGCTTCTGGTAGTCGGCAAGGATTTAACCAATCGAGATACGAACCGAGGACCAAGGTGCGACCGGATCACGCGGGCAAAAACTTATCCGGCCCTTAGAGCTTATGGTGAACATTCCCTTGTTAGGTTTTAGTTGAGCGGACCGGCGCCTTCGGCAGGTTTGCAATTGTAGTAAGCCGGCGTTTTTTTATAGCGCGCGTCGTAGGCAGAGCTCAGTTGTTCACGGAATATCTCGACTGATTCGGGCGCAACGAGATTGACAGTACAGCCGCCGAAACCGCCGCCGGTCATGCGTGAGCCGTAGACGCCGGGAATCTTGATGGCGGTATCGACCAGAAAATCGATCTCCTCGCAGCTGATCTGGTAGTCGTACTGCATGCTGCGGTGCGAAGCGACAAACAGGCGGCCCATTTCGCGCAGATCGCGCGCGCGCGCGGCCGCCGCCAGATCCACCACGCGCTGAGTATCGGAGATGATATGGCGGGCGCGGCGGCGCGGGACTAGCGGCACGCTATCTTGCACGCGCTCGAAGAAATCGAGCGCGACATCGCGCAAGCTTTCGATCTTCGGGTCGATTTCCTGAAGCGCGCCGACCGCCTCTTTGCACTCGGCTACGCGCTCGCGGTAAGCCGAGGTGCCGAGCTCGTGTTTCACCAGGGAATTGGCAGCAATAATGCGTACATCGGCGGGCAGTTCGACGTATTCGTGACACAAGCTGCGGCAATCGATTTTAAGCGCGGCGCCGGCATGGCCGAAAACCGCCGCATATTGATCCATGATGCCGCACGGCATGCCAACGAATTGCGATTCCGCGCGCTGGCCAAGCTTGGCTAGCTCGATTTTCGGAAAAGCGCGGCCGCCTAGCAGGGCGACACCGGTGGCGATTTCGAGCGCGGCGGAGGAACTCAGACCCGAGCCAGTCGGCACTTCACTCGCTACGAGCAGGTCACAGGAACCGATGGAAAAGCCCGCTTTCACAAGCTCCTGCGCCACGCCGAGGACGTAGTCGTGCCATTGCTTGGCGGGCTTGGCATGGGCGATGTCGGCAATGGGAATGGAAAATTCCTTATCGAAATCTCGCGAATAAACACGCAGTGTGCCGTGAGTGGCGGGCGCGGTGGCGATGTAGCACGCCATATCAAGCGCAATTGGAAAAACGAAGCCGAGGTTGTAATCGGTATGTTCGCCGATGAGGTTGACTCGGCCCGGAGCGCGATAGAACGACGGCGTCTCCGCGGAGCCAAAGCGTTCGCGAAAACGCGCTACGATTTCGTGCGGAACGAAAGCCAAAGCAGACACCCTCCGAACACTAAGAGCATGCCGCCGCACCAGAGATTGACGGGGACGCCAGGCTCCAAAGGCGCTTGGATGCTCGGGCTAATCAGTCCATAGAGCAGGAGAATCAGGCCAAGAAGGCTAAACAGAAATCCGGTGGGTCGACGTAGATCATCCATGATGGTTTACCAGAAAATCAAGTTAACGATAACAAGAATGGCGAGCACGATAACCGCCAATGGCGCTGGACGCTTATACCACGGCACGTCGGCTTGGCTCGGCATCTCGGTGAAGCCATAAACCAGATTCTTCAGCTCGATTTCCGGCTTAGGCGTGGTCACCAGGCTGACAAGAACGGTAACGACGACGCAGGTGCCCCAGGACATGATGGCGATCCAATAGCTTTGCGCCATGGTGGAGCTAAAGGTGTGGACAACGCCAAGCAACCCGCCCTTGCCTTCGGCGACAGTCAGCAGCCAGGTCAGGGCAGCGGCACTGGTGCCCGCGAGCAACCCGGTGAAGGCGGCGTGGCCGGTGGTGCGCTTCCAGAACATGCCGAGCAGAAAGGTGGCGAACAGCGGCGCATTGACAAAGGCGAAGATAAGCTGCAGAAAATCCATCATGTCGTTGAATTGCGTGGCGAGAAAGGCCGTGCCGATAGAGAGCACCACACCAACGACGGTGGTAACGCGGCCGATCCACAGATAGTGGCTATCGGGTGCTTTCGGACGGATGTAGCTTTGATAAATGTCGTAAGTAAAGACCGTGTTGAAAGCAGTCACATTGCCTGCCATGCCCGACATGAAGGAAGCCATAAGAGCGGTGAGACCGATGCCCAACATGCCGGACGGGTAGAATTTGGCCATCAGTGTGGTGAGAACCAGATCGTAATCGGGGCCGCCACCAACCTTGGAGGGAATTTCATAGCCAATGCCTTGCTGCATTAGAGCGACAGCTGCAATGCCCGGAAGAATCACGACGAAGGGCATGAAGATTTTCGGGAAGGCGGCGAAAAGCGGCGTTTGCCGTGCGCCTTCCATGGAATTAGCGGCCATGGCGCGCTGGACAACAAGAAAATTGGTACACCAATAGCCGAAAGACAGCACAAAGCCGAGACCCGCGATGAGACCGAACGCGCCGACGCCCATGGGGTTATCGCCTGGGTTGGCAATGTACTTCCAGGAGTGCGACATCACGATAGGCAGACGCGCGGAAATGCCGCTCCAGCCGCCGGCTTTTTGCACCGCCAGAAATGAAAGCGGAGCGAAGCCGAGAACGATGAGGAAGAATTGAACCACTTCGTTGTAAATCGCGCTGGTCAGGCCGCCGAGTAGTGTGTATATTAATACGATGACGGCGGAAAGCAGCACGGAGTTGGTAAAACTCCAGCCCAGCACGAGTTGAAAGAGTTTGCCGAGCGCGTACATGCTGATGCCCGACGAAAAAATCGTCATGATGGCGAAAGTGATGGCGTTGAGGCCGCGCGTTTTTTCGTCAAAGCGAAGTTTTAGATATTCCGGCACGCTGCGTGCGCGGCTGCCGTAGTAAAACGGCATCATGAAAAGGCCGACAAAGACCATAGCCGGAACTGCGCCGAGCCAGTAGAAGTGTGCGGTCATGATGCCGTATTTGGCGCCGGAAGCGCACATGCCGATCATTTCCTGGGCACCAAGATTGGCGGCGATGAATGCCAGACTGGTAATCCAAACCGGCACCGAATGGCGGGAAGTAAGAAAGTCCGCACTGCTGGTAATTTTTTTCTTGGCCATCCAGCCTATACCCAGCACAAAGGCGAAATAGATGGCGAGACTAACGTAGTCAACGGCTCGTAATGTCAAAGAGAGAAACCTGCCCCGCAGCGATTGTATCGCAGTCGGTTAAGCGCTTTACATTAATGAAGTACTATATTCCGCATGACGGGTACGTGGTGGTTGACGATTTTCGCGGCGGGAGCAGCAATGGCGCAAACGCCGCTTTCCGATCTGCCGCGCCTCAAGACATTCACGGCACATCGGGCGTCGAGCCAGAACCCGGCGATTGGGAGCAACGACGACAGCAAAAGAATTATGCCCGGCGAGACGCTGGTCATGGCGGATCTTACCGGGCCGGGAATAGTCAGCCATATTTGGTTGACGGTGGCGGATAACGAATATGCGTGGCCGCGCCTGGTACGGCTGCGGATCTATTACGACGGTAAGAAGACACCCAGTGTGGATGTGCCGCTGGGAGACTTTTTTGGCGTGGGGCATGGCTATGAGCGGGCGGTGGATTCCATGCTGATTCGCGATAGTTCGTTCGGACGCGCGCGCAATAGCTATTGGCCAATGCCGTTTCGCAAAGCGTGCCGGATCACGGCGACAGACGAGGGCAACCGACCGGTAACCATGTTCTACTACCATGTCGATTGGCAAAAGCATGCGTCGCTCGCGCCGGATGTGGCCTATTTTCATGGTTACTATCGGCAGGAGCGGCCGGCTATAGCGGGCAGGAATTATGAATTCCTGAGCGTGCGCGGAAGAGGCCACTACGTGGGCACGGTGCTGAATGTAATCCAGGCGGGCGTGGGGTGGTTTGGCGAAGGGGACGATTTGTTTTACGTGGATGATGCCAAGCATCCGCAAATTGGCGGCACGGGCACGGAAGATTATTTCAATGACGCGTGGGATCTGCGGGTCGCGTCAGGACCATGGACAGGTACGCCGATTGCGGAAGGGGAGCGGGTGGGCGCTAGACTCGGGGCATATCGCTGGCATGTGCCCGATCCGATTCCTTTCACGAAGTCACTATGGGCGGGGATTGAACACGCGGGCTGGACCTATAATGCGGACGGTTCGTTGCGCTCGGGTTTTGAGGAGCGGCCCGATTTTTTCTCGAGTGCGGCGTTCTGGTATCAGGTGGGAGTGAATGAGGATCTGCCGGAACCGCCGTTCGGCGCGGAACGGCTGCCGTTGGGAAATGCACAACAGATCGCGGTGGAAGACTCGTTGGCTGAGGTCGTTGCGACGAAAGGGAAAGCCTCGGTGCAGCAGGAGGTGGATTGGGGTCGAGACTTACTCTTCTTTGAGGCGGAGGGAATTGGGTCGCGCATTGACATTCCGCTCGATGTGAGAGAGAGCGGCCGCTATGAGATTGTGGCGCGCATCGCTCAAGCGCCGGATTATGGCGATTACTATGCGTTGCTGGATGGAAAGGCGACCAATTTGGATATCAGGGAGGCGTCCGCCTCGGAGATACCGTCGGCCGGCGCGGAGGTGTTTCACGATTACTTGCCGGAGATCTACGTGGCGGTGGATCGTCCGCTGGGATGGCTTCAATTAGCGCAAGGACGGCACATACTCAGCTTTGTTTGTGCGGGGCGGGATGGACGTTCGGCGGGATACAACCTCGGCATCAATGATGTGATTCTGGAGAGGATTCCCGAGATGGCTTCTCATTCGAAGCCGGAGAGTGGATCAAGTCAAGCTTCGAGTGGGATTGTGTACCGCGGACGGACGCTAGCGGCTTATCGAGAGGAACTGCGGCACACGAGTGAGCGAGCCGAGGTGGTGAGAAGTATTGGTTCGTTTCGGGAGGATGGAGTCAGTGCGGTGGGAGATGTCGCCAAGGCGCTGAATGACAGTGATGCGCAGGTTAGGTCAGCCGCTGCTTGGGCGCTTTCGCAGATTGGACCGGCAGGAGCAGCAGCGGTACCGGCGCTCGAAGCCGCATTGACTGACCCGAGTTTGCATGTGCGCTGTTTGGCGGCGATCGCTTTGAGGGAGATAGGTCCGAGGGCGGGCAGCGCCATTCCGAGTTTAGTGGGTGCGCTGAGTGATTCGCAGCCATCGGTGCGAGGTGCCGCGGCGCAGGCGTTGGCCGCGATAGGGCCGGCGGCTAAGAGTGCGGTCGAGGCACTCACCAGCAGGTTGGCTGTCCAAGATGAGCAGAGTTATGTTTTGCGGGCGGTGGTGGTAGCGCTGGGGAAGATCGGCCCGGCAGCCGCCAGCGCGCTGCCGGCTTTAGACGAGATGGTGCGAACCCACCGCTTGGCGTATATTGCCAGTGTCTCGATTTTGCAGATCAAGGGGCAGCCGGTTCCTCAATGGTAGCTAGGTCGATCCAGGCGCGCTTAAACCAGGATTCGAGGCCGGCCTCGGCTAACTGAACGCCTTTGGCGGCTTCGAGAAGATCCCAGCGGAATGGCTCGTCATGGACGACATGGCGTAGGAATAATTCCCATTGCCGTTTAAAGGCGTTCTCAAACGTTGCTTGTTCTGGCACTTTCTGCCAGCCATCGTAGAAATTGAGCGGGTTAGGGATGTCGGGGTTCCAGACCGGTCTTGGTGTTGCGCCGTAAGGTTGAATCCAGCAATCGCGCAAACCGGCCACAGCGGACCCCTTCGTCCCGTCTACCTGCAAGGTGAGCAAGTCGTCGCGCCGCACACGCACGCACCAGGAAGAATTGAAATGCGCGATGATGCCGCCTTCAAGCGCGAAGGTGGCGTAGGCGGAATCATCGGCCGTGCAAGCGTAAGGCTTGCCTTGCTCGTCGCGCCGTTCGGGAATGTGAGTCGCGCCCATGCAGGAGACGGATTTTACGGGAGCGAAGACATCGTCGAGAACATAGCGCCAGTGACAGAGCATATCGAGAATAATGCCACCGCCGTCTTCCTTGCGATAGTTCCAGGAAGGGCGCTGCGCGGGAACGATATCTCCTTCGAAAACCCAGTAGCCGAACTCGCCGCGGATGGAGAGAATCCTGCCGAAGAAACCGAGATCGCGCAGCGTTTTCAATTTGAGAATGCCGGGAAGCCACAGTTTGTCTTGCACGACGCCGTGTTTTACGCCCGCCGCTTTGGCCAGGCGGTAGAGTTCGAGGGCGGTTTGCAAGGAATCGGCAATGGGTTTTTCACAATAAATATGTTTGCCCGCAGCGATGGCCTGGCGGATTGCGGCGGGGCGGCGATCGGTGGTTTGCGCGTCGAAATAGACTGAATAGCGTTTGTCGCTCAGCGCTTGATCTAAGTCGGTGGTGAACGGCAAGTCGCCGCATTCCTTGGAAATCGCGGCGAGCTTAGCGGCGTCACGGCCTAGCAGCAAGGGCCGCGGCATGATCGGGCCGCCTTGCTGCATGATGGGATAAATGGAGCGGCGCAGGTGCTGGTTGAGACCCATGCGCCCGGTGACGCCGTTCATGATGATGCCGACTGAGTGAGGGTGACTCATGGCGTCTCCGTGCATTGAGGGCTAGCTCCCGGCGGTAATGGAGGCGCATCAATACCGGCGCGCGGGAGTGTGCCGGCGAGTTCCTGCCGCCAGTGAGCCACGTCTCCCGCCGGCCCATAACAATAGATCATGCGCATGGGAGCCGCGCCCGTATTTGTGAGTTGATGAAAGACTCCGCTTGGGATATAGACTGCCTGGCCGGAATGGATGGTTTGCTTTTCGTCACCGAGGCACATTTCGCCGCTGCCTTCGACGATGAAATAGATCTCTTCCTGTTCCTGATTGTGCCAGGGGACTTGGCCGCCGTTGGGCTCCAAGGTTACATGGCCCATAGAGAAGTGGGTGGCTTGAACGGGACTCGCACCACCCACCAGATTTTGCGTGCGACGGCGGGCGGGATAGGTTCTGCCGGCGATTTGTGCGAGATCTGCCAGAATCATGGCCGCTGACTCCAAAATGTCAGATACGGTTTGCCTTGAATTTCGCGCAATAGATAAAGGGCCAGTTCGCGCGCATGATAATCGCCCCACATGCATGCCTGGCCGCGAGGAACGCCATCGGAGCCGCCGCGATCCCAGGCGTTGGGCCGGTGATAGACGGCGTGGAGAATGAGCCCTTGATGATTGGGATCGGTGCTGAGATAGGGCTCGGAGAATAGCGTATCGGCGACAGTCAGGCCGGCCTGGGTGTACTTACTATTGCCAAGAAGTTTTCCTAAACGCAGCAAGCCTTGCGCGGCGATGGCGGCGGCGGAGCTATCGACCGGTTCGAATGGATTAAAGGGATCGGCGGGTTGGCCGGCCCAATCTGCCAAGCGATACAGTTGCGGCGCGCCGGTATCCCAGTAAGGAATGCCGTCTGAAGGAGTGTTCTCCAAATAGAAATCGCACGTAGCCTCGGCCGCCTTGAGCAGAACGGGTTCAGCCTCGGAGTGACCTATAGCTCTCAGAAACTCCAATTGTTCCGCGAAGCCGCACATAGCCCAGGCGAGGCCGCGGGTCCAGGTGCTGAAGGGGGAATACCCTTGCTGCGAGTTAGGGCAGCGATAGTTTCCGTCGTTTGTGTTGAAAATGCTTTCGTGCGCGGTGCGGCCGCGGACATCGTAGTGATCGCGGCCTTCGCCGTAATAGATGGAGTAGCGCGCGGTCGCGTGCGCGTGGTCGAGCAGGCGAAGCAGCAGCGAATGGCGCTTGTCGTTTTCGCCCATAAGGGCATGACCGAGTTGATGGCTGATAGCTAACGCGCGCAGAGAGCGGATGGTATCCACAAACAACGAATGCGGCCCGTTAAAGGAATAGATGTAGCCGCCATTCGCGATGGCAGACCAGCGTGCAGCTTGTATGGCGCCAGAAACCTTGAGAGCCAGCTCGTAAAACTGGCGCTCGGCTGGTTCTTCGGCGATGCGGCCTTCATTCATGAGACGGAGCAGATTCCCATAGGTGCTGACATTGTTGAAGCCATGATCGTGCACCCCAGTGTGAGAAACATGCGAAGCCATGTGGGCTACGGTATGGGCGCGGCCTGCTTCCAGGAACTCCTTCTCACCCGTGGCGTCAAATTGCAGAATCTCGGCGCCGAACTGAAAGCCTTGCGTCCATTCAGTCCAGCCGCGGCTGGTGTAGTTCCCGTCGCTCGTGAAAACCGGCGCGCCTCGTTCGGGACGCCACGCGGCGGCGAGCGAATGAATTTTCCCCGCTGAAATCTCAAACAAGGCTTTTACTTTTTTTTCGAGCGCGCCGGCCGTTAGATCTTGGCGAATTTGTATCATGTTCGTTACCAGCGCTGATGCACCATCGGTGCGATCTTTTCCGCGTAAAGAGCGGCCACCTGTTGTATGACGGCGTCACTGAGCGGCGGCAGGTCCGATGCCGCGCAGTTATCGGCAATCTGTTGGGCGGTTTTGCCGCCGGGAATGGTGCAAGTAACGGCCTCGAACATGAGTATCCAGCGCAGCGCGAACTGGCTCATGGTCATGCCCGCGGGCACGAGCTGGCGAATTTCTTCTACTGCCGCTAAGGCCGTTTCATAGTCGACGCCGGAAAAGGTTTCGCCCCTATCAAACGCTTCGCCATTGCGATTGAATTGGCGATGATCGTCGGCCGCAAACTGCGATGCCTTGCTGAATTTGCCGGTGAGTAAGCCGCTGGCGAGAGGGACGCGCGCCAAAATGCCGATCTGTTTTTTCCTGGCCTGCTCGAAAAACAGTTCGGCGGGGCGGAGGCGGAAGCAGTTGAAGACGATTTGCACGGTCTTGACGTTGGGGAATTCGATGGCCTTCAGGGCTTCCTCCACGCGTTCGACGCTGACGCCATAATGGCGGATTTTGCCGGCAGTCACTAAGTCGTCGAGATAGCCGAAGATTTCAGGTTGGTAATAGGCTGAGGTCGGAGGACAGTGGAGTTGCACGAGATCGAGACAGTCGGTGGCGAGGTTTTTGAGGCTGTCTTCGATCCAGCAGTTGAGATTTTCTCGGGAATACCCTTCCACGGTTTGGCTGGGCAGACGGCGGCCAGCTTTAGTAGCGACAACGATTTTTTCCCGGCGCTCGCGTTGCAATTGGGCGATGAGGCGCTCGCTGCGCCCCATGCCGTAGACGTCGGCGGTGTCGATGAAATTAACGCCACAGTCGATGGCTTTGTGCAGAGCGGCAAGGGAATCGGAATCCCGAACTTCGCCCCAGGAGCCGCCGATGGCCCAAGCGCCGAAACTGATGTCCGAGATGTTAAAGCTGGTTTTGCCGAGGGTTCGATAGTGCATGCGTACCATGCCTCTCCGTCCTCGTATCGGACGAAGTGGAAGCGTATTTATATTTACGGAATTACCACCGGGAGCAGGTTGCTGCCGCTGGTGTTGATGCAGCTGGGATGCCCAAAGCCGCCGGCGCTAACGCCGCTACCACCGTTGGGATTCGGCGTAATGTCAAACACGATATTGTCGGGACGAGTGGGGTCGCCGGAAACGCCGCCGACCGCGGCCAGACTTCCGCCGGAGCCCATATGATCGAGTTTCAACTCGTGGCGGGTGCGCCAGGCAATATTGTGGTCGGCGCACGAAGTGTCGCCGCTGACGCCCACAGCTCCCACCAGCTTGTGGCCTTTGTCATAGAGCGCCAACCCGCCGCCGAACACGTTGACGCCGCCGATTTTATGACCCACCATGGGATCGGCCGAAGTGCCATAAAGCGCGGAGGATCCCTCATAACCTACCTTGGTGTCTACCGGATTGCTCGCTTGCAACCCGAACAAACTCCCACCAGGTTGGGTGGGCGTGTAGAGATTCGCCGTAGAGAGCGCCAATCCATTGGCTTGGCCGGAGCCGTCGCTCGAGGAAGAACTATCGAGACTGAAAGCGTTGGCGGTGTTCGCTTTCTGAGCGGAAATGATTCGGCTGCCGGGCCATTGCGCGCCACGATTGACGCCGCTAAAAGCCACCGCACAAACAACCCCGTCGCGGTCCACAATGGTTCCCCACATTTGGTTGTTTAAGCCGCTCGTTTCGGCGGACGTCGCCGCCACCAGCGCCGCTTTCAACGCCGCCTGGTTTGGCAGCGACTCGCAGCCATTTTCCGGCCTGTAATCATCGGCCCAGGCCGTCGAAACGGCAACAAGGGCGCATGCTCCTACTACAAGGTATTGTTTGGTTAGTTTCATCTAGTAACTCCGCTGGTACTCCGTATACTTGCTTGAAGACCCTGAGAAGGATATCACCCTTTGATTTTGTTCATCTGACGTGTCTAGTCGGCCGGTGTAGAATCTGTGCTTCGCCGTTAGGCACGGCTAACCTCCACTCAAGGCTTGGTCTACCCGAGTGAGCACCGTTGAAGAATCTCCATTAGCGTCGTTCTGCATCGAGCCAACTATGCCACAAATTGACTTAGACTCAAAGAGGAGTCTTGGTAGGGTGAAGTCAGGCCGAAGTGAAGGACGAAGAGTTAGAAGATTGCAGGGTTGAAGCGGCGCTTTATGCGTTGGGCGCGCTCGCGCCGGACAAGGCGAGGGCGATGGAAGAACGTTTGCGGTGTGGCTGCTCGCTTTGTCTAGCTGAAGTGCAACACTACAGCCTAGTGGCGGAGCAATTGGCTCTCTCCGTGGAGCCGATAGAGCCGCCGCGTGATCTTCGCCAACGTTTGCTTGAGCGCATTCAACCTAGTCTTGAGCCGGCCGTTGCTGAACACATGACGATTGTGCGCGGCAACGACGGTGATTGGGTCAGAATGCCTTTCCCCGGGGTTGAGATACGTTCACTCATTGGCCAAAAGACGCTGTTGATCCGCATGCAGCCGGGAGCGATGTTCCCGAAACACGATCATCCAGAGAAGGAGCAGTGCTACGTGCTGGAGGGCAGCATTACCGATTCCGCCGGAGTGACACTGCACGCGGGGGATTTCGTGGTGATGTCCGCGGGGATCGAGCACGAACCGATCCGCTCCGAAGAGGGCGCGACGTTCCTGATTACTTACGCGGATTAGGCACTAACGCCGACTTAGGTCGTTCACGCTCCCGACTCCGTTGAAAAACGGTTGTTGGAGAGCAGAAGGCCGCTCGTTCACAACTCACAGCGCGGCTCCGAGGTTGCACGTTGTAGTGGGAGAGTTTCATTATCATCGGTGGCCGAGGCCCATGATCCCCTGGACGGCCAATCCAGGCCGCTCACGCTCCCGGCTCCAATTCGACGCTACTGAGTGAGTGTGAAGTTCACGAGAATATCGGTGATTACTTCGACTGGCTCGCCATTCAGCAGGGTTGTTTTGTGTTTCCATTGAACTATGGCGCCCCTCGGCGGCTTTCACCAGCAAGGGACTTCCGCGGACTAGTTGGAGGTTTTCGATGCTACCGGTCTTGCTGAGAATGGCAGTGAACTCGACGATGCCATGAATATGAGTCATCTTGGCGGTGGGCGGATAAGAAGGCAGCACTTGGTGGAGAAATTGAGAAGCCTCGATACAAGCGCTACGCCGGCGCTCTAGCTCTATTAGTCTCTGCGGCGAGCGCCTCCTCTGCGGTTGTCACGTTTACCGGCGAAGACATCGTGGCCACCACCACTAGCCCACACCCCACCAGCTCCGCAGCGGCAACATCCTTTGACGCCGCTGCCGCAGCTATCGGAAACGTCTCGGTGCTTACATTTGAGAGCGCGCCTCTCGGTTCCTTTGCCAGCTTGACGGTCGCCCCAGGTGTAACGATCTCCGGAACTAGCGCAGCCGGAATTAATCAGAGCATCCTATCCAGAGATGAACGGCATTGGAATTCCTTTCGTCGGTAGTGTAATTTCGACCGCATGATCATACCATAAAGAGAGAATATACCGGCGCTTTTCTGGTTAACAAGAAGAGATTTTGCAGAAAGGAAGCGCATTTATACCGAAATCTAGGAAATTCGAAATGTCTGAGCTTTGACTTTCTAAATACAATCCTGCCGACTCGCCAAGGCTCAGCAATCGAGGTTGCACCGTGGACCAACGTGCTTGGGCGACTGAAAGGGCCAAACCTGAGTGGCCATGAGTGGTCACCTGAAAGGTGGCCACTCAGGCAAGACTGCCCGCCCAAAGCATCGCCGACGCATCGACCGCCGAGGCGAAATATAGAAACCGCAGGAGGAGGCGCAGATTCGACGCTACTGAGTGAGTGTGAAGTTCACGAGAATGTCGGTGATCACCTCTACTGGCTCGCCATTCAACAGGGTTGGTTTGTATTTCCATTGCACGATGGCTTCCTGTGCCGCTTTCACCAGCAAAGGATTTCCGCGGACTAATTGGAGGTTTTCGATGCTGCCGGTCTTGCTGATGGTGGCAGTGAACTCGACGATGCCCTGAACATGAGTCATCTTGGCCATGGGCGGATAGGAAGGCTGCACTTTGTGGAGCAATTGAGAAGCCTCCATGCTGGCGATCCGTAGAGGTTTATTGGCCGGCTTCTTGACGGCTGGAGCAAGTTGTGGGTCAGGCGGCTCCACGGTGGTTGAGAGCAGTGGAACGCCAGTGGAATATATGTCACTGGCGAGGCCAGTGTCGAATGTCGCTGTGGGAGGGGTGGCAAGCGCGCCTTCGATCTTAGGAAGAGGTCGAATTCTCATGTCTAGCGCTGTGAGTCGAAAAGAGGGTGGGGCGGCCGCTCTGAGCAGGGCCGGAGGTTTGGGCGGCGATGGAGGCGGCGGAGCAGGCGCGGCGAACACGCTTCGCAGTTGAGCTTTTGGCAAAACCTGGGTGTAAATGAGAGGAGCGGCAATGAGTATTGCCAAGGCAGTCACTTGCAGGAGCAAAGAGAGCAACAGGGCGAAGGGCTTCTTGCTGTTTGCCCGCGCCTCGATCAAGGTTTGTTCAAACACTTGATTTAGCTCCTTTCACTACAAGAGACACCGCCGGAGTGGGGCAAGTTCCCGGCGTAATAAGCTGAACATGTGGAATATCAAATCGATCGACGCACTTTTATCGCTGGCTCGTTGCTGATTCCGACTCTCAAGTTTCCGTCCGAGGCGCGTAAACGGTTGGCGGTATCAACCTATCCGTTCCGAGATTTCATCGCTTCCAAGCGCAAGCCGGAAGGGAAACTTACGCTACAGCGATTCGCGGAGACGCTGGTTGAGAAATTCAAGGTGAATGGGATCGAGCCGTGGAGTCCGCACTTTGAATCGATTGAGGCGGCTTATTTAACGGAGTTGGGCGCGAGTTTCCAGAAGGCGGGATTGAAGGTTGTCAACATTCCTTGCGATGTGCGGGTGAAGTTGTGCGGCACAGCGGAGGAGCGAGATGCGGCGCTCACGACCTACCGGCAGTGGGTGGATGCGGCGGTGATACTGGGTTCACCGAGCATACGGGTGCATTGTCCACAGAAGGGGAAAGATGCGAGCGATATCGGCTGCGCGGTGGAGGGGCTAAGAAGGCTGGCTGAGTATGGCGAGAGCAAGAACGTCGTGATCAATTTGGAGAACGATAATCCAACATCGGAAGATCCGGAGCGGATTGTGAAAGTGCTTGAAGCGGGGAATACGCCTTATTTGCGGGTGCTGCCGGATTTTTGCAATTCGATGCTGATCCACGACGATCAGGATTACAATGCGCGGGCGTTGGCTGAGTTGTTTCCGCTGGCGTACAACATCAGCCATGTGAAAGATGTGGAGTTTTCAGACGGCAAGGCGTACCGGGTAAATGTGGATCGGATTTTTGGGATAGCGAAGAAGGCGGGTTACAAGGGCTATTTTTCGATGGAATCGGAGAGCGATGGGGACCCGTATGAGAGCACGAAGCAGTTGATTGCGGCGGCGGAGAGGAATTTGCAGGGGTAGGGGACGACTATGAGCCATCAAATGGACGAACCGCGATTTGAAGAATTCGGCCCGCTGCTGATTGCCGGGATGGGCGAGACGTATACGGACGAGACCAGCAGCGGCATTCCGGCGCTATGGCAGCGCTTTGTGCCGCATATCGGCCATATCGACGGGCAAGTGGGAGGGATCACCTATGGCGTGCTGATACCAACCGGCACTGCGGGCCGCTTCGAATATGTTTGCGGAGTGGAGGTTTCGGATGCGGCCGAGCTCCCCACCGGATTGACGTCCCACCAGCTGGGCAAACAGAAGTATGCGGTCTTCGAGCATAGCGGCTACCTATCCACATTGCGCGAAACGTGGCGCCTCATCTACAGCAAATGGCTGCCGACGGCGGGGGTGCGCGTTGCAAAGGCGGCGCGGCTTGAGATTTACAGCGCGAGTTTTAATCGGAACAAGCCGGGGGGCTTGGCGATATGGATTCCTATCGCCGACTAATGTCCGCCGGGACCGGTGCCGGGGGCAACGCGCTTCATGACGAAAACGAACGGGACGAGGATTGTGAAGGCGATGCCGAACAGCCAGAAGCAATCGACATAAGCCAGGGTAGCGGCCTGCCTTTGAATCTGGCTCATGAGGAGCGCGTACGGGCCCATGCTGCCGGCGCCTGCGCCGAACACGTTGCTGGTAGCGTGCAGGGCGGCATTGAACTGCGGGTTCAAACGGGTGGTTTGCTCGACTAGGCGAGCTTGATGGAACTGCGTGCGATGGCTCAGAATCGTGACGACGAGCGAAATGCCGACACTGCCGCCCACGTTGCGCGCCAAATTGATAAGGCCGGAAGCGGCGTTGTTTTTATTGCGCGGAACGAAGGCATAGGCAGCGGTGTTGATGGGCACAAACAAGAAGGCCAAGCCGGCGGCTTGAAAGCAGCGCGCGAGCATGACGTATTTGTAATCCATCTCGGTGTTGAAGGTGGTCATGTGGAACATGGAGAAGGCAGTGATGGCGAGCCCAATGCCGATCATCCAGCGCGCTTCCACAACGCCGAGCAGTTTGCCGATGAAGGGCAACATGACGATGATTAAGAAACCGCCGGGGGAAATGACCTGGCCGGCATCGGTGGCCGAATAGCCCATCACGAGCTGTAAGAATTGTGGGATGAGCACGGTGCTGCCGAGCAACACCACACCGACCATGAACATAAAAAATGCCGAGACGCTGAAATTGCGGTCTTTGAGCAAGCTTAAATCGACGACGGGATTCTTGGTCTTTTTCAGTTCCCAATAGACCGCTAGGACAATGCCGCCGAGCGCGAGGACGCCGCTGAGACGCATGAAGCCGTTCGAGAACCAATCGTCGCGGTCGCCTTTATCGAGGAGGATTTGCAGAAAGCCGAGGCCGACTGCTATGAAGATGATGCCCCAATAATCGACCTGCAGATTGGCCTTTTTCTTCTGCTTGATCTCTTTGACCAGATACGGCGGATCTTCCAGCATAAAGCTGGAGAGAGCGATCGAAAGAATACCGACCGGGATGTTGATGAAGAAGATCCAGCGCCAACTGTAGTGATCGGTGATGTAGCCGCCTAAAGTTGGACCGATGGCGGGCGCGAAGACGACGGCGATGGCATACACGGCGAAGGCCATGCCGCGCTGTTTGGGGGGGAATGTGTCAGCAAGAATGGCTTGTTCACTAGGCTGCAAGCCGCCTCCGCCCACGCCTTGCATAATGCGAAAGAGAACCAATAAGCCCAAGCTGGGGGCGATGCCGCACAAGAACGAACTTACTGTGAACAGAAAGACGCAAGTCATGTAAAAGCGCTTGCGTCCGAGAAGCGAGGAGAACCAGCCGCTCAACGGAAGGATGATGGCGTTTGAAACGAGGTACGAGGTGAGGACCCAGGTGGCTTCATCCTCACTGGCCGAGAGGCCGCCGGCAATGTGGGGCAGCGCGACGTTGGCGATGCTGGTATCGAGCACTTCCATGAAGCTGGCCAGCGTCACGGTGAGCGCGATGAGCCACGGATTGAATTTCGGTTTCCAGATCGCCTGGTCGTTTAGCGAAGGCGATGAGGCCGGAAGCGTTTCGGCAGTTGCTGTTGCCATGAATCAACCGCTAGTCGTTAAGCAAAACGGTGGGTGTGACGGACATGCCGGGCAGCAGGCGATGGTCGTTGTCTTCGCCTTTGTCGAGAAGAATTTTCACTGGAACGCGCTGCACGACCTTCACATAATTGCCGGTAGCATTTTCAGGCGGCAGCAAACTGAATTTGCCACCCGAGGCGGCGGCGATGCTTTGAATGTGGCCGTTATATTTGCGGCTGGAGCCGTAGGTATCGACCTCGATTTCCACTTTCTGGCCGACGCGCATTTTCCGCAGCTGGGTTTCCTTGAAATTGGCGGTGACCCAGACGTCATCCAAAGGCACGATCGCCATGATCTCTTCGCCGGCTGCGAGATGCATACCTGGTTCGGCCGATTTCTTACTGACGATGCCATCCACCGGCGCCTTGATTTCGGTATAGCTGAGGTTCAATTGCGCTTGCTTCAGATCGGCGTCTCCTTGCTGAACTCTGGCAACCGCCTCCTGATAGCGAGCTTGGCTCGCTTCCTGCTGGCGCGGACGAACGGCGGCGTTTTGTTTTTCGATGACGAGCGCGGTATCGAGGCGGGCTTTGGCCTGGCCGAGATCGGCAACTGCCTTATCGTACGTGCGCTGCGCCGCGGTGACATTGGCCTTGGCCGCTTGGACATTGGCTGCGCTGGCGCGAGCGGCAGCGTCCGCCGCGTCATAGTCCTGCTCAGAGATTTCGTCTTTGGCTACCAGATCCTTGAAACGCAGCAAATCTTTTTGCGCTTTTTCGTAGTCGGCTTGGCGAGCTTCGAGAGTAGCCTGAGCGGAGGTGATGGCGGCTTGTGCTTGGTTGGCGGCCTGTTGGGCACTGTTGACCGCAGCCCGGCTCTCTTCTACGCCGGTCCTGCTCGTGTCAATTTGGGATGCGGTGTTGATATTTGTCAATGGGACGTTAACCCCGGATTCGGAAGTGTTGGCTTGAGCGGTGGCCAACTGCGCCTGAGCCTGCGCGAGCGCGACCTGGTAATCGGCGGGATCAAGCTTCACCAGCGTCTGGCCAGCCTTTACGTGCTCGTTATCGAGGACCAACACTTCGAGCACCGTGCCGCTGACGCGCGGACTGATCGGAACCAAGTGTCCATCCACTTGCGCGTCGTCGGTGCTTTCGCGCGCGGCGTAATAGGAATAGATCGGAATCGAGACGACCGCGAGGACCACCAGCACTGCCAGCGCAATCAAACGGATTTTCCGCTTGCGCGCGGTGTCGGGGATGGGCGGCGCAGTATCGTAGCTCAACTGCTGCGGGCGCGTCTTGCCGGCTTCTTCACTTTTGACTTTTGGTTCTTGCTCCTGCACTTCAGCCATTTTCTATTTCCCTCAATCTGCGTTGATAAGCTCGACCACGGGCGAGTTTTCCAACTCAGCGCCGTACGAGTTAATGCTTTCCCGTGTCTTTTTCAACAAACGAAGCAGCGTTGTTTTGTCCGCTCCAGAAAGTCCTGCTAACATCGCTTTCACATTCCGGTAATGAACCGGCATAAAGGCATCCAGCGCCTCTTCGCCTTTTTTCGTGATTTGCGCGAAGCGGGCGCGACGGTCCTGCGCGTCCACTATTCGCTTGACCATCCCCTTTTGTTCTAGATGATCGATCAAGCCGGTAATATTCGCGCGGCTCACTAATAAAAGATCGCCCAAATCATGCAAGAGCGTACCCTCAGGAGGGCCGTGGCGCAGCAGCATGAGTATATTTACTGATGATTTCGATAGACCAAACTGCGCTAGATAAGGTGCACACGCCTGCTGGACGACATTCTCCGTGAAACGCAAGCTGAGCATAACTTCCGCCGACGGCAAATCGAATTCGGCATAGCTGGGACCGGATTGCCGAATGCGATTGTGGTAGAAAGCCTCGCGGCGGTCTTCATTCATAAAACCGATACCAGTTCGATTCAGAACAAATTAGTAAAGTTCCTAATTATTTTGGTCCAGCGAGGATGGAGACGTTAGGTACTCCGGCGCGTTTTGCGCGCTTCACGAAGGATTTGTCGAACGAGACGAAAAATGTGCCGTGCGGGCGGCAGCTAAGGTGTAAGGCATCGGCGAGTTCGAGGCCTAAGTCGGTGAGTGCCAAGGCGGCTGCGACTTCTGCTTCGCTTTCGACCCGGACATTTCTGAGGCCTAGCAATTTGGTGAAGGCATCTTTGATGGCGGTTTGCTCGAATTTGTAGAGGCTGTTGAGAACCCAGCCGGTTTCCATTAAGACGGTTTTGGTGATCCAGACCTGGCCGGAAACAAACGCTAAACGGGCGATGGCCTGCTGTTCAGGATCATCGCCCGTAAGCAATCTGACTAAAACGTTAGTATCGACCGCTATCATGCCGCCGCGCCGCTGCGCTGCTGATGGCTGCGTTCATTTCAGCAACGGATTTGGCCTTGCCTTTGTAAGGCAGACAGCCAGCAACTTGGTCGAGTTCCACAGCGGGAAACCGTCCAGCGGGCCGCAGCAAAACGCCCTCGCTGGTTTCTTCGACAATGAATTCGGTACCAGGCACCCATTCCCGGGATTCCCGGATATTCTTGGGCAGAATGATCTGCCCCTTGGTGGAAAGCCGGGTGATGTCTGTTGAGGTGAGCATTGGTAAGACTCCAGTAAGATTATAGCGGAGGTGTTGTTAGGTTTGCAACTCGAGGTGAATTTCGGCGGCGGCTTTGCGTGCCTCTTCCACCGCGCCAATGGGAAAGCTAATTGCGCCGACTTTCGGATGGCCGCCACCGCCGTAGCGCTCGCAAATGGTGGCTAAATTATGGCGCAATGGCTCTTTGACCCAGGGATTTGAACCCACTGAAACCTTTGTTCGAAAGGTAGAAGTCGAAACGGAGACCGAATATGCCGAATCGGGAAACAGGTAGTAGGGTATGAATTTGTTGTAACCTTCGATGCCGTATTTCACCAAATCGAAAAAAATCACGCCGCGATCGCAATTTCCTTCTTTGCGGATTACATCAATGTTCCGCAGATGAATCTCATGCAAGCGCTGGTATTCGGCTGCGATGGTGGGTTCGGCAATGATAGCGGCCAAGCTTTGACTCTGCATAAGCCGGATAATGGTTTGCACGAGCGTAGATCCTTTGCTGCCTTCGATCACCAGAGTCAGTTTCATGGCGGGTGCTTGCATCTCGACCGCTGATTCGGCGCTTTCGTAGAGTGCGCCGTCAACGATATCGGCCCAGGTGACCAATTCCTCGAGATCGGGCGCTTCGAAGCCGAAGCGGTCTTTAACGAACGTCGAAATGAACTTGGTGCAGGATTTGTAGCTGGGATCAAGGAGTTTTTGACCGCTGTGGTCGTGCTTGAAATGTTCGGCGTCTTCCGGGCTTAAGAAGGCGCTCTGATGGTGGTCGAACCACCAGGTGAGATTGGGATGGGTGGCGTATTTGAAATCGACAATCACGTTGGCATCACCGTCAAAAAGGCCGTCTTCAAATAACTGATCGGCGCGATGCGCCAGGCCGGTATAGAAAAAATCGGCGGTTGGATAGAGATCGCTCCGCAAGAAGCGGGTGATATAGGCCGCCGAAGCGGCGCCGTCGAAACAATGGTCGTGATAGAGGACGCGGACCTTCATCGCCAAAAGAAAAGCTCTCCGAAAACCTTTAAGATTGCCTCACCTAGAGCTGAAAAGCAAGCGATAAGCGATAATTACTTTTAGTACTGAATACAGGTGACGGCGGTGGGAGCCAAAAAGCTTCTCCTGAAACGCCGATCCGAACCAGGGCCTAGCCATGTAAGCGGCCCATGAATCCTTGTGCCTTTAGGCCGTGGAACGTATCCTATTAATTTACCGTGCTGTCGATAGCTGGAACTAGGAAAAATGCTCAAGACAAAAGAAGAACGCCTGACGGACCTCCACCCGCAAGAAACTGCTGAATGGCTGGAAGCCCTGGACCAGGTACTGGATGAAACCGGCCCCGATCGCGCGGCTTACCTGCTGAGCCGGCTTTTGAATCGCGCCTCGCATTTTGGCGTTTCGGTACCTTCGCAAATCAATACGCCGTACGTGAACTCGATTCCGGTGCATGAAGAGGCTCCCTATCCGGGCGACCGGGCTCTTGAACGCCGCATCAAGAGCATTATCCGCTGGAACGCCGCTGCTATGGTGGTGCGAGCCAACAAGCATGACGCGAACATTGGAGGCCACATTTCCACCTTCGCGTCGCTCGCGACCATTAGCGAGGTGGGTTTCAATCACGTGTTCCGGGGCAGCTATGGCGATCAGCCGGGCGATCTGGTTTACTATCAGGGGCACGCGTCACCGGGCATTTATTCGCGGGCTTTCCTCGAAGGGCGTCTCAGCGAAGATCATCTGCTCAACTTCCGCCACGAACTGCGCGACAAGCCGGGGCTTTCTTCTTATCCACACCCGTGGCTGATGCCGACTTTCTGGCAGTTCCCGACGGTTTCGATGGGCTTGGGCCCGATCAATTCGATTTACAACGCGCGCTTTCTACGTTATTTGGAGAATCGCGGCATTCTGCCGCAGACGGACCGGAAGGTTTATGCCTTTCTGGGCGACGGCGAAATGGACGAGCCGGAATCGACGGGCGCGCTGCACGTAGCCGCGCGCGAGAAACTCGACAATCTTTGTTTCATCATCAACTGCAATTTGCAGCGGCTGGATGGGCCGGTGCGCGGCAATGGCAGCGTCATTCAGGAATTGGAAGGCGTTTTCCGGGGCGCCGGCTGGAACGTGATTAAAGTGCTATGGGGCGGCGATTGGGACGAGCTTTTCGCGCGCGATGCCAGCGGCCTGCTGCTGAAACGCATGGAAGAATGCGTGGACGGCGAATATCAAAACTTCAAGGCGCGCGGCGGGGCTTACGTGCGCCAGGAGTTTTTCGGCAAATATCCGGAGCTGCTGGAACTGGTAAAAGATAAGAGCGATGAGGAGCTGGGGCAGCTGCGGCGCGGCGGCCACGACCCGGTTAAGGTCTACAACGCCTTTAAGCGCTCGCTCGAAACCAAGGGCCAGCCGACGGTGATTCTGTTTAAGACGGTTAAGGGCTATGGGCTCGGCGAAGCGGGTGAAGGCAAGAATATTACTCACCAGCAGAAGAAATTGAATGAAGAGGAACTGTTTTATCTGGCGAATCGCTTCAATCTGGAGCTAACGCGCGAGCAGGTTCACGATATCTCTTTCGTCAAGCCGGCGGAAGATAGTCCAGAGATTCAATATTTGAAGGGGCGGAGGCGAGAGCTGGGCGGCTATATTCCAGCGCGCGCGCCGAAGGCCATCGAGATCAAGGCGCCGCCGCTGGAGACGTTCGCGGAATCGCTGGCCGGGTCGCGCGGGCGTGAAGCATCTACCACGGCGGCGTTCGTCACGGTACTAAAGGCGTTATTGAAACTGCCGGATCTAAGCAAGTACGTCGTCCCCATCATTCCCGACGAAGCGCGCACGTTCGGCATGGAATCGATGTTCCGCGAGCGTGGGATTTATGCGAGCGGCGGGCAGCTTTATAAGCCGGTGGATAGCGACGTGCTGATGTATTACAAAGAAGCGCAGAACGGCCAAATTCTGGAAGAGGGAATCACCGAAGCCGGCGGCCTCGCTTCTTTCACGGCGGCCGGTACCGCGTATGCCAACGTCGGCGTGCCCATGATTCCGTTTTTCATTTACTATTCGATGTTCGGTTTCCAGCGCATTGGCGACCTGGTTTGGGCGTTCGCCGATTCGCGGGGCAAAGGATTTCTGGTAGGCGGCACGGCCGGACGCACCACGCTGCTGGGCGAAGGCTTGCAGCATGACGATGGGCACAGCCACGTGCTTTCGAGCGTGATTCCCACCTGCAAGAGCTACGATCCGGCGTTCGCTTATGAAATTGCGGTGATTGTGCAGGACGGCATCCGGCGCATGTACGAAAACGGCGAGGATCATTTTTATTACCTCACCGTTTGCAATGAGAATTACGCGCAGCCGGCGATGCCGCCCACGCCTAACATTAGCGAAGGCATTTTGCGGGGTTTGTATCTTTATCAGGCGTCGCAGGCGGGCCCGTCGCATGTCACGCTCTTTGGCAGCGGCCCCATTCTGAACGAAGCGTTGAAGGCACAAAAAATTCTGGCGGACAATTACCAGATCGGCGCCGATGTGTGGAGCGTGACCAGCTACACGGAATTGCGGCGCGATGCGTTGGTTTGTGAACGCTGGAACCGGCTGCATCCGAATCAGCCGCAGCGCAAGCCGTATATTGTCGAGACCGTGGGCCATCTTGACATGCCGATCGTCGCCGCCACGGATTATATGAAAATTGTGGCCGATCAAATAACGCCCTGGGTTCCGGGGCTTACGGCTCTGGGAACCGATGGTTTCGGGCGCAGTGAAAACCGCGAACACTTACGGCGCTTCTTTGAAGTGGATGCCGCCAGCATCGCGGCGGCCGCTTTGTCGCGGTTAGCTGCATGGAAGCGCTATGACGCGGGCCGCGCGCAGAAGGCGATTGGCGAGCTTGGGCTCGACCCCGAGGCGATCGACCCGTCATTGGCTTAAGGGCGGTAATTGTGTCCGCCGCTTTGAAGCGGTAGACGTTACCGCTCCCCTGAGATACCAAGCTAAGCCGCTGACGCTCCCGGCTCCGATTCGGCGATTTTCATCACCATTGGTGCGCCGCAGGCGCATGGGAACTTCATTCTGTCGCGGCTCGCCTAGGGAAGTTTCACAACTCCGTCATGGCGGCTCCGACGATTTTGCCGCCGTCGTGGTCGGCCACCAGCGCAACCACGCGAAGGTTCTTTCCCCATCGTGCACTGGTTTTCAGATCAGCGGTGAAGTTGCCGTAGCCGGTGAACTTTCCAACCTTGGTGAAACTGCGCACGACCGCGGTATGCGCCAGCAGATGGCCGCTGTTCTCTCCCGCCGAAACTTTCGATGTTACTTCGTCTTCGGCTACCGCCAAGTAAATTTGCTCACCGCGCCGCATGCCTTCCGGCGCTTGCAACTCCACGTGAATGCCCGCCTCAGTTCTGTTCGCCTGCAAGCGCAGTGGGACTTTCTTCTCGCGCAACGCCGCTTCGACTGCCGCTCCCATTTTCGCGGAACTGTTGCCGACTACTTCCAGCCGTCCATCAATGACCGCCTGCGGAGTATAGATATCCGCGACGCCGAGCGCGTTCCCATACTTTTGCTGGCGTTCACTGAACTCATGCGACGAATATGGATCGGCCCAACCAAGCGTGTTCCAATAATCAACGTGTTCACTCAAGACAATCAAATGGGCGCCAGCTATGGGTTGCTCTTTGTCGAGAGCGCTGAGCAATTTATCGGCGGGCGGGCAACTCGAACATCCTTCCGAAGTAAATAATTCAATTACTACTGGAATTGCAGTAGTGTTGGGCGGCACGGCGCTCCGGGCTGTTGCCAGCGCAAACGCAACAGCAAAAAGATGTTTCATCTCACACTCCTTTAAAGCGGTTTAACAATAAGTAATTCGTAGCACATCTGGTAGTAGTTACGCAGATAGTTATTTAGTGGTAGTGCTTTAACGGAAGGCTTTTTCCGAACCTCGCTTGAAACCCGTTACGCTGAACAGCGCGTCTATTCAACAGCAGCTAACGCAGCGGCAACCAAAGGCTCAGGGGCTTACGTGTTGCGCGGCTGCCATCCAGATTTTGACGGATGATGGTTGCCATTCCAAAAATTATGAGGTTTTTTGTGACAAGACAAATTCGTTCTATCTTGACTATTGCTTTCGCGGCCTGCCTTGGCAGTTCGCTCGCTAGCGCCCAAAGAGGGCCGGATGTTTTCTTTGGTGTTGGAACGGCCATGGATAGTTCGAGCAACGGGTCCATCGACACGTTCGGCACTGGCTTTCCTTACACCACTCCGAAATTGGGCGGCGCTTTTGCCAAGATCGGTGGTGACTTCATGGTCACCAAGCAGCTGGGCATTGGCGCTGAAACGGATTTCCGGTTCACGCAAGCGGCCTATGCCGGCCTGCAAACGCGCCCGATGTTTTATGACTTCAACCTGATCTATATGCCCAGCTTCCATGGGTTCAAGCGGGTTGTTCCGGAATTTCAAGGCGGCTTGGGCGGGACCCATCTCGGCTTCAATTACAATGAATCGTCTTGCAACCAGTTGTCCGGTTGCAGCACCTCCACCAGCCAAGTCGATAGCTCCAATCATTTCCAGGTTCACGTGTCCGCCGGCCTACGGATCTATGCCACGAATCACATCTTTTTCCGGCCGCAGGTTGACGCTCACTACGTGAACAACTTCTTCCAATATGGCAGCAACTGGGTACCCGAATACGGCGCTTCCTTGGGCTGGTCATTCGGCGAACGCTAGAGAAGTTTGAACAGGTTGTTCCCCCCTCCTTGCCCCGGACTTCGGTTCGGGGCTTTTTTTGCTTTCAATATTTGGCAATTGACCGGCCAATCTTTGGAGCCGCAAGCTTCGGCCGGTCGAAAAGGACCATTTGAGGGGAATCGCTTTAATATAACCTCCGCCGTCTCGCGGGAGCTTTAAGTTCGAATGGCAGATCTCACCATAGCCAACAATACATCCTTGGCCACTTTGTGTCAGATGCCGCTGAGGCGATCATAAAAGCATCCTGCAGTCGCACGTTGGAGAGGTGTGCCTTTCAACGCTCCGTCTCCGGCTAAGCCGTCAGTTGCGTAGGTCGTTCGCGTCCTTGCCGAATTAGTCTGCGGAGAACCCGACGCGAAACTTCAAAGATTGGAATTTGGGATCAGACTGCAACCCGTCAAATGGCGGATCGTTGAGTTCGTTCAACCTCGGCGACCTGTCCGCCCAGGCTCTTTCTAACCATTCCAAAGCCAAATCCTTTGAATCGAGACCTACATAGACGGTGGCAATCAAGTAAGGACTCACGTACTGCTTCGTTGCGAGATTCAACAGTTCATCGATTACCTCTAAAGCTCGCGTTTGGTCCCCCGCTCGGGCTTGAGCATACCCCAAATGCGCGGTGAAGGGCATGCGTCCTTTGGATAAACTGACTGCAGTTTCCGCCTCCGCTAGAGCTTGGCCAAGCTCTTCGTCTGCGTCCAACATCCGTGAAAGCATCCAGTGCCCGAACGCGTTGCTTGGATCGAGTTCGACAGCCCACTGGCACGCCTCGATGGCACGGTCATACTGCCGCGCCCGCATATAGATAAATCCCAACAGCGCATTCCCCGGCAATGACAGAGGATCAAGGTCCCGGGCCCTCTTCAGATGCTCGATTGCTTCGCTATGGCGTCGCAAGATACCTAAAAGGATTCCGTAGTACTGGTGAGCGGCAGAACAGTTCGGATTCATCTCAATCGCTATTGTTAAATCTTGTTCCGCTCGGTGCCAGTCCCAGTCGTAAATCGTGCGTATATGGCCCAGCGTGGCGTAAGCCTCGACCAGCGTGTCATCGAATCGCAAAGCGGCTTCGGCTGCTGCCTTGGCTTTTGGAATTACGGAATGAGGAGGAGCTAGCCCGATTATCCCTAGATGGGTGTGGCAGTCTGCCAAGCCCAACTGAGCCAACGCAAACTGCGGGTCCAAGAGGACGGCACGATTGAAGTAATCGATGGCGGTTTTCAGATTGGGTTCAGTCCTCTTATCCCAGAAGAACCTCCCTTTTAGGTACGCTTCAAATGCATCAGGTTTAACGCGGGACACTCCATTCACCCGCCGGCTATCAGGTACCAGATGAGCCTGAATTTTATCTGCTATTGCTTGCGCGATCTCCCTTTGTAGAGTCAACACGTCGGCCAGTTCCCGCTCGTAACTCTCGGTCCAGATGTGTCGGTCCGCCTGAGCGTCGATGAGTTGCACTCGGATGCGAATTCTCTGGGCTGATACGACGAGCGAACCCTGGAGCAGTGCCTCAACATCGAGTTGTCGTGCAACCTCCGGCAGGGGCATCACGCTACCCTTAAACCGCATGGCAGATGTACGCGAAATGACTTTGATGGCCTTGATCTTCGTAATTTGCGTGACCAGTTCATCCGTCATCCCATCTGCCCAGTACTCCTGAGTTGGATCCCCGGAGAGGTTCTCAAGCGCGAGCACGGCAATTGAACTAATCATTCGTTCGACAAGTGCGATAAACCGATAGCCGCGTCTTGGGAGCGTTTCGATGAAGCTCGGCTTCTCAGCGGAATCCCCCAATGCCTGACGGAGCCTGTTTATGGCTTTGTTGATACCCCGTTCTGCATCGATGCGCGTATCACCGGGCCAAATTCTATCCTGCAATTCAGCGCGAGCAACCAATTCGCCGGGACGCTCCAGTAAGGCCACAAGCACCTGGAATGGTTGCTGCTGCAGTTCAACTCTCTCCCCGCGCCGGAGTAACTCTCTAGCGGCGAGGTCAGCTTCGAAGATGCCGAAACGTACCCGAAATGGCGATCTCATCCCATGCTCCATGAAAGTGACCGTGCCGACGAATATAGCACCCAAGGGCTTCCGCGGGCGACTAGCAATTTCTCCGCAGGGAAGAAACTCGCCACACACGGGGAATATGCCGGCCATTGAAAAGCTGTGGCAGCCGCTAGATAATCGGGCAGACGGTTTGATGACCACCGAGGAGAGGATATGAAACGTCGGGAACTAATGCTTGGCGCTTTGGGTGCATGGCACGCTAGCTCAGCGCCGGCCAGCAAGCTACTAATAGTGGGGGAGGGCTTAGATCGCTGAATAGGCGTTAAAATAAGAAATCAATAAAATAGCGGTATCTGCGCGTTTAAATCGTGGCTAACCAAGCGGCGGCGTGGGGAATTCCGCAGCCGATCCAAATTCTGCTCGTCTTGTATGACGAGCCAAGGCCCGCGCCCTAGCACGGCCACTCGCAG
>Ga0302319_10001375_pt1 | contig 54285 bp, 47 predicted proteins | sample Bog_T0_2_FD_203319 | JGI IMG/M metagenome (GOLD analysis project Ga0302319, IMG submission 203319) | Peat permafrost microbial communities from Stordalen Mire near Abisko, Sweden - Bog_T0_2 | ecosystem: Environmental > Terrestrial > Soil > Wetlands > Peat | place: Sweden: Abisko, Stordalen Mire...
TGAAAAAAAAATGGCGGTGAGAAAAATAGCGGATGTGCGTTTCATATGAATTATTTTTATCGGTTCAGCAGTGAGAGGCGCTGCATGGCTGTTTTGGATTCAAATATCTTTCAGGCGATGCGCAATCATGCGCCATCACCCGCAAAATGCCAAGACTGCGGAGTCACCGGCTTTATCGGCAGCCACCCGATAAACACAGTCAACCATCCAGAGGATTGCCGGATTATTACTTGCACTTCTGCGATTCATTAGCCATTGTATCTCAACGCCATGAATCAAACATCCCCAACCTCCCGCCCGCGTTGGTTTCCCAACGGCGCGGCCCCGCTGATCTTGTCCGCACTGTTGCTGGCATCCCCGGCGCGCGCCTTCATCATCAACGTCACCTACGACTCCAGCGTCACCAGTTCCGCCAATTCCGCCGCCATCCAGTCCGCGTTTGGCTGGGCCGTGCAGACCTTTGAAAACCAGTTCACGAACGCCACTTCGGTCAACATCACCGTTTATTGGGGCGCGGTCGGGCCGTTCGCCGGCGGCATCAATCTTGGGGCAAGTTCCACCGCCGAGGTGGACACCACTTATGCGGACATAAAGGCTGCCCTGCAAAATGCGCGGAGCAGCGCCGCCGATTACAGCTCCGTCGCCAGCCTCCCGGCCAGCGATCCGCTTCCGGGCGTTCAGTGGTGGATTTCCCAAGCCGAGGCGAAGGTTTTGGGGCTGATTCGAATTGATTCCACGGATGATGGCGATGTGGGTTTTGCGGACAATGTCACTTATACGTTTAATCCCACCAACCGGGCGGTTCCCCTTGAATTTGATTTCATCTCCGTGGCCGAGCATGAAATCTCCGAAGTGCTGGGCCGTGGTTATGGGCTTGATTACCCCCCGGGCAACGGCTATCTCCCGTATGATCTCTTTCGCTTCACCGGCAATGGCACCCGGAATTTCGATCCGTTTGGCACCAGTGTTTATTTCTCGGTGGATGACGGTGCGACGGTGCTGAAATATTTTTATCCCGACATCACCACCGGGGATGCTCAAGATTGGGCGTCCGGTGCCACCCCCGACTCCTACGACGCATATCTCTATGATGGACTGCAGGGCGATCTCACCACGAACGACCTGATGGCGCTCGACGTGCTCGGTTACAACTCGCCCGGCGTCAAGGCCGCACATGTGACGGGGACGGCGTTGACCAAGAGCAGCTTTCAGATCAGCTTCACCAACCTGGCGGCCACCAGTTATGCCATCCTGGCCACCACGAATCTCACCCTGCCCACCACCAGTTGGACCGTCCTCGGCACCGCCATTGAGAATCCCGTCGGCCAGTATGCCTTCACTGACCCGTACGCCACCAACCGGCTGCGCTTCTACCGTGTCCGTTCGCCCTGACTGACCTCCCGTTCCCGCTCGCGCGTATGTCCGGCGAAGCCGATGAACGAGATATCATTGTCATTTGATGCAACAGCGGATGGAATCCGTTCGTGAATTCGTCGGTTGCTGCGAACATTGTGACAAAATGGATTTCGCGCAGGTTAGATTGATTTATTCCAGCAAAATTCCGGTCTTCGACCAGGTCCTTGAGAAAAAAATTCTGGCAAAATTTGAGAAGTTGTTCAAAATGCAAAGCACGCATGAAAAAATTCTTTGAATCTTCCATTCTCGCCGGATTGATTTTTACAGCCGTTTACTTGCCGGCCCAGGCGACCCAACCCGCAAAGCTGGAAAAGGTCGCTGATGGCATCATCGTTCCCATCGGGGATAACTTCCTCAAGGTGGAATTCTGGTCGGACAGCATCGTCCGCGTCGTGACCGGAAAGGACCGCGCGTTCTTCGCACACAGCACGCCGGCGACACAGGTGCGCCAGAAGGAGAAGTCCAATTGGAAACTGACCACGGAGAACAATGTGGCGACGCTCACGACCGCCAAATTACAGGTGAAGGTTGATTTAACAACGGGTGCGGTTTCATTTTTTGATGCCAAGGGCCAGCCTGTGCTTGCCGAAAAAGACGGTGGCCGGCTGATCACGCCCGCCGAAGTGCAGAACGAAAAAACTTTTCATGTGGAACAGCAGTGGGTGCCGAACGCCGATGAATCCCTCTACGGGCTCGGCCAGTTGCAATTCGGCATCACGGACATCAAGGGCTACGACCTCGACCTGTGGCAGCACAACACCTGCGTGGTCGTGCCGTTGCTCGTATCGAGCCGGGGTTACGGCGTGTTTTGGGACAATATCTCGTTCACGCGCTTCGGCGACCTGCGCGCATGGGAGCCAGTTCCCGCCGAATATCTCTATGACGCCACCGGCCAGCCCGGCGGTTTGACGACTGGAACCTTCACAGTGGCCAATCCTGATGAGCTGCAAAATCCCAGCGTGACCAACGTGATCACCGCCTCGCGCGGTGGACGCGATGGCGGCCGTGCCAGCGGCAGCCGGACGCGCTGGGTTGGTGAAGTGGTTCCGCCCGTGACCGGCGTTTATCAGTTCCGCACCTACGCGAACGGTGGCATCAAAATGTGGCTGGATGGAAAGCTGGTGGTTGACCGCTGGCGGCAGGGCTGGCTGACGGAAAATGACCAGGTGAAGGTTCCGCTCGCAGCCGGGCATCATTACCCGATTAAAATCGAGTTTGGCGGCGATGAGGCAACCACGATGCAATTGACCTGGAAAACGCCGACACCAGACAACAGCACCACGTTGTGGTCGGAAGTCGGCGATGGCGTGGATTATTATTTCATCTACGGTCCGGCGATTGACCAGGTGGTTGCGGGTTTCCGGCAGCTGACCGGCCCGGCCTCGATGATGCCGGAGTGGACGTTCGGCCTGTGGCAGTCGCGCCAGCGCTATGAAACGTCGCAGCAAAGCCTCGACGTGCTAAACGAGTATCGCCATCGCGAAATCCCGTTCGACAACATCGTGCAGGATTGGCAATACTGGCCCCGCGACGCCTGGGGTTCGCATCAATTCGACCCGCAGCGTTTCCCCGATCCCGTTGGCTGGATTAATGCCATCCACGCGCAGCACGCGCACGTCATGATTTCCGTTTGGGGTAAATTTTACACCGGCAACGCCAATTTTGACGCGATGAAGAAGGCCGGCTTCCTCTACCAACCCGATCTGGATGAAGGGGCGCAGGATTGGATTGGTTTTCCGTTTACCTTCTACGACGCCTTCAACCCGGCGGCCCGCAAGCTTTACTGGGATCAGATCAACACCAACCTGTTCAGCAAGGGCATTGACGCCTGGTGGGAAGATGCCACGGAACCGGACGTCACGTCTTCGCCGCCCACGCTGGAAAGATCGCGCGACCATATTCTGACCACCGCCATGGGCACGGCTTCACGTGTCATCAATGGTTACGCGCTGATGAACAGCACGGGCGTTTATGAAGGCCAGCGCAGCGCAGCGCCCAACCAGCGCGTGTTCATCCTCACCCGTTCAGGCTTCGCCGGCATCCAACGCTACGGCACGGCCACGTGGTCGGGCGACACCACCTCGACCTGGTCCGCCATGGAAAAACAGATTGCCGCCGGCCTGGACTATTGCATTTCCGGCACGCCCTATTGGACGATGGACATCGGCGGCTACACGATGGAGACCCGGTTTTCCACGAAAGATCAGACGCCCGAAAATGCTGCGGAATGGCAGGAGCTGAACGCCCGCTGGTTTGAGTTCGGGACGTTCTGTCCGTTCACGCGCCTGCACGGCGAACTGCAACCGCGCGAACCGTGGGCCTTTGGCGGCGACCAGTCGGACACCTTCAAAACAATCGTCAAGTTCGATCATTTGCGTTATCGTCTGCTGCCTTACATCTATTCGCTGGCCGGTGCGGCCGCGCACGATGCCGGCACCATGATGCGTCCGTTCGTCATGGATTTTCCGCAGGACGCCACGGCTCGTGAACTGGCCGATGAATACATGTTCGGCCCGGCGTTTCTGGTTGCGCCCGTCACGACTTATCAAGCGCGCGACCGCCAGGTTTATCTGCCGCAAAATGACGCCGGCTGGTATGATTTCTGGACCGGCGCGATGGCGGCGGGCGGGCAATCTCTGGATGCTCCGGCGGCGTATGATTCAATACCGCTCTTCGTTCGTGCCGGCTCGATCATTCCGTTCGGCCCGGAACTGCAATACACCGGCGAGAAACCCGCCGACCCGATCACGCTCTATGTTTATGCCGGGGCGGACGGCACCTTCTCGCTCTACGAAGATGACGGCCTCACTTACAGCTATGAGAAGGGGGCTTTTGCGCGAATCCCCTTCCAATGGGACAATGCGGCCCGGACGCTCACCATTGGGAAACGCGCCGGCAAGTTTCCCGGTATGTTGACCAAACGCACGTTCAACATCGTACTGGTGTCAAAAGACAAGCCGGTGGGTTATTCGCCGACGCCCACGCCTGAGAAAACTGTTTCCTACCTTGGCAAGGCGGTGAAGGTGCAATTCAATTAGGCAGGAATTCTAAAACAAACAACTAACAGGAGTTTCGGGCAGGCGCGAAATCGCTGCCGGGACTTTTGCCGGTTGTTTTGCAGCCGAATCAACTCAACCCAAAAAACGGTGATGCTGGCGCGTCCGGCGAATTTTTTCGTTCGCGTTGTAAAAAAAACAACAGCCTATGCGGCGGCATTTTCTGGCCCACCGGCGAAAAAAGCCGATATATCAGCATTTTTCAGGACGGCACAAGGCGTGCTAATGGTTTGGTTGTTGTGGGTCGGTTGTGTTTTGGGTGGGGAACCGTGAGGGCGGCGGAATTTTATGGGGAGTGAAATTCTTTTGCGATTACGGTTGTGCAAGGTGGAGGAACACGACGCACGCGCCCGCTTGGTTTGCCTGCGAATTGACTGCGCTTGATAAGGAGGCGGTGGTCAATCGTGGCTGGACTGACGAGGCGCGTGCGTGTGATTCCAAAGTGTTATGCAGGCGCTTTCAGTCCTCAATCTTCTCGTCGTGACAGTGCGCACCGCGTGGTTTAATTTTCGCGGATGGAAAAAACGACCCTGACGCTCGGCCACTCGCCCGACCCGGACGACGCCTTCATGTTTTACGCGCTCGCGAAGGAATTGATTCCGACGCACGGTTTTCATTTCGCCCATATTTTACAGGACATCCAGACGCTGAACGAGCGCGCCACGCGCGGCGAACTCGACATCTCCGCCGTCAGTATCCACGCCTACGCCTATGTCTCCGACAAATATGCGCTCCTGCCCAGCGGCGCGAGCATGGGCGACGGCTACGGCCCGATGCTCGTGGCCAAGCAGAAATTTTCCCGTGAAGAAATTGCCCGGAAAAAAATCGCCGTGCCGGGAACCATGACCAGCGCATTTCTGGCCTTGCAACTCTGGCTCGGCAAACCGGCGAAGGAATTCAATTACGTCGTCGTGCCGTTCGACCAGATTTTTGCGGCGGTGAAAAACGGCGTGGCCGAAGTCGGTTTGATCATCCACGAAGGCCAGCTCACCTTCCAAAATGAAAAGCTGGTTTTGTGCGAAGACCTCGGCGTCTGGTGGGGCAATCAAAACGACGGACTTCCCCTGCCCCTCGGCGGCAATGTCATCCACAAAAAATTCGCTCCCGCCACCCGCAAGCAGATTTCCGACACGCTTACGGCCAGCATCCAGTTCAGTCTCAATCATCGCCCGGAAGCCGTGCAGCACGCATTGCAATATGCCCGCGACATGGGCCGCGACCTGGCCGACAAGTTCGTCGGCATGTATGTCAACCACTGGACGCTCGACTACGGCGAGCGCGGCCGCGAATCCATCCGCCGCTTTCTCGGCCAGGCGTTCGAGCGCGGCCTGCTTCCGCACCGGCAGAAACTGGAATTTGTGGTCTAAACTTTGCGAATCGCACCGTCGCTTTCCATTTTGGCGATTAGCGGAAAAATGTCGCGCTGCAAACAGAACGCCACGTCGCCGCGCAATTCCGGGATCACCAGCAATCGCCGGGCGTTTTCTGCATTGCCAACCGCCGCCGACAAATCCGGTTTCGCTTCCAGCCACGCCCGTCGCGCAATTTCAGTCGAATCTGAAATGGTAAGGCGAGTGTCCTCGCGGGCCGTCAACAACTCCGTCAGTGCGCCGGCGGCGATGATGTCCTCGTCCGCCGGATTCTCGCCCGTGCCGGCGCAGACGAGCAGAATGTTTTCAAAATGTCCCTGCCGGAGAAAATTCGCCGTCGCCGTGAGATTCAAGAATGAGGGGGCCAAAACCGTTTGCGCGTTCACGCAAGCGCGCAAGGCGCGCGTGCCATTCGTCGTGGTGGAGACAATCGTTTTGCCGCGCACTTTTTCCGGCGTATATTCGCGCGGCGAATTGCCCAGGTCGAAATCAATACCGTCGGCGGAAATGCGGACGCCGTGGCGTTCGCCGGCCAACAAAACAACTTCCGACTTCTGACTTCCGACTTCTGACTTCCGAAAGGCCAGCGCCTCGGAAATTTCACTGACAGGGATGATGGCTTGGGCGCCGTGATGCAGCGCGGTCACGAACGTGCTGGTCGCGCGCAGCACGTCGAACACGACGCACGCGGTCGCGCGCAAATCGCGTTGGGCGAGCGCGGGCAATTCCGCCGGCGTCAGGATGGTTTCAATTTTCATTTTGCGTCGCGCGAAGGACGCGAAGGCGGCGAAGAAGTTTCAGCCTGTCTGCATATTAGGCAATTCGTTCATGCGTGCCAATGGTTCTAATTCGGACGTTGCCGGTAATTTCAGTTGTCGTCATTCCATCGAACTTGAAGGCAATGAAATCCCAGTCATCTTTTCCAAAGCGGCCGAAAATGAACAGCCAATTACAGGACGTGGTCACATATTTCCGGCTTTGATAGATTACAGGCAGCCGGTCCCAAAACTCGTCGAGCTTCTCCTGTTTGTCCACATACGCGATCAGGACTTTCAGCCCAGCGTTGATTTCCATGAGTTTGCAGACTTCCTTTTTCCACAAGTCGTCGTTCTCAATCTCGATGGCGGCTTCCCTTGACCACTCATCCCATTCTTCCGTATGGCCGTTGAAATAGGAAACATCGACCCTCGGCCAATACTCACAATCCCAACGGCAGCCAAAGCCCGGGGCCAGCTCCCTGAGCACGTCTGTCATGAACTCCGTCCGTTTGGAAATGTCCCACCAGAAAGCGTCGACCTCCGGGTTCCACCGCTGCCGCAAGGCTTTAGAGAACTTTGCCCAGAAGGCCTCGGACGTGATGGGGAAATTTGGCTGTGCTGTTGGAGCGGAAATGTTTGGAGCATTCATTCGAGCTTATGAAAGTTGACCGGCAATTTTTTATCAAGCAAAAGCTATTTCAATTTCGTCCGCATATTTCCCGGTGGCACCGCGGTGCGTGGTTAGTTTTGACCTGCCTCAACGGGGCAAAATCATTCAGCCCAGCGTTGGCCGATGAAATCGGACTACGCTGGGTAGTGGCCGGAACGGGGAAGAACTCTGAAAGAGTTGCATCAGGCCAGCGAAGTATTTGATTTAACTCCTTCAGAGTTGAGAACATCGTTAGGATGTCAAACCGGCGTAGCCGCTACGCGTCAACGCCGGCCTGAATGATTGAATCCCTTTGGGATTCGTTTGCAAATTTCCTTCGCCAACTTCGCGTCGTTCGCGCGACACTTAATTATTTTCTTAATCTATTTTCGTCCGCATGTAATGAAAAAGATATTGCTGGGCGTAACCGGCGTGCGGGCCGAAATGCGTGGCGGCAAATTGGCGCAGGCGTGGCTTGCTGGCGCGGCGGCGTGGAAAATAAAGCTGTTGCAGCGCGCGTTCAATCCAGACATCCACGGGAAACGCGGCATCAAATCCGTAGGCGAACAGCAACACGCAGTCGGCAATCTTCCCACCCACGCCGCGCAGCTTCATCAGCTCCGCCCGCGCTTCGATGTGGGGCAATTGGCGGATGCGTTCCAGATCAAATCGGCCTTCGGCGATTTCCCGCGCGGCGGCCAGCAGATTTGGCGCGCGGAAACCCATTTTGCAATCGCGCAGTTCCTTTTCAGTGGCGGTGGCGATGCGCTGTGGCGTGGGAAAACTTCGGGTAGTTGCGACGCCTCGTCGCAACACGGTGGCAGCGACGCCCTCGTCGTATGAGTCGGGCGACGAGGCGTCGCCGCCACACGGCTCGCCGAAGCGTTCGCAAAGCAACGAAACAATTTGCCGGATTTGGACGATCTGTTTCGTGGAGGACAAAATGAACGAGGCGAGGCATTCCCACGGATCCTGCCGCAGCAGCCGCAGGCCGGGACACGCGGCGACGGCGGCGCGCATCGGTTCGTCGTCGGGAAAAGTTTTTAGCACGGCATTCAGATCCGTTCCGGTTTGGAGAAAATCGCGGAGCCAGTCCAAATCGTCAATTCCGGTGGAAGTTTCGGCGACAATTCCGCCGTCGGTTTGCGTCAGCCGCGCGAAATTTTTCCCAACGACGCCCACCCACGATTCATCCCGCCTCTGCCAGCGGAAAACCTGTCCTGAATCGAGCGTCGCCGCCAAATCGTAATCGCGGATGCGAAAAATAATCCTCGTCGCAGCCATTGCTCAACTGATTTTGGAATTTCCGAAGCTCAAGTTGGGCACGAGCGAGGACAGCTTTGCGTGCCCATGCGGAAAATATTTTTTGCCAAAAAACTGCCACGCGGACTCAATGGCGATGGCCGCCGCCGCCGCGTAACCCGCACCGATGAACGCGCCGGCCAGCACATCGCTCGGATAATGCACGCCGTTATAGACACGCGAGAAGGAAACGCCGAGCGCCAGCGGCAGCATGAACCACAGGCTCCGCCGATAGAACAGGAACAGCACCATCGTGGCGGCGAACCAGTTGGCCGCGTGCGACGACGGCATGCTGTTGTGGCTGCCCTTGCCGGCCGCCATCTCCACGCCCGTTTGATTGATCTCCGGCGGGACATAGCCATCGCCGATCTTGCCGAACACGCGGGCCTGCGGCAGCGTGACGAACGGGCGCGGGCGCGCAACGGCATGCTTGAGGGTGTTGCAAACCAGGCCGTCGTTGGTGGCCATTACGACGATCAGCAGCAAAACACACAGCCGCGCGCGCCGCTGGCCGAAGATGAGCAGGGCAACGCCGGCCGCAATCGCCAGCCCGACAAACTCCTTCTTCAAGACACCGCTACCGCTCAAGACCGGCATTAGCCAGTCGAAGAACGGATTGACCAGCGAACGGTTGATGAAAAGAAACAGGTTCGTGTCGAGTGTTTGCAGCCAGTGCATCGGCGGCAGTGTAGCGGGAAAGGCGGCTTTGAAAACTGAATTGCGTGCGGCTCAAGACAGTGTTTTACATAGCGCGACAGTGTTGGAAACCAGCCGCAGCATTGTTGGACTTGCTGCGGCTGACGCCTTGCGCACAGCCGCGCTCCGTTCAATAAACCACGATGGAACGGACCGGACAGTTTTTCAACTGGTCGCGCCCGGCCAGAAATTTCAGTTCGATGAGAAAACTCACCTCCAAAATTTCGGCGCCGAGTTTCCGGACCAGCGCGATCGCGGCGGCGGCCGTCCCACCGGTGGCGAGCAGATCGTCAATCAGCAGCACCCGCGCGCCGGGCTTGAGCGCGTCAATGTGCAGCGCCACGGTCGCGGTGCCGTATTCCAGCGCGTATTCCTGCTCGTGGGTCGTGTGCGGCAGCTTGCCTTTTTTGCGGACCGGCACGAAGCCGGCCTTTAATTTCAGCGCGGCGGCGGCGGCGAAGATGAATCCGCGCGCGTCAATGCCCACCACGGCGTCCACTGAACCGGGCGCAAAATTCTGCGTCAGCAGGCCAATCGAGCCGGCGAACAGGCGCGCATCGGCCAGCACCGGCGTGATGTCCTTGAACTGGATGCCCGGCTTCGGAAAATCCGGGATGTTGCGGATGGCGGCGGCGATCTCCGCCGGGGTGACGCTTGGCATAAATTTATTCTTCCTGGCTTTTTTCCTTCTCCAGCTTCTCGATCATCTTGCGGAGCTTGCGCAGCGCGAGATTTTGAATCTGGCGGACGCGTTCGCGCGTGACGCCGAATTTCACGCCGACCTCCTCCAACGTTTTCTCCGAGCCGCCGTCGAGGCCGAAGCGATAGCGCAAGATCGTCGCCTCGCGCGTGTCAAGGTGCTTGACCATGTCCTGCAGCATCCCGGTGACGGTCTTGTCCTCGAGATTATCGTAGGGCGACGTGGCGTTCTCATCCTCGACCACGTCGGCAAAATTGTTGGAATCGTCGTCGCCAATCGGCGCGTCGAGCGATGCCGGCCGCACGGCGGCCATCCGCATCTGCCGCACGCGAAGCGCGGTCATGCCCATCTCGTCAGCCAGTTCCTCATCGCTCGGTTCGTGGCCGAGCATCTCCTGCAGTTTCAGCGCCGTGCGGCGCATCTTGGAAATCTTGTCCACCAGATGCACCGGCAGCCGGATGGTCTTGGACTGGTTGGCCAGCGCCCGTTTGATGGACTGCTTGATCCACCACGAACCGTAGGTGGAAAGTTTTCCGCCCTTGGCCGGATCAAACCGCTCGACGGCCTTCATCAGACCGATGTTGCCCTCGCTGATCAAATCCAGCAGCGGCAACCCGATGCCCTCGTAGTCGCGCGCGATTTTCACGACCAGGCGCAGATTGGCCTTGATCATGTGTTCGCGCGCCTTTTTGTCGCCCTTCTTGATGCGGGCGGCCAGTTGGATTTCCTCGTCCGGCGTGAGGAGCTTCACCTGCCCGATTTCGCGCAGATAAAGCCGGATGGAAGTGTCGCCATCATAACGCGCGCTTTCCTGCCGCAGGAAGGTCGTCGTGTCGCCATCGGCGGGCTTGGGCAGGTTCGGTTCGGGAATGACATACGCGGCGGGGCTGGGAATCTCCGCCGGCACGGATTTTTTGACGCGCCGACGCAGTTTGGCCGCCTTGGGTTTCTGTTTTTTAACTGCCATAAAACGGACAAGACGTTAAAGACGAATTGCGCCGTCGCAAGAAAAATCAACTATCTCCGGTTGTCGCGTGCGAGGGTCAGCAGGTAAAGAAGATTCAAGACCGAGCTGACCAGCGCCGCAACGTAGGTGAGCGCCGCCGCGTCCAGCACCTTGCTCACGCCCGTGCGTTCGTCCTCGCGCACCAGGCCGAGCCGGAACAACTGCTCCTTCGCCCGGCGGCTCGCGTCGTATTCCACCGGCAGCGTGACCAGTTGGAACAACGTCATGACCGCGAACATCACCACCGCGATGAGGATGCATTGGTGGAAAAACTGGCGGAAAATGAAACCTGCGAAGAAAATTCCCATGTAGGCCATGCTCGCGAACTGCGTCACCGGCGCGATCGCCATCCGAAAATTGAACAATCCGTAGGCCGCCTGATGCTGGAGCGCATGGCCGGATTCATGCGCCGCCACGCCCACCGCCGCGACCGTGCGCCCGCTAAAATTTTCCGACGACAAAAACAGCGCGCGTTTCGTGGGGTCGTAATGGTCGCTCAAATGGCCGGGCACTTCCTCCACCGGCGTGTCATTCAGCCCGGCGTCATCGAGGATCCGGCGCGCCGCCTCCGCACCCGTCATGCCCGACTCCACCGGCACCTGGCTGTATTTGCCGTAGGCGTGGGACAGCTTGATCTGCGCCCAGATGCCGACGAGCAATCCGGGCAGCGCGAACATCAGATATAATGGATCAAAGAAAAACATAAACTCGCTTTATTTGACAGCCGCCCGCCGCTTTCATTCAAAGCAGCGCGCGCCTTTGCCGGAATAAAGCATAAATTGGATGCTCACGCAAGGTCGTTGAACCTGCGAAAACAGGGCGGCAAAGCAAACAATTGTGGCACAAATAAAACATGGGTTTTCTTGACAGGAATTCTCGAATTGACGGGAATTATTTTTCAAGCCCGTAGGGCTGTCAACTTTGTAGAAACGCACCGAAAAAATCCAAAGCTCCGTTCAGGAGCGACGTGGTGGCCGTCCGCAAGGACCGGAATATGCCGCCCCGACGGGGCTTGAATTTCTTTGGAAATATGATTCTACAAATATGCCGCGCCTACGGCGCTGACCTGTTCGCTGTATTCTGACATTGGATTTTATTGATGAGTGTTTTCATTCTTTTACTTTGGAGCAAGTTCGCCGAACCAGTAAGCCGCCGTTACTCCACCATCCATGAGGAAGTCGCTGCCGGTGATAAACGCGCCGTCAGCACCCATAAGCAGTGCGCCGACTGTTCCTACTTCGTCTGGAGTGCCAGCTCGTCCTGCCGCACACGATTCCATCATGCGGCGGTAGCCCGCGCCGCGCGGCCCTTTCAATTCATCATTCGCGAGCGGAGTGATGATGATGCCCGGGCTGATCGTATTGACCCGCGCGCCGCGTTTCCCCCAACGGACGGCCTCGGCCATCACCCGCAACGAGTTTCCGCGCTTTGAAATCTGGTAGGCGTTGAGAGGGTCGGTCACCTTATCGGGCCGAAGCATCGGGAGAGCGAGCAATTCTTCGACCGGCGTGGTTGCGAGCAGCATGTTCTGCTCGGCAGAGAGTGCCGGCAGGCGATGCCCGGACATTGACGCGATCACGACGCCAGCGCCTCCGCTGGCAATCACGCTGCCAAATTCCTCCAGCACCAGCGCCGTTCCGTAGAGGTCCACTTTCAAGATTGTTTCCGGCGACGCTTGGGAAGGGGAAACGCCAGCGGCATGAATGACACCGGAAATTTCGCCAAAGGATTTAGCTGTTTTAACCAGCGCTTGGACCGAAGCACGCGACGACACATCAACTTTCGTGGTGCTCACGTCGAAACCGGCATCGCTCAAAATTTTTGCCGCCGTATCGGCATTTTCCTGACGCAAATCCGCGAGCACGACGTGTTTGCCTGCGCTCACCCGCCGCGCAATCGCTTGGCCGATCAATCCCGCCCCAATGACGACGATAACATTTTTCATAGTTTATCTTTTTGGTCGCTGTTCATTTCATAATTAAGACTCACACCAATTTCTTCGCAATGTGCTCGTCGAGGATTTCCTGCACGGTCAGGGCGACGATGACTTTGTGGCTGCGTTTGAAGAACGATTCGATCTCCTGCAACGCGTCCGACGAATAATCGAATGACACGAAAAAGCCTTTATCGCAATCTTCGCGCATCATCATGGCTTCAAAGGCGTCAATGTCCAGGCGGCCCACCTTGTCCTTTTGTTTCACCTGGATAACCGAAGGCTTAAACCAAAGCCAACCCCGATAGTCTTTGAGTGCGTCGCCAGCGACCGTCTTCTGTTCTTGGTTTTCAACCTGAAAATGAACACGCGCTTCGACACTGTCATGTCGAATCCGCGGACTCAGAGCTGCAGGCGCAATCCAATGCTTAATCCAGATTCTTCCTTGCAGAAAAAATAGTTTTCTACCCGATGCCTGAACGGTGAATGATTTGCTTCTAGCTGCAGTTTCTTTAAGTGGCTGAGGCATCTCCGGCACATCATCTTTGGGATTTACGCTTTCACGCCACGCATGAAAAACGGACGTTTTTAAACCGAATGGTTCGCCGCCTTCATGGATCGCCTTTTTAGCCCCTTCCCAATTACCGTGAGCAAAGTCTCTTTTTATTTGATCAGAATTCCACTTTAAATCTGGAAAGTCTTCTTCAATCGCATTTCAGAATTCAAAAAGCGTCAATAGCAACGTTGCTTTTTTAGCGCACAAATAATCACGAAGGTGTTCAGCACGAAACAACATCACCGCTGGCCTGCCGTTTTTATCACGTTCTAGTTTTGCTACTTCAATATCGTTTTCGTCTGGCCGAATCCAAACATCGCCCCACCGGAGCAAATCTAAGCCGACTTCGATTTCTTGGAAAATATCCCACTCCTTCGTCTCCCAAGAATCAAACCATCTTTGTATTACTGGGTATCGGACTCGCTCATCTTCAGGGTGACAGGCCGGAGGAACAAATCTTTCGGAATTTGCCCATGCAGAATCAGGGCCGTTGGGGATGGTGGACTGCCAATCTACATTTTTAAATTCATCCTTTAATGCAAGTGGAACAATTAATGATTCAATGTTCCGATAGCATTTTCTGAAGCCTGTAGTTCCAAATTTCCCATGAACAATAAATTCCTTTTCGGCAGCAAGAGGTATCCAAGTAGCTTTTTCGAATGATAGCGCCTCTATGTCCTGGATCTCAATCCATGTCTGCGGGCACTTCTCAAAGATTTGGCTTTGCTCTGACATGGAGTTTACTTTGTTTATCCGTTAATCCCTGTCGTGATTTCATTCTGGAAATTATTTTCGTCGAAAATCTGGTGGAGCATGACCTTGACGTAGTGGCTGGCATGCCAGTCGCAGTGGTAATAAAAGCTGCCGGTCTTTTTGAGGACGCGGGCGAGTTGCACGCAGCGCGGACGCATGTAATCAATGTATGCCTTGGTGTTCTCGTGGCGGCCTTCAAAGGCGCGCTTCTCGTTGGTCTCGCCCCAGACTGTGCCAGTCAGGCTCTGACCGTAGTTGCGGTTGGAGTTGAAGGGCGGGTCTATGTAAATCAAATCCACGCAGGCGTCGGGCAGCTTGGCGAGCTGTTCCAGATTGTCGCCGCAATAAACGACGCGGGTGTCGAGCAATGAAGATGGACGTGCCCTCACCCGGCCTTCGGCCACCCTCTCCCCGTCGGACGGGGCGAGGGAGATTTTGGTAGGGACGACTTCCACGTCGTCCTTGATTTTCTTCTTGGACGCGGTGGAACGCGTCCTTACCGCCGCAGGGGAAGTCGTCGCTGCCAAAACTGATTTCCTGGCCATGCGGGAGATTATGCAACGGCTGGCGCGGCGTCAATTCGAGGGCGGTCAGTTCAAATCTCCAGCACCTTCTCAAACCGGGTCAGGTTTTTGGCGCCGTTGCTCGTGACGAGCGCGACGTCTTCCAGCCGCACACCGCCGATTTCCGGGTAATACAGCCCCGGCTCCACAGTCACCACCTGCCCGGCCTTCAGTTCGCCGCGCGAAGTCGCGCCCAAGCGCGGCGCTTCGTGGATTTCCAGCCCCAGCCCGTGGCCGGTGCCGTGGAAAAACCCCTCCATGCGCCCGTTGCGCCTGCCGGTCTGGTAGCCGCGCTGTTCAAAAAACTGCTGGACGCACTGGTGGATCTCCCGGGTGGAAGTTCCGGCGCCGACTTTTTGCAGCGCGATTTTCTGCCCGTGAAAGACGGTGTCGTAAAGTTTCTTCACGACCTCGCTCGCGCGGCCGCGCACGACGGTGCGCGTGATGTCGCCAAAGTAGCCGGTCTTCTGCGAGCGCGGGAAAATATCAATGATGACCGGTTCATTCGCGCGCAACGGCCCATAGCCGCGCTCGTGCGGATCGCAGCCCTGCCTGCCGCCGGCGACGATGGTGTTTGCTGCCAGTCCGCACTGCTGCAAAATGGCGCAGTCAATCACCGCGCGCAGTTTTTCCGACGTGAGCGGCAGGTTGTGCCAGAACAGTTTCCGGCCGCGCCCGATTTTTGAATTGCGGAGCACCTGCATGCCCTCGGCCATGCCGACCTCGGCCATCATCAGCGCGGCGGAGATTTTTTTCACCTCGGCGGCGGACTTGATCTCGCGTTCCGGGAAAAAATGGCCGGCGCGCGGGCTGGTCTTGATGCCGAGTTTTTTCAATTCCCTGGCCAGGCCAAGCGGAAAATTGTCCGGCACCGTGACGCGTCGGACCTTTTGTTCGCGCAGCAGTTCGCGGATGACGCGGGCAAAGCCGGGGGATTTCACGCCGCTGCGCAGGAGTTTTTGCTGGCAGGCGCTCAACGAAACGGCGCGGCAGTGCGGGGCCTGCCGGCGGGCGCGGTCAATCTCCAGGTCGCTCAACACGAGCAGCGGGCGGCGGCCGAAGTTGAGATAGATAAACGGATCGGGCACGAACAGGCCGGTCGCGAAAAGCATGTTCGCATCACGCTCGCTGTCGGCCACCATTAGCAGGGTTTCGGGCACGGCCATTTTAAAAATTGCGGATTGTGACTTTTACCCCGTTGAATCGCCGCCTGGGTTCAAGCCGCTTCGGATTGCTACGATTTAACGCCCCGCGCGGTAACAATTCAAGTCCCAAAAAGCCGGTCGCCGGCGTCGCCCAGGCCGGGGACGATGAATCCCCTTTCGTTCAGCCCGCGGTCAACGGCGGCGGTGAAGACCGGCACGCGCGGATGTTTCTTCTGGACGGCACCGATGCCTTCGGGCGCGGCGACCAGGCTGACAAGCCGGACATGTTTCGCCCCCTGCCTGGCGAGCCAGTCGAGGGCGGCCACGGCGCTGCCGCCGGTCGCCAGCATCGGGTCAATCAGGATGGTTTCAAAACGTCCGAGATCGGCCGGCAGGCTCTCGTGATAAAACTGCGGCTGCAAGGTGGTTTCCTCGCGCTTCAAGCCAATGAAGCCAACCCGCGCGTGCGGGAGCAGTTGCAGCATGGCATCCAGCATCCCCAGGCCGGCGCGCAAAACGGGCACGAGCACCACTTCGCGTTCGAGCTGCAGGCCATTCGTCCGGGCAAGCGGCGTTCGCACATAGACTTTTTTGACGGCGAAGGAGCGCGTGGCCTCGTAGAGCATCAGCGCGGCGGTTTCCGCCAGCAGCCGGCGGAACTCCTGCGGCGGCGTCCGCCGGTCGCGCAGTTGCGCGAGGTTGTGCTGCACGAGCGGATGCGCGATGACCGTGACGCCCTTCATTTAATCTTCCGGCGCCTGCCACAGGAAATACATGCAGCCCTCGCGCAGCTTCGGAATGTCCAGCCCGAGGTCGAGCTTGAGGTCGTGCGCCGAACCGCTTTGGCCGAACATGGAGAGAAAATCCGAAATGTCATAGCGCTCGCGGTATTCAATCAGGTTGGCGTCGGCGATGTGAACAATTTTTTCCGTGCGGTCCACGGCGTCGTCGAAATCGCCAAGCTGGTCCACGAAGCCGTATTTCAGCGCCTCCGAGCCGGACAGCACGCGGCCGTCGGCCACACTGGCCCAGTTTTCCACCAGTGCTTTTCCTTCCTGGCTGTTCTTCCGATGAGCCTGCGCCCGGCCGGTGCAGACGATGTTGGTGAATTTTCCGTAGGTTTCATCAATGAGCGCCTGCACCATTGCATGCTCCTCGGCTGGAATCTCGTTCGTGCTGCGGTCGGGGCTCAGCATGTCCTTGAACTTGCCGCTCTTGAACGTCATGGGCGCGACCCCGACCTTGTCCATCAGCCCGCGATAATTGTAGCCGTGCATGATGACGCCGATGCTGCCGGTGAGGGTCAGGTCGTTCGCGACAATCCAGCGGCACGGCGCGGAAATATAATAGCCGCCGCTCGCCGCGAGGCTGCCCATCGAACAAACCACGGGTTTTCCGGAATCATCCTGGAATTTTGCAATCTCCTTGTTGATCTCGTCCGAGGCCATCACTTCCCCGCCGGGCGAATCCACCCTGAGGATGACGGCCTTGACGCGCTTGTCATTGGCCGCCCGGTCGAGCTGCGCCTTGATGACAGCCACCATGTTGTTCCCCGCCTGGTCGGCGGTGTGGCTGGTGATGATGCCGTCCACAGTGATGACGGCGATTTTGTTGTGCGCGTCGTTGTCCTCCAGAACACACTCGTCGAGCTTCGGCCCGACCTCGCGCGCCGTGCTGTTTTTGAACCCGCGGTTAAAACCGCCGCCAATTGCGTGCGAAACGGCCTGCGCCAGATTGCCCAGCAGGCTGATCCCCAGCAGCACGATCAAAATGATGGAGGCAATCATCCAACCCCAGCTCCGGCGCGGTTTGGCCGGCGGCGGCGGGGTGATCACGGGTGGCTGTGGCGACAACTGCGGCGGCACACCGGGCGAAGAAGATGAATTTTCCATGACGCGCAAACTAGCCCAAAGCCGGCCGGGCGGCAAGCGGCGGTTTGAAGGTACGTTCCAGCGGGGCAGGCATTCCCGCGCGCGCTTGGCTTCCCCCAAGAGCGGTTCGTGGGCGTTCCGCCCCGCCGCCGTTCACCAATATTGATGCATCAGCGGCTTGATCTGGCCGGTGTAAATTGCGCCGATCTTTTTCAACGCCGTCGGAGACAGCGGCGGCAGGGCCGAGGCCGCGATGTTTTCCGCGACTTGTGCCGGATGCTTCGCGCCGGGAATGGCGCACGTCACGGCGGGGAATTCCAGGATCCACCGCAGCGCGAGTTGCGCCAGCGTCGCGCCGGCCGGCACGAACGGCTTCAATTCCTCCACCGCGTTCAGGCCGGTCTCGAAATCCACGCCGGCGAATGTTTCGCCGCGGTCGAACGCCTCGCCGTGGCGGTTGAAGTTCCGGTGATCGTCCTTCGCGAACTTGCTTGCCCGCGTGATTTTGCCCGACAACAGGCCCGACGCCAGCGGCACGCGCGCGAGGATGCCGACTTTTTTCTTTTGCGCCTCCGCGAAAAACAGGTCCGCCGGCCGCTGCCGGAAAATGTTGAAGATGATCTGCACCGACTGGACATTCGGGAACTCGATAGCCTTGAGCGCCTCCTCCACCTTTTCCACGCTCACCCCGTAATGCCGCAGCTTGCCGGCCTTCACCAGATCATCGAGGATGCCAAAAACTTCCGGCCGGTAATAAACCTCCGTCGGCGGACAATGCAACTGCAACAGGTCAATCGCCTCCGTGTTCAGGTTCTTCAGGCTGCGCTCGATCCACGCCGTGAGATGCTTGCGGTTGTAACCTTCCGGCGTCTGGGCAGGCAGCCGGCGGCCGGCCTTGGTGGCGATGTAAAATTTTTCCTTCCGCTCCTTTTTCAACTTCGCCATCAGCCGTTCGCTGCGGCCATCGCCATAGACATCCGCCGTGTCGAAGAAATTGACGCCGCCGTCGAGCGCGGCATGGAGCGCGGCGAGCGAATCCCGGTCGCTTACGTCGCCCCAAGAGCCGCCGATGGCCCACGCGCCAAAACTGATTTCCGAAACCTTCCAGCCCGTCCGGCCAAATGTGCGGTATTTCATGCCGGCAAATTAAACAGAAAAATCTTCAACGGAAAAGCACAGAGAAGGAAAATCCAGCGACGGATGGAGGGTTGCGGTTTAACTTTTATCCAGCCAATTTGGACTCACCTTAATTGGTGAAACTCGCGTCAAAAGTCCTGTGCAACCCGCCAAGAGCCTCGACCCGCCATATCTGCATTTCACATCTTTGCCCATCGGTGGCAATAGGGTCTTTCCCTGACTTGACGCGGCGCGCATTCCTTCTATTAATTAAATATGCAACTCGACAAGCTCACTTTGAAATCGCAGGAGGCGTTGCAGGACGCGCAACGCCTCGCGCGGGAACATGCGCATCAGGAAATGGACGGCGAGCATCTGCTGCTCGCGCTGCTCGGCCAGGGCGAGAGCCTCGTGCCGGAACTGCTCGCGCGCATCGGCGTGCCGCCCGCCCAGCTCCAACCGGATTTGGAAAAGGAACTCGCCCGCCGGCACAAAATCCAGGGTGGCAACGATCCCTACGCCGGCCGCGATTTGCAAAAGGCGCTCGACGCCGCGCAATCCGAGGCCACCAAGCTCAAGGATGATTATGTCAGCACGGAACATCTGCTGCTCGGCCTGCTCGACGAGGCCAGCCCGTCGCTCAAGAAAATTTTCACCGCGCACGGCCTCAAGCGCGACGCCGTGCTCAAGGCGCTCGCGGAATTGCGCGGCAACCAGCGCGTGACCGACCAGCAGCCGGAAGGAAAATTTCAGGCGCTGGAAAAATACGGTCGCGATCTCACGGCGCTCGCACGGCAGGGAAAGATTGATCCGGTCATCGGCCGCGATGAGGAAATCCGCCGCGTGATGCAGGTGCTAACCCGTCGCACGAAAAATAATCCCGTGCTCATCGGCGAGCCGGGCGTGGGCAAGACCGCCATCGCCGAAGGTCTGGCGCGGCGCATTGTCAGCGGCGACGTGCCGGAATCCCTGAAGAACAAGCGGCTCGTCGCGATGGATTTGAGCGCGATGATTGCCGGGGCGAAGTATCGCGGCGAATTTGAGGATCGGCTCAAGGCGTTCCTCAAGGAGATCACCGCGAGCGAAGGCAAAATTATTTTGTTCATTGATGAGTTGCACACGCTGGTCGGCGCGGGCGCGGCGGAAGGTTCGAGCGACGCGGCGAACATCATGAAACCGCAGCTCGCGCGCGGCGAATTGCGCTGCGTAGGCGCGACGACCCTGGACGAATATCGCAAGTACATCGAGAAAGACCCGGCGCTGGAACGGCGTTTCCAGCCGGTGCAAGTCGCCGAGCCGACGGTCGAAGCGACCATCGCGATTTTGCGCGGGCTGAAGGAGCGTTACGAAGTCCATCACGGCGTCCGCATCCAGGATTCCGCGCTCGTCGCGGCGGCCACGTTGTCGCATCGCTACATCACGGACCGGTTTCTGCCGGACAAGGCGATTGATCTCGTGGACGAGGCGGCGTCGCGCATCAAAATGGAATTGGATTCCAAGCCGACGGAACTGGATCAGCTTGACCGGCAGATTTTGCAGTTGGAAATCGAGGGCACGTCGCTGGCGAAGGAAAAAGACCCGGCGAGCAAGGAACGGCTGAAGATCATTGACAAGGCCGTCGCGAACTTGAAGGACAAATCCAAGGCGCTCACCGCGCAATGGCAAAACGAAAAAACGGCGGTCAACGCCGTGAGCATCGTTCAGCAGCAATTGGAGCAGGCTAAGATTGAATTGGAAAAAGCCCAGCGCGCCGGCGATTTGAGCAAGTCGGCGGAGATTCAATATGGGAAAATTCCCGAGTTGGAGAAGAAACTGGCGAAGATGGAAAGCGCGGCGGCGCTCGACCGTAGCTGCGACGCCCCGTCGCCCGGACCCGCAAAGAAAGGAACTGGCGCCGGGGCGTTGCCGGCACCTTCTGCGACGAGGGCGTCGCAGTTACGCTTGCTCCGTCAGGAAGTGACGGACGAGGACATCGCCAAAGTCGTCGCGGCGTGGACGCATATTCCGGTGTCGCGGATGCTGGAAGGCGAGCGCGAGAAGCTGCTCAAGATGGAAGAGCGTTTGCGCGAACGCATCATCGGCCAGGCGGAAGCCATCACCGCTGTGTCCAACGCCGTGCGCCGTTCGCGCAGCGGCTTGCAGGATCCGAACCGTCCCATCGGATCGTTCATTTTTCTCGGACCGACCGGCGTGGGCAAAACGGAGACGGCGCGCGCGCTGGCGGAATTTCTTTTCGACGACGAGAGCGCCATGATTCGCATTGACATGAGCGAATACATGGAGAAACACACCGTTGCGCGGCTCATCGGCGCGCCGCCGGGCTACGTCGGCTACGAGGAAGGCGGACAGTTGAGCGAGGCCGTGCGGCGCAAACCGTATTCGGTGATTTTGTTCGATGAGATCGAGAAGGCGCACAGTGACGTGTTCAATGTGTTGCTGCAAGTGCTCGACGATGGCCGGCTCACGGATGGCCAGGGCCGCACGGTGGATTTCAAGAACACCATCGTCATCATGACCAGCAACCTCGGCTCACCGATCATCCAGGAATATTTCATGGACGGCCACACGGACAAGGCGTCGCATCAGGCGATGGAGGACAAGGTGATGGCGGAGTTGAAGAAACATTTCCGCCCGGAATTTTTGAATCGCGTGGACGACGTGATCATTTTCCAGAGCCTCGACGAAAGCGAGCTGGCGCGCATCGTGGACGTCCAGCTCGGGCGGCTGGAGCAACGCCTCGCGCAGCAAAACCTCACGCTCGACGTGGACGCCGCCGCGAAGAAGCTGCTGGCGAGCGAAGGCTACGACCCGCAGTTCGGCGCGCGTCCGCTCAAACGCGCGATCCAGGAGCACCTGCTCGACCCGCTCGCGACCAAGCTGCTGGCGGGCGAATTTAAGCCCGGTGACAGGATCAAGGTGACGGTGAAGGACGACATATTGGTGTTTCAGCGGAAATAAGGCAGGGCGACGTCCCCGCCAAACAAAAGAAGGCCGGAACAGTTTCCCGTTCCGGCCTTTGATTTTTGTCCGGTTGTGGCGTGGCTGCGCCGCCCCGGCGCAACGGGGAATGCCGTTCCGGGAGATTGCCGCCTTCATTGGCCAACGGCTAAATGAGCCCGGGGTCAGCAAGTCTCCGGCGGCGGCGGCCAAACAGTTTGGCTTTCTGGCTTCCTTCGTATCAACTGACAATCCCGCCTCCAGCAAGCTGACCCAGGAACAGCGTGGCTGGCGGCCCACGGAGACCGGTTTATTTTCCGATCTCAACGAAAACCATTTTAAAAACCAACCGTCGGCAATGGCTCGAAAATAAACGCCGCATTCTTTGCCGCGTTTTTGTCTGGCAGTAAAAAACTTAAACCACTAGGAATACGGGGGAACTGATTATGGAAATCTTGAATGTCGTTTCAATTATTGTCGCTGGATTGATGGTGGGAAATGAACTGGCCATCGCCGCGTTTGTCCATCCAACGCTTGACAGGCTCCCGGATGATGCCCATCTGCCAGTTGCGAGCGCCCTGGCGCGCGGGCTGGGGATGTTCATGCCCTTTTGGTATGCTATTGTATTATTGCTGACTTTAGCCGAGCTCTTGATCCAATGGCACCAATCCGGCCGCCTGCCGGGCTGGTTTGCTGCGTCGGCCATTTTGTGGGTGTTGGCGATTGTGTATTCGATCACGACTCTGGTGCCGATCAACAACCGGGTTGCGTCCTGGACCAAGGGCACCCCACCTGCCGATTGGAAGAACTTTCGGAGCCGATGGGACCTGCATCACCGCCGGCGCGTGGTGCTCCTCACGCTGGCTTTCGCGCTTCTAATCGTGGGAGTCATTAGTAAATAGACACCGCCAAGCTCTGCCCTGTATAGACCGGCAACCGGCCCGGCTCCAGATACGTTTGATACGTCCTCGGAACCTGAACAAACGACGCCAGCAGTTTTGACGCGAATTGCTCCAACGCGAATTCAAAAACACTCCACAAAATAAATTTCCCCTAGCGCCGGACGGGAGAAGGCCGGGGCGGGATTCCAGATCATTTCAAGATTGTATCCTTGGAGGTTCCTTTTACCGTGGTTTTTATCCGCACGTTTTTTGCATCCAAAGCACCGGTCTTGACGGATATAGACATGAACAACGAACACGTTTTGCGTGGAATCGGCTGAAAATCAAACCATGGGATTCGACGAGCGCAGGGAACCGCCTGATCCGGAGGGGCGCGAGGACGCGCGTCTGCTGGCGCTCATCGCCGGGGGTGATCAGCACGCGTTCGCGGCGCTGTATCGCCGGCGGAGCGGGCTGGTTTATTCGCTGCTGGTCCGGATGCTGGTTCACGAAATGGAAGCGCAGGAAGTCATGCAGGATGCCTTTGTCCAAATCTGGCGGCGGGCGGCACAATTCGATGCCGCACGATCTTCCCCGGTGGCGTGGATCATAATGATCGCGCGCGGCCTGGCGGTGGACCGGCTCCGCGCCCGGTCACGCCGCGCCGCCGGCCACGCGGCGTATGAGCGAGAACTTGTGTCGCTCGAAGTGGAGGTCAACGGTGCCCGTCCGGTGGAACGCGATGACCTGGCCGACGCGTGCGCCTCGGCCTTGAACCATCTGCCGGAGGAACAGGGCCGCGCGTTGCAACTGGCGTTCTTTCGCGGCTGGACGCACCAGGAAATCGCCGGCGCGGCCGGTGAACCGCTCGGCACGGTCAAGGCCCGCATCCGGCGCGGCCTGCTGGCCCTGCGCAAAACGCTCAAGGATTATCATGACTGACGTACCATCCAACGAAGACGACGCGCTGCGTTTTGTCCTGGGCGAATCCAGCGCCGCCGAGCGGCGCGAGTTTGAGGCCCGGTTGGCGGCGTCCGCCGAATTGCGGGCGCTCGTCCACGAGCTGGAAGCCGGCCTGGTGGCCGCGGCAACGGCCGCGCCCCGGCGCCGTCCGCCGGCGGAAGTGTGGCGGCGCCTCGAAAAAGCCGTCGCCAAAGAATCTCCGGTGAAGCCCGGCTTCCCCGTTCCGTGGTTTGGCTGGCTGCGCAACGGCTGGGCGGTGGCCGTGGTCTGCCTGGCCGGCTGGCTGGGCTGCGCGTTCCTTGCCCACCTGCATTATGCCACCACGATGGCGAAATTAAAAAATCTGCGGCCGGAAGTGGTGGTGGCAAGTCCCGCCGGGCCGCCGGCCACGCCCCTGGCCGTGAGCCATCCGTCACCGGCCGTCACGAATGCCGGACTTGGACCGCTCCAGGCGAGCCTGCAGGAAATCAGCGCGCTGCGGGGAAGAGTTTCACAGCTGGAAACGCAGAAGACGCAGCTGTCGCTTTCACTGGCCCGACAAAGCGCGCTGCTGGGCGAGACAAACCGGATCAAGTTCTACCATCTCATTCCACTCTCCACGCCGGACGGCACCGCCCATGCCGCACCGCTCTCACCCGGCCTGCAAACCGCCGTCATGGTGGCGCTGGAACACGAACTCGGCTGGTCGGCAGGTGACCCTAACCCGGCCACGCCGGCCGGCAGCAATTTTACTCCAACGTTGGTCAACATTGGCGGAGTTGATTTCGTGGATTTTCGCCCGGGCAGCCATGCTGCCGCTGGCCAGCCGCAAACGCCGTCGCAGGGAGGTTCCAGCCAGCCGGCGGCTGATACCACCGCCGCGACCACCCCGGCCCAGCAACCACCTCAGCAACCGGCCGCGTCGCAAACCCCGCCGCAGACCGAACCAACGGCGGTTTCGTCGACAACCCCGGCTTCGGAACCAACCCTCCCGGCATTTGTCTCCGGCAATAATCTGGTCGTGGCCCTGGATGCGAGCGTCGTGCCCGCCGGCAGTTCCGTGACGCTGACCGCCCTGGATGCGAACCAGAATGCGACCGGCGGATCCTTTGTGCTGGGGAGCAATCCGGCCGTGGTGATGATACCGCTTTCCGGCGACGCCACGCCCCTCTATGGAACCAGCTTCGGCTGGACGGTGAGCATCAACTCCATATCGCCCAACGGCCAGGCCGTCAACCTGCAGTTTTATGCACCCTTAACCAATCCTTGATCCCATGAAAACACCACCAATGATTCGTCCAACCCTCCTTGTGCTGTTAAACCTTTGCCTGGCGCTGTCCCTGCGGGCACAGGATTTTTTTCAGGCCACGCTCGAAATCCCCATTGAAGGCGGAGGTGGCGGCGGATTCATCCTAGGGAATTTCTGGTGCCAGGTGGTGGGCAACGATCTGGACTTCATTGCCACGGTGGCTCCCAGCACGTTCAGCTCCAGCCTGAATCCCGTCCTGTCCGTGCCGGGAAGTTCCATCGAATTTTCGCTGGGCCAGGCGCAGTCCGAATTCACCGGTTCGCTGATGGATCCCTTCCGGAATCCGTTTCTTCCGCCGCTGCCGCTGGTGCCCACCGGGTATGACGATGATGGCAATCCCTACTTTGTCAGTCCGGGGCCAATGTTGTCACTCTACAATTATTATTCCGGCCATTTCGACCTGCCGCCGGGAGTTGTGGCTGAACTCCTAGCGGGTCAGGGCACCGTGCAGATCAATTCGTCCATCGGGGGGAACATCAGCGTGTCGCCGACGCCTGAACCGTCCACCCTCGCACTGGCGGCAGTGGCCGGCGGCGGCTGGTTGCTGGCGATGCGGCGGCGCGCCAGGACATGAGGGGCTTTTTTTCGTTGCCCGGTGCCATGGGTGGTTCATTTGACGGTCGGCGCAGATTCTTTCAGTTCGTGGAAAAGGTCTTCAAGGCGGACGTGAGTTTTTTTGCCAGGCGGTGAACGTACCGCCGGAGGCACCTTTGGGAGCTGGTTCATGGACTGCTCCCACTCAATCACCGACATGAAGCCATCGGTGACCGACGGCTTCCAATGTGCGACCGACTGCTTCCCATCGGTCACTGACTGCTGCCAATGTGTCGCTGACATGAAGCCATCAATGAGCGACTGCTCCCAGTCAGAGGTTTATTTTCCCGGTTTTTGGACAGGACAGCGGACAACAATGAGACGCTGGCGGAGACGGATGTGAACTACCGATCACCCCGGCAGCCGCCGTCCCATGCCGAAGGAACAGGGAAATCTTTTATGGAGCGGGTTGCGTTCGCGTCCGGGCCAGCCCGCCCTCCACCAGTCTGATTTTGTCTGCGGTCAGGCCGTAAAGCTCATAGACCCATTGGTCCATTTGCTGGTCGGTGGCGGTGACGGCGTTTTGCAGCACGGCCTTTTCCGCCGCCAACGTGGCGGTGCGCAATTTGGGCAGCACCGTAAGTGCGGCATATTTATAGAATGTAACGCCAATATGATTCCAGCTCCGTAGGAGCGGCATGGGCGGGCGGATGGGCGGAATATGTCGCCCCCTGACGGGGCTTTGTCGTATGCGATGCGGATGCTACAAAGATGTCGCGCCTACGGCGCTGGCGGGCGAACGCGTGAGAGTGTCTTGGAGTGCGCCAGTCCTCTGGCGCTTTGGGACGCGCGGAAATCCGGTGTCTTACAATGAGGCATTGCCAGCTCCAAAGGGTTCTCCCTAATCCTGTCACGAAAACTGCTTAACAGTCTCCCAAAAGGATTTGTTTATGAATAAAGAACGTTTTAATGAGCTGCTGATCGCGATGGTTCGGTGTGAAAGCGGCGTTTCCGATTTGTTGTTTATTCCCGGGCGTCTGCCGCAAATGTCTTGTTTTCGGCAATTGCGTTCCTACACCAGCGATCTGATTACGGACCCGGTGACGGCGGAAATGACCGGGCAAATGGCCGACATCCTCATTGATGGGAACCCATTGTTCGCGGAAGGCTACCGCAAGAACGGCTCTTGTGATTGCAGTTATTCCGTGCCGGGTGTGGCGCGTTTTCGCGTGAACATCTATTCGCAGACGGGGAAGCGGGCGATCGTGATGCGCAAGTTGTCCAATATCGTTCCGCAACTTCAAGACCTCAAAGTGCCACCCGTTTTTGAACAGATCATCACCGAGAATAGCGGGCTCGTTTTCATCACCGGCGCCACCGGTTCCGGCAAAACGACGACGCTGGCAGCGATCCTGAACGAAATCAATTTCACCCAGGATGTTCATGTGGTCACGCTCGAAGATCCGGTCGAGTATGTGCATGAACCGGTTCGCTCCAGTTTCAGCCAGCGCGAGTATGGCAAGGATTACTCCGATCTTTCCTTTGGTCTCAAGGCGGCTTTGCGTCAGGCGCCGCACACGATTCTGGTCGGCGAAATCCGGGATCGGGAGTCCATGGAGGTAGCCATCACGGCGGGCGAGACGGGGCATCTCGTTTTCTCGTCCCTGCACACGATCAACGCCGGTCAGACGATCAACCGTATTCTGGGCATGTTCGACAACGATGAGCAGACCCTCGTAAGGCAGCGCCTGGCGAACTGCCTGCGCTGGGTGGTGAGTCAACGGCTCATCCCCAGGCTGGATGGCGGATTGCAGCTGGTCACGGAAGTGATGGGCAACAACATGCGCTCGCGGGAAGTCATCATCGCGGGCGAATCGGAAAAACACAACCTGCTCGAGATCATCGAAAGCAGTGTGACGCCCTGGGGCTGGCACAGTTTCGAGCAATCCCTGCTCAACGCCGTGCTCGCGGGCGATATTGCCCCGGAAACCGCCCTGTATTATTCAGACCGCAAAAACCAGATGCAGCAGGCACTGGATAAATTCAAGGCGGGCCGGATCACCACTCCCGTGCACAAAATGAGCGAGCCCGCCGGTCAGGACGAGCAAAAGCTGGCTTTGGCCGCAACACCCGGTTGATTTCCGGAGGTTGTGCGGGAATGGCAGGCCGGGCTTCGGCTGGCCGCAGGCCGGATGCGGTGAACCGCAAGGACCCGCATTTGATTCCACGCGGCCGGCGTGCTAAACATCTGTCATTATGAATTACATTGCGTGGGCCTTGATCGGCATGGTCGGTTATTCGTTCACCACCTTGTTGGTGAAGCTGGCCACGCGCAGCGGCCAGTTTTCCAGCTTTCTGGTGCTGGCCATCGCCTGCGTCATCACCTTCGCCACGGCCGTGGGCATCACCCTGCTCCGTGGCGACCTGCAGCAGCTCAACGCGAAAGATTTCACCAGCGCGAGCGCCTGGTTTGCCTATGCCACCGGGATTGCGCTCACGGTGGCGGTGATGTCCCTGTTCCGCGCGCTCTCGCTGGGGCCGACCACCGTCGTGGTGCCGATTTATGGGATGTTCATCGTGGGCGGAGCGGTGCTGGGAATCCTCTTTTTGCATGAGCCAATCACCGCGCGCAAAGCCGCCGGCATTGGCCTGGCCATCATCAGCATTTTCCTGATCGCCAAAAAATGATGCGGCTGCGGTGAACCGCGAACCACGCGAATATGGTAGGGCGGTCGCTGCTGCGCCGCCGTGTTTGATTAGGGCTGCCGGGCACCGCAGCCCTACCAATAATTAGTTGGCACGCCGAGCTTCGGCTGGCCGGTCCGGCACGGACCTACCCTAATTTCCGTTACGCCTTCAGCGTATTGGAATTGGTTTCGCATGGTTCGCGTGGTTCGCGGTTCATCTCACCCTGTCCCTCTCCCCATTGCTGGCTGACTCGCAACGCGGAGAGGAAATGAACTGCGCCGATTTGCCGCCGGCCGGTGCAGGCGTTTTATTCGCCGCCTTCCATGTGGTAATACATGGATTGCAGCGCGATTTTGCCCGGCCCCGTGAACCGGTTCCACACAATCTGCCCGGCACTGGCAAAGAATCCCGTGGAAAGTTTCTGGAACATCGTCTGCATCTGCACGGAGCGGTCCTTGTAAATCCAGCCGCCCGGCTCGATGTCAATCGCCTCGCCCGCCGCCAGCGTCACTTCAAACACATTGCCGAAGCCGTGCAGCCACAAAATGCCCTCGCGCGTGGGACAGGAAAAGCTGTCGATGAAAAAGCCCGTGCCGCCCAGCAGCATGTTGGCCGCGCCCTTCACGCGGGTGAAGGTGTAATCCACGTTGTCCGTGGCCGCGAGCCATTGGTGTTCCCGCACGTCCACGCCCTGGCCCGGTGCCAGATGCAATCCAAACACATGGCCCGCGCCGTCGCGGCTGAAGGCGATGCGGCCCGGGCCGCTCGCGCCGGTCAGAAGAAAGGGCATGCCGGCGAGCATCCGCTTGAACGCGCCTTTCATCGGGTGGATGGCCACCGTCACAGCCGGGTCTTTCCAGAGCAAAACGTGGTGTTCAAAATAGACGCCGGTGTTGCTGAGTTCCACCTGCAGCGCCGGCACCAGCTCGCCCTGGATGTGGTAGGTGACGCCGCCGAAGGTTTCGTTCTGGGTGTTGGTGGGTAATAATGTTGGCACGGCCATAATTTTTTTGGAGACTGATGATTGGTAACGTGCCCATTTGAACGCGCCGCCGGAATGGCGTCAAGGTCTTTGCAGACGGCCAACACTTGCAGACGGCCACTGCATGCGGCAGGGCCACCGGGCGCGGACGGGCACCGAATTACTGGCAGGGGTGTGCTGCCGCACAGCCCATTAGTAAACGGCGGCGCAGCAGCGACGGTCCTACCTTGTTGCGTGCTCGGCGTTCCCGGTGTCGCTGCGTTGAATTGGTTTTGCGACGGGGGCGTCGCCTCTACGGGCAGCATCCGGCCGCTGCGGGCGTTTTATTCGCCGCCTACCGACCATGAGAACGGAAATTGACACCCGGCGCGGAAGTTGCGACAAAAGCGGTGGGCGCGGCGGCGGAAAACTGAGTGATGCCAAAAAAAGTCCCCGCCAATCCATGGAGCAGGCGGAGAATTGCAAAAAAAGACACACGCTGGTCGTGGGTCGGAAACCAAATGGGAACTGTCAGTTAAACGGATGAAAACTTACGGAAGAAAATAGACCCGCTGTTTCAGGAGAATGTTTTGTCGCTATCAATTTGACCAGGGAACTGCCCCATGATTCAAGCCAATGTGTTTCAAGACCGTCGCGGTGTCTGGGCGTTTGCCCTTGGCTGCACCGCCGTCACCGCCGGCGTTCTCCTGCATATCCCGATGTTCTGGATGGGCCACGACAACGGTTTTGTCCTCTACGGCATGCCGATGGATCCGAGCATGATTTTCGGCATGTATCTGATCATCGCCGGCGTGATCGCGGCGGGTTACGGGCTCCTGCCGAGCAAGGCGGCCTACAATGCGGTGGTCTCCTCCCGCATCACCGTCGTCGCGCCCGAGGATGCGCCGCTCAAGCGAGCCCATTGGATGCTGATGGGGACGCTCGTGGTCGCGCTCATCATTGACGTGATGAAGCCCGCCACGCTTGGATTCACCATTCCGGGGATGATCCGGGAATATCATACCACCAAGGCACACGCTTCGCTGGTGCCTTTTTTCGCGCTCATGGGAACCGCGCTGGGCTCGATCCTGTGGGGTGTTCTGGCGGATTTCTACGGCCGCAAAGCGGCAATCCTGTTGTCGGCAGTTGTCTTTATCGGCACCTCGATTTGCGGCGCAATGCCATCGCTCAACTGGAATATCGGGATGTGTTTCCTGATGGGGTTCGGTGCGGGTGGAATGCTGCCGGTGACTTACGCGCTTCTGGCCGAGATGATGCCATCGAAGCATCGCGGCTGGGCGTTGGTGCTGGTGGGCGGCCTCGGTGCGGTGGGCGGCTATTTTGTGGCGAGCGGTTTGGCGGCGACCTTGGCACCGGTCTTTAGCTGGCGCATCCTCTGGCTGATGAATCTGCCGACCGGGCTGCTCCTCCTTGGACTCGGACGCTTCATTCCGGAATCCGCCAAATTTTTGCTGGCACGCGGACGCCAAGCCGAGGCGCAAGTGGTCATGGCGCGTTTTGGGACCGTGACGCACAAACTGGCTGAGGGAGAGACGGACGAATCGGAACTGCTGGCCCACGGTCATGACCACCTCTTGCAAGAGGAAGCCCAGCTCTGGACGCCCGCGCTGATTGGCAAGACGGCCGCCCTCACGATCATCGCGCTCTCGTGGGGATTGATCAACTTCGGTCTGCTGCTCTGGATGCCTAACGATTTGGTGACGAAAGGCTATTCGATGGCTCTTTCGAGCAAATTGCTGGCCGAATCCGCGCTCATTGCGTTTCCAACAGTCTTCTTCTGCGCTTTCATCTACAGCCGCTGGAGTTCGAAGCGGGCTCTTACCCTCTTCATCACGCTGACCCTGCTCGGATTGCTCTGGGTGCTGCGGCTGGAGACTCATCTCGGTGGCAACCCGGTCTGGCCAATCGGTCTGCTCATCATTGGCAGCAACGGTACCATTGCCATATTGCTTCCGTATGCCTCGGAAAGTTATCCGATCAAGATTCGGGGACGAGCCACGGGCTGGGTCGCAATGTTCAGCAAGGGCGGCGGAGTGCTGGCGCAAACGCTCAGCATCGCCGCTCTGGTTCCGCCCCTTGGGGTTACCGCAGTCATCATCATGGTGCCCGTGGTCATCTCCCTTGCCCTGTTCCTCCGCTTCGGCACGGAGACCCGCGGGTTGGATCTCAGAAATCTGGAACGCCGGGCCACGGCTTCAGCAACATCGCAGTCCACCACCCCCCGACATGAAACCGCCTGCAGGCCGCACTGACACTGATCGCTAATCGGAGATTCAAATCATCCATGAAAACAACCATTAAAAAACTGTTCATCCGGTCCACATTGACCGTCGTCCTGGGTTTGCTGCCAGCGGGTCAAGTCCTGGCGCAGAACTACAACAACGTGCATGTGTTCAATTATCCCAACGACGGGGCCAAGCCGCAGGCCGGATTGATCCGGTCCGGCAACACGCTGTATGGCACCACGTCCGGCGGCGGCGGTGAGTGGGGCTATGGCACGGTGTTCAAGGTCAACACTGACGGCTCGAATCCCACGAACTTTTATTCTTTCACCTCGCCGTCCTATCCCAATTATCCCCATACCAACAGCGACGGGGCCTTCCCGGTTGCCGGTCTGGTTTTTTCGGTCAACACCGTCTATGGCACGGCGAGCGGCGGCGGCGTGGCGGGCAACGGCACTGTCTTCCGGGTCAACACCGACGGCACGGGCTTTACGAACCTGCATAATTTCACGGTCGTGGGTTTTAATGGCAGCAACAGCGACGGGTCGTTGCCGCTGGCTGGTTTGATCCTGTCGGGCAACACCCTGTATGGCACGGCGAGCCAGGGCGGCAGCCAGGGCGATGGCACAGTCTTCGCCCTCAACACCGACGGCTCGGGCTTTACCAACCTTTACAGTTTTACCAACGGCACCGACGGGGCCAGCCCGCAGGCCGGATTGATTCTATCGGGCGGCACCCTGTATGGCACGGCCGCTGGCGGCGGGGCTTACGGCAACGGCACGGTGTTCGCCATCAGCACCAACGGAACGGGCTTTACCAACGTGTATAGTTTCTCGGCGGGAGCCTTGAATGCGGACAGCAATGTGACCAACAGCGACGGCGCGGCTCCGGCGGCCGGGCTGATTTTATCGGGCAACACCCTCTATGGCACGGCGGGCGGCGGCGGCCTCTGGGGCAATGGCACGGTCTTCGCCGTCAACACCGACGGCTCGGATTTCACCAACCTTTATAGTTTCAGTGACAACGGCGGGGGCTATGGCCCGAACAGCGACGGGGCCGATCCGGTGGCCGGATTGCTCTTATTGGGCAACACCCTGTATGGCACGGCGAATCAAGGCGGCGCTTCGGGCAATGGCACGTTGTTCGCCGTCAACACCGATGGCTCAGATTTCACCAACCTTTTTGACTTCAATCTTTCGGTCAACGATATCGGGGCTTATCCCTATGGCGGAGTGGTTGAGGCGGGCGGCAACCTGTATGGGACGACGTATGCTGGCGGCTATCAATACGGCGTGGTGTTCAGCCTTTCCGTCACACTGCCCGCCGCGCCCCAACTGGCCATCGCGCATTCGGGAACCAATGTCATTCTGACGTGGCCGGCGGGTGCCGGGTTTTTCAATCTGGAATCCGCCACCAACCTGGTTCCACCTGTGGCCTGGGCCATCGTCACCGGGCAGAACGCCGTGACCAATCCCATCATCGGCAAACAAATGTTTTACCGGTTAAGCCAGTGATTGAAACGTGACTTGGCGGGCAAGGGTGGCGCCCGGACTGTGGTCGAATGGAGAAGGGCATGGAGCGCGGAAGGAATATCGGCAGCCGGCTGTTGGAGGAACTGGAGGAATTGTTTCAGGGCGGGCGGCAGCTTGCATTTGAATTGGCCGCCAAAGGCATTTCGACACCTCATCCGACCTGCGGCCAGCCGAACCTCGGCCCGGCATTTCTCCCATCCGATGCGGAGAAGGAATTCCAATGGGCCGGCGGCACCGGCTGTTTCAGGGCGATGATAAAATTTTGCATCGCCGGGGTCAGGCGTTTCTTTTTCCGGTAAATGACGGCCAGCGGTTCGGTGCAGCCGCCGTCCGCAAACGACACCGCCGCCAGCCGGTGGTCGGCCACTTCCGACTGCACCAGCGCCTCCGGCAGGATGGCGATGCCCGCGTCCATCTCCACCGCCCGCTTGACCAGTTCCACCTGGTCGAACTCGTGGTGCGGTTCAAATAGGTGGCGCTGCCAGCCCGGCACGTTTCTCAAGAAGGGCGACCAGCGGATCTCGTTCCACGCCACGAAGGGATGCCCCTTCAACTCCGGCACGGTGACGGTCGTCCGGCTGGCAAGCGGATGCTGCGGATGGCACGCGAGCACGAGCCGTTCGTGGCGGAAGGGGTCAACGGCCAGCCCCGGCAGCCGCCGGGGATAGCAGACGAGGCCGAAGTCCACCGTGTTTTCCCGCACCTGCTCATGCACCCGGTCAATGAGGCCGTAGCGGACGTTGATTTGAACGGCGTGAAATTTCTGCTGGAACTGTTTCAGACAGGGCGGCAACTGGTGCAGGTAGATGCTGTGGCAGGCGGCCAGTTCGAGGATGCTGTCGCTGGCGAGCTGCAGTATGCGCCGGACCGCGTCGGCGTGGATCCGAACAATCTCCGAGGCGTATTGGTAATAAATTTCCCCCGCCCGGGTCAGTTGGAAAAAATGGTTGTTGCGCGAGGCGAGCACCTGGTCGGTGCGCCATTCCATGATGCGGAGCATCTGGGTGACGGCCGAGGTCGTGATGCCGTTTTTTCGTGTCTAAAATTTCCTGAATCGTTTTGAATATGTCAGGTTAAAGACCGACCCCGTTACCACGAAATTACTTAATCCAAGATGTTGCGGATGGTTTGCGCGAGGGTTTGCGCCTGAAACGGCTTCGTGAGAAAGTTGACGCCTTCTTCCAGGAGAAAATCCTTGCCGACAATTTCCGCACTGTAACCGCTCGCGTAAATCACCTTCAATTTGGGGTTTCCCCGCATCAGCCGTTCGCTCAAATCTTTTCCGTTCATGCCGCCGGGCATCACCAGATCGGTTACCAACAGGTCAATTTGATCGCGGCGCGCCTCCCAGCCTTGCAGGGCTTTTAGACCGTTGCCGACGGCGAACACCCGATAGCCCAGCCGGGACAGGCTGTTGGCGATGGTGAGGCGCACGAAATCATCATCCTCCACGAGCAGGATGGTTTCATTGCGGCCGCGCAGGTTGGTCAGTTTGAGAGGCTCGTGTTTTTTCGCGGGCGAAGACAGCGTGGCCAGACGTGGAAGATAAATGCGGAAGGTCGTTCCCTGACCGGCTTCGCTGTAAACATTCACCCAGCCTTGATGTTGCTGGACGATGCCGAAGACGGTCGCCAAGCCAAGGCCGGTGCCCTTGCCGACATCCTTGGTGGTGAAAAACGGCTCAAAGATTCGCGAAAGATTTTCGCGCGCGATGCCACAGCCGTTGTCGCTCACGCTCAGGCACACGAACGAACCGGGCCGGGCCTGGGCGGATTGAGCCCTGGCCGTTTCATCAAATTCCACGGACATTGTTTCAATGACCAGCTGTCCGCCTTTGGGCATGGCGTCGCGGGCATTCACCGCCAGATTCAGCAGCACTTGATCCAGCATGCCCGCGTCCGCGTGAAGCAACAGCGGCTGCAAGGCAAATTTGAATTGCATCTGGATGTGTTCGCCGAGGGTGCGCCGCAGCATCTGGGTCATGCTTTTGACGGACTCGCTCAAATCCAGGTCGCGCGGCTGCATGATTTCCTTCCGGCTGAACAACAGCAGTTGCCGAGTGAGCGCGGCGGCGCGCTGGGCGGCCTCGCTGATGCCCTTGGCACAATCCAATTGTTCCGGCGAAAGAAAGCCGTCAGCAACCAGCAGATCCGACTGCATCAGGATGACCCCGAGAATATTATTGAAATCATGCGCCACGCCGCCAGCCAACTGGCCGAAGCTTTCCATTTTCTGCGCCCGCCGGAATTTCTCCTCCAGTTTTTTCCGCTCGGTAATGTCGCGGACGATCTTCGATATGCCGATGGGTTTCCCGGCGGAATCGTTGATCGAGGAAATTGTGACCGAAACGTCGAAACGCCTGCCATCCTTTCGGATGCGAACCGTTTCAAGGTGCCGCACCTGTTCGCCCCCGGCAAAGGCCGCCAGAATCTCCGCCTCTTCATTGAGGAGATCTGACGGAATGAGCCTGTGCAATGGCTGGCCGATGATTTCTGCCGCCTTGAAACCGAACATTTTTTCCGCAGCGGGATTCCAACTGGTGACGAAGCCGTCCAGCGTCTTGCTGATGATGGCATCGGCGGAACTGTCCACAATCGCGGCCAGACGCCGGACGCTTTCGTCCGCGCGTTTGCGCTCGGTGAGGTCGAGGACGAAGCTCACACCCTCGTTTGGGTTGTCTTCAAACGTTGCCGCTCCGATCAGCACCGTTACGCGCGAGCCATCCTTGCGGATGTAGTCTTTTTCAAACGGTGTGCAGACGCCGTGGGCGGCGAGTTCCTTCAGGGCGAGTTGGTCGCGTTCCGCAAATTCCGGCGGCGTCAGCGCGAACCAGTCAATCGGCCCGGACGCCAAGTCAGCACGGGTGTAGCCGATAAGTTTCAACAAGGAATCATTGGCCTCGGTGATCTGGCCTTTGGTGTTCCAAAAAATCACGCCCTGCGCATTGGAATCCACCAGTCGGCGGAAGCGCGCTTCAATTCTTTTTTTCTCGGTGATGTCGCGATAGGTCCAGATTCTGCCGAAATATATTCCTTCCCGGCCGCGAACCGGCGCGGTGTAGCGGTCAAAATATCTGCCGTCATTCAGTTCCAGCACATCACGGCTGACTTCGTCCGGATGGGCATAAAGATATGCCACATTCTCGGCAAATTGCCGGGGGTTTTTGATCAGGCTGGCAACCCATTCCAGTCGCCGCCGATGATCAACTTCTGCGAGAATTTCCCTGGGATGATTCCATAAGACGGACATCTGCGGATTTTCGAGCACCTTCTTCCCTTCATTGTCAACCACGATGATGGCATCGAGGGCCGAATTGACCTGCGCCTCGAAGAACGCCGTCTTCCAAAGCAACTGTGCCTCGACTTTCTTCGCCTCCGTGATGTCGCGTTCAATGGCGGCGAAGTGCGTGCATTTGCCCGCTGTGTTAAAAATGGGAACAATGTCGATGTCCATCCAATACTCGGTGCCATCCTTCTTGTAATTGACGAGCTGCCGCTGGATGGGCTGTCGTTGCTGCAAAGCCCCATGAATCTCGGCGAGGACGTTTCGATCCGTCTTATCACCCTGAAGAAAACGCGGGCTGCGCCCGATTGCCTCGGCGGCAGTGTAGCCCGTGAGCCGCTCGAACGCATCATTCACATAGACAATCTTCGGGCCCGGCTCGTCAACCGGATCGGCCTCCGTCACCAGAATGATCTCATTGAGATGGGAAACACAGGTGTTGAGCAGGTGCAAGTGTTGCTCGGCTGCCCGCTGCTGCGTGATATCGCGGACGTTGCATTGGATCACTTTCGCATCGCCGACCCAATACACGTTGCTCACAAACTCCACGGCCACCGTCCGGCCATCTTTCGTTTCCAACGGCAGATTGTGATAGCGGATATACCCATCCTTTTGCAACCGCGCCAGCATGGCTTGATTGCACACAATATCCTTGAAAGGGCTCAATTCGCCGACCGTCTTGCCGACCATTTCGTGGTGGGAAAAACCCAGCAGTTTGATCAGGAACGGGTTGACATCATTCACGCGCCCCGTCTCCGCGTCCAAAATCAGGATGCCATCCTGCGCCGTTTCAAACAGCCGGCGATAACTCAACTCGGAGACGCGAAGCGCCTCATTGCCAAACACGTTTCCATTTTGATGGTCATTGCCCATGATTTTGTTCTAAAGGTTTGGCTTGCATAAACCAAAGTTTTTAGCGGTTTGTCATCGTACGCAGAAAAAATGTGCGGGCGAAATAGGGTGTTCACCCCATAACTTGGCAAACCGGCATTTCTGGCGTGGGATTGCCAAATGGAGTTTTGGATTGCCAAGGCCAAAAATAGCTGCCTCAATGATTTCATCTCAAACCAATGAGAATTCTGAAACGACGCGGGAGGGTGCATGAGTTTTTTGGTGGTTGTTTTGCAACCGCACGCTTGCCGCTCGCCATCTTTGTCTTCGTCGCCGGCCTGGCCGTCCGCCTGCCGGCGCAGAATCCGGACGTGACCGGCAGGTTTCCTGATCCTAGCCAGGTGACGGCGGATTATCCCGATGAGGTGCAGCGTTACGCCGCGTTCTCCACCCTGAACGATGCCTTGATGGCGGATGCGCCCAAGCCGATGTCCCGGGCCAATTATGACAAGAGTTCCCTTTACATGGCGACCTACAACAGCATTGAGAGCCTGCACTTGATGGCGGGCCGGCAGTCGCCGGATTACCGGACGTGGGCGGCGCAGCGGGACCAGATGATTGATGATTTCACGTTCCGGCGTTCCGTGCTGGCCAAATACGAGCTCACCGCGCTAAAGCCCATTGCCCGTCCACCACCGCCGTCAGCCGTGCCGGGTGCACCCGCTTATCAAAACAATTACGCGCAGGCAGCGCCGGTGACCTTCGCCCAACCCAGTGTGAACCTCCAAATCTACGATCAATCGTCGCCGGGCGACCGGCTCAATCGTTTGTGTGTGCGCGCATTGCCCGTGGTGGCGGTCAGTCTGGCGGGGATGATCTGGCTGCCGTGGCTGATGCTGGGCCGGGCGGGCATCAAGAGCCGTTTCTCCCAACCGCCCGCGCTGGAACCCAACGGCAATCTGCCGCCGTTGCCGGAATCGTTGCGGGTCATCCAGCTGCCGGGAGTGCGTTATTATGTGAAAACCTATTCCGGCTTGTTGCTGGGCAAGGAAACCTCCGTTTACACGAGTTCCTATACGGAAACGACGCCCGATCGGATTGAAACCATCGGCGGCATTGAGCGGCGCACCCCCGGCCAGACCACTTCCACGCGCACGAGCCGGCGCACGGACACGCTGCGCATGCGCACGCCCGAAGGGCGCGAGGCGACGTGGACTTTGACCGGCAACAGTGGCGACAGAATCTTTGCGGGCCAGGTCATCACCGGCATTGCGCGGCCGGTGAAGGCGGATTTTTCTGAATTCGTGCTGCTCTATAACCACAACACGGGCGAGTTCGTGCGGGTGGAGGAAGGCCTCGACAGCGCGCACCGGCCCGGCGGATTTCTTGGCTGGCTGGCGCAACCGTTGTCCACGCTCATTGGCTCGGTGGGTTTTGGCATCCTCGTGGCCTACTTCCTCACGTCCGGCATCGGGAACCTGATCAACGTCGGGGGCGTTGATTTCTTCATCGGCCTGTGGGTGGTCGGCGGTTTTTGCGCGCTGACGGTCGCGTTTTTCACGATCAATCTGTTGAAATACAAGCTTACGCAGCGCCGGAACGGGCGGCTGCTGTCCCAATACGGCCCGCAGTTCCGGCAATACTTGGAGCAGATCACGCCCGGCCTCAACCACCGTTTGGGTTTGATGTAGCTCAAGTCCTTGCGAAGCTGCGGCATCAAAGGATTCAATGATGCGAGAGCGCAAACTAGGAAAAAGGTTTCCGCCGCCGGCAAGAAAACAAAAGGCACCTTTAAAGATTTAATTAGGACCTTTCGGAAGTTTAGGTGTGTGCTATGATATTCAAACTTAGTTTCATGAAGAAACCCATGCTTCGCACCGCGTTTGTTGCCTTGCTGGCAGCATTGACCCTCACGTCCACCCGTCCGGCCATGGGCCAACTGATCAACGGCTCATTCATCAAGGGGTGCAACCTTGCCTGGCTCGATGGCGCTTACAACACCTGGCTTGGGCTTGACCCGGTCAACCCCGGTTGGGGCATTGCATACAATACGACGCACCTGAACTCGTATCTGGCCAACATGCACACCATGGGAATCACGGTGTTGCGGGTCTGGGTAAATGAAGCCGACATGGGCGACGTGATTGATGCCAATGACAACGTCACGGGGGTGACACCGACCTGGACGGCCAATTTTGCCAACATGGTCCATTTGGCCGCCAACAACCACATCCAGTTGTATGTCACCCTGAACAACGGGCGGTCGGATTGGCTTGAAAATCCAGACCAAGCCGCCTCCTACCTGACCAATGCCCTGATCCCGTTGATCACCACCTACAAAGGCAACACCAACATCTTTGCCATAGATTTGATGAATGAAATTGACGGTACCGTGCAGGGGTCGTTGGGCAACTATACCAGCGCGGGCGCGACCTGGCCGCAGGCACAAGCCTACATATCAACCTTCGCTGCGGCCATCCACAGCGCCGACCCCACCCGAAAAGTCAGCTGCTCAACCGGCTGGCATCAATGGTACAACCTCGGTTACTTTCTGGGACTGGGACTGGATTTCTACGACTTCCACAACTATCAGGACACCCCTGCTTTTCCCAGTGCCTCGAGTCTCGGCATGGACAAGCCAATTTATATTGGAGAATGTGGACAAGGCACCCAATCATGGAATGATGCCCTTCAAAGCACCTGCGAGTTGGATGCCCTCAACAGCGCCCGGAGCGGCGGCTACGCGGGGGTGGGGATTTGGGATTATCAATATGCGGGAAGCTCTGAAATCTGGTCGATGGTCAATACCAACGGAACCTTGAGGCCGGTTTGCTCCGTGATTCAAGGCTGGAGTTATACCGCCGCTTTGAACATGCAGGTCTCCGGGGCGAATGTTGTTTTGACCTGGCCGACGAATGCCACCGGTTTTACCTTGGAATCTACGACCAACCCGGCTTCACCAGCAGCCTGGAACGCCGATTACGCGCCAACGATTGTCATTGGCGGCCAGAACACCGTGACCAATCCCATCTCGGGCACACAAATGTTTTACCGGTTAATACAGTAAGGCCCAAAGAAATTTTCAAAGTCCGGCGCTGCCTTCAACCTTTGCGTTACATTGGACGTTGAATGGTGAATGTTCCGAGTAAACTTCAGCCTTCAGGATTCAGCCTTTGCGTCCACGATTCCTTGTGCCGCTGCGCCGCAACCCATGGTTGATGTCCGTAGCGCCTTAAGCGCATTTGAATCGGTGCCCATCTGTTTCTATTTCCACCTGGTCAAATTCGGGGCGCGGCTCAAACAGGTGCCGCTGCCAGTCCGGGATGAGGTTGAGGAAAGGCGACCACCGGATTTTGTTCCAGACCACGAAGGTCTGGCCGTGCAGTTCGGCCGGCGCGGGGCGGGCGGCGGGCGAGATTTCAAGCCACACCGGCCCGGTTGATTTCCCGCAACGAAACATTGGTTGCATCCATGGCGGCAAAAATGGAGACGCCAGCGATTTCCCAGATGGCCAGCTCGTTGAGCCGGTGCAGAATCACCAGTCTTTCCTGCAAGACCTCCCCCCGAGAGAGCGGGTCGCCCGGTTCGTTGAGCAGGACCTGCCATCGTGCCAGTAGTTGTTTGGTTTCCATTTGATAAAATTCACTTCGAGCGGCGGTTTATGGGGAAAAGGTGCCTGCGCCCGGCCACCCTCGGACTAGCGCACGTTTTTAAGGCGCGGCAATGGCTGTTCGTGCGGCATTAATGTTCGTCCTTCCGGTCCTTTTCCTGCCTGACGTCATGCCGGGGCTGAACATGTCCATTGCGATCCGTGCGGTAACGGTCATTGCGCACGGCGTGTTCCCGCCAATCCGCATGGCCGCCTTCCCAGCCATGGAAACGCTCCCGCCGGAACGGTTCACAGAACAGCCAGACATTGCCAGGTCCCAGATAATAATACTGGTCGCCGACCAGACCTACGTATTCGTAACCATCCCAGGCGTAACTGTCCGGAACCATCACCGGCTCCACTGCCACCGGTGGCGGAGCCACATAGACCACGGGGCGCGGCGCCACCACCACGAAGGGTTGAAACGCCACCCGTCCATCCGGTTCAACGACACAACCGGACACAAATCCACCGGCCGCCAGTGACAGGATAAACACGCGCAGACATTTAATTTTCATGGTTCGATCATTTCCCGTCTGTTTGATTTTCAACGACGATAGGAACCGGGCGGCGCGGGCACAATGGGGTGAACACCCCATGACCAGGGGCCGTCTTGCGCCTTCATGGCGGAAGGCGAACCGGTTTCGGGTTGATTCGCGGAATTCGTGTCAAGGGTCGCCATGAATTTTGCCGCTTGAACTTCAAGTTGGGAGGCGCACAATTGCCTTCATGAATCCCGAGTTATTGAATTCAAAACAGTTGATTCACGCAGCCACAGGAAACCCATGAAAGCCCTACCCCGTCGCCAATTCATCCGGCAGGCCGCAGCGTTCGCCCTGGCCGCGCCGTTCATCAGCACCACCGTCACCCGCGCGCTGGCGCAGGCCGCTGAAAAGAAAATCGGCTTTGCCCTTTGCGGTCTTGGCAACTTGAGCCGGAATCAAATTGCGCCCGCCTTCGAGAAGACCAACAACTGCCGGCTGGCTGGCCTCATCACGGGCACGCCGATCAAGGCGCAAAACTGGAAGAAGGAATACAACATTCCCGAAAAGAACATCTACAACTACGAAACGATGGATCAGATCGCCGACAATCCGGACATTGACGTGGTGTATGTCGTGACGCCCAACGGCCTCCATGCCCGGGACGCGATCAAAGCCGCGAAGGCCGGCAAACATGTGTTTTCAGAGAAGCCGATGGAGGCGTCGGTGGACAAGGCTCAGGCGATGATTGATGCCTGCAAGGCCGCCAACCGCCTGCTGGCGGTGGGTTACCGCTGCCACTTTGACACGAACAACCTTGAATGCGTCCGGCTCGCGCGCGAAAAAGTTTTTGGCGATTTGAAGATCATCGAGGCGTGTTTCGACATTCCTTTGAGCGGCGGCGACACGCAATGGCGCCTCAAAAAATCCCTGTCCGGCGGGGGCACCCTGATGGACGTCGGCATTTATGCCTTGCAGGCGACGCGCTACCTCACCGGCGAGGAACCGATCATGGTCTCCGGGATGGAAACCAAAACCAATCCGGAGCGGTTCAAGGAAGTGGACGAGACGGTCACCTGGCAGTTGAAATTTCCCAGCGGCGTGATCGCCTATTGCAGCGCGAGTTACAACTCGAGCCTCGTTGGCGGTTACCGGGCCGTCGCGCAAAACGGCTGGTTCGAGCTGAAACCGGGCTTTTACTACGACGGAAATGAGGGGCGCCGGAGCGATGGCAAAACCATTAAATTGCCGGATGTAAACCAGTTTGCCGCCCAGATGGACGATTTCGCGCAGTGCATCCGCGAGAACAAACCCAGCAAGGTGTCCGGCGAAGAAGGCCTGCGCGACCTGAAAATTATCGCGGCGATTTACGAGTCCATCAAAACGGGCCGCAGCGTGGCCTTGGCTTAACAAAGGACAATTCAAATGAAACCCAGATTAACGCGTCCGGTGGCATTCCTTTTTCTGCTGGGGCTTTTGCCGGTGGCAGCTTTCGCCGGCGTCATTCCCTATCCGGCCTACCCCGGCGCAAAGCCAAGCGAGGCTTACCGGGTGACGGTGAACGGTCAGCCTGTGTTTGTGAATAATTTTCTGACTTACGACCAGTTCAACTGGATGGATTACGCCAGTTTCAGCATGACCGGAAAAGTCCATGTCGAGATCACCTGCTTCATCAACGAACGAAAGCTGCTCACCTGCAATGTGAGGCCGCTCGCCTACGGCATCCGGCCGACGATCAGCGGCAACACCATAAGCTTCGATCTGGATCAGCCGCGTTATCTGGTGATTTTTTTCAACGACGAACCGGCGTTCAACAACACCGGACTGATGCTGTTTGCCGAACCGCCGGAGAAGCATCCCGTCAAGCCCGGCGATCCAAAGGTGGTCAACATAATGGACTACGGGGTGGACAACACCGGCAGGACGGTTGAAACCACGAACATCAACCGGGCCATCGCCGACATCTCCGCGCGTCCCGGCGGCGGCGTGCTCTTTTTTCCTCCCGGCGTTTATCAGTCGGGCACCCTATTCGTGAAGAGCAACGTGCATCTTTACGTTGATGCGGGCGCCATCATCCGGGGCTCAACCAAAAACGCGGATTACACTTCGGCACCGGCGGACGGCGCCGCCGGCGGACGGCAGATGAAAGCGTTCATCATCTTCGACAAGGTTGAGAACGCGGGCTTGATGGGGCGCGGAACGATTGACATGGAAGGCTACCCGTTGCTGTGGCACGATTTCCAGCCGGACACCGGGGACGGACGCGCGCGCGACGCCGATGAAAAAGTGCTGGATCCTCATGCGGATGGAATTCGCGGCTATCTCATCAACAACAGCCGCAACATTTCCTTCAGCGATTTGCTGCTCCTCCGTTCCGCCTATTGGACCGTCAACGTCTTCAACAGCGAAAATTTCTCCACCCGCAACATCAAAATCGTCAACCGCAAACAGCAGTATCACGATGATGCCTACGACTTCCGAAACAGCCGGCATATCCTGATCAAAGACGGGTTTGCGATGACCATGGATGACACCTGGGCCTTTTACGGTGGTGGCGGCGGGACGAACGCGCCCAGCGGCGTCGAAGATTTCGTCGTGAACGGATTCGTCAATTACTCCTATACCGCCTCACTGGCCATTGGATACGGCGGTGCACCGCCCATCAAACACCTCCGCCTCGAAGACGCGCACTTCGTTGCCAACCACAACAAATTCGCCATCTGGATTCAACTGACCCCCGCATATTTTACCGGGCGCGGATATTCCTCGGGCGCGAAATACAGCAGAAATGCCCGCCTGGAAGATTTTCGGTTCGCCAACTGCTCGTTCGAGAGCGACGGCGGGCAAGTTTACATTGACGGCGGCGACATGCCCTTGACCGACTTTGCGTTCGAGAACTGCACCTTCGATCAGGCCGGCAAGCCCGGTCTCATCATGGGGCGGCAGGTCGCTCCCATCCTGTTCAAGAACGTCAAGGTCAACGGCACCGTGATGCAAAACGCCGAGCAGTTGGAACAGACCGGTTTCGACCTTTCCGTCCCGGCAACGTTCGAACCGTGAGCCAGCCGGGCTGTTGCCGGGACGGAATGAACCGTGTTTAATCCCGCACAATGCTTTGATGTTTTCGAAAGAACAGCCACCGAATGCTGCATTGCCGGCAAAACCATCTCCGCGCTTTTCATGGCCGTTGCGGAACGCTTTAATTCCCGCGTGGCGATTTTGCACATCCAATCTGTTCAGTTGCTCGACGCGCCGGAACTGGCGTTATACCTGACGCTCAAACGCGTCGAGGAACACGAGCGGGCCGGGGTACTCGTGGCCGCGAACATCAAGGTGGTGAAGCGTCTGCTGGCGAGCCGCTACACCGTGGTCTCCGCCCTGCTCACACCTGCGTGGCTGGAAAAGCTGGAACCGCAACTGCGCGCGCGGCCGGAAATGGAACTCCCGGTTTACGTCGCCGAACCGAAGGTGCTGGAGGCCATCACGGGCTACAAGCTGCACCAGGGCGCGCTGGCCGTGGCCAAAATCCCGCCGCTGCCGGACTTTGAAGCCCTTTTGAAAAACTCCCCGCGTCCGCTGCTGCTGGCCGCCGTGGAGGGCATCGCCAGCGCCGAGAACCTTGGCGCGGTGGTGCGCAGCTGCGCGGCGTTCGGCGCCCATTTCCTGATCGTGGGCGAGACGTGCGGCAGTCCGTTCCAGCGTCGCGCGGTGGCCGGTTCCATGGGCGCCATTTTCGAGCAGCCGCTGGTGCGCGTGAAAAATCTTACGGCAACGCTGACGGCCTTGCGGGCAAACGGCGTGCGTTGTCTGGCGGCGCATCCCCGGGCCGATGCGAAGAAGCTCGGCGCCGTGGATTTGCGGGGCGACTGCTGTCTGCTGTTCGGCGCGGAAGGCCCGGGCCTCACGCCATCCGTGCTCGCCGCGTGCGACGAGATGGTGGAAATCACGATGCCGTCCCACATGAATTCGTTGAACGTGGCGGTCGCCACGGGCGTGTTCCTCTACGAAGCGACCCGGCAACGCGGCGGCAACCAATGAACTGGTTGAAATTGGATTCTGCAAAAGCTGCTGGCACGGGCGCCATGATTGCAACCGCCGTTTCAACCATGGTTTTCGCACCATAAATCAAAGGATTAAATTCAGCCGGCACTGTTGCCGTTGATGATCCGTTTCAACACGGCGGCGCGCACGGGGTGACGCGCCCAACTTCGCGCCAGCGTCCTGAAGTGCGGCGGCCCGCCACCGCTTTTGAAAGAAACCATAAAATAACCTGTCCCTTTTTCGCGGCTGCGTAAATGTATAGGTGAGATGATGACCGACGACATGGTGTTGCTGCGGGAATATGCCCGGCATAATTCCGAGGAAGCGTTTGCCGCACTGGTGTCGCGACACGTCAATCTGGTCTATTCCGTCGCCCTGCGGCAGGTGCGTGACCCGCATCTGGCGGAGGAAATCACCCAGGCCGTCTTCATTATTCTCGCCAGGAAGGCGGATAAAATGCCGCCGCGCGCGGTGCTGCCCGGCTGGTTGTGCCGCACGGCGCGCTATGCGAGCGCCAACCTGCTGACCATTCAACGGCGGCGGCGGCACCGCGAACAGGAGGCTCACATGCAATCCATCTTGAACGAACCGGAATTCGATGCCTGGTCGCAAATCGCGCCGCTGCTGGACGGCGCGATGGAGCAACTCGGCAAGACCGATCACGACGCGCTGGTGCTGCGTTTTTTTGAAGGCCGCAGCTTGAGCGAGGTGGGGCTGGCCCTGGGCGCGAGCGAGGACGCCGCCAAAAAGCGCGTGAACCGCGCGCTGGAGAAGCTGCGAAAATTTTTCACCAAACGCGGCGTGACGCTTTCCTGCGTGGCCATCGCCGGGGCGGTTTCCGCCAACTCCGTGCAGGCCGCTCCGGTGGGATTGACCGCGACCGTCGCCGCAGTGGCGTCGGCAAAAGGTATTTCCGCCACAACCTCAACTCTAACCCTGACGAAAGGAATCATTAAATATATGGCCTGGACCAAAGCTAAAATCACCACCGTGGCGGTCGTCGGCATTTTGCTGGCGGCGGGAACCACCACCATCACCGTCAGTCAAATCGCCGCCCATAAAGCCGGTGAACCATGGCAGGTGGCAGACATCAGCTCCGACACGGTCGCCAAGCTGCCGCCGGAGGTTAAAATTCTGCCAACCAAATTTTCCCACCCGGGAAACTTGTCACAGGGCGGCGGTCCCGACAGCGACAAATTTGTGGGCATCGGACAACCGGTCGTCAATATTGTGTGGGCGGCTTACAACTGGCCCCAGGCTAGGACGATCTTTGCGGACCCGGAACCGACGGACCGGTATGATTTCATCACCACCCTGGCCCAAGGCTCCCGGGAAGCCTTGCAACAGGAATTGAAGAACAAATTGGGGCTGGTGGCACATCACGAAACGCGGGTCATGGATGTTTTGCTGCTCCGGGTGCGGAACGCGAACGCTCCCGGACTCCACCCACCGATCCAGGATTCTTATTCCTACATGAACGAGGGTTTCAACAACCGTGTTGAAATCACATGGTCAAACGGAACCATCTCCACGCTGGTCGATTTTCTGGAGAGTGCCGCCAAGATGCCGATCATCGACCAAACCGGCCTGACCCAACACTATAGTGTGGACCTGAAGTGGAGGGAACCGGACGGGGGGGATTCGCAGCACAAGGCCTTGCAGCAGGTTCTGCTCGATCAGCTCGGCCTGGAGCTGGTCCCGGGCCGTGAACCCGTCGATATGCTCGTGGTGGAAAAGGCAAAATAATACTGGACAATTTTCCTTGATCGGCGCGTCATTGGAGCAGAGACCATGAATTCCGGCACGGCCAACCACAGTCGTGCATTCACCCTCATCGAGCTGCTGGTGGTGATTGCCATCATCGCCATTCTGGCGGCGATGCTGCTGCCGGCGTTGAGTCGGGCCAAGCAGACGGCATGGACCACCAGCTGCAATTCCAATCTGCATCAGATCGGCTTGGGCATGCGGATGTTCGCGGATGACAACAACGAGCTTTATCCCGAATCCGGCTCGACCATTTACTGGAATGACACCGATCCCGCGACCGGGAAAACCGGCTGGATGGGGCAGATTTTCTCCTGCGTCGGCAATACAAATGTCTATAATTGCCCGGGCAATGTGCAGTTGTCGGCCAGCTTGCGGGGGCCGTTCAACTACTTCAACGGCTGCAACGCGGCGTATGGGGCGGCGGGCGGCTTTGCCGCCGTCAAAAGCACCACGATTTTATTTCCATCGGCTTTTGTTCTGGGCGGGGACACGGCGGGAACCAAAAACAATGGCGCCGGACTGCAGTTTGATCCACAGGACGGGGACAAGGATGATTACACGCAGAACTGCGTGGGCGGCGCCGCCGATCCAGCGCTCACGGAATTCTGGCAGATTCACAGCCGGGGACAGAATGTCATGTTCGCCGACGGCCATTCCCGGTGGTATAAGAACTACAATGCCGGGGAAATGACTTTCGCCTACACCACCCTGACCAATTGGATTCAATATCCGTAAACCGTGTTCCGGAAGTTGACCCCGTAAAACACAGTCACCAGGGTGTTCGCGCCGCGCCGCCGTGGCGGCAACATTTTTCCATTTAAGAATAAATTTATTGTCCCCTTTTGCCTTTGGGCGTGCATGAATAGGTGAATGACAACCGATGACATGGAGCTGGTGCGGCAATTCGCCGCCAGCCAGTCCGAGAGCGCCTTTGCCGCGCTCGTTTCCCGTCATGCCGGCCTCGTTTATTCGGCGGCGTTGCGGCGGGTGAACGATCCGTCGCTCGCCGAGGAAATCACCCAGGCCGTTTTCATCATCCTGGCGCGCAAGGCCGGGTCGCTGAACGAAAAGACCATCCTGCCCGGCTGGCTCTATCGCGCCGCCTGCTACACCGCTGGCAGCGCGCGCAAACGGGAACAGCGCCGTCAACACCGCGAACAGGAGGCTTATATGGAATCCACACTTCAAGATGCCCAGACCGACGCAGCTTGGAAACAAATGTCGCCGTTGCTGGAGGAGGCGATGTTGCGGCTGGGCCAGACCGACCGCGACGCGCTGGTGCTGCGGTTTTTTGAAGGCCGCAGCTTGAGCGAGGTGGGGCTGGCCCTGGGCGCGAGCGAGGACGCCGCCAAGAAACGCGTGAACCGGGCGCTGGAAAAGCTGCGGAAGTTTTTCAGCAAGCGCGGCGTGGCGCTTTCCGCTGCGGCCATTACCGGGGCGGTTTCCGCCAACGCCGTGCAGGCCGCGCCCGTGGCGCTGGCAAAGTCTGTCACGGTGATCGCGGTGGCCAAAGGCGTGGCGGCTTCAGCATCAACCTTAACCCTCATCAAAGGAGCCTTGAAAATTATGGCCTGGACAAAAATAAAGACAGCCATTGTGGCAGGCGCGGTCGTATTGCTCGCCGCCGGAACAACGACAGTCACCATCAAGATAATTCACGACCACTGGAAGTATTCCTGGGAAGTTCCCCATCCTGACAAGCAGGTGCTGGCGCAGGCTCCGCCGCAAGTCACGATTCTTCCCGCCAGATTCCCGATGTCAGAAAATGGCTGGGTGGCTGCGAATGGCAAAGGCCTGGCGATAGGCGCCGGCATCAATGACATGCTGGAATTCGCCTACACCACCGACGCCCGGATGGTTTTTGCCACCGAGCTGCCGCGGGGGCGTTACGATTTTATTGCCAACCTGCCGCAGGGTTCGGCGCAGGCTTTGCAAACGGAAATTCAAAGAAAGTTCGGTCTGGTGGGCCGGCATGAGATGATTGAAACCAATGTTTTTGTTCTAACGGTGAAATATCCAAACGTTCAAGGTTTGAAACGAAGCCAGATCGGAGGCCGCATTTACCTTAATTCACAATTTGGCGAATATTCCTGTGCCAGCCAGCCCATTTCGAGCTTCACCTATTTTCTCGAACTCTATCTCGGGGTGCCCATCATTGACCGGACCGGTTTGACGGGTGGGTTCGATATGGATGTCAAATGGGATGACCTGGACCGCCAACGCCGCAACGTGGATGGATTGAAACAGGCCCTATTGGATCAAGCGGGTCTTGAACTGGTGCCAGCCAACATGCCCGTCGAAATGCTGGTGGTGGAGAAAGTGAAATAGGTCAATGGCTTGCCGGCACCCGGCCAAAGCGCCGGTAGGGCGCGCAGCCCCCTGCGCGCCGCCGGCTGCCAATGAACGCGTCCGGGTCTGCCACGGCGGCGCGCGCGGAGTGACGCGCCCCACCTTCGCGCCAGCGTTTTGAAGCGCGGCGGCCCGCCTCCGCTTGGGAATGGCGTCGCAAAATAAATTGTTACCTTTTCCCGGGGGCGGGGATATACCAGTCAAATGCCGAACGACGACCTGACCTTGCTGCGCGAGTATTCCCGGAATCATTCCGAACCCGCCTTTGCCGCGCTCGTCTCCCGCCATGTCAATCTGGTCTATTCCGTGAACCATGAATCGCGGGCTGAATGATTTTCAACCTTGCAGGATGAAGCGGGTTTGGAAGCGGTGCTGCCCGGATTTTTCTTCCCTCTCCGGCCCGGAGGTGTAAAGTTCGATGCACAGCCCCTGATGAACGACGACCCGCCAAAACCTGCGCATTGCTGCTTCGGGAAAAAATTCCTGAAGGCATTGTTATGCCTCGCCTTGCTGATCTACGCGGCGGTTCTGGTATTGGACGTGAGCGCCAAGTTCAAGCTCAACCATTACGAGCGCCAGTGGGAGGCGAAGGGCGAGCATTTCGATTTTGCCAGTTTCATTCCCAAGCCGGTGCCGGACGACCAGAACTTCGCGCTCACGCCCATCGTGGCCACGAGTTATGAGGGGATGCTGGACAAGAACGGGCATAAAATTGTCCCGCCAAATACCAATATCATCAACCGGCTGGCGATGGACATTTATGACAGCGAATCGCTGGCGCATTACCCAACCAACATCGGCAATTGGGCAGTGGGGACAAAGACTGATTTGAAGGAATGGCAGCTTTACTTTCGGGCACTGGCGTCCAAGACGAACGAGTTTCCGGTTCCTCCGCACATGCAGACGCCGGCCGCCGATGTCCTGCTGGCCTTGAGCAAATATGATGCAACGATCGAGGAACTGCGGCAGGCCGCTGCGCTGCCTGATTCGCGGTTTCCGCTGGATTACGACAGCCAGCCTCCCGCTGCCATTCTGCTGCCGCATCTAGATGCAGTAAAAAGTTGCAGCAGGGTGCTTCAGCTTCGCACCATCGCCGAATTGAAGAACGGCCAGAGCGACAAGGCGCTGGAAGATGTGAAGCTGAGTTTGCGCTTGATTGACTCCATCCGCACCGAGCCGTTTCTGATTTCGCATCTGGTGCGGATTGCGTTGCTGAAAATCACGCTCCAGCCGGTGTGGGAAGGGCTGCAGGACCATGAGTGGTCGGACGCGCAACTGGTGAAACTGGATCAAGAACTGGGCAAGCTGGATTTTTTGGCGGATTACGAGTTTTCCTTGCGCGGTGAACGGGGGCTTTCGATGGTGAACATTGAATATCCGCGCCGCACAAGGGATTTGAGATTGTTTACAGATGGTGAAAACCCCCCTTCGGGAATTACCAAGGCCGCATTTCATCTGATTCCAAACTCGTTCTTTTATCAAAATGAACTGGCCATTGCACGTGGGCATCAGGAATGGCTGATGCCCGTTGTGGATGTGGAGCAACATATTGTTTCACCTGAAAAGGAGGATTTTGCGGCAAACAACATAGACAAAATGCGGACCCACTGGTCGCCCAACACCGTGCTGGCGGCCATGATGCTTCCCGGTTTGGAACGGTGTTCTGAACGATTTGCCTGCGCGCAAAGTTCGGTGGACATGGCGCGGGTGGCGTGCGCGCTGGAACGCTTTCGGCTCGCGAAGGGCGAATATCCCGAATCACTTGACGCCTTGCAGCCGCGTTACATTGATGCGCTCCCGCATGATGTCATCGGCGGACAGCCGTTGATATATCACCGGACGGACAACGGGCAATTCGCATTGTATTCCGTCGGCTGGAACGGAACCAACGATGGCGGCGCGGTGGTTTTGAAAGCACATTCGAAGGTTTCCATTGATCTCGAAAAGGGCGACTGGGTCTGGACGGGTCAGGTCATGGGCAGCCAGTAACCGCCAGCAGGCTGGCCCGTGGAGCGACGTGACCACCATTGGCGTGATGGGTTGATGGGGCAGCAGACTCGGAACAACCCAGAAGGGCTTGAATCTTTCAGCCCGGCGTTGCCGAACAGCGGCTACGCCGGATTTTCGTTTTACCAAACATTATCAACCCTGAAAGGTTGAACCAGATCACGACCAATCCATTTCCACCACGACTTGCTTCGTCACCAACCACGCCGCTTGAAAACAATCCCTTGTGCAGCGATTTCTTCAGATGTTTGGAATACCCCGGTCGTTTCCATTTTCCGGCAGGGCTGCATGGCCGGGCGCTCGAATATGAGGGCGTCGTCGCAACGCCATTCCGCCAAGTTATTTCCCGGTCCGGGTGGACGGATCTGGCACAAATTTATTTGACGCGCGCTGAAGAGATGGAATTATTTTAACAGGTTGATGAAATTCAACTGCACAAGAGGCTTTTTCACGCTGGTTCAATTGTCAGTTCTGCTGCTCGCGGTGCTGGCACTGGTTCCCGGCCGGGCCCGTGCGGCGGGAAGCTGGACGCCGTTGACGAATGCGGCACCGGACAATGTTGACCTCCTCTTGCTGCTTTCAGATGGAACGGTCATGGCCGCGAGCGGCGAGCCCGGTGCCGGAGGATTTGGGAATGCCTGGTATAAGCTGACGCCGGACACCAACGGCAGCTATCTCACCGGCACCTGGTCCACGCTCGCACCGATGAATTACGAGCGACTGTATTATTCCTCCCAGGTGTTGCGGGATGGCCGGGTGCTGGTGGCCGGCGGCGAATACGGCGCCGGCACCAATTCGGCGGAGGTTTACGATCCGCTGGCCAACACCTGGACCGTCACGCCGCCGCCGCCGGCGGGACAGGTGCGGTTTCACGATTCCGTTTCCGAAACGCTGCCGAACGGCAACGTGCTGGTCGCGCCGGTGACCCCCACGGTTTATGGCGGCACGGACATTTACGACATCATCTCCAACGTGTGGGAGGCCGGGCCGATCCTGGCCAACAATAATTATTATCAGGATGAAGCGAGCTGGGTGAAACTGCCCGACGGGAGCATTCTGACCATTGACCCGTTCGACACGAATTCCGAGCGTTACATCCCTGCGCTCAACCAGTGGCTCAGCGATGCGAACGTGCCGGTGGAGATTTATGGTGGTGATGAAATGGGCGCGGGCTTCATGCTGGCGGACGGGCGGGCTTTTTTCCTTGGTGGCACCGGCAAGACGGCGTTTTACATCCCTTCCGGCAACACGAACATGGGAGTCTGGCAGGCCGGCCCGGTCATGCCCGACGGCATGGCCGCGGCGGATGCTCCGGCGGCCATGATGGTGAATGGGAAAATTCTTTGTGCGCTGACGCCAGCCAGCGGGACGCCGACGAGTTTCTATGAATATGATCCGGTGGCGAATTCGTTCACCGCGGTGACCGGGCCGGCGGGCCCGGTCTTTTATTCGATCTCGGACGAGATGCGGATGCTCGATCTGCCGGACGGGACGGTGCTGTTTGTTTCCGACAACTCCCAGCTTTACGTTTATCAACCGGATGGCTCGCCGCTCGCCGCCGGCCAGCCGGTCATCAGCACGCTCACCACGAATGGTGACGGCTCGTATCAGCTTACGGGCAAATTATTCAATGGCATCTCCGAAGGGGCCGCCTACGGTGACGACGCCCAAATGAGCAGTGATTATCCGCTCGTGCGCCTGACCAGCTCCACCGGGCAGGTGTATTACGCGCGCACCTACAACTGGAGCAGCACGGGCATCATGACGGGCACCAACATCGTCAGCACGGAGTTCACGCTGCCCGCCAACCTGCCGGTGGGAATTTATTCGCTGGTCTTGACCGCCAACGGGAACGCCTCGGCCCCCATCCCGTTCGCATACTCACCGGACGCGCTGCTGATTTCGGGAACCCCGTTTACGTTTAGCGGTCCGGTCGGCGGCCCGTTCAATGCGAATTCCACCACTCTGATGCTCACCAATGTTGGCGGGTCCACGTTCAACTGGTCGCTCGGCAATGCCTCGACCTGGTTTAACGCCTCGCCCGGCAGCGGCTCATTGACGCCCGGCGGTCCCGCGGCCAGCGTGACGATCAGCCTCAACACCGTCGCCAGCAACCTTGCGTTCGGCACCTATACCGCGACCCTGTGGTTCACCAATTTGAATGATCATTTCGTGCAGAGCCGCCAGTTCAATTTGCAGATCAACCCGCCGCAACTGGTGCAGAACGGCGGGTTTGAGACCGGCGATTTCACGGATTGGACCCAGTCGGGCAGCGTTGATGGTTATGAAAACGTCATTGCCGATCCCGCATTCACCCACACCGGCCAGTATGGTGCGCGCATCTCGCCCTATAATCTTTATTACCTGACCCAGACGCTGGCCACCACACCCGGACAATCCTACCTGCTCAGCTTCTGGTTGAACAATTCCGACGGTGACGGCCCGAACCAGTTCCTTGCCGGGTGGGGTGCCACCACGCTCATCAATGAGACCAATGTGGGCGCGTTCGTCTGGACCAACCTGCAATACCTCGTCACGGCCACGGGAACCAGCACCACGTTGCAGTTCGGATTTCAGAACCTGCCTTACTATTTTGGCTTCGACGATGTCAGCGTCACGGCCGTCCGCCTGCCGGTTCTCCGATCACCGGTCAAGTCCGGCGGCCTGGTCAATCTCACCTGGAGCACGATGATGGGTCTAAACTATCAGTTGCAGTATCGGACCAACCTCACCCAAAACGGCTGGATCAACCTCGGCGGCCCCATGCCCGCATCCGGCGGCATCCTGACCACCAACGACATCTCGCCCGCCGACCTGCAGCGATTTTATCGCCTGCAATTGCTGCCCTGAACTTTGTGGAGGCACATCCTTAGCCGGAACGATTCAGCTTGAAAGGATGAGCACCGTTTGGCGGGCTTGTGGTGATGAAACCAAAACAAGTTCCTGAGCCTCGAGGGGAG